>JAEEGK010003256.1_pt1 | contig 40553 bp, 31 predicted proteins | sample 8958771 | NCBI WGS metagenome assembly JAEEGK01 (sample SAMN16246547, study PRJNA631951) | gut metagenome | biome: gut microbiome; feature: rumen; material: SC-attached | host: Bos | place: Iran: Karaj | collected 2018-10
ATGATGGCGGGCATCAGCGAACGGCCTGTTCCCGTCAGAGAGCATTCTACACGTGGCGGTACCTCTGGATAGACCTCGCGGTGTACCAGATGGCTCTGCTCCAGGTTTTTCAGCGTAGCCGAGAGCATCTTCTGGGAACAGTCCGTCATCAGGCGACGAATCTCATTAAACCGCAATACACCCGTCTTGCTGGTGTGGAGCATATAGAGCACTAACATTGACCACTTGTCGCCGAAACGACTGATGACTTGCCTGATGGGACAGGCTAAATACTCTGCTTTTACATCTGCCATAATCATTGAATTTGCCGCAAGGACAGTGCAAACCGAATGCAATCGAGCTCGCTCGAATTGCTGAGGTGCAGCCTGTTCTCGCTGAGTTTACTCAGCAAAGGTAGCAAAAAGTTACCAAGTAACATCATTATACTTAGTTAATCTAAGTTAAAGATGATTTTGCAAAAGTCCGAATCTGTCACAATTCCTACCATTTGGTAACTATGGCACAAAAAAGTGCCTTCTTGTGGGAATGAAATTCTTGCCGTACCTTTGCACCGTCGAAACAAAAGTATTAACAATAAAAACAAGAAGAATTATGGCAAAGAATGTAGTTTTAATCGGTGCAACGGGTTTCGTAGGCAATGCTATCCTGAACGAGTTGGTTTCCAGAGGTCACAAAGTTACGGCTATCGTACGCAACATGGACAGTGTGAAGGTGAAGAATGACCTGATAGAGTATGTGGTGGCCGATGCTACCAATCCTGCCGAACTGGCTGCTTTGGCTAAAGGCAAGGATGCTGTCATCAGTGCCTACAATCCCGGCTGGGCGAATCCACGCCAGTATGAGGAAACGCTGGAGAACTATCCGAAGATTGTCGAGGGTGCAAAACAGGCCGGTGTGCGCCGACTGCTGATTGTCGGTGGGGCTGGTACGCTGTTCGTAAAGCCCGGTGTACGCCTTGTTGACACGGGTACACTGCCCGAGTCGTGGCTGCCAGGAGTAAAGAGCCTTGGCGAGTTCTACCTGAATACGCTCATGAAGGAGCAGGATATAGACTGGATATTCTTCTCGCCCGCCGGAAACCTCGGCAACCTGCAGCCCGGCACTCGCACCGGCAAATACCGTCTCGGCAAGGATGACTTGCTTGTTGATGAGAAGGGCGAGAGTTTCATCTCTGTGGAGGACTATGCCGTAGCAATGGTTGACGAACTGGAGCAGGAGAACCACCACAAGGAGCGTTTCACGGCTGCATATTAAGCGTATGTTACAGACAGCACTCAGATTCCTGGACGGGCATAAGGAGATTACCCTTGCTACGTGTGAGGGTAATCTGCCAAAGCTTCGTGTCTTCCAGGTGATGAAGCGTGAGGGCAATATGCTCTACTTCGCCACTTCTCCCGAAAAGGCTGTATGGCGCGAACTTCAGCAGAACCCTAATGTGGAGCTGCTGGCATACGCGGACAATGTTTCCGTCCGTTGCAGTGGTATGGTAAACTTCGACGTGGAGGATGACGTGAGACAATGGATCTATGAAAATAATCCCGTGTTGCCCCGTCTCTACACCAGTTGGGAAAGTCTGGCTTACTTCTGTCTGCCGATTGCCGAGATGGACTACTTCGACCTGACACCTACACCGCCTCTATTCAAGCATTTCGACCTGATGACGGGTGAAGTCAGTAACGGCTTTGTCGGTGAGCGATTCAAAAACAAATAACTTAGTATAAATTCAAAAAAAGGTAAGAACAATGAAAAAAGTATTTTTCGCAATGATGGCAGCTGCCATGATGATAAGCTGCGGTAACAAGACACAGCAGACGGCTCAGAACGATGCCGCCGAGGTAGAGGACTCTCTGACGGGGGCATTCACCGCCTATGACATGGAGGGCTACAAGCTGCATGTGTACAACTCGAACGACGTGATGGGCGATGCCAGTTACATCATCGAGGGCAAGGACTCGCTCATCGTGATGGAATATCCGCTTTTCAAGGTGAACGCCAAGGAGTTTGCCGACTACATCGAGAAGCTGGGCAAGCCCGTGGAGATTGACGTGACCGACTATCATCTGGGTGGCTCTGACAAGCTCCCCCTGACGATGCCCGAGGGTATGCCTGCCTTTATCGAAGGTCCCGTCTATGGCGGTATGATGAAGCAGTTTGCCGAGCAGTTTGGCGACACGATGGTAGAGCTGCCCACGCAGAAGGCCGCTGAGGTGCCCTTCGGACAGACTCAGAAGTGGAACGGCATAGACTTCCGTTTCGAGCATGGCGCAACGAGCGACTTCCCCGGTGCCTCCATCATCATCGGTGGTCAGGTGTACTACACCCACTGGACTCCTGCCGAGGCTCATATCAGTCCGCTGCAGATTGGCAACGCTGCTGCTGTTGACGCTGAGTTGGCAGAGGCCAAGAAGGCTCTCGCTTCTGGTGCTAAGTACTTCATCGGCGGTCATGGCGGTCTGGCTGAGAAGGCTCAGGTGGAGTTCAAGATTGCCTATCTGGAGAAGGTGAAGGAGCTGATGGCAGCCAACAAGGATGCCGCTGCATTCACCGAGGCGCTGAAGGCTGCATATCCCGAACTGCCCGGCGATGCCGATGCACTGGCTCAGGCACTCTATAAGAAGTAAGGACAATGGACAGGCTGGAGAATCTGAAGAACATCATCATGTATCTGATGGCTGACGAGCATGTCAGTCATCAGATTCCTTCTTCACTCGAAGAGCGGCAGCGGATGATGCGGGCACTGATGAACGTATGGGAACCTCGCCCGATAGCAGAAGACTTTCTGATGAAGCAGGATGTCGAGTTGCAGATGCAGCGAGAGGACAAAGGGGTGGTGAAAGTTCATGACGAAGGACTGACCATCTGGCAAGGCGACATCACCCGTCTGAAGGTGGAAGCCATCGTCAATGCTGCCAACGCTCAGGCACTGGGCTGCTGGGCACCGCTCCACAACTGCATAGACAACTGCATCCACTCCGCCGCCGGCATCCAACTGCGCAAGGAGTGTGCCGACAAGATGCAGGGACGGCTGCTGGCTACTGGCGATGCCTTCATCACACAAGGCTACAACCTGCCTGCCCGTTATGTCATCCACACTGTCGGCCCGATTATTCCCGATGGTGTTCCCACGAAGGAGCAGGAAGAGCAGTTGGCTCAGTGCTACCGTTCCTGCCTTGATCTGGCAGAAGAGGACGGATTGGAGAGCATCGCCTTCTGCTGCATTTCCACGGGCGTGTTCCATTTCCCCAACGAACTGGCGGCAAGGATCGCTATCGAGACCGTCAAATCATATCCACGACATGCACTTAAAACGATTGTATTCAATGTTTTCCTCGACAAAGACCGTGACATCTACCAGCAGCTTCTCGGAGCGTAAAGAATGGCTCAGCGAGCAGATTGCCGAAGCCGACTACGTGCTGATTGGGGCAGGAGCCGGACTGACCACTGCCGCTGGCATCGACTATGCTGGTGAGGACTTCCGTAGGGAGTTTCGAGAGTGGATAGACCGCTACGGCATCACCGACCTCTACAGTGCAGGGTTCTATCCATTCGAGACCGATGAGGAACGCTGGGCCATGTGGGCGAAGCACCTCTGGTTCAGCCGCTATCGCACGGGAGCATTGCCGCTATACAAGAAGTTGATGAAGATGGTGGACGGGAAAGACTACTTCGTCATCACCACCAATGTTGACGGTCAGTTCGAAATGGCGGGATTTGACACCGATCGCATCTTTGCCACTCAGGGTGACTACTGCTATTTTCAGCCAACATCGGGTGCGCCCAAGAAACTGTATCACAATCGGGAATGGGTGGAACGTGCTTTGCCAGCCATCCACAACTGCCGCATACCCACGGAACTGATTCCACACACACCTGACGGCCAGCCCGTCAGCATGAATCTCCGTTGTGACGATACCTTTGTGGAGGATGAACACTGGCACCGTCAAGCCCAACGATACAGCGACTTCGTGCGCACGGCATCCGACAAGCGGCTCCTGCTCTTAGAGTTTGGCGTAGGTTTCAACACGCCCGTCATCATCCGCTTCCCATTCGAGCAGATGGCGGCACGATTCCCAGACACCACTCTCGTCCGCTTTAACCGGGACTATCCACAACTATCTTTACAAGGAACTAAGAGTTTCTTAGCATTCACGGAAAACATTAACAGAATAATTTGAGCAGGTATATTATCCTACTTTTTTTTATGCTTCATATTATGCACTAAGAAGCACGCGTTGACAAAATCTTCGAATGCTATAAAAAATAAGCGTCAAATTCTCATATTTGCAGAAAAAGAGTGGAAATAATCTTATTTCTGCTCTTTTTTTACTTGTGCTCTAATTTTTAACATTTTTTCGTGATGAAGGTAATGAAGAAATACCCTATATTTGGGCTCGAACTGAAAATAGTATTATAAACCATTTAAAATTATATTTGCTTATGAAGAAGTTTTTACTCCTGTTTCTTAGCATCTTTGCTATTAACATCGCTGCTTCGGCAAACGAAATCATGTTCCTTACGCTGGACATAACTGCTGACGGCGAAAAGTTCTCGAAGACTTTCACCTCAAGCGGAGAAGCAGTTATCGACATAACCAGTAGTCCCGTTCAGTCCATCGTCATCAACAGCGCCCTGGCATTTGCCGATGGAATGAACCAAGTCACACTCCATGCGGCACTCTATCGTCAAGGTGCCTCAGCTGGTGATATAGAGTGGCATGATGTTCCTCTCGCACTCACCAACAACGACAACAACACCTGGACAGCTGAAATCAATCAGGATATCGTCGACGACGACGTCACCGACCCCTGCGTACTTGAATTCTACCTCACCGGAGTTTATACCGTAGATGACGGTGGTGCAATGATGGATAAGCAGATCTATTTCAACAACGACGGTCAGAACTACAAGGTAATCTATGTTGCAGCAGGCGACGACGACTGGAAGGTTAAGTTCTACAAGGAAAGTACCGCTGGCCTGATCTTCAATGGAACGGACGGTATTTCTTACACCTTCACGTACAACGGTAATGCCTCACGCTCTCCTTCCGTACAGCCCGATGCATTGCGTGGATTCTCGCTTGACGAGTTTGCCGTACGTTTTATCTACAACAAAGAAGCTTCTGTAAAAGTTGAGAGCGTATCCGTTCAGTACTGCCTCCACGAAGAAGGTGTTCCGGCTGCTTCATGGACCACCGTCGAGGCTCTCTCCCTCTCCGAGGAAGATATCTACAATAATGACAAACAAGTTTGGGAACACCGCATCACAGCTACTGCAAACAAACTCGATATACACTTCGACGAAGTGGCTCCGGGAGTCATCATCGGTTTCGACCCTGAGAAGACCTACGTACTCGAAATATTCTTCCAGGTTGTAGCCGACGGCAAATACTTCATGCTGGGCAAGAAGAACGAGAGCAGCATCTTCACCTGGATGAGTGCATTCGACCCCGAACCGTCAGAAAACATCATCAACTCCTTTACGGCTTCCTTCATTATGGACTATGGAACATTAGATTGGACACCCGAAGCTTCACGCGAAATGCCCATTGACCTCTCAAAGCAGGACGTCAAATCACTTGTCGTTAACGGTTTTATGGTCGATGCCGGCACTACTGCCACCAGCGTATCTGTCTGCGGTACAGTATATAATGAGGGCAAGACCAGCGAGGAAGACTGGGTAGAAATACCTCTCAGTCTGAGCGATGACGGTGTATGGTCAATCACCAACATGGATGCAGCACTCATCGACGGTTACAGCGATAAAGTCAAGGTATTCGAGTTCTATGCCAAGGCATGCGACAGCAACGGCACCTACTCATACTTCAACAACGGCGGTCAGAACTACAAACTCATCTTCACAAATAAGAAAAGCGGTGGAGATGCTGACTTAGCAATCACCTACGGTGACATACTCCTCTCCTATAACGATGGTGAAAAAATCATTGGCTTTGGCTACACACCTGATGGTCAATGTGAAATCATCACCCGCGACCAGGTAGCTCCTGCCGTCATTACCTCACTTGGCATCTATCAGACAGACATGTCCATCACCAAGAAGGATGGAGTCCAAATCGACTATGTATCCCTCCAGTTCCAGGTTTATCCTGAAAACTCTGAAGCTACCGACTCATGGAACATGTGTCAGCTCTACAAATACGACGGAGGTTCCTACACCCGCCGCGGCGAAAGCAACTACGTACCTCTGACCACAGGTTTCGCCCCCGGAGTCTACTTCCTCGAATTCTACTTCCAGGCACTATCCGGAACCGACTATTACGAACTTGCCAAGGGACAGACAAACGCCATCATTCCGTTCTACATCTCTGGTTCAGCTGATGACGTCACCCTTCCCGACATTCAAACCGTAATCAAAAAACTCGGAAAACGTCTAGAAAAGGGCAAAGTAGTCATCTACTACGACGGAAATAAATACAATGCAGCCGGCGAACTCATTCCGTAGTTTTAGGCAATAAATCAATAGTAAAGCAGCATCTTCCGAGGTGCTGCTTTATTACGTTCCTACCGATGTCATACGATGCAGGAGATGACGGTTAATATCATCTAGGTTCACGTGGTTACCGCTTCTCTCCATCTGATTAATCCATTCCTGCAACCGACGGGTAATCTCGTTTTTGTCTATCATATACCATATTTGTTTTAACACTTAACAGGATCATCACCATCCGAATCGTCATTAAGATTTTTCAACCGCTTCACGGGTTTCGACGAACTTTTTTTTTACCCTCTTGGCGAACTGATAAGAATTTCTTATAAGTTCCCTCTTCGCTCAATTCCTTAAGCGAGTATTCACACTCACCCTGCCTTCCTCATCCTTATATAGTATCAGTTTATTCTATTTGTCCATATTTCGTATAACGTTTTTATTCCGTCCTTATTTCGTGCCTCCGTAATACTATCAGCCTTCATACATCAAACATCAGCCCTCTTACATCAGTCATCTTCAGCGGATCAAAGAACCGTCCCGTGATTCTTCAATAATTTTTTTTCTTGTTCTTATTTCTCTTGTCATTATCTCATACTCTTCTTCGGATTTTGGCGTCTTTGGGTCAACAATGAACCACCACGTGTCAAGTACCAGTTCCACTTACACACCTTTGAATGTCCATACTATTTCTTAGTTATCAAATTATACAAATTCTTTGCTACAGCTTCTGCAAGAAGCACAGGCACACCATTGCCAATGATTTTAAACTTTGCAGATTGTCGTCCTGGTCCCCATACATACCTGTCATCTACGCTTTGAATTCTCAAAGCTTCTCTCACTGTAAGGCGCCTGTTTTTGTAAGGATGAAGAAAAACTTCATTATTACCAAAGCAGGTAGTTGGACTATAACGGAAACGATGCAATCTTTTAAAAGAACGCCTTTTGGTATCTCCTTCGTTTATAAGCAATCTTTTATCTGCGTCTTTTGCGAAGGCGAAATATTCATTACCATTTGGCAAGTCTTCAGCATCCTCTAAGCATCTTTGTACACATAACTCAAGTGGAATGTCTTCAGGTTTTTCCACGTTTGCAGTTCCAAAAGGGATATCTTCTGGCCATTTAATTGTAGTATGAGCATCTGGATACTTGGGAGTAGGCCACGGGAAATGCATACTTCTAACGTCTTGCATTGTAGGTTCAATTGTATCGAATACATTAAATGCATCCTTTCTTAGCCCTACTATAAATACGCGTTTACGATATTGGGGAACGCCAAAATCTAGGGCATTCAGAGTCGTACGATCAATATAATAATCTTCGCTTAACAGTTTTAATAACAATGTATCTAGAATACGCTTCGGATCTTTTCTCATAAGAAGACCTACAACATTCTCCATCACAAAAAATGTAGGCTTCATTTTCTTAATACGCTCAAAGAATACATGAGTCATTTTGCCACGTGTACCCTTAAACCCATCCCCTTTTCCATTCATAGTAAAATCTTGGCATGGAGGGCCTCCAATAATTCCCCACATACTTGGAACTCCTTTAGGGAAAGCTTCCTTTAAAATAGCATCGGGGGATAAATAAGACAGGGACTCTGTACTTGTAATTGGACAATACTTCTTTTTATGTCCTCTTCCCCATGAAGAGATACCCTCGTCATGTAGTTCTGCAAAAACTTTTTCGTATTCATTTGCATACACGACTTGGAAACCAGCATTCATGAATCCCATATCCATGAATCCGCCACCAGAAAAAAATGAAACGACAGGTATTTTATCTTTTTTTTTCTTATTATAGTTCATATATAATTGTATTATTCGAAATCTTATAACTGCTAGATGGTTGAGCCATGTTCGAGTTGAGAATATTTATAAGCGATAGTTTCTTATCGACATATTGTTCTGGCATATCTAAATGAAACTCCTCCAATCCCGATAAAGTAATTGTATCACCCGTGGTTGTTGCTAACTCAAACAAATTAGGACTGATGACTTTTTTTACTACACCTATAATATCAGTGAAAAAGGTGTTTTGGCTCATATCTCTTTGTTCACATATATGGCGAACTGAGCATAACGAACACGATTCACATGGTTTTAATCCACTGTTAAATTCTCGTTTTTCAATTATTTGATTCAACTTTCTTATTGTTTGTTGTACTTGGATAAGATATGATGCATTCAAGCCCTTGTCATACTTAACGAAATGTCTGTTGCCATCAATATCTACAAGAGAAAGTGACTTTATTGATCCGAGTTTAAGATGTTCACACATTATTGCATAAAGGTGCAACTGAGTAACATATTCCTTTTTTATGTTATCTGTTTCATCAATAACAACACCTGACTTGTAATCAATTATGTCAATACCATCAGGATTCAAGCGTAGCTTATCAATAACTCCACGTAAGCCAATATCAGTACAATCAATCCAATATTCTGAATAAGTTTTCGTTTTTTCTGAATTCCCTTCATTATGCGAACTACTATTGATAATAGAAAGTGCATAACGGAAGCATTTGTTTCTTTTGTCATAGTCATTAATATCAACATTTTGTAATGTTGGATAATATTGTCTCAATTTATCTTCCTGCGCTTTTACTAGCTCTTCCCATTTGGACGATAAATCTTTTATAGAGCAGAGCTCCTTTTTAGTAGATAACTCGTAAATCTTATGGACGATGGTTCCTATAAGTGTGCTTTTGGAAGTCGGTAAAAGATAACGTCTGTCATTAAATGAATCTAAAGCCTTTTGAAGTAGCAATTGATATGAGCAGCCCGTATCTATCCATGAGAAAGAACTTGGAGACAATGTTTTTATCACAACATTGTCCCAAGTGTTCTTAATATCAGGAATTTTAACGAATTTCATATTCACTGATTCTGTAAGTTCTGAATATACTCATAACAATTGCTTGTACGCCTTAAAAGATTAAAGGTGTCTATTGTAATTATGTCACTATTATTCCAATTTTTATTGTGAAGAAGAGAAGCTTCAAGGACAGAATCTGCAATAATTCTTGTTGACATCCCTTCCCATAAAGGATGTGATGCGAACACTGGCTTACGTCTTCCACTTGGATCATATAGATATGGTATTCCATCACTAGTCTGTTCTAATTCGAAAACCATTGTCCCAGAAGAAGTACGGAAAAATCCTTCGTTTAACGCTATAAGAAGAGTTTTAGCGAATTCTTTCCATCCCTTTAGCTCCGGATAATCAAAATTTCCATCAGCTCCAGCCCTATAAGAGGAATCTATCATAATTCTAAACAGAGCGATTCCCAATCTCCAGTCCAAAAGTCCATGATATGGCATATTCCTATAAGTTTTTAGGCACTTGTAGCACGAGGAGTCACAATCATCAATGTGCTCATCACCGAGCATCTGTCTAAAATATGAGTCTTCACTATTACTGCCTAATATCCTATTAATATAGTCATCAAAGCAGTTATAGAAATCTGCGACAAACCCGGAGCCGTTAATCTTCTCATCTGCAAGACATACCTCTCCTAAATATCCGGGCTTTGATAGAACTTCAACTACGTCAATCTCTGTAGGATCAACATCAAGTTTAGATGCTATGGCTCTTTGTATTAAGAAAGAGAGTGAATAATATGCAGCTCTAACACCTTGTGTTCTGAAATCTAATTTCCCATTATCATTACAATGGAAGGGTTCTAAGGTTAAACCGTGGATTCTATTTTTAGGAGAAAGTGTTATTACATTCGTGATTTTTTGAGCTGCTAGATGTATTCTCTCCATCTGACCATTGGGAGAAATAAAAGTTCTAACATCTTTATTATCATCTGATCTTAACTCTATATCAGTTTGAAGCGTTTGTGGCTGATCTGTCCCATTATATACAGGGGTGGCAATCCATTGTAGGGCTGATGAAGAAAATCTTGTTCCTCCTAAGGTATAATGAACACTGCACTCACAACCTTCTATTTCCTTATCACTAATACGCCATGTTTTGCCCTCTTTAAGTAAAGAGAGATCAAAATTCATGTTAGTAGGACATGGTAAAGTTATAGGATTTGCAGAGCTCTCCATTCTAATGCCATTGCGCTTAACCAATATTTCAGCGTCATCTTTCTGATCGAAGCCCTTAGATAAACTGGTTATAAAAGCTGCTGGGGTACATATGGTTGATGGCGTCATGGGCGCACCACATGATTCACAGCTCATTTCATTGTTAGAATCAAGACTATTCGTGACCATTTTGTTGCAACTAGGATTACTGCAAGTCCATAGAGTCAGTCTTAATGGGAAAACGGGTGAATTTGGTGTTCCTTTAGTCTTAATATATTTCCGTCCTTGCATACCTTCTCCATAAATAATTGACGGTTGAGTAAAACCGATGGAAGTTAAAATATGCTTGTCCTTAGTTATTGAAGAACCTGGTGCAAAGGCCGTAATTGCTTGGTCTATTGGACGAGACACGGAAGATATTTCTTCTTTTATCTCATTCCCACGTGCATATTGCAAACTATGATATAAAACTCTATCTCTTGTTGGCATACCATACATTGGAAGTACACCAGCTTCTGCTAGACACTCTGCCAAAGTATCCGCAACAACAGACTCATCATCTACAGCATAGCCTATCTTTTTGAAAAGGTTACTATCCTGTTCTGTATTGTGTGCAAACAAGGATAATTTATCAATTAATGTTGCGTCACTAGTTAACAATGATGCAATTTTTCGGAGAAGTGCCATATTCGAATTACTCGAAAGCCAAGTATTGATTTCATCCACAATGTTGTTCACATTGTCTTTCCAATCTTGACGAGTTCCAAATTCACCATGTGTATTGCCTTCTAATCTAACACCATGGTTATTGGCAAAGGACTTAAAAGCATAATATAATATCTCTTTTGCATATAGGCGCTGAAGAATTTCGAACTGATCCATAGATAAAAATGGAGTTGGTGGTTGGTCTCCAGTAATTTGATACGGATTTAAGAAATAATGCTCGTCATGACTGCGACCGCGGCAAAGTGTTAATACAATAGAATATGCTTGTCCTCTACGTCCACCACGTCCAACTCTTTGCTGATAATTGAATCTTTGTGGTGGCATATTTGTCAGCATCACTCCTTGTAATGGACCAATATCAACACCTACTTCCATCGTAGTTGTAACACTGAGAACATCTATTGATTTAGCTTTCTCCAAATACTCTGAGTTCTTATCCTGAGAGTTAACTTTAATGATATCCCTAAATTCCAATTGACGTTCTCCTTGGTTATCTGTTTGGCCAGAAAGCTCTTCACAATGCAATCGACATGCAGGTCGGTGCTTTACAGAGTTAATCATTAGGTCGGTTCTTCTTCTTAGTTCGTCAACAGTTATTGTGTTTTGTTCATCTAAACGGCTAAAGCAGTTAGTACAGATACCTGCAGATTTGTTTAAATGAACCCGACCGCACATTGGGCAAATGTATCCCTTTTCGTGGCCTGACACACATCGTATTTTTAATGTATGAGGCATTAGGAACATCTGTTTGTTGCCCGTGTCTCGCAGGTAATCAAGAACTGCCTGTCCTAAAGTATTGGGGGTCTTAGTTTTCCTTCCATCTTGCTGACTATATGGGATTCCATATTTTTTGCAGCACTCGTATATATACAGTCTAATAGGTGCTTTCGCCTTCAGGTTTTGAAAGTCTGCATCAGAAGCCTTGGGGAACACATCGTCTTCGTATGGATTGTGATAATATCTGTAGGAATTACCAATTAATCTTATCACAGATGTAACTATCTCCATGAATATATCATGAGAAATGAATGCATTTAGCCCTCTGTTGTTTTCTGTAAGTGCTTTTTCTATTTTTTCTTCATAACGAGAGACGGTTACCCAACCAATTCCTGAACTCTCAGCATTGTAATGTAAGCGTCCAAAAAGAACTCCCATTACATGTTGGATGATAGCCTTTCCTGCTTTCTTTTCTACATTTTCTAATAATTGCTGAGAGGCATTTTCATCCACTTCATACCACATAACAGGTTCTGCATCTCTGGTCTCTTCATAGTGCTGATTTGTAGAATCACAGCCTGCAGGGTTAGAATATAGTTCTCGGAAAGCTTTATATATGGGTGAATCTATACAGTGATCCGTTTTTATCAGGTCTTCAACAGATTTTGTCTTCTCAAGAATACTCTTTACTGCTGCTATTTCACCATCAATGCCGGAAAGTATACGCAATGCATTCCTTTTTTCACGTTCTGAAGAATGTGGATTATCACGGGTCGTTAATGCATTCTTTTTATCTTCTATCAGCTCCTTTAATTCCAATTCCTTTGCGTCATAGTCAATTGTCGGATCAAGCGTGCACTGTTCTACAATGATATCTCGCATTAAATCTGTATACTGGTTGCGCTCTATGTCGTTAGCAACGACAGCAGCATCTTGTCGACTGTCTGCAAATGTAACTAGCTTGCGGTTATGGAGAGTAGGCAACTGATAGAACAGTTCTCGTGCATATAATTGAGTAACCTTATTGAAACCAGTTCTGAAACCTCTTAAAGGAGATCGGAAGCCTTTACCATGTTTATCTGTAGCGCAATAAGGACAATGACAAGGAAGTGCAGGCGCAGCACAAGCTGCCTCAATATTTTGCTCACCATCTAGATCATGGACAGTATAAAGGAATCCTTTGATACCCGATTGTTCGTCACCTTCATCTGCAAGTGTTACAAAACCTGTTTTCTCGTCAAGATATGCAAGTTGCCACTCACAATCAAATTCTGTATCGGATTTCCCGAATTCGCCCTTATGCAGCATCTTAACGTCTTGCTCATTCATTCTCTTCTCAACCGTGTCAGCCCTTTCTGAAGGAGGTATGGGATAGAATATAGCAAAGTCATGGTAATTACGTTTCTCTACCATTACCTGGCTTTGCCGTTCAGGTAATTCTTCAAGATTTGAACTGGTAGGTAAGATATTGGTTAGCCATTTGTTACTATTCGGTTCTCTATACGCATGTCTTTTGCCACCATAGAAAAGTGTACCACATTGTTCACAATATAATAGTTCAAGGACGCGTTTGTCTCCATCTATATCGCGAGAGTGAGCATGAAGTCTTCCAACAGGTCTGTTATTGTCTTCGTTGTAATCATCCAATGTAGCCCAAAGTCCATCTATATTCCTATAAAACAAATGAAAGCGGAAACGTTGTAATGTCGAAGCGGAGACGTTAAATATATCATATTATCCTCTTAAAATAACAAAACCTTCAGCAGCCTTTGCAGATTCATTTTCGTCAATGTCTTCACCAAAGAGAAATGAAGTAAAATATCTGCCTAATTGATTATTTGACTCGTCTTCATTTTTTCCTTTGCAGAATGGCAAGGCTCTGTTATGCCCCATTTCCCCCAAATCGAAAGTGTCAAATAATCGTTGTGTAACTGCCAGTTCATCAGTAATGAACACATTCAGCAATTGTTGTAGTCCATCAGATTCTATCAAACCTACATTTGCATATGACGCAAGGACTGAAGCCGCGTTATGGCAAACAGAATCAATATGAGATTTAATCAGAGCATCATCCTTATATTGTTCAAAGCATAAAGGATTCTCATAGAAAAGATTGTATATGTCTATAAATGGATTAATAGGCAGTTTCGTATCATAATGTTGAGTTGTTTGCACATAATGACCTTCAACCACGTTTTCTACTGTAAAATCACAACAGAAGAAGTCTTTAAGAAATTTCAAACTTTCTTCCTGTTTATCACCATTAACTTCCAAGGATGCAGACGATGATAGTATCCTCAGTTGAGGGCTATCAGGAGTTAATCCAAGACGGTTTAATAATAAGCGAATAAGATAGGCAGTCTCTGTTCCTGCTGTTCCACGATTTAAGTGTAATTCGTCTATTATCAGATGAAAAATATGCCTACTGTCTTTTGCTAACCACTGATGTGTTTTCTCAATAATGGGGTTGTCCACTTCACGCATCAGCATCATTGCTAACATTGAATAGTTAGTAATGAGTATATCCGGTGGGGTTTGCTGCATGTCAAAACGACTACGCATTTCAGAAGATGCGATACCATCACGCCCCTTCGTCATTGGTGAGATTGTACGCCTCACCTCATATTTGTGTATATTTTTAAGCTTTTCTCTTTCCTCATCAGTCAGATTTTGTTTATCTTCTTTTTCTTTTTTACGCAACCTGGTTTCTTCTTCTCTGTCAATATCCTCAATCAAAGCAAGAGTTTCACTAGTTTGCTCATCAAGCTCTCTCATAGCAGAGAGAAGACGCTGATATATATTGCTATTTGCTGCATTATCGCCACTCTTAGGGTAACCTGATGTTGGAGTTGCGCCATTATATCGTCCAAAGAAAATCCTATTTCCATGAAGTCTGTCAACCATCCATTGTTGAACATCGTCATTATCAAGTGCATCACGAAGACGAGTCATTTGGTCTTCTACCAAGGCATTCATAGGATAAATGATAAGTGCTCTTACTGCAGCGTCCCTTTTTTCATTGGCACGTTGGAGCGCATTCGTCGACATCCGACCTGGCGTTCCTTGAACTGCTCCTTGAGGAAAAACAAATACCTCATTCTTGCCAAGTGGTTCGCCGTTATTTGCCTTCCACCACTCATGCGTAGTATAATTCTCAGAAGTTGACCACTCACTCTCTGCTTCCTTCATAATATCAGCCAACATAGGAAGCAAAAAAGATTCAGTCTTACCAGAACCCGTACCAGAAGTAATAATACAGTTTTTACCTAAAAGTGCCTTCTGAAGCATCTCTGCCTGATGCTGATAAATAGGATAATCACCACTAATGAGACCTTTTAATATAAATTCCTTAAAAAGTGATCTCGCTTCTATGTTCATACCTGGAAGATCTGACTCTTCCAATGATGAAATACGCAGTTTTTCACCATTCCTTTCAACATTATTATAGGAAGGCAATGGTTCTATCCAAGGTTCTCGTGAGGCTATTGAATCTGTATTCAATAGCTCTTCTCGTTCTTTCTCGATACTTTCATATCTGGTACCGAAAGCAGTCTTGACATAAAGGATGAAGTTTTCTTTTATCTCCTTATATGCATATATTGGATTAATTAAGTACTTCGCCATAATTACAAATATTTATTTTTGTCCGAGTTTTCTTAATATAGTTTCTGGTTTACAGGCCTTTATTAAAGGATTTTGTCCAACCACATTGTAGGCTCTACTTCCAAAAGTGGCACTTGGAGTTTTACCGGTAATAAGTGTCAGGGCTCTAGCATATAATAATGGTAAGCGTATTTGCTGAGGCAGAATGATTAGTTCCTTGTCTTCATCATATTGCAACACCTGAGCATTTTGCATACGCATTCCTATAAAATGGCCCCAATATTTATCGATTTCTATCATCCTACCATTATCTATCAGGACACAAGTTTCATCTCTTGTTCCAGGGAAGAACACTACGACATCATTATTCTTGTCATATTCTTCTTTGTCTATTTCTGCATTGGTTAGGCATCTGCCCTTAGAAACTCTGTCAGGATAAAGATCTGACATTTTCTTGTAATCAATACTTCTGAAGTGTTTAACAAGAAATAAATCTTGCTCATAGCCATTAACTTTCTTCATTTCTTTATAGTCATCTACAGAGGGGAGAGCTTCAAGCAGAGCATTAGAGTATAAATTATCCTGATAGAGCAAATGGCATCTTTCTGCAAGTTGTTTGAATGAACTTCTTGATTGTGCATAAATATATACCGTCTGCGGCATCAAAATATCTGTACTCTCTACGAATTCTACTGATATTCCTAATGCTTTTTGCTGCTTTTCAATGTCTCTAATCAATGCAATAGTTCGTCCGCCAGTGAGTAAACACTTAAACTGATTATCTGTGCACTTAAAGGAATACATTTTTTTGCCGTTTAGTCCTGGCGACACTATTTTTTCGTAATCAGGAGTCAATAGTACCAAAGTTGGTCTATTCGCAACAAGACGAAGCCCCCGTTCTGTATATGCGTAGTTGATATATCCCATTCTGAAATAATCTGCCAATGCATTTTGTAGAGCATACTTATCAGATTTGGGCGCAGATTCACCATCATCAACATCTTGCATCAATCTGTCCCTAATAGATTTTAGCCATTCGGTAGTGATTATCCATTTGTCTGTTTCATACGAAGCAGATGTGATAGCATACAGCAGGAAATCTCTTTCTTGATATATTGTGGGAGAAATAGCCTTTGCTGATGCCTGTTTCATCTGTAATGAAAGCAACGCCCAATTAATAAGGTTATTATTTATGATGTTATTCGGTAATTGAAGACCCACGGAAAACTTTTCCTCACTCATCATCCCCAATTTGTCTAAAGATAGTTCTTTAAATGTATTGGGCAGTATAAAGTCAGAGAATCTATATGTTTTCCCATACGGAATCGGACTCTCATTACAATAAAGTTGGAAATCTTTACCCAATTGAAATAGATTTGTAAAGACTTTTAATACCCATAAGTTTTTCTCATGATCGTATGCAAGTTCAGAAGAATTGCGGTGCAAGGTATTTACTGAAACTGCATATATTTTATCCTGTGATATGTCTATGCCGGTTATTTCAAACTGGGCAGGTAACAACTTAGATAGCATAACAACTTCACTGTCTGCTTCTGATTTTATCTCCAGGTTATTGACAGATCGACATTTTATTTCTTTTTTAAACCGTAAGCTATTGCCTTGTTCAGATTCCTCTATGGCATGCTGAATACGAAAAGCACTGTAAAAGCCACCGAGAATATTGTTGGAAATAAGTTTAGCATTATTGTTTAATATCCAGGATTGGAACTTGTCGAGAGCTTCATTCCTAATTACAGCAAAATAGAATTCACCCTTAACAAACTCATTAGTTGAGATGTATTTGTTTTTGTATTGTTTGAGCAAATAATAATCAGTCACTACAAAACGACCTTTCATCGTTCTTTCGTTTACTTCATATATTCCATATGTTCCTTCTCTATTCTTAAAGATAGAAGAGATTTCGTCATCCTTAATAGGAAATGGACGACTTGCATAACCGTCGTTCTTAATATATACAGGAGGCAATGGTGTATTCGTCGATTCCGTCTTGAAATTTAAATCTTCAATATCTTCAATGTCGGAACAATAAAGATGCAATGCAAAATTCATCTCGTCTGTTAAAACATCATACCCCATACTTAATAGTAAGGGATAGCATGTGTTACCGGACTCTATTCTTGTTCTACCGGTTTTACGGTCACGTTCCTTAATTTTTGTGGTTCCATCCCATCTTTGATATTCTGAGCGTAAAACAGAAGTTAGGTATTCTTTACTGTCTGTTCCAGTTAGAGTTTTGTATTTTGATAAAGGAATCCCAATCTGAGCATAGTAGTTGGAAAAAGCCGATAACAGTCTGGTATCATCAATGTTTGCTCTTGGCACTAATCCTGCTTTATCAAACAGAATACCAAACCGTTGAATTTTGGACGGAGACAACATACTCTCTTTCATTAATGACAAAGCATACTGCGTAGCTCCATTATCAGAAATAACAAGATTGGATCTATAATTAAGGTTGTTATCTTTTGCCCAATCATCAATATATTTCCATATCCTGTCTAGATGTATTGTCCCAAGAAAACCGCGAATCCATTTATCAGAGTCTCCAATCTTTCCTTTTATAAATCCATTACTAATCAGAAATTTGTACAAATGCCCATAATAATTTCTTCCATGTAATTCTAATTCGTCATTTTCACATATGGGCATGATCAAAAGAGCAACTATAGATAAGAGGATTATATAATCTTTTTCGTTGATGGCAAGATTAACTATCTGATTTATCTTCTTCTGTAGGTCATTCAAATCTTTATTTCCATCTGTTGAACTATACCAAAACTTCCTAACGAAATCATTGCGAATAAAAGTATCATCAAATGATGTCGCTCCTCTTCCATTTGCTATTTCCACATCAAGGTCTTTAGCAAAGTCAATAAGATCCTGCATGGAAATATGTAGGATTACTCTATCACCGAGTTCTCTTTTAAAATAGTACTTGTAAATCAGGCTGCTCCAACTCTTTATGTTCATAATCCCAATTCTATCGATTAAGTTTTGATTATTCCGATTATTTTTCTACTTTTTTCAGAGCCATCTCTGAGCGTAGAAAACTACATCGACCTGTGTTCGTTCTATTTACATGCGTAAAAGTTCATTGACGTTTACATCGAGACATTTGGCTACCTCCATCAAGTTCTTCAAGTTGGGCTGTGCGCTATTGGTACGCCATTTGGACACCGTGGCTTGGTCAACGCCAATCTGCTCAGCTAACCACTTGTTGGTGCGCTTCTTTTCTGCAAGCACTACTTTCAGTCGGTTTAAGTCTTTGCCTTCCATGTTACACATTATTATATTATAGTAGGTACAAAGATGACGTTTTTTTAGCAGAAAATATCAAGTTTTGCTAAAAATATGAGCACAGAGGCCAAAATAATTGCGATTAACAAATTTTGAAAGCGAAAACAGCAAAAAATCCCAATAGATCGACTGATGGAGCGCGTCACAATGTGCATTTTAGCGGAATTCAACAATAATTATAATGTATTTTATCGGAGTTTTACCCTAACCAATTAATTTAAAAAATGCAGATTTTTTACCAAAATGTTTGTTATATTAAACATTTTTATTTATCTTTGCATCCAATAAGATACAATTATGGGTAAAAATACATTTGGTAAAACGATGCCAAGAGCATTGAGCCAGAACCTGAAGATTATGGGCGAGCAAATCATGTTGGCCCGCAAGCGTAGGCACTTGTCGATGCAAGACATAGCAGACAGGGCTACGGTGACGCGTCTAACTGTCTCAAAGGTGGAACATGGCGACCCAACGGTCTCCATGGGTATCTATGCACGTGTACTCTTTGCACTTAATCTGGAAAAGGATATCACCCTGCTGGCTGCTGACGATGCTCTTGGCAGACAGCTTCAAGATGCAGAATTGTTGAGAAACGGATGGAGCAGCGAGAGCCATGAAGTTCGCTTCAATGGCCGAGTCGTGAAAGACGAAGACAAAGTCAAATGAAAAGGATTATAGTTTACGCAGATTTTGATTTCCTAACCTCTCCCGAAGAGATAGGAATATTAGGCTACGAACTTGTTCGCGGTAAGGATCATTTTGTATTTGAGTACTCGCACCAGTGGTTGAAACAACATGGCTGCATTCTGCTGAGTGGTGACCTGCTGAATGTTCCTTCATTGCAGCATCCTCGTGGTAATGATAATGTATTCGGCTTTGTCAAGGATTCCTTCCCTGATCGCTGGGGACGTTTACTGCTTGACCGCAGAGAGCGACTGACTGCCCAACAGGAAGGCAGACCGAAACGCATGCTCACTAATTATGATTATCTCATTGGCATCGAGGACTTCACCCGTATGGGGGGCATACGTTACAAAGAGGAAGATGGTGATGACTATATCAACGCGAGTGCAAAATACCTTGTTCCCCCGATTGAGAGTCTTCGCACCTTGTGCGATGCGTGCCATGAGATTGAGCTGGCAGAGGAGCGCAATGAACTGCCAGAACAACGCTGGCTCGACCAACTGATTGACCCAGGAACCTCACTTGGCGGTGCTCGTCCTAAGGCCAATGTGGTTGATACAGACGGTAAACTGTACGTGGCAAAGTTCCCTTCTAAAAAGGATCTGGAGAATACTGAGCTTATTGAACACTTCTCGCATCAGCTTGCGGCCAAGGCTGGTATCAACGTTGCAAAAACGCGCAGCATCAAGATTTCAAAGGACCGTGACCTGCTTCTTTCAGAACGCTTCGATAGAACAGCAGAAAGCCATCGCATTCATTTCGCTTCTGCAATGTCGTTGCTTGGTCTTGATGACGGTGCTGGCAGCAGCACAGGTAACGGCTATCTTGACATAGTTGATTTCATCCTTCGTGGGTGTACTGATGTGCGTCAGAATCTCCGTGAACTCTATCGCAGAGTGGCATTCAACGTCATGTTTGGCAACACAGACGATCACTTCCGCAATCACGGTTTCCTGCTTACCCCGAAAGGCTGGACGCTCTCTCCTGCTTACGACATCAACCCTGGAACAAGGGATTATCAATGCCTGCTCATCAATGAATACACAGAACAGTCAGACATTAACGCTCTACTTTCCGCAAGCGAGAACTACATGCTTGAACGCCAAGAAGCATCAGAGATTATCGAAGAGGTTCGCTCAGCCATAAAAGACTGGCGCAAAACCGCTACCGAACTGCAAATACCCATCAAACTATTAGAATCATATTCCATTCGTTGGGATGAATTATAAAAAACCATGCACCTCTCGGGCTTTCTTGATGAATTCTTCGGTGATTAGCTTTGCTATAATCTTAATTTCATATATTTTCCTGATTTTTTGTTGACTGTTTCCATTTTTTGCCGATACCTCACCTGATAGGCAGCAAGCCCTGTATTCATCGGGGTTACAGCAAGTGAGGTATGGGCGAGACACCTCACTATATACCTCACTACCAACCTCACTATAGAATCCACTATGCTAATTCTTTTTTTGTTTTACCAAGTATGTATTTTCTTTTTCCTTACGAATAAATCTATGTTCACAACTTATGAACTTATGTTCACGGCTTATGAACTTATGTTCATGACTTATGAACTTATGTTCACAATCTATGAACATAGAATCTGTAGGCAGGAAATATTATTTTCCAAAGCAAAGAAACCTTGTACTCATGTTCTTTGTGGAAACTCTAAATACTGTGTCAGTAAAGTTTAACGACGTTTAAAGAATTGTCAGTAAAGTTTATCAATGTTTAAATTTTGTGCCAGATTGACATTAAAAGCGGTCATTCTGGCACAATGCCTCCGGGCGGCATACATTTTGTTTTTATCTTATGCGAACACCGAAGCAGACAAGCTGAGGTAATCAAAACAAATATGTTAAACTAAAATTATAATTAGGAGGTAAAAATTATGATGAACGGATTAATGAAAAGCAATGGTTGGTTCCCAACAGTTTTTGATGATTTCTTTAACACTGATTTTATGCCTCGTGCCAACAGTACAGCACCTGCAGTCAATGTGAAGGAGAGTGATAAATCCTACATAATGGAAGTTGCGGCTCCAGGTATCAAGAAAGAATATTGCCGTGTTGCCATCAATGACGAAGGCAATCTTACCGTAGCCATTGAGAACAAATTGGAACATAAGCATGAGGATAAGGCTCATCACTATCTGCGTCGCGAGTTTAGCTACTCGAACTACGAACAGAATTACGTGCTGCCTGATGATGTTGTAAAAGATCAGATTTCAGCTAAAGTAGAAGATGGTATTCTGACTATCAATATGCCGAAGGCTGAACCGAAGGAGAAAATCACTAAGGCTATCGAGATTTCATAATTTGTTGAATTTTCATAAATTAAGCCCCAACTTGTTTTTGCAAGCTGGGGCTTAATTTTTTATAATGTCCTAGTGGGTATTCCCGTTATGCACATACTAAGAAAGGCAATCAACAACCTTGTTTTTTTGTATTTCTTATTAGTTCTTATATTCATTGTATGACACATTTTCCGGCAACCACTTGTCCTTTGGTTCTGGCGACTCTGCAGGATGACCTATAACGATGGCACAGAGTGGAACTATTGTCTCTGGCAATTTCAGCAATTCGCTGACAGCAATTGCGCGATCCATATTCGGATAGAGACCGGTCCATACAGCTCCAAGTCCTAAGGCGTGTGCTGCAAGCAGGATGTTTTCTGTTGCTGCAGAACAGTCCTGAACCCAGAACTCCCGTGCGGAACCTTCAAGGGCTTTATTCATGTCGCCACATACAACGATAACCAGCGGAGCTCTACTTGCCATTCCGGCATTCGGATTTGCTTCAGCAATGCCGTTCAGTTTATCCTTGTCAGTGATGGCTACGAAGTGCCAGGGTTGTCTGTTAACAGCTGTAGGTGCAGCCATTCCGGCACGCAACAGCGTTTCGATTGTGTCGTTGCTGATTGTTTGTTCAGTATATGCACGTACACTTGTACGAGTCATAATGTTGTCAATGATAGCCTGACCGTCTGAACATGCAGCAGCCTCAGGTTTTGGTTCGTTACAATTGCAAGCCATGAGAGTAAGCAGACCTGCACATACGGATAAAATCTTTTTCATAGTCATATTTAATTATTTTACAATTTAAAAAAAACTGCGACCGTAAGGGCCGCAGTAAAACGAGTTATCTAAGCGGAAATCAATAATACTTCTCCTGATAGATTTGTACTGATGTAATGCCATTCGACTTGGTGAAACTGATCTTATTCTCACGAGCCAACCAACCAATAGCAGTCAGCACATCTGCTGAATCCAAATTAGTTGCTGCCTGTAATTGTTCAAACGACAGACCTCCTTTTTCGCTAAGAGCACGCCATACGATGCCGGCATTTTCTCCAATAATAGTTTTTTCCATAATCGATTTTTTAAAAGAGTTGTTATTTAAAATACTATTTATGCTACAAAAGTAGTGAAAGAAAATTATATACAAAAAAAATGAACATTTTTATTCTCATAATTAACACATTTTTGTTTTTGTATTTTTATTTTACACTCATATCTAGTTAGACTCCATTTTCTTTTTTGTTAAGAGAATTACAATAAAGGTTAGGCATTCGGAGGCAGGAACGGCAAGCCACAGCCCCTGAGTGGAGAGAAACTGGGGCATAAATATGAAGGCTGGAACGAGGAATATGAGTCCGCGAAGCAGCATGTATATTGTGGCTCGAGTGTTCTGTTCTATGGACTGATAGTATCCGATGATTGCTACGTTTAGGGCAAAAAATATGGCTGAGAAAGCGAAGAGCGGAAGTCCTGCGATGGCATATTCATAGGGTTTTGTACCTGCATGGAGGAACATACCGATAAGGGGATGGGCTCCAAGGGAGAGTATAGCCGTTGCTAACAGCCCGCAGATGACTGCTGTGCGGAGACTGAGGTGGAAGGCTTCCTTCACTCGTTTGGTGTTGCCTGCTCCGTAGTTGAAACTGATGATGGGTTGTGCCGACTGAGCTATGGCGTTGTTTATCATGAATACGATAGGGTATAGGTAGCATGCCACACAGAAGGCTGCTACTCCGTCTTCACCCAGTTTGTGTATGAAGACGTAGTTGCCCGTAAGCAGTATCATCGACATTGCGAGTTCGCCAAGCATCGAAGAGAAACCGCTACGAGCCATGTACCATATATTTCGCAGGGTGAGATAGGCGCTGGTGAGACTTATCTTGAGACGATGAATATGGATGGTCTTGGTGCGGAATAACATATACCAAGCTACCATTCCGGCAGCTACTGCACAACAGAGTGTGGATGCAAGGGCGCTGCCCGCAATGCCCATCTGCATGGGGAATACAAAGAGCCAGTCGAGAAAGATATTGAGAATACCCGGAATGATTTCCAATGTGGCAGCATATTTAGGAGAGCCGTCGAGACGGATTACGAAGGTACCGACTAACTGACTTATGATGAAAACACAACCGGGAAGGATGTAGAGGAGGTACTGCTGAGCTAGGGGCATGAGTGCATCGCTGCAACCAAGGAGTCGCAGGAAGGGCGTGCGAAAAATATATATCACTACGGAAAGGACTGCCATCAGCAATGAGGCTACTTCAATTGCCTGGGTAATATTGATATTTGCAGCTTTGGTGTTGCCATGAGAAAGGTGGATGCTTGCTACTACTGATACTCCTGCTCCGAACATGAGTGCAATGCCTGTAGTCATAAGAAACAGGGGCGCTACAATGTTGATGGCTGCTAGGGCGTCGCTACCAACACCCTGTCCAACAAATATTCCGTCGGCTACGGTAAACAAAGATGCAAACACCATCGAGAGGAGGGTGGGGAAGAAGATACTTTGAAATAAGGGTTCTATTTTAGACTTTCCGAAATCGATGCGGTCTCTGTCTTTGTTTTTTATTCTTGCCATATCATTTTTTTTCTTTGCGTGCAAAGATACATATTTCTTTGTTGTTTAAATAAGATTTTGTACTTTTGTGGCGAGATAATGTTATTTCTATCCTCTAACATTTAAACAAATAATCCATGAAAGTTTTGATTTTACAGGCTTCGCCACGTGCGAACGGCAACACCGCTTGGATGGCGGAAGAGTATAAGAAGGCTGCTGAAGCAGCAGGTCATGAAGTGACTCTAGTAAATGTTTCAAAGAAGAAGATTGCCGGCTGTCTTGCCTGTGAATATTGTCACGGCAAAGGCAATGGCGCCTGTATTCAGAAGGATGATATGCAGGAACTGTATCCTTTGATGGCTGAAGCTGAAGCTCTGGTGTTGGCTGCTCCTATCTATTATTTTACTCTGAACGCTCAGATTCAGGCGCCTATCCAGCGTATGTATTGCGTTAATGCTCCTGCTAAGGTGAAGAAGATGGCTCTGCTCGTTTCTTCCTATTCTCCTGGTGTATATGACGGAGCTACTGCTGAGTTCCGCGACATTTGCAACTACTGGAAAACAGAGAATATGGGTTTCGTATCTGCAAAGATTGACGAACAGAAGACAGAGGAAACCAAGCAGAAGGTAATTGCTTTGGCTAATAAACTCTAAGATATTTCAGAGTTGCTGCTATCTGTAGCAATAGTATAAAAGGAATGCCGTATTTGAATTTCTTGTGCATTGTCTTATGATGCCAAATTTTCATACCTAACCAGGCACCAATACTTCCTCCAATAATGGCGAGTCCCAAAAGCGTTGCTTCTGAGATTCGCCATTTTGTGTGTCTTGCCTTCCACTTGTCTATTCCGTAAACAAGGAAGGTCAGAAGATTGATTCCTGCCAGATAGTATATACAAATATTTTCAATCGTCATTTTTTGTTTGCGAAGGTACACAAAAATACGCATTTGTCGTATATTTGCACAAAATTAATAATATGATATCACTAATAAGCATAGACTAGAATGGGTAAGGATACAAAATACAGAATACTTTTTGTGTGCCACGGAAATATATGCAGAAGTCCAATGGCGGAGTTTGTGATGAAGGATTTGGTGAAGAAAGCAGGACTTGAGGAACAGTTTCTGATTGAGTCGGCTGCAACATCTACAGAGGAGATTGGTAATAGTGTGTATCCACCTGCAAGACAAAAACTTGCAGAGCATGGAATAAGTTGTAAGGGTAAGATTGCTAGGCAGGTGAACAGTTCTGATTACAACCGTTATGATTTACTTATTGGTATGGATTCGTGGAATATCCGCAATATGAATCGCATCTGTGGAGGCGACCCGGAGGGAAAAATCCACATGCTGATGGACTATACAAATCGTCCTGGTGAAGTGGCCGACCCTTGGTACACAGACAATTTTGAAGCTACCTGGCAAGATGTGCTTGAAGGTTGCCAGGCTTTACTGAAAACGATTAAGTGATTCAACTTGCAAAAGTTGAATTAAGTAAGCAGAGTGCTGAGAAAAATTTGCAGGCAGAACTCCCTGTGGTGATTATGAACGAAGATGCTTGCCGCTGGCACGAACGCGCTGACCAGCTTTTGCTTCCTGAACCATATCTTTCAGTTCTTCGAGTGTAGGAGAATCGACAGACTCAACCAATGGCTTGAGAACCTCGAGTTTGCCTAGTCTCTTAAGAACTCTCAAGAGAGAGTCGAACGAACAAATCTCGCCTTTCTCAATTTTCTTGATAGATGATACTGAAACATTAATCTGATCAGACATATCCTGCTGAGTTATGTTCTGTGTCAGACGTTCTTTTTTGATACCCTCGCCGATGAGACGCGATATTTGAGAGAATTTAAGTGAATAGATGTCTTCCATAGAAGTGATTTATTATCTTAAGATTCGCAAAAGTACAAATAATAGTTTAAACAACAACTAAACGGGAATGAAAATTTTTAATTTTTTTTTCATTCCCGTTTTTATTATGTAAGCTGTAAGTTGTCTCTTACTTCACTATAATCTTCTTTCCATTACGGATATAGATACCCTTGCTAAGAGTCTGTTCATCTGTTCCTGCATATCTTCCGTCGAGAGTGAAGATTGCAAACTTAGAGGTTTCTGCATTGATGCCATCGATGCCTGTAGCAGGATCAATTTCTTCAACAATGAGGATTCCCTCGTTGAGACGAGATGTGTTCCACTGGAACTTGTCGTCGATAATTACATTTGCCATTTTGGGAGAACCAGTTGTTGTGGTAGCTTCCCAAAGAACTATTTCGTCACCAAGTTTGAGGGCATGAGTTGCTGGAACGTAAACTGATACAGTTCCGTTCATCGTCATTGTCTTGATGTTCTTGATTCTGACTGCATCTGATGCCTTACGGACTCCGGTTTCGAGGATACTGTTTGCACCGAATGTAACATTAGCGTTGTTGAAGTTCATAGCACCAGAAGTACTTGTAGCTGAAGAACCGACTTGAAGTGTTCCATCAATAGTAAACGATGAGTTTGTGAGGTCGCCAGAACCAGTTACTCCAGACAGGGTGGCACCTTGCTTAACAGTCAAAGCACCCTTGCCGAGTACAGCTCCAGACTTAACCTGCAGTTCACCTTCACTGATGGTTACTGTACCTGTGTTGGTCCACTTGCCCGAAACTGTCATCTTGCAAGTACCAATCTTTTCGAAGATGGACTTGTTTGTACCACCATCATCGCCGATGATACCATCGAATGTGAAGTTGCCCATTGTGCTGTTTCCTACCTTCCAAGTGTTGCTGCCTGTTACAGGAGTCTGACTCTTGAAGTCGGAAATAGGCTGACGAAGACCACCCTTACCAGTGAGTTTACCAATCTTGAATACTTTACATACATTGGTTACATTACAGTTCTCAGCTATGTCGAGAGTACCATTTGGTAAACCGTAAGAGTTGTCGAGTGGCAACCAAATGTTTGTATTTGTATGCTTTATAGTACCTGTGAACTCGCTCATGTTTGCAGAGATGCGAACTCGACTTACTGTGTTGCGAGGGTTGATAGTCAGAGTTCCTGCACCAATAACCTTGTTTGCATAAGCTGTATAATATGTGTTGGTGAGGTTCCAAGTTCCGGTCTTGCTCTTTGGTACTTCAATGGTGTGGGTAGTTGCCTGAGTGTTGTCCCATATGGTACCATTCTGCAGTACTACAGTCTGTGCTGGGTTGCCGCTGTTGCAGTCGATATGTCCAGCTGCAACAACAAGACGAGTAAGACTGCTGTTTGCACCAAACTTAAGTGAACCAGCTCCCTTCTTTGTAAGTAATGTACCAGACATAGCTGCATTCATAAGGAATTCGCCGGAGTTATTGATTACACCACCTTCGTCGCCTATCATCTTCATTGGTGAAGCCTGTTCTACATTTGCTGTAGTTTGCAGAACTGCACCATTCTCCATAGTGAAGAGGTTTGCCGACTTAGTGATACCTCCAAGGTTACCAGTTGCACTATATTGATTTGCTAGAGAAGAAACCTTTACAGTACCACCTTTAAAGAAGTTACCCTTAGTATAACTGTTCTGAGTGTTGATAGTTACCGTTCCGCTGCCTTCTTTAGTGAACGAAGCATCTCCGTCAATGCTACCTTCTCCGCTGAAGGTGTAAGCACTTGTGTTGTTGACTGTTACAGATGCAGGAATAAGATTGTCGCTGATTGTAATAGTTTTGTTTGCAGCGCTTTCGTCGAATGTTACATTGTCGCCAGCTGTGAAGTATGTAGGTTCGTTGCCTGCAGAAGTATTCAGGAAGTTTTCTGTCTCTGCGAAGTCCCAAATGCCGTTGTCTATGCCGTTCCAAGTGACATTAGAAGCTTCACGCATCTTGATGATTTCAACAATCAGTTTGTTGTCCTCCATATAGATTGTCTTCTTCTGCTTTTGCAAACCTTCGAGGATGATGTTTTCTACAGAACCCTTCAATCCTTCAGCAGAGCTAAGTTCAGCTATTACATATTTGCCTGGAGCTACAGCAGTTTCAGAACCTGCTGGATGACCAACAAGCTGAATGACTGGCTTAAGGTATTCAGGACCACCTGTTGTCCAAGCCGTACCCGTCTTGCGCTCTATGCCTAACTTGTTCAGTTTTAGGAGATCACTGGCTGTTCCATCGCTATAGAGATCGACGATTACACGAGAACCGAATCCCAGTCCGAGTGAGTCGGCAGTGATGGTTCCCTTGTTGTCAGCACCACCTGGACGGAGAATTGAACCATATTCCATTGTGATAGTTTTGAACTCACCACCATTAGAATTCAGTTCTGCAAAACGATGAAGCATAAGAGGTGACTGCTTCATCGTGCCGTCGAAGTTAACGGTTCCTCCCCATAGGGTTGTCTCACCAGTGTGAGCGAAGTTAGCCTTTGGCAGGTTCAGGATTCCATCTCCTTGCTTTATCAGTCGTGCATCACCAGCAAGACCGCCACCTGTTACATCGCAAGTGTATGTCTGATAAGTGATTTTTGTACTTTGAGTTGAGCATTCGCTTGGTGCAGAACCCTGTACCCAAGATGGAATGTTGAAAGTAAGGATGTATGGTTTTGCTCCTGATTCAATGCTTACTGCTGTGTTATTTGTTTCACAAACAATAACATGCTGATTGTTCAGTGATGCATTGACTGCTCCGCCATTTGCCACTTCAGTACGTCCGTTGAGTGTGAGTGGTGGAGGAGCAATAGTAATTTTTTCCAGTTCTCCGAGGAAATAGCTTGCGTGAGGTGGTTGGTTGTATCCGCACATCTGCCAAACCATAGCATTACGATACTGATGGTCGTGCCAGAGTGTGTAGTTGCGCCACTTTGTTGCTGTTGGAGTAGAGTAGATTCGGATATTATTGTTTGCTGTTCGCATGATGATTTCTTCGCGCCAGTCACCAAGGATATCACCCTGATAACAAGGAGTACCCTTTGTGTCGTTGTTGGTCATAGAGCCTTCACAAGTGTAGATAGGTGACCAACTACCATACTTAGCCACGCAACCTTCTGTATTTTTGCCATTTAGATAGTTAAAGGTTTCTTCGCAGAGATCTCCGTCCCAATAAATGCGGAAGTTTGTGTTCACACCTGTAGCACCAAGTCCGCTTACAGCTTCGTTCTTCACAAGGCTTATTGCACCTTCGCGTGCAGAACAACCAAGCGAACCAGGGAAGTCGTTGCAGAAGTTACCAGCCATAGCACGACCATCGTCGCTTCCTGCCATGAATCTGTGGTATATTTTGCTGGTTGTAGCATTGCGATAGTTGTTTCCTGGATTGTCCTCGAGGCATGCATAAATCTCAAGACCATGAATGTAAGGGTTCAAATCGCTTACATGTTCTGCGTCACCATGTCCGAGACCTGTTGTTGACAGACCTTTTCCATTGTCGTCGATAACCATAGAACCAAAGACTATTTCATCTCGTCCATCCATATCGACATCGGCAATGGCATAGTTGTGGTAGCCCTGACCCTTCCAAGGACCATTGGTATTGTTGTACCATGTCCAACGAACTTCAAGCTTATGTGTTTCAGGATTAACGTCATAGGCAATCATCTTATGACGAGTGTAGATACCGCGAGCAAGGAAGATGCTTGGTTTGCGTCCATCAAGATAAGGTGCTCCGAAGAAGTGTTTAGAACAACGGTGACCATATCCGTCACCCCATGCTTTTGCCAAATCTGTTTCGCCAGACTCAAGACGTTTGAGTGGGTAAGGTATGCACTGGTATGGTTTTCCTGTCTCACCATTCATATATACAAGGTATTCACCATCTGTAGTGACAAACCAGTTTGTACCACCACCGGTAGCAGCACGAACATTTACATTTGCATTACCTACAGTATAAGTTGTTCCGTCGGCCATATGAATAACTGTACCATCAGCAGCACGCATAACAGCTTCAGCCTTTCCGTCACCATCCCAGTCGTAAGCTACGATATTCTGTTCATTGTTCTGAAAATCACCCATGTTAGGTCCGCAGTTAACCCACCACAGACGTTTGCCGTTCTGCTTCAGTACTTCAAAAATGGTGTACTCGTGAGTTACTTTACCACCAACTGTAGGACCATTCTTTGGATATGACTGTTGAGCCTCGCTTAAGTTGTCGAACTTCATCAGGATTTCCAATTCGCCGTCACCATCCACATCGGCACAACAGGCATCGTTTGGAACAAGTGTGCTGGCAATACCTTCGTGAGTAAGCGTTATCTCCTTATAGCTGCTTGCCCAAGGAGTTACTTCTGGACTTTGAACACCCAAAGAGAGTACGCTCTTTTGTTTTGTCTGAAGACCAGACTGCGAAGAACCATTCCATACTGGTTCTACAGTGTACTTGCTTGTGAGTGTTCCAGTCTTGTCTGTATAGTTTGAAACATTCAGAGGAGTCGTAGTGATTAGTGTTCCGTCTCGATACACGTTGTACGAAACATCGTAATATTCTTCACCGAGAATACGCCACGATAGAAATACTCCATTTGAAACTTTCATCGCTACCAATCCGCGATCGAGTTTGTCTGTTTTACGCTGTGCGAAAACAAAGGTTGTCGTAAGCAATGCTACGACAAGAAGTAAAAGATTCCTTTTCATAGTTATAAATTATGGTTATTTGTGTGCAAAGCTACGTAAAAAGTATGTATTATGAAAATACTATATATTTATAATGTGTATTTTGGGGGATTTATACCGACAAAGATATAAAAATAGACTAAGAACTATACAGATTTTCCTATAATGTCAAATCGACTTAGAATACTCTATTTGTCGCCCATTTATAAGAAAATCGACGATTCGGTAGTTTTATGACGCTTGTAAATGTGTTTAAGGGTTGATTTTAGGAATGTAAATATGTAAAATAATGAGTAGTAGTATATATAAAAACTATTACCTATGAAAATTTTTGTTTGAAAATATAGGAATTCTAGCTATTTTAGCGAATTTAGAATGGTTTCCAACTCTTTTTCTGTGAAATTTTGAGTTATCAGTTTGCTTTCTGCTGTTTCGAAATTGAGTCGTTCCCAAAGACAATTTTTTGCAAGTCTGAACATTTCTTCATGATCGAAAGCGAGTGGGGGAATACTGTTCAGACTGAACCACATGGCTTGTGCAGCATCATCGGCTCCTTGTACATCACGAATACGGACTAAGGCATAAAAAGCAACAGTGATAATGCGTTCACGAGGATCTCTGTTAGGAGTGCTAAATGTATGAAACTGTTCGATATGCGCTCCAGTAAACCCCGTTTCTTCTTCCAGTTCGCGAGCTGCACCTTCCTCGCACGATTCATTAGGATTTAAAAAACCACCAGGGAATGCCCATTTACCTTTAAATGGGTCATTCCCTCGTTGTATCAGTAGTACCTGCAATTGTGTTCCATCCCATCCGAATATGACGCAATCGGTTGTGACGGCAGGGTGTGGATATTTGTAGGTGTACATTCTTGATGTTTGTACGCAGTTTAATATGCGCGAGCAATAAGAACACGGGCAACTGCAGGTTTTCCGCTTACCATATCGGTTCCTGGAGTTTGTTCGAATGCATAAGGAACACAACGGATTGTAGCCTGGGTGTCTTCCTTGATTTTTGCTTCTGTTTCTGCTGTGCCGTCCCAATGACAAAGGAAGAAACCGCCATCTTTGATGCGCTCTTTGAATTCGTCATAGTTATCACATTCGTAGATGTGAGCATCGCGGAAGGCGACTGCTTTCTTATATATATTGTCTTGAATGTCGTCGAGCAACTGCTTGATATGCTGTTCGATGCCCTCTACAGAAAGGTTTTCTTTTTCGAGTGTGTCGCGACGCATAACTTCTACAAGACCCTTCTCTAGGTCGCGTGCTCCAAGTACAAGACGAACTGGAACACCCTTGAGTTCGTAGTCGGCAAACTTGAATCCTGGACGTTTGTTGTCTGCATTGTCATACTTAACACTGATGCCCATCTTACGTAGGTTTTCAGCAATAGCATTTGCTTTTTCGTCAAGCATAGGCATCTGGTCATTCTTGCCGATTGGTATGATAACCACCTGAATAGGAGCGAGTGCTGGAGGCAATACTAGACCATTGTCGTCGGAGTGAGTCATGATGAGTGCTCCCATGAGTCGGGTAGAAACTCCCCATGAAGTAGCCCAAGCATATTCTGGTTTGTTGTCTTTATTGAGGAATGTTACATCGAATGCCTTACCGAAGTTCTGTCCGAGGAAGTGGCTTGTACCAGACTGGAGAGCCTTTCCGTCTTGCATCATTGCTTCTATAGTGTATGTGTCGAGAGCTCCGGCGAAACGTTCTGTTTCACTCTTTACTCCCTGAATAACAGGTACTGCCATGTATTTTTCAGCAAAGTCTGCATAAACCTTGAGCATCATCTTAGCACGGTCTTCTGCTTCTTCGCGTGTAGCATGAGCTGTGTGACCTTCTTGCCAAAGGAACTCAGATGTGCGGAGGAACAGACGAGTACGCATTTCCCAACGCATTACGTTACACCACTGATTGCAGAGGATTGGGAGGTCGCGATAGGAGTTAATCCAGTTCTTATATGTGTTCCAGATGATAGTCTCTGATGTAGGTCGAATGATGAGTTCCTCTTCCAATTTTGCAGCTGGATCAACAACAACTCCGTCGTGTGTTTCATTGGTTTTCAGACGGTAGTGAGTAACTACGGCACATTCTTTTGCAAATCCTTCTACGTGTTCTGCTTCGCGAGAGAGGAATGATTTTGGGATGAGCAGTGGAAAGTAAGCATTCTGCACTCCTGTCTCCTTAAACATGCGGTCGAGGTTCTGCTGCATCTTTTCCCAGATAGCGTAGCCGTATGGTTTTATTACCATGCATCCGCGAACATCGGATTGCTCTGCCAAATCTGCTTTCACTACGAGTTCGTTGTACCATTTAGAGTAGTCTTCACTACGCTTTGTTAAGTCTTTTAGTTCTGTTGCCATTATAAATATTATTAAAATCTTCTGCAAAGTTACGTAAAAAAGTAAAATGTAAAATGTAAAATAAAAAATAAGTATTACCTTTGACGGAAATTTAAAGAATTTTCCATTTTAAATATTTATTAGTTATGAAAAATCTCAAAGTTATTGTTCTTGCACTTAGTGCATTATTGGTATTCGAAGGTTGTCAGAATGCTTCAAACGCAACAAAGGGAACTGCTATCGGTGCTGGTGGTGGTGCTGCTATTGGTGCTTTGGCTGGTTTCCTGATTGGCGGACGTTCTGGTGCTGGTACAGCAATTGGTGCTGCAATTGGTACAGCTGTTGGTTCAGGTGCCGGTTATCTTATCGGTAAGAAGATGGATAAGGCAAAGGCAGCTGCTCAGCAGGTATCAAATGCTCAGGTTGAAACTGTACAGGATGCAAATGGCTTGCAGGCTGTTAAGGTTACATTCGATTCTGGTATTCTCTTCAACTCAGGTAGCTCTGCATTGAGCCCATCTGCTCAGAGTTCACTCATCTCATTTGCAAATAATGTGTTGAAAAAGAACACTGATATGGACTGTGCTATCCAGGGATACACAGACAATCAAGGTTGGAAAGGCAGTACTGCAGCTGAGAGTGTTCAAAAGAACCAAGCTTTGTCTTTGCAGCGCGCTCAGGCAGTTTCTACATATCTTATCAATCAGGGCGTTTCTTCTTCTCAGATTAAGAGTGTTGAAGGACTTGGCGAAGCTAATCCTGTAGCAGACAACTCTACTGCAGCAGGTAAGCAGCAGAACCGTCGCGTAGAAGTTTATCTGTATGCTTCTAAGGCAATGATTGACGCAGCAAACGCTGGAACATTGCAATAATAACTGAATTTTAAATAGTTAAGAAAAATCCATAATGCAGTAATATGATAGGAGGAGGAATTGCTCGTAAATTGAAATATTATGCATTATGGATTTTTCATTTCATAAGGTGGACCCTGATACTTTTCTTCGGGTCTTCCATTTTTTTTGTAGTTCTTTATCGTTGGGTGCCCGTTCCCTGTTCGCCGCTTATGTTTATCCGTTTAGGACAACAGGTGATACATGGCGAATCTCCAAAACTGAAACACCAGTGGGTTCCTGCCGACAGCATATCCACTTATCTGCCATTGGCTGTGTGGGCAAGTGAAGACCAGAATTTCTTCAATCACTATGGTTTTGATTTTGCACAGATAAAGGTGGCTATTCAGGAGAGTGCAGACGGAAAGCGCGAGAGGGGAGCAAGCACAATCAGTCAGCAAACTGCTAAGAATGTATTCCTGTGGCCTTCGCATTCTTGGGTTAGAAAAGGGTTGGAAGTCTATTTTACCATTCTTATCGAGACATTCTGGAGCAAGGAGAGGATTATGGAAGTCTATCTGAATACTATCGAGATGGGTGATGGCATATATGGTGCAGAGGCTGTAGCTCTTGAACATTTTGGAGTACCGGCAAAACGGCTTACCAAGAACCAATGTGCTCTGATTGCTGTCTCGTTGCCCAATCCGCGTAAGATGAATAGCGCAAATCCGTCGTCCTATATGCGAAGGCGTCAATCGTGGGTCTTGCAGCAAATGCGATGGTTAGGTCCTTATCCACCAAAAGAATAATAGGATTGCACTCAAAGAAGAATGCAATCCTATTTTTTAATTGTCAATTGTCAATTAGAATTGATAGCAACCTACGTCGATGGAAGAAGCAGTGCGTTCTTTACCTAAGCGGTCGGTTGGGTAGATGGTTAGAATATTGTCTGCATCGGTGCCCTTGCCACGAGCTATGCTTCCTTCAGTCAGTTGGAAGTCGTAGATGAAATTTTTAGTGTCGAAGGTTTTGAAATTGCTTGACTGATCTGTTGTCTGATATGTACAATTTACGAAGTTTTCTGCGTACGTCTTTGGTTCTTCTGTACAGAGTACGCAGTTTGTAAACTTGAAATTGAATTCCGCATCTGTTACTTTATTGTTGGGAGTTCCGAATACTTCATCCTTAGCATAACCGGTTATGAAACAGTTTGTCATGCTGAGTTGTTTTAGAGCTTTGTAGTCGTCACCATTGCTGCCGTTAGAGAATTCGAGAGCGTGTCCTCGGTCTGCTATCCAGGGACAGAACTGTGCTATGGTGCAGAAGTCGAATGTGTATTTTCCGCCTGTTATTTCTACACAATTGCCGCGACAGTTGCTAATCTGAGTGTTTGCAATGATTGCTGCACAGTTGTTGAGGTAAAGTCCGTTTCCACCTACATTATGGATGGTGGAACTTAGCAAGGTGAGTTTTGTGTTGTCTGTATTCTCTCCGTTTGCTGAAATTCCGTAGCTGCCACTGTGTATGTCGACGTTTTTCAGATAGTTGTCTTTGCTGGAATTGTTCAGAATAATTCCTAACCACTGGTTGTCGAGACGGTCGTATGGCAGATAATCAAACATATGATCGAGACGGTCACCTCTGAGGATTATCTCATCGCTTGAACCGTCGGCATAGAGTGTGCCGTTGCAGTCTATATATCCATTTGCGTGGAAGAATAGTCGTGCGCCTGGTGCAAGAGTCAGAGTAACGCCTTCATTTATTGTCAGAGCCCCATAGATGAGGTAAGGCTTTGTAGCAGAGTATATGGTATTTGCTGTAATGGTAGGGTTGTGAAGGATTTCTGCATCCTGACCATACACCTTCAGAGGAATGCGTTGTTGTGTTCCGCTTTCGAGGGTGATAACTAGTTCGTCTTTTATAAGAACTGGGTCGTTATTGTTCTGCGTTTTTACGGTTACCTCAATAAAACAGAACAGGCTGTCACCACCATATAATTCCAGGTTATCGAACGAAGTACCGAATTGTCCGTCCACATTCATGCGGAATCCCGTTGCTGCTGCATTCTGAAGTTTTACGTTTTTGAGTCGCACTCCGTTGCTGTTTCTATTGTAAATCATTAGGGTTTCCGTACTGGAACCAATGGTTGTGAACAGAGTGTCGAAACTGATAGAATCTTCGGAAAATGCCAAAGTTGCGCTGCGGTCGGTAGTAAACAGCTCGTCCTTTGAGCAAGCAGACATGCATAGCATAGCAATTGCCATGCAGCATAATATTATATTATAATGTGTAAAAATGTGATTGCTTATCTTCATAAAAATAAAAGTGGTCTATTCTAAAAACGAATAAACCACTTTCTTTATTATATTATGTAAGAGTATTATTATTTATTTTTTGCTAAGCATATCAATCATGGCTGCTGCAGCACGGCGTCCGTCACCCATAGCAAGGATAACTGTTGCTCCACCGCGAACGATGTCGCCACCTGCGAAGATGGTTGGGATGCTTGACTGCATCTGTTCGTTTACTGCGATAGTGTTCTTGCGACCCAGTTCGAGGCCTTCAACAGACTTTGGAACGAGTGGGTTAGGACTAACACCTACAGCTACGATAGCCATGTCGATGTCGCGAGTAACAATCTTGCCTTCTACAGGTATTGGGCTGCGGCGACCGCTTGCGTCTGGTTCGCCAAGTTCCATAACCTGGAGTTTAACCTGAGTTACGTTACCCTTTTCGTCAGCGATGTATTCGATTGGGTTGTGGAGAGTAAGGAATTCGATGCCTTCCTCCTTTGCGTGCTTAACCTCTTCGAGACGTGCTGGCATTTCTGCTTCGCTACGACGATAAGCGATGAATACTTTCTCAGCACCAAGACGCTTTGCTGTACGGCAAGAGTCCATAGCTGTGTTACCGCCACCGACTACCATTACGCTCTTAGCACGAACGATTGGTGTGTCGCTTGCAGGATTTGAAGCATCCATGAGGTTTACACGAGTGAGGTATTCGTTTGAAGACATGATGCCTACAGAGTTTTCTCCTGGAATGCCCATGAAATTTGGCAGACCGGCACCGCTTGCTACGAAGATAGCCTTGTAGCCTTCCTTCTCAAGATCCTGTACTGTGATAGTCTTGCCGACGATACAGTCTTTTACGAAGTTGACACCAATCTTGCGGAGGTTCTCGATTTCTACGTCAACGATAGCGTTTGGCAGACGGAACTCAGGAATACCATACTTGAGCACACCGCCGATTTCGTGGAGAGCCTCAAATACTGTTACGTCGTAACCAGCCTTTGCCATATCTCCGGCGCAGCTGAGTCCTGCAGGACCGGAACCGACGATAGCTACCTTGATGCCGTTCTTTGGTGCGCACTCAGGAAGAGCCATCTTGCCAGACTGACGTTCGAAGTCGGCAGCGAAACGTTCCAGGTTACCGATTGCAACAGCCTTGTGTCCCATCTTCAGGTGGATACACTTGCTTTCGCACTGCTTTTCCTGTGGACAAACACGACCACAAACAGCAGGCAGAGCACTTGTAGCCTTGAGCACTTTAGCTGCTTCGAGGAACTGTCCGCGTTCGATGTTCTTAACGAATGAAGGAATATTGATTGAAACAGGACAACCTTCCATACATGATGGCTTAGCACAGTCGAGACAGCGCTTTGCTTCAGTGAGAGCCTGTTCCTTAGTAAGACCTATGTTTACTTCTTCTGTACGTGTAGTAGCACGATAAACAGGGTCGAGTTCGCCCATTACGCAGCGTTCAATCTCGCCTCTGTCCTTTGGCTTCATGCTTGCAGCCAAATCTTTACGCCACTGAGCATTGCGGTCGGTCAGTTCAGCGAGTGGAGTATCAGTAGTCATGCCTGTAGCATCTACTTTCTCTTCTTTCTTTGCCTGTGGAGCAACAGAAGCAACGTGCTCTTCGAGTTTCTTCATTTCTTCGATTTCGATTGGCTTGAAAGCGCCCATACGCTTGAACATCTCATCGAAATCTACTTCGTGTCCGTCGAATTCAGGACCATCTACGCAGACGAACTTAGTCTTGCCACCGACAGTGATACGACAAGCACCACACATACCAGTACCATCGACCATGATGGTGTTAAGGCTGACGTCGGTAGAAACATTGTATTTCTTAGTGAGCAGACAGCAGAACTTCATCATGATAGCAGGACCGATAGCGAATACCTTGTTTACGGTTTCGCGCTGCAGAACCTGTTCGATACCTACAGTTACTACGCCCTGCTGGCCATAGCTACCGTCGTCGGTCATGATGATTACTTCGTCGCTATATTCGCGAACCTGATCTTCGAGTATGATGAGTTCCTTGGTACGACCAGCGAGAACTGAAACTACTTTGTTTCCTGCCTGCTTCAGAGCCTTGATGATAGGGAGCATAGGAGCTACACCGACACCACCGCCGGCACAGACTACTGTTCCGAAGTTCTCGATATGAGTAGCCTGACCCAGAGGACCTACTACGTCTGTGATATAGTCACCTGCATTAAGGTTGCAGAGTTTTGTAGAAGAATAACCTACCTTCTGAACCACCAGAGTGATAGTGCCGGCTTCTACATCGGAGTCTGCGATTGTAAGAGGCATACGTTCGCCTTGTTCGCCAACACGAACGATAACGAAGTGTCCGGCTTTACGTGATTTAGCAATGAGTGGAGCTTCAACTACAAACTTGAATACTTTCTCACTGAATTGTTCCTTAGAAACGATCTTGTTCATAATCCTTAAAATGTATGTTAGATATTTGATTTTTTAGTCGATGTATTCGAAACCAGTGTATGGCACGAGAGCCTTTGGCATGCGGATGCCTTTCTCTGTCTGGAAGTTTTCCAGGATAGATGCAACGATACGAGGCAGTGCGAGAGCCGAACCGTTGAGGGTGTGGCAGAGCTGCACTTTCTTGTCTGCATTGCGGTAGCGGCACTTCAGACGGTTTGCCTGATATGTGTCGAAATTGCTTACAGAGGAAACTTCGAGCCAGCGGCCTTGTGCTTCGCTATATACTTCGAAGTCGTAGCAGATGGCAGAGGTAAAACTCTGGTCGCCGCCACACAGACGCAGGATGCGGTAGGGGAGTTCCAGCTTCTTCAAGAGTCCCTCTACGTGGTCGAGCATTTCCTGGTGGCTCTGCTTAGAGTGTTCAGGAGTGTCGATACGAACGATTTCAATCTTTGAGAATTCGTGCAGACGGTTCAGTCCGCGCACGTCTTTGCCGTAGCTTCCTGCTTCGCGACGGAAACACTGAGTGTAGGCGCAGTTTTTGATTGGCAACTGCTTTTCGTCGAGGATGACGTCGCGGTAGATGTTTGTTACAGGCACTTCGGCTGTAGGGATGAGGTAGAGGTCGTCCACCTCGCAGTGGTACATCTGTCCTTCCTTGTCGGGCAGCTGTCCTGTGCCGTATCCGCTGGCTGCGTTCACTACAGTTGGCGGCATTATTTCGGTGTATCCGGCTTTGTTAGCTTCTGCAAGGAAGAAGTTTATCAGAGCACGCTGCAGTTGTGCGCCTTTGCCTGTATATACGGGGAAACCGGCTCCGGTGATTTTCACTCCGAGGTCGAAATCGATGAGGTTGTACTTCTTAGCGAGTTCCCAGTGCGGCAGTTTTGCTTCGCTGTTAGCAGGCACTGTGTCCCAGTTGCCTACGGTGTCGCCTGGTTTGCATTCGCGCAGGGATGACTTCACAACTACATTGTCCTCGGCACCTTTGCCTTCTGGTACTTCGTCGTATGGTATGTTTGGAATGGTACAAAGGTGGGCGGTGAGTGCGTTTTCGGCGTCAGCCTTCTTCTGCTCCAGGTCGGCAGCCTTCTGCTTCAGTTTTGCCACTTCCTGCTTAGCCTGTTCGGCAGCGTCTTTGTCGCCAGCCTTCATCAGTTTGCCTATTTCGGCAGCGAACTTCTTGCTTTCAGCCAGTGTGGCATCGAGTGCAGTCTGTGCTTCGCGACGTTCTTTGTCGATGGCAATAGCTTTCTCTACTGCTTCTTTTGCACCTTTGAATTGTTTTTTCTCCAGACCTTTGATAACTCGGTCGGTCTCTTCAGTAATAAGCTTTAACGTTAACATCTTATCTTCAGTGTTTCTAAAAAATCGGATGCAAAGGTACGACTTTTTATTATATAATGATGCGGTTGCCTTGAAAAAACTTCAGAACATGTAGCCGATGTTGAAGAAAGCTCCGAGTTTTTGGGTTATGTTGCTCCAGTTGAGGTTGAGTTCAATTGGTCCGACGGGGGTTTTGTATCCGCCTCCGATGGCAGCACCCACCATGTTCTTTGTGTTGAAGAAGTTTTGGAAGGCATTGCCTGTGAAGCCGTAGTTTCCGATGGCGAAGGTGTAGATGTTTTCGGTTATGTATTGTCGGATGGTGAGTCCGCCTATGAGCACTTGGTTAGGTGCCATCTGC
>JAEEGK010003257.1_pt1 | contig 40548 bp, 30 predicted proteins | sample 8958771 | NCBI WGS metagenome assembly JAEEGK01 (sample SAMN16246547, study PRJNA631951) | gut metagenome | biome: gut microbiome; feature: rumen; material: SC-attached | host: Bos | place: Iran: Karaj | collected 2018-10
ATCTTGCCTATGTTATACATCACATCAACCTTGCTGACATCGTCACCCTGCTTCAGTTGTGCATATACACGAGCCATAGCGGCTTTTTCTTCCTCCTTTGTAAGCTTGGAACCCATAACCAGCTGAACTGTATGATGGTCGGAGGCACTTTCAAGTATACCTTGATACAATAATCCATACCGACTTGTATAGACATTTAACATGGTGCCCATGTCTAAATCGTCGTGATTCTTCTGCCATGAGCCGTTGGCAAAGTCCCAGAACGAGTCGCCGGGCCTGACCGTGCGATCCATCCAGTCTTCATGAATGAAGGTCTCCTTGGCCAGTTCGTCGGCAGGATTGACGGGCTGTTCGGGATTCACAGGATTGTCCATGGAACCGATGGCGTCGGTACACGATGTGAGGATCATCATCGCGCCGCAGAAAGTCAAAGTGGCTGCGAGCACCCAACGATTCATTCTTTTCATATCTTTAGCGTTTTAATTAGTGATTTGGCGCAAAGATACGATAAATATTTGGAATATCCTACTATTTTGCAGAAAAATTATATTCTCAATCAAAGTCAATCAAAAAGGACTCTCCTGTTGTAACAAAAGAACCATCCATCTATGAGGTAAGGTCCTGGTGTGCTATTTGTCCATGATGATATTCACCATCTCATCGATGTCGTCCTGGGGCTTGCCGTCGTTGATGGCCTTCACGATATCAGCCACGTTCACCACGTTGTCACCATTGATATCGCCCTTGAGGATGAAATTTACCGAAGCGGTGACATCCCTGGCGGGCATCGTCATGGTATAGTCGTTTCCGCTGAGTGTACCTGTCACGCCCTCACCGACGTCGATACCGCCAAATATGTAGCCCTTGGCAGGAGTGCCTGTGTAGGTGAGCTTAACCGTCGTGCCCGGAGTATAGTAGTCCTTGCTGTCGTATGAATAGACCTTGGCACTGGCATCGATGGTAACATCCGTGACGCCCTCGGCAAGGGTCATCTTATACACGCAGAGCGCACCGTCGTTCTCGGCGACGTCGCCAACAGGTTGGTAATAACCGTCGACACCTACGCCCACGTTCGTGGCATTAGCCGTGCCGGCCACCGTGCAAGCGGTGTAGTAGTTGTTAGTGAGCGTGCTTTCAATATTTCTACCCACAATGGCGCCACGAGTATTGTCCTCGATAGCAGGAATGGTGACGCCGATGACGAAGTTGTTCTCCAAGGTACCTTGATTCGCTGCTGCGATGCCGCCAACTATTCCAGAGCAATTGGTGAACTTGGCTTCACTGACACAGCCGCTGACAATGCCTTTGATTTCGTTATAGTAACCATTATAGTCCACGATGCCACCGTGTTGACTAATATCACCTATTCCCTGTATTTCAACGGTGTTGGTGACGTGACAGTTTGTGATTTTGCCACCAGCATTATTCCCCACAATGCCGCCTACACTTCCGGAGGCGATGCGAGTATCGGAGAGGGTTACATTTTTCACTTCAGCAGTTGACCCGATACGGCCGAAGAGACCGAATGGACCTAAGAATGTAAGTTGGTTTTTGTCATAGTTCTTATAGATACGGATGCCGCTGATGGTCTTGCCGTTACCGTCGAAAGTTCCTTGGAAATATTTACCCTGACCGATGGTCGTAAAGTTATACTCCGTGTCGGCTCCTTCTTCACCATTTGCCTTGTGGGTATAGGCGATGTCTTGAGTCACTATGAAATACACGTCCTTGTAGTTTGTACCACTGTTCACATCGGTAGCCAACTGATCAAGGTCGTCAGTAGAACTGATCTTGTAGGGGTCGTCGCTTGTACCACTACCGCCACTTGTTGTTGGGAAACTCACGGTAGCTTCTGCCCAGGCCGTCTGTGCGGCCACGAAGACGCCGGCGACAGTCACCAGCAACCGGGCAATGGATAATAGACATTTCATCATAACCTTGGATTAAGTAATATTTGGTGGCAAATATAAGGAAAAAACTGCAAACACACAAATAAAACGGCAAGGAATGTTAATGTATTAAAGATAGTTTAAGATTTAAGGGCGTTTATCCCCCAATAAAAGGCTAAAAAGACAAGATCCAGTGACAATGTAACAAATGCAACAATGCAACTGAAGGTTGGGGGGAAAACGAAAGAGAGGGGAAGACTTATATATTTATATAAATAAGATTATATTAATATATATATTAATATAATCTTAAATAGCCTGCTTCACTTTCCAGGAATTACCTGAAAGTGGTAGTTGCATTGTCACATTGTCACATTTACTGATCATAAGATAGTCATAAGATATTGATATTCAGATATATACAGGTACCTGCGGCGCTGGGTGAATGCTGTGCGCAACACGGGGTCGTCGCCGACGGCCATGCGGATCTTCTTCCAGCCGTAACGGTTCGGCAGATGGGGAAATATCTGCCGGGCAATGGCCTGCTTGGTGAACAAATCGTGGTAATCTTTTAATTGATATGCCATAATGAAATATTTTACCCTACAAAGTTACGAAATATCTGTGACAATACATCACGCGCTAACATATTATATACTACTTTATTTTACATTTGCAAATAAGTCTTAAAGTGAGAACAGACTCTTGATTTTACTTGCAAACACAGATTTTTAGTCGTAACTTTGCATCGGAATCAGGGAAGTCCCGTTAGTCTGCAACAGACGGAGGAACAGTTCCGCTGAGTAACCTGGCCACTTTCTGCTAGCAACCTGGCCACTTACTAACAGAAACTTGGCCACTCTCTCGAAGAAACTAGGGATGAAACCTGACGGAAGTATTAACAAAAAAAGGTATTAAAAAACATGGCAGTAAATGTTGTTGCATTCCCCGTCGCAGCGCGACAGAACAAGAACGATGACTCGACCGCTTACGGCAAGTATTTCCTCGTGCCCTGGTACCCCGAGACGCTGACCCTGCGCGGACTGATCGAGCGCGTGGCATTCGACCAGAGTGTCTACTCGCGCGACATCGTGGAGGGCGTGATCCAGAAGCTGACCACCGTCATGGTGGAACTGCTGAAGAGCGGACAGCCGGTGAAGTGGGACGGCCTTGGAACCTTCACGCCTACCGTCACCTGCGAGAAGCACGGACGTGCTAACTTCTCAACCGTGGGGGTAGACCAGATCCAGGGTGTACACATCCGCTTCATCCCCGAGAACGCCAAGGGCGAGCAGCTCACCAGCCGTGCTTTCAAGGACCTCTGTACGTTCGAGCTTGTAGGCCGTATCGAGACCGAGAAGATCGACCTGGGCAACGGCAAGTATCAGCAGATCTTGTACCCGATCCAGGAGAAGGTGTCTGCGCCTCAGATCAGTGGTACGACTCCGTTTGCCGACACGACCACGGTAACCATCATCTCGTCGAGCAACAATGCGAAGATCTACTATACTGACGACGGCTCGGAGCCCGACCAGCACGCGACGCTGTACAGCGGCCCGATCACGCTGAGCACCTCGAAGACCATCAAGGCCATTGCCGTCCGTGGCAACGTAGCCTCGGCCGTCTCTTCGAAGAGCTTCGTGAAGCAATAGGCTGAAAGCGAATCGTCACACGCTAAAAAAAGGATTAGGAACCACCGTGATTCCTAATCCTTTATTCATTGACGTTACAATGTGACAATGCAACAATGCAACAGAGGGCGATCAGCCTCCGAAGTTGTCGTACATGATCGACTCGGGATCGACGCCGAGCGAGTCGAGCATCGAGACGACGGCTGCCGACATCGGGCCGGGACCACACATGTAGTACTCCACATCCTCGGGAGCCTCGTGGTCCTTCAGATAGGTGTTGAGCATCACCTGATGGACGAAGCCCGGGGTGTACTTCACGCCAGCGGCATCGGCTGCCGGATCGGGACGGTCGAGGGCCAGGTGGAAGTGGAAGTTCTTGAAATCCTTCTCCAGACCGAGGAAGTCGTCGAGATAGAACACCTCGTTGAGGGCGCGGGCACCGTAGAAGTAGTGCATCTCGCGATCGGTGGTCTTGAGCGTCTTCGTCATGTGCATGATCTGTGCACGCAGCGGAGCCATACCGGCGCCACCACCGACCCAGATCATCTCGCGCTTCGAGTCGAAGTGCGGGTGGAAGTCGCCGAACGGGCCGCTCATCGTCACCTTGTCGCCGGGCTTCAGCGAGAAGATATAGGATGAAGCGATACCGGGGTTCACCTCCATGAAGCCGCTCTTGTCGGGCTTGAACGGCGGCGTGGCGATACGCACGGTGAGCATGAACACGTCGCCCTCAGCCGGATAGTTCGCCATCGAGTAGGCACGGATGGTGGGCTCGGGGTTCTTACACTTGAGCGGGAACAGACCGAACTTCTCCCAGCTGGGCAGGTACTCGTCGCCGATGAGCGACTTGTCGAAGTCCTTGTCGTAGTCGATGCAGTCGAAAGCCGGGATCTTGATCTGAGCGTAAGAGCCGGGCAGGAAGTCCATGTGCTCGCCCGGAGGCAGCTGCACCTTGAACTCCTTGATGAACGTGGCGACGTTCTTGTTGGAGATGACGGTGCACTCGTATTCCTTGACGCCGAGGATCGACTCGTCGACATGGATCTTCAGTTCACTCTTCACCTTACACTGACAGCCGAGGCGCCAGCCGGCCTTGATCTCCTTGCGCGAGAAGTGGGGCTTCTCAGAGTCGAGGATCTCCCCTCCCCCTTCGAGCACCTGCACCTTACACTGTCCGCAGGAGGCCTTTCCGCCGCAGGCAGAGGGCAGGAAGACGCCGTTCTCATTGAGTGTAGACATCAGCGAGTTACCCTGGGCCACGGAGATCGTACGGTCGCCGTTGATCACAATATTCACATTTCCTGAGGGCGACAGATACTTCTTCGCCACGAGCAGGATAATCACGAGCAGGAGTATGACAATGAGGAATACTCCGATACTATATGCTATAAACTGTGCCATATATTCATTGAACATTTAACATTGAACATTGACCATTATATATTTAGGCCGGAGAAACACATCATCGCCATAGCCATCAGGCCGACGGTGATAAACACGATGCCGAGGCCCTGTAAGGGCTTGGGCACATCCGAATACTGCATCTTCTCGCGGATGGCACCCATAGCCACAATGGCGAGTGTCCAACCAATACCGGAGCCGAAGCCATAGACCATTGCGTCCCAGATAGAAGTGATGGCCTGCGAGTTGGTGGGCTCCATGAGGATGCGCTGTTGCATGAACAGAGAGGCACCCATGATGGCGCAGTTCACGGCGATCAGCGGTAGGAAGATACCCAAAGCCGCATAGAGCGAAGGCGAGTATTTCTCGACCGTCATCTCCACCAGTTGCACCATTCCGGCAATCACAGCGATAAAGAGGATAAACGACAGGTAACTCAGGTCGACGCCTTCAACGAGACAGTCGGGCCCCAGCACCTTGGTCTGCAAAAGATAGTTGACGGGAACGGTGACAGTGAGCACGAAGGTCACGGCACATCCCAGTCCTAATGAAGTCTTCACAGTCTTCGACACAGCCAGATAAGAGCACATGCCGAGGAAGAAGGCGAAGATCATATTGTCGACAAAAATCGACCTGAACAGTAATGATATTGCGTGTTCCATAATTTACTTCTCCTTATAAAAATATGCACGATGTACCCAAATCACACAGCCAACGAGTATGAGTGCCATAGCTGGCATCGTCATCATACCGTTGTTCATATATCCGAAGTCATAGCAGGCGTCAGGGATAACCTGGAATCCCAGCAGTGAACCACGGCCCAGCAACTCACGCACAGCACCCACGATGACGAGAATCATGGCATAGCCAAGGCCATTACCGACACCGTCGAGGAATGATGGCCAGGGCTTATTCTGCATGGCGAATGCCTCAAGGCGTCCCATGAGGATACAGTTGGTAATGATCAGACCTACATACACGCTCAGCTGAACGCTCACGTCGTAGGCGAAAGCCTTCAGGATCTGAGAAACGATGGTCACGAGAGCAGCCACAACCACCAGTTGCACCACGATACGGATGCGGTTAGGAATGGTGTTGCGGATGATAGAGATAATCACATTCGCAAAGGCGGTGATAACCGTCACAGCGAGACCCATCACAATGGCTGGCTTCAACTGAGAAGTCACAGCCAATGCCGAGCAGATACCCAATACCTGGCCCAGAATAGGATGGTCGAGGTTCAACGGATTGGTAAAAACCTCCTTATTTTGTTTACTGAATAATGCCATAGTTTACTCCTCCTCTGCTTTTGGTTCAACGGCTGTGGAATCTGCAGGAGCGGTGCATATCATCTTTACAAAGAGTTCAACGCCATTCTTTCCGGCATCCTTCAGTCCTGCCTTGATCATATCATTCACACCATTAGAAGTCAGCGTTGCACCCGTCACACAGTCGACCTGTGTCGTGGGGTCCTCCACTTTCTTCACAATAGAGATAGCCACATCCTGAGTGCCATCGACAAAGACCTTCTTGCCGATGAACTTCTCCTGCCATTCCTGAGAGTCCTTAATCTCTGCTCCCAAACCGGCCGTCTCACTCTCATGATTGAAATAGGCTCCATAGACGGTGGGCGTCTCATCACCATGGATGGAGATGTAACCGCTGATTCCACCCCAGAGTCCCATGCCCTTCAGAGCGACTACGAGGATGTCCTCACCGTCGATCTCACACAGGTAGTACTTCTGTCCGTCCTTCTCTGCTTCTTCCTTCACCACCTCGGCATACTTGGCCTCAGCCTCAGCGCCGTCCAAGTCACGGATGTTAAGCGAGTAAAGAATCTGCTTTTTCACATCGAGGGCCACGTTCGCATCCTGCATCGGCTTCAGGGCCTGATAGACGAATGCCAGCAGGAAGGCCACAATAACCACCAGAATCGCACTATATATAATAATGTACGTATTCGAATTCGTATTCAGTTTCATTTGGTACCTCCTCTCTTCAAACGTTTCGAAATGTTACGAGCCACCACAAAATGGTCGATCGTAGGAGCAAACATATTACCAAAGAAGATGGCAAGCATCATACCCTCGGGATAGCCGGCATTCAGCACACGGATGATGATGGCCATCGCTCCGATGAGGAAGCCGTAGATGTACTGGCCTGTGGTGGTGCGGCAGGAGGTGACAGGGTCGGTAGCCATGAACACGGCACCGAAGGCGAAGCCACCCATGACGAAGTGATGCCACCAAGTCATCGACTGGCCGGTAGACTCAAACAACAAGGCTAAGGCCGTACCGCCGACGAAGACACTCAGCATGGTGCGCCAAGAGGCGATGCCCGTCCACAAGAGGATGATGGCGCCGATGGCAATGGCAATGAGTGAGGTCTCACCGATGGAACCCGGGATGAATCCGCAGATCATGTCACAGATAGAGGCCTGCGGGTCGATACCCTGGCCAATCTGTCCGAGCGGTGTGGCAGCTGTAAAGCCGTCGGGCAGGTCGTTACCCAGTCCGAAGATCGAGTTCTGAGCCACCCAGACCGTGTCGCCAGTCATCTTTGAAGGATAGGCGAAGAAGAGGAACATACGGGCTGCGATGGCGGGGTTGAAGATGTTCATACCCGTGCCGCCGAAGATCTCCTTACAGAAGATCACCGAGAAGGCACAAGCCAGGGCCAGCATCCACAGCGGACAGCCGATAGGGATGATCAGCGGGATGATGATACCCGACACGAGATAACCCTCCTGGATCTCCTCACCCTTCCACTGTGCCCAGGCAAACTCGATGCCCAGACCAACGATGTAGCTGACGAGGATCTTAGGAAGAACAGCCAGGAAGCCAAAGCAGAACACCTCGAGGAAGCTGGCACTATCGAGTGTGCCTGCGGCAAGATAATTCTGATAGCCGATATTATACATACCAAACAGCATGGCCGGCATCAGGGCGATGACCACCATACTCATAATGCGCTTCGAGTCGATGGCGTCGTGAATGTTGACGCCAGACTTTGACGTGTCGTTAGGCACAAGCGCAAACGTCTCAAAGCCGTCGAATACGCTGCGGAAAGCATGCAGCTTGCCGCCCTCTTCGAAGCTTGGCCTCATTTTGTCGAATAAGTTTCTTATAGCACTCATGTCTTTATGCGTTTTCTTTACGTAAAATATTCAGTCCTTCACGCACGATGCGCTGCAATTCAAGTTTCGAGCTGTCCACGAACTCTGCCAGAGCAAAGTCCTCAGGACTAACCTCATAGATACCCAGAGCCTCCTGACGGTCGATATCGCCGGTGATGATGGCCTTGATCAGGTATTCGCCGTAGATGTCCATCGGCAACACCTTGTCGTACTCACCACTCATGATGATATGACGCTCGCCACCCTTGATACGGGCATCCAACGCATATTCCTTCTTGCCGCAGAGCCAGGAGAAATAACTGCGGTTGACGGAGAACTGCTTGAATCGCGGCAGAATCCAACCCAGCATCTCGTCGGCATCGTTACCCTCGGGGATGACGGTGATCTCAGAGGTGTGAGCCCCTAAGAAGCCTTCCTTCGTGGTGGGTTTGCCGGTCAGCACGTTGCCGTTGATGATGCGGACGCTCTTCGAGGCATCGTAGCTGTTGGAGAGCAGCGTCGAGAGTTCCTCACCCACGAGCATATCCACATAGGCAGGATTGTTGATCTCGCTGCCACAGAGGGCGACGGTACGAGTCAGGTTCAACTTTCCGGTATTGAACAGACGGCCGATGAAGAGCACTACCGTCGGATCGCCGATGGTCCACACCACTTCGCCCTTGTTCACAGGATCCAGATGATTCACCTGCACACCCACATTACCAGCGGGACATTTCCCTTTAAACACTGTCACCTCTACATCCTTCATGCCTTCGAGCGATGAACCTTCACCCACACCGAGATAGGTCTTGGCCATCTTCGACAGGGCGGTGAGACCCGTCTGGAAGTCCTGTTCCTGACCCTTCACCTCGTACTCGAAGCTGGCGGCCAGCGGCTTGTCTCTCAGGGCTGACACGAAAATTGCCTTAGGCTTGGTCTCCGGATTCGTAGACACAGCGTAAGGCAACTGGTTGATGTAGCCGAACAATCCCGCTTCGAGCAACGCTGCGATGACCTGCTCGCCATTCAGGCTGTTGACATCGCGCTTGCCAAAGTCCACAAACTCTTGCGTGGCATCAGCTTCAACCTTGACGCAGAGCACTTTACGGCGTTCGCCACGCACCACCTCACGGACTGTACCGCTGACGGGCGAAGCAAACTTCACATCGGGATACTGCTTGTTGACAAACAGCGCATCCCCGGCCTTGACCTTCTCACCTTCACGGACAACGACTTTCGGAGTGACACCCTCGAAATCGTCAGGCACCAGTGCAAACTTGCCATTCGATTTCAGCTGGATCTTCTTCTCCTCAGCCCGTCCCATCAGGTTGATGTCCAAGCCTTTTCGTAAACTAATTACATTTGCCATTTATTTTAGATTTGATAGAATAGTTGCGCTAAACGTTGCAAAATTAAATAAAATATGTTAGATAATAAGCAAAAATCTGTAGAAAAATGTCTGATAGCCGATTTTTTATCGTAATTTTGCAAAAAAAATGATCCGAATGTATTGATTTTTGCTATTTCGGACTGACAAATGATTAAGAATCTCAGGAAGAGAAGTGAAGATATTTAAGTGGACTATCAGTGTTCTCCTTTGGACGGTCATCGCGCTGAATGTACTGTTCTTGGGGCTCACACACCTGCCGGCAGCCCAACAATACATCGGCTCGAAGGTTGCCGAATATGCCGGTGAGATGCTGGGGACACAAGTCAGCATCGGACGGGTGGACCTGGGAATCCTCAACCGCATCATCATCGACGATGTGGTGATTATGGACCAGTGTCAGCAGGAGATGCTCCGTGCGGCGAGAATGTCGGTGAACATGGATCTCCTGCCGTTGATGGACGGGAAAATCTCCATTTCATCGGCACAACTTTTCGGTGCACGTTTCCGTCTGTACCGTCAGAATGCCGAAGCCCCATTGAACTGCCAGTTTATGATCGACTCGCTGGCATCCAACGACACCACCTCGAAGAAACCCCTCAACCTGCGCATCAACTCGTTGATCGTGCGCCATACCAATGTGGCCTTCGACCAGCACGACAAGCCCCAGACGGAAGGACTCTTCAATCCCGCCCACCTGCGGCTGAAGGATATCAGCGCACATATTAATCTGAAGACGCTGACCGACGACTCTCTGAATGTTAATATCAAGCGCTTCAGTTTCAGCGAGCAGTCGGGACTCGCCGTAAGCAGTCTCGACGGTCGTCTGGAGGTAGGACGGCAGCACGCCATGTTGAGAGACTTCAAGTTACAGATGCCCAGTTCACGGTTGCAGATTGACACCCTGACAGCCGACTACCGCATGGATGGAAATCAACTTCAACCAGGTACGCTGACCTTCACTGGAGAGATTAAAGATTCGCATATAACACCCTCTGACCTAAGATGTTTTGAATCTTCACTCAAGAATTTCCAGAGGCCCATCTTCTTGTTGGCAGCCTTTAATGGTACCGACCGCAAGGTCAATGTCCACGAGCTTCGGTTATCTACATCCGAGAATGATTTCGACGTACATGTGGACGGCTGGCTGGCGGATTGGCAGAACCAGCCTTCTTGGCATCTGCAGATGCATCGCATCCTGCTGTCTGAGGCCAGCATCGACTTCCTGACGAAGGCTATTCCCGCCATTCCATCGGAAATCAAGCGTCTGGGCAGTCTGATGATGAACGGCACGTTCGATCAAGATGTCGCTGGTCTTATGAGTCTGAAGGCCAATGTGCAGTCGGGAGCCGGCGACATGGATGTGCAGTTCAACATGAATCAGGAGAAGGTGTTCGATGGTCAGCTGCTGACGGAGGAGGTTAATCTCCGTCAACTGCTCGACGAAGAGGAGCTGGGTGGTCTCTCAGCACAACTCACCCTCCACGGACAGTTGAAAGACCGTCAGTATCCCGATGTCAAAGCCGAGGGATTCGTCAGAAGGTTCGACTATAAAGGCTACTCCTATCAGAACATCACCATCGATGGCGAATACGGGCAACACAACCTTTCAGGTACCATTAGTATAGACGATCCGAATGCCAAACTGGCTCTGGCAGGCCATTTGGCCGATGCCCAGCCCGTTGGAAACAACAAGCTGAAACGGGTGCTTCTCGACGGTGCCATTACCCATCTGGTGCCCTCTGCCCTCCATCTGGTCAACGACTGGGAAGGGGCTGTCGTCTCAGCAGATATCCAGGCCGATTTCACCGCCAGCAGCCTGAACGATGCCCAGGGTAGTCTGCGCATCAGCAAGGGCAGCATCACCGGCACCCCGCAGCACCAACCCTATAAGCTTGACAACTTCGTCATCATGTCGGGCTATGAGGATGGCATCCATTACGTAAACCTGAAGAGCGACTTTGCCGATGCCACTCTGAAAGGAGATTTCGACTTCGAGACCCTGCCGAAGAGTCTCTCGGCCCTCGTCAGCCAGCGACTCCCCGACCTCCCCGGTCTGTTGGCCAAGACCGACGATGCCCACAACAACTTCAGTCTGCGGATGCTGTTGAGTAAGACCGACTGGTTGAAACGCTTCTTCGATGTCGACCTCGTGCTCAAGGAGCCCCTCATGGTCAACGCCCGGGTCAACGACAGCACCCACGACATCTGGTTGGACGGCAATCTCCCCTCGTTCGCCTACAACGGCAGCTGGTATGCCGACGGCAACATTCGCATTACCACCCCCAACGACACGCTCCACTGTGATATCGGCATCCTCAAACGCCTCGAAGACGGGGGATCGATGCGTGCCGATGCCAACATCCGGGCAGCGAACAACCAACTGAACACCTCGCTCACCTGGGACAACCACCGGCAGGAGGAACGGATCAGCGGACAGATGAACGGCATCATCCAGCTCTATCACAATCTCGAGAACATACCCGAGGCCCATCTGCGCATCCTGCCTTCCCACATCGTTCTCCATGAGGGTACATGGGATGTGGAGCCCTCCGACATCATCTATCATGAGAACCGTCTGCTGGTCGACAACTTCCTGGTGAGACGTGGTCGGCAGCACATCCTCATCGATGGTGTCGCCTCCAAAGAAAGACACGACTCTCTCACCGTCGACCTCAAGGAGGTGGAAGTGGGCTATATCCTCGACCTCGTCGACTTCCATTCCGTTGAATTCAGCGGCCAGGCCACCGGTCAGGCCAAAGGTTATGCCCTCCTCGACAAGTTCGCAGCATCAGCCAACCTGCGTGTCGACGACTTCAAGTTCGAGAAAGGTCGAATGGGAACGCTCTTTGCCGATGTTGAATGGAACGCCCAAGACGAGCAGATCGACATCGATGCCGTGGCCAAGGACGGGCCGGGCGTCAACACCCTCGTCAACGGCTTTATCTCCCCCGTCCATGAGACCATCGACCTCGCCATCCATGCCGACAGCACCTATATCGACTTCATGCACAACTTCACCCAAAGCTTCCTCAGTCAGGTGACGGGCCATGCCGACGGTGATGTCCGTCTGGCAGGCACCCTCGACAATATCAACCTGACGGGCCAGCTCATCGTCGTCGGCAACCTTACCGTCGAGGCTCTCAACACCACCTATACATTTCAACGCGACACCGTCACCTTCATCCCCGACGACATTCTGCTTAGAAGGCTGCGTCTCCTCGACAGAGACGGTCACGAGGCTTTCCTTTCTGGTGGCGTGCATCATAAGCATCTGACGAGTCTCTCTTTCGACCTCGTGGCCGAGACCGAACATCTGCTGGCCTACGACTTCCCCAGTTTCTCCCGTCCTTCCAGTGATGGCCAGACTTCCGTTGAGGAAGACCCGTTCTATGGCACAGTCTATGCCTCAGGCACCGTCACAATCCAAGGACGCCCGGGCGAAGTGACCATCGACTGTCAGGTGACACCACTCAAGAACTCGTTCTTCGTCTATAATGCCTCCAACCCCGATGCCATCTCCCGTCAGGAGTTCATCCAGTGGGAGGATGAAGAGCAGCTGGCGGATAGCAAATCAACGGTCAATCGTCAACCGTCAGCTGAAAACTCCTACAAGACCGACATCTACCTGAACTTCCTCATCAACGCCACGCCCGACGCCTCGCTCCGTCTGCTCATGGATGCCGCCACAGAAGACTATGTTACCCTCTTCGGCGATGGCGCCATACGCGCCACCTATCATAATAAGGGAGCATTCAACATGTTCGGCACCTATACCGTCGACCACGGCACCTACAACGTGACCATCCAGAACATCATCACCAAGAACTTCACCTTCAACCCTGGTGGTACGATCATCTTCGGTGGCGACCCTTATCAGGCTACCCTCAACCTCCAGGCGTGCAACACCGTGAGCAGCGTCAGCCTCTCAGATCTGAGCATCGGCAACTCGTTCTCCAGCAGCACCATCCGTGTGAACTGTCTGATGAACATCAGCGGACAGCCCTCGGCTCCCCGCGTGGACTTTGACATCGAGATGCCCACCGTCAATGCCGACGAACAGCAGATGGTGCGTTCTGTCATCAACGGCGAGGAGGAGATGAACCAGCAGGTGCTTTATCTGCTCAGCATAGGTCGCTTCTATCAGCCTGGTGTCAACAACTCTGCCAATACTCAGACCGACCAGACCTCGCGCACCATGCAGAGTTTGTTGTCAGGTACGCTTACAGCCGAGATCAACAGCCTGCTCAGTCAGTTTGTGAAATCAGAGAACTGGAATTTCGGTGCCAATATCTCCACAGGAAACGAAGGCTGGCACAACGCAGAGTACGAGGGCACCATCAACGGCCGTATGTTCAACAACCGCCTGCTGCTCAACGGACAGTTCGGTTATCGCGACAATGCCAAGCAGGCCACGCCGTCGTTCATCGGCGACTTTGACCTGCAGTACCTCCTCTACCCCAACGGCAACCTTGCCCTGAAGGTCTACAACCAGACCAACGACCGTTACTTCACCAAGTCGTCGCTCAACACCCAGGGCCTCGGCATCATCATGAAGAAAGACTTCAACGGTCTCCGCGACCTCTTTGCCACCAAGAAGCGGAAAAAGAAGAAAAGCAAAGAATAGCCCGCTTCCAAGCATCTATGCTGCAGAAACGGGCTGTTGAATTGGATATGGAAGACTTTAATACTTCAGTATTCCGTCTTCTTTCAATTTCATCCTCAGTTCATTTCGGAGAACTCTGACCACGACTCCGGCACGCTCGCCAAGACTGTTTCGCTGATCTTCACGACCATACAGGCGCTCATCATCGCCAGTCACAAACTTCTCCCATTCACCTCCATTGCGGAAGAAACGGTCAAAATAGTCCTCATAACGTTCACGGGCATTGACTTCAGGTACCAATGGCCGCTGGTTGCAACCTTCAACCCCTGCCGTGATGCCCTTGAAGAGTACGGCATTGAGGGCATTCTTACGTGCCTTGTCGACAGCCTCCTCATCATCTTTGCCAAATCCCCAGGCACGGATGGTCTGTGAACCATCATGAGCAATACCCAAGCATTCTGGTTCGAAATCGCGATAAGTTGTTGCTTTCTGAGGTGTCTTACAAGCAGTCAGCATCAGTGCAGAGACGGTTATTAAAAACAATTTTCTAATCATACCTTACCTCCTTTCAAATTACCACCAGGTTCGAATAACGCGTGTGTTATAAATGACGCGTGGACGACTCTTGGCATAGGCTACGGCGATGTCGCGCACGGCATTGATACGGGCACGATCCATGCTGCGCTCATGTGCATTCTGACGCATCTCCTCTGCACGGTCGGCATCGTCCAGACCTTTTACGCGGCCTTTCACTTCCTTCATCAGGGCCTGAGCACCTGCATACGAGCTGGAAGAGGGATCGATATCGCCCACCAGCGCCATCACAGCTTCGGCATTCTCGCGAGAAGGTGAGGCGGCCCACAGGGCACGAGCCCGCTGCAACTGCTTGGCAGCATCGTTGTTGACCTGTGCACGATATGCCTTAACCATCATATCCTGAGCTTCGGCATAGTAGGACACCTCCTGGGGAATCTGTGAAAGGGTCCACAGGGCTTCCTCGTAGTTCTTCTGCTCCATCATGGCTTTGACAGAAGTAAGAATCTGGCTCTTGTTCGACTCGTAGTACTGGATGATACGTTCTGTTCCTTGTTTGACCAGCTGCCCGATTTCTGCCTTATGGGCATTGATGCCGTTCATGGCTTTCATGACGGCCTTAGCTTCGTCGTTGCCAGCTCCTTTGAGTGTCATGGTGGTTGAGGCATACTTGGTGCCAGTCATACCATCACCCAGGAAAAGACCCACTTCCAATTTATACACAACGACGGTTGGTCCGCTGCCGACGACTTCTTTTTCCAATACATTCCAATTCATGGTCAGAATGAATCGCGAACCGTCTGCACTCAGCATGCCGTTTTGGGAGATGATGGTTCCCAAACGGTTTTCCAACAGCTTGGCGTTGTTTGCCGTCAATCCTTCCATGTCTTCCGGCAGGTACGGACTGACGATGATCTGTGCACGTACGGTCAGTACACACATCATGACAAGGCATAATCCTATTAGTTTCTTCATAACTTACTTTTCTCCAATGGTTATTGTGGCATGTCCAAGTCCGCGCATGTTCAGTTTAGAATCGACGCCCTTGGTTTTCAGGAAATTCACCAATCCGCGAGCCCACTGACGGGTGTCCGTCGGGCGGTTGTTGGCACCATAAAGAGGAATGCGTACCTGCTCAAACTCCATGGTGGTCTCTGTCGCATCCAGCGTAGAGTAGACGTGGTTCACAGTGTTATCAGACATCCAGTCCTCTATCAGTTCACTCAGCTCCTTACCGTCGAATTCCGACTCCAGGTCGTAGGGGCTGCTGTCCCATTTCTGAATCACCAAAGCGACTTCACGGCCGTTTTGGCCCATGTCGTCGAAGTGTTTCATCAGCTGCTCTTCTATCTTGCCCATGCTGGCATTGACAGCCTCCTGCAGGAGTACGGCCAGTTCTGAGGAGATAGAGGGCTCGCTGGTGCCGTTGGCAGCTGCTATCTGTTTGTTGGTGTAGGCATCGAGGGCACGCAGGTTATAGGTCAACGTACTACGGGGACCACGACTGTTCACCTTCCAGTAGAGATCAAAAATAATATCGCTTTTGGCACGGGCATTGATAATGTCGAGCGGTGTCTGGTCTACTTCCGCACCCGACTTACTCGACCTGGCCACAGTCTCCGCACGCGACAGCGAGAGGGCATTGAGGTTCTGCTCCATATCCTTCAAGGGGAAGCCCAAGTCTGTCATCATACTACCGATGGTGGTGATGGCCACTTTCAGGTCGCCATTCTCAAGGAAAGCCCGCTCATAGTCGGCTACCTTCTTTGAACTTCCGTTGGTGTCGAATGTCTTGGTATATCCCATTTCATTGCACCAAGTCACACTGGGAACCACCATGATGGTGGGTTTCTTTGCCTGTGAGAATGCTACGGCACTGACGAGAAGTGCCATACATGTTAGAATTGTTTTCTTCATAATGATGGGTTTTAAGTTTTGTTTCTATTAGAATAATGAATTCAGGCCTTTTGATACGCCGTCTTTCTGTAAACGGTCACGCAGCGCATTGAAATTGATGATGCAGACCATGCCGATCTTGTATTCCTTACTCGAGATCTTGATGCGGTCTTCCGGCTGTATGTTGCCGTTATTGGTCAGCTCCACAAACTGCATGTAGTCGCCGCTGTTAAAGAAATTGTCAAAATAGTCGGTATGTGCCGAATAGCCGTCAGGACACAGGGCGGCATGTCCTTTGTTCAGGCCGGAGGCCCTGCCACCGCTGACACCCTTGAAGATGACGCCATGCACGGCATTGCGCATGCAGGTCTGACGTGTGATCTTCTCCTTCTTGCCATAATTCCACACTTTCACCATGATCTGGCCGTCGGCCATGGTACGGTCGGTGAGGTTCTCCAGTTCATAACGATAGGTATTCTCTTCCTCGTCCTTTGCTGTGGCTGTCAAAACAACGAACAGCGACATGCAACATAGTAAAAAAGCAATCTTCTTCATATCTTTAAATGATTTGTTTGTTTCTCTTCCTTATTTCATCTGCCTGAGCCACAGACCACCATCGGCCAGAGCCTTGCTGGGCTTGCCTTCAAAGATGGTGTACTCGAGGTTGGGGTCATCGTCGTCGTCATCATCGTCGTCAATGGCTTCGCCTTCCAGCACCTCACCGGCACCATGACGGTTGTCCCAAACCTTTCCTTTGGCCACCTTGACAGTACCCACCTTCTTGTAGGTGATGTTACCTGCTTCGTCTTGGATCTGCTCCAGAGCTTCAAATTTGTCACCGGCCTTGACGCCTTCCTTTTTGCCCACATAGGCATACATCGTCTCACCGTCATCACTGATGTTCAGCACAGTAAGCGTCTTGAATTGGTCGTATTTCTTCTGCAACTGGGCAATGCTTTTATCGGTAGCACGAGCTGTCGCACGGCTGATGAGTTTTGCAGAGGCATCGTCATTCGTTGTCAGCTTCATGGTGGCCGGGGCGTGGCACGAGGTCTTGCCCACGTAGGTCAGTTTATACGAAGCATCGGTATCAAACGCTTTGGTGTCCTTGGCATTCCAGTATTTGTCATAGAACCCCAGCATGACATCCTCGTTCCATTCCAACTGGAACAGATAACTGGTGGTTGTGACGAAATAACCTTTCAAAAGTGCTCCCGCAGCCACTGATGTCAATTGGGCGACACCACCGATGGCACCTCCTACCACAGCTCCGGCTGCTGCCGACATGGCTGCAATTTCCTCTGCCGACATGTAGGCATACGAGGTGACCATGACGAAAGTACGCGGAATCAAGTCTTTTTCTGCAGCATCCATAATCTTGTTCATGCCACCGATCACGCCCCTGTACTTGTTAAGCTCCTCCTGACTGGCTCCAAACAAGCCTCTTTCTTCAATCAGTAGCGTGTTGAAGTACGAGTTGTCCTTCATCGTCTGACTCTCATTATACCACTTGCCGATAATCTTGTTGGCAATTTTGTTTTGCTCGAAGAACTTGATGATCTTGGCTATTTTCTCGTCACCAGTCATTCCGCCGGTCTCTGACGTCGAAATGTTCTTCTTGGCAAAACCAAGTCCCTTTTTCGCTAAACCGGCCAAGCCTTTCTTCTGTCCACCAACCATCTCGTCGGCAGCCTTGACTTCATCTGGTGTAACCGCTATTTTCGTCAAGTCAATATGACGGATAGCAAGGTTGTGATCATTGTACTTGTCAGGAATGGCCAGCGTATCAAAAGTATTGGTCACAATAGTCTTGGCATCACCAGTCAACTTGTCACTCGGCACCATAATGGTGTAAAGTGAACTACGACGATACTTCATGTCCTGATTCGCTTTCTGTGCGAAAGAAGCCGTTGCTATAAGAGCAACCGTCATTGTCAATAAAACTTTTCTCATAAATTTGTTTAGAATAATATTAATATGTTTAGATTGTCATTATGTTGGTGCAAAGTTACAACATTATTTTGAAACGACAAAGGAAAATATCAAAAAACTTTGAGTGTATCATTTACAATCAGCCCTGATCTTCGCAGATTTGGGCTGATTTATTTGTATCTTTCAGAAATAATCCATATCTTTGCACCATGATGATGACAAATATAAGCAACTTGCATCGGAGACTGTCAATATGGCACAGGCTATTGACCATGGCCTTCTTTCTCTTTGCCACAACCATTTCCGCCTCTGCAGAAGACTTCATATACGACGGAATAGCCTATCGGATTCTTCCAAACGAGCCTGCTACGGTGGAGGTGACGAGAAGTGAGGATATTACTTATTCGGGCGCTATCGCCATTCCTGCGGAGATAACGTACTCGTCAGAGACTTACCAGGTGAAAGGCATCGGAGACGGGGCTTTCCTCTGTTGCGACGGCCTTCTGTCCGTGGCACTGCCCGACAACTGCCAGCGGATAGCAGACCGTGCATTCTACGGCTGTTCTGCGCTCAGGGAGATTCTGTTGGGAGACAATCTGGAAAGAATCGGCAACTACGCCTTCCACGGCTGCAAGTCGCTCACCTCTATCACCCTCCCTAAGACCATACAGTCGATAGGCCGGGCGAGTTTTAAGAATTGTACAGGACTCCGTCATATTGATGTCGACGCCACCACCCCACCCGCTCTCTCAGAGACCGCCTTCCTGAACAGCTACAGCGGTACGATGAAAGACCAGATCGTGGTTCTTGTCCCTGCGGGAAAAGCCGAGGCATACAGGAACGCCGACGGATGGAGTAGCTTCACCCACATCACCGACCAGTCGGACAACAGCCATCATGTGTTGTTCTCCACGATCATAGAGGGCGAGGGAACAATCGTCTACAAAGACCATGACTATGACACGTCGGAGACTTTCCCCGTCGTTTCAGGCTCATCGGTGACCCTGCAGATCAGAGAGGGCAACGACTGCACACTGTCGCGCCTCTCCTTGAATGATGAGGACATCCTTCCGCAAGTTGAGAACCATACCGTGGAGATCGGTCCCATCCAGCAGAACTCGGTGTTGAAGGCCGTTTTCGAGAAACGGAAGGCATATCTCACCCTCTGCCACAACAAGAACGGGAACCTGCAGATAGACATCAACGAAGGACAAACCGTCAATCTCAGGATCAATGCCAATGACGGTTGGCAGATCTATTCGGTAACAGTCGACAATGAGGATGTGACCTCGCAAGTGGACAAGGACAACTGCATCAGGATTCCAAAGGCAAAAAGTGGCATGAGCATACGCGTAGTGCTGGAAAAGAACGGCCAGTTCACCATCTGGAATGCTGACGGCGTACAAACCAGCTGTCCTATTGACAACCCTATCGTCATTCCCGAGAATGCCCTTGCGGCAGACCTCACCGACATCCTGACGCCCACAGTCATACCCAACTCTAACCCCAACACCATCTTCCTGGCAGACGCAGGAACCGTGATGGAGGAAAGACTGAAGGGAAACAATGTGGTGTGCGACGGTCACGCCAGAAGCATCCGCCTTTACGACGGGAACGACGTCTATATCCCCTGTGACATTGAAGCGGAGAGAATAGAGTACAGTCGATTCTCGCCAAATGACAGCGGACAGGAATGCAGCTGGGAAACCATCTGCCTGCCGTTTTCTGTGGACTACATCACCACCAGCGACGGAGAGGAAGGTATCGACTGGTTCAGGGACAAGGATGACAAGGAGAAGGATTTCTGGCTGTGCGAATGGGAGAGCACAGACGGTGAGAGCCTGCTGTTCAACTATGCCAGCCAGTGGAACGCCCGTCAGCCCTATCTGATGGCCATACCCTCTTCCGGATACGGCTCGCCCCATCATTTGCGAAACAAGGAATTGACCTTCCACGCTTCCAACAAGACACTTCATCACACGGGGGAAGCCGTGCAGGAGAGGTCGCCCTATTCGTTTCATGGCACATCGGCGAAGGCAGAGTTGGACGACGTCTACACCCTCAACGCGGAAAAGGGTCTGTTCGAACTGCAGGCAAGGGAAGGAATCGACGCCTTTCGTGCCTATTTCAAGCACACTCTGCCTGGCAAGCCAACGGCATTACCCATCGCAGGCATTGCAGACGACATTGAGGATTCCTGTCACGACCACACATCCATCATAGACAGAAACACCACAGAGCCCATCATCGGGCAGGCATACAACCTCAAGGGGGAGAGAGTGCCCCAGGGAGCACCGTCTTCACCTCACGGGATCATCATCTACAACAAGAAGAAACACGTCGTGAAATGACCACATAGCAAAAGGGCGCATCATGAAGAAACCATTGATAATTCTCGTCACATTTTTCATATCCGTTGTCGGCCATAGCCAATCAGCCAGACAGGACATCGTCAACAACGTCTACCTATCTGCCGGACTGCTGACCGCCTACCCAGGGCCTCTGCAGGACACACTGACGCCCCCACCCTCAGGGAAGAAGCCCTTCTATATCAGCACTTACTGCAGGCACGGCTCCCGTCATCTCATGGGTGCCAGCTCATACACGGCTCCCATTGATATGCTCAAGACAGCCCGGAATGCCGGGACGCTCACGAATTTCGGCCAGCAGATCCTTGAAAGGCTGGAAATCATGAACGAGCACTCCCTCAACAGATACGGCGAACTGACCAAGATAGGCCTTGCCCAATGGCAAGGCATTGCAAAAAGAATGGTCAGCAACTTTCCTGAGATCTTCACAGACTCCTCATCTGTCGACGCGCGCAGTTCCATTTACATCAGATGCATCTTGTCTATGGAGACGCTGTTGCAAGAACTGAAAGCCTTCAATCCGCAATTGAAAGTCTTCCATGATGCCTGCGAGAACGATATGTCTTTCATACTCCCGGGCTATTCCTCCAGCAGGGCAGCCACGAGGAGTGAGGCACCCACCATCCCGTTGCCCACCATCAATGGCGACCGCATAGCGGGAGAACTTTTCAGCAAGGAATATACGAAAGAAATTGACACGGAAGATCTTATGCTATATCTGTTTGAGCTGGCGTCTCAGATTCAGAACACCGAACTTCGTGACAGTTTCTCGCTCTATGAAATATTCAATGACGATGAACTGTATGACGTCTGGAAATTTCAGAACGTTTCTGCATACAACAGTTTTCATCAGGGAGAAGACACGGAGGCATTGTTGAAACGGATTCTCGAAGATGCCGACAAAGCCATAGCCGACCATTCGCCCTGTGCTCATTTCAGGTTCGGGCACGAGTCGGTATTGCTGCCGTTAGCCTGCAGGATTGGCATCAACAATCTTTACAAAGACTACAACAGCACCGAGGAACTTGAAGCGGCAGGCTGGAAGACATATCGCATCTATCCCATGGCAGGCAACATTCAGATCATCTTCTATCGCAGCAGTCCATCAGACTCAGATATCTTAGTCAAGATATTGCTCAACGAGGGCGAGGTCTCTCTGCCTATTGAAACGGACGTGGCGCCCTATTATCACTGGCGTGACGTGAGAGAATACTGGCAGTAAGAGAGCTCAAGAATGAAATTATATTCTCATTCTCTTTGCTAAATCGAAATTTTGTACTATCTTTGCAACATGAAAACGAAAAAGAGGGAGGTATCGGTACTGATACCCAATTATAATAATGTATGCGTAGAGCTGGTGACGGTGCTGCAGAGACAGGCGGAGGCGCTGGGCATCAGCTATGAGATTCTCGTGGCCGACGATGCCTCACCGATGAAGGAGGCCATCAGGCAGAATGAGGACATCAACGCCCTACCCCACTGCCGGTATATCGTGAAAGAGACGAACAGCGGCAGTGCCGCCACGCGTAACTTCCTCGGGGCTCAGAGCCAGTACCCTTGGCTGCTGTTCCTCGACTGCGACATCTCCATACCCGACGACCACTTTCTGGAGCGCTACGTGACGGACGACCACGAGGGTGTGGTGAACGGCGGCATCAGGATCACCGACGACGATGGGCTGCGCCACAACCTGCGCTATCTCTACGAGAAGGCCGCAGAGCCGGCACATACGGCTGAGAAGCGACAGGCGAACAGGTACCAGGAGTTTCGCTCGACGAACTTCATGATCGAGCGACGGGTGTTTGAAAAGTGCCGCTTCGACGAGCGGTTCACGAGGAGCGGCTACGAGGACGTGCTGTTCGGGAAGATGCTGAGTCAGCAGCAGGTAAGCGTCACGCACATCGACAACCCAGTGATGATGACGGAGTTTGAGCCGAACGCCGACTACGTGCGGAAGATTGAGCGCAGTCTGCGGACGCTCTACACGTTCCGCAACGAACTGCGTGGCTACTCGCGCATCCTGACCTTCGACAGCGGCATCCATATCGGCGCAGTCAGGGGGATGATCCGATTGTGGCACCGGCTCTTCGGGGGTCTGGAGCGACGGAATCTCTGTGGCAAGCGACCTTGCCTGAAGCTTTTCAACCTCTATCGATTGGGATACTATATTTCTGCAAAGGTTTACGGAGGTTTTTGAGTTATATCTATGATTAATTTTGGTTGTTTCAGAAAAAATCCCTATCTTTGCACTCACATTTGAAAAGAATCATAGAACAATAAAAAAAGGAATTAAAATGAAACCACTAAACAAACAATTTGCTCCTAAGAGCGTGATGCCTGAAAAGGTGATTCAGTTCGGTGAGGGTAACTTCCTCCGTGCATTCGTAGATTGGATTATCTGGAACATGGACCAGAAGACCGACTTCAACGGCTCGGTCGTTGTCGTACAGCCTATTGAAAAGGGTATGGTGGACTGGCTGAATGCCCAGGACTGCCTGTACCACGTGAACCTGCAGGGTCGTGAGAACGGCAAGCCCGTGAACACACTGGAGCGCATCGACGTGATCAGCCGCGCCCTGAACCCCTACACACAGAACGCCGCCTTCATGGCTCTGGCCGACCAGCCTGAGATCCGCTTTGTAATCTCGAACACTACAGAGGCCGGTATCGCCTTCGACCCCAGCTGCAAGCTCGAGGATGCTCCTGCAAGTTCTTACCCCGGTAAGCTCGTACAGCTGCTCTACCGTCGTTATCAGACCTTCAACGGCGACATGACGAAGGGTCTGATCATCTTCCCCTGCGAGCTGATCTTCCTGAACGGCCACGTGCTGAAGGAGTGCATCTATAAGTATATCGACCTGTGGAACCTCGGTGCCGATTTCAAGAAGTGGTTCGAAGAGGCCTGCGGCGTGTATGCCACGCTCGTGGACCGTATCGTGCCGGGCTTCCCCCGCAAGGAGATTGCCGAGATTCAGGAGAAGATCTCGTACCGCGACAACCTCGTGGTTCAGGCCGAGAACTTCCACCTGTGGGTGATCGAAGCCCCGAAGGAGGTGGCCAAGGAGTTCCCCGCAGACAAAGCTGGTCTGCACGTGCTGTTCGTGCCCTCTGAGGAGCCCTACCACAAGCGTAAGGTGACGCTGCTCAACGGCCCGCACACCGTACTCTCGCCCGTGGCTTTCCTGAGCGGTGTGAACATCGTGCGCGACGCCTGCAACCACGAAGTCATCTCGAAGTATATCCACAAGGTGCAGTTCGACGAGCTCATGCAGACCCTCGACCTGCCGATGGACGAACTGGAGAAGTTTGCCGGCGACGTGCTGGAGCGCTTCGACAACCCATACGTCGATCATCAGGTGACGAGCATCATGCTCAACTCATTCCCGAAGTTCCAGGCCCGCGACCTGCCCGGCGTGAAGACCTATCTGCAGCGCAAGGGCGAACTGCCCAAGGGTCTCGTGTTCGGTCTGGCTGCCATCATCACCTACTACAAGGGTGGCAAGCGTGAGGACGGTGTGGAGATCGTGCCCAACGATGACCAGAAGATCATGGACCTGCTGAAAGAGCTTTGGGCTACAGGCGACACCCAGAAAGTGGCCGACGGCGTGCTCGGTGCCGAATTCATCTGGCAGGAGAACCTGAACAAGATCCCCGGCCTCAACGAGATGGTGAAGCAGTTCCTCGACCTCATCAAGAGCATCGGCATGCTCGAGGCAGTGAAATCGATATTGTAGTTGAGAGTGAATTGAATAATTCTATCGAAATCAAGGGGGCGAGGGTTAATAACCTCAAGAACGTTGACGTCAAGATACCCCGAAACAAATTCATAGTGATTGCCGGAGTCAGTGGCTCCGGCAAATCTTCTTTGGCCTTCGACACACTCTATGCCGAAGGCCAGCGCCGTTATGTGGAGAGCCTCTCGAGCTATGCCCGACAGTTCCTCGGACGCATGAACAAGCCGGAGTGTGACTTCATCAAAGGCATCCCACCTGCCATCGCCATCGAGCAGAAGGTCATCACGAGGAATCCACGCAGTACCGTCGGCACTTCGACGGAGATCTACGAATACCTCAGGCTGCTCTATGCCCGTATCGGTCGCACCTATTCACCCATCAGTGGCGAGGAGGTGAAGAAACATACCACCGAGGACGTGGTGCAGAAGATGCTGGAGTACTCCAGCGGCACGCGCTTCGTGGTGATGGCTCCCATCCTGCTGCATGAAGGTCGGACGATGGAACAGCAGCTGAAGGCGTATATCCAGGAGGGCTATACAAGGATCTTTGCCGGTGGGAATTTTGTGCGTATTGACGATTATCTTGCTGCAGGCGATTGCCTGCAACAAGATATGTACCTTGTTATCGACCGGCTCTCGGCCGACAACACCCCCGACAACATCGCACGGCTCGTAGACTCTGCCGAGACGGCATTCTACGAGGGGCAGGGCGCCTGCCGACTGCTTTTCCCGCCATCGAACATCTTCTACGACTTCTCGATGAAGTACGAGGCCGACGGCATGACGTTCGAGGAACCCAACGACAACATGTTCTCCTTCAACTCTCCCGCCGGAGCCTGTCCTGAATGTCAGGGTTTCGGACGCATCATCGGCATCGACGAGAAGCTGGTCATCCCCAACACCACGCTCTCGGTCTATGACGGTTGTGTGGTCTGCTGGCACGGGGAGAAGATGAAAGAGTGGAAAGACTGGTTCTGTCAGCATGCTGCGAAAGACGACTTCCCCATCTTCGATCCTTATATGAACCTGACGCAACAGCAGAAAGACTGGCTGTGGCACGGGCTGCCCTCGGACAAGAAGAAAAAGGAACGTCCGTGTATTGACGCCTTCTTCGATATGGTCCGCGAGAACCAGTACAAGATCCAATACCGCGTGATGCTCAGCCGCTACAGGGGAAAGACCAACTGTCCTGCCTGTCACGGGACTCGTCTGAAGCCCGAAGCCAACTACGTGAAGATTGGTGGGCGCAGTATCACCGACCTCGTGCAGATGCCCGTGGTGAGACTGAAGGAGTGGTTCGACCGTCTGGAGCTCGATGCGCACGACCAGGAAGTGGGCCGTCGGCTGCTGGTAGAGGTGAAGAGCCGTCTGAAGTTCCTGCTCGACATGGGACTCGGCTACCTCACGCTCAACCGTCTGTCGAATACGCTCTCGGGTGGTGAGAGCCAGCGCATCAACCTCTGTACCTCGCTCGGCAACTCGCTCGTAGGATCGCTCTATATCCTCGATGAGCCGAGCATCGGACTCCATAGCCGCGATACCGAACGGCTGATCTATGTGCTGAAGGAACTGCAATCGCTGGGCAATACGGTGATCGTCGTGGAGCACGACGAGGATATCATGCGCGCTGCCGACTATCTCATCGACGTAGGCCCTGATGCCGGAAGGCTGGGCGGAGAGATTGTCTTTGACGGCAATGCCCGCGACATCACCCAGCAGGCGCTGAAGAAATGGCCTAAGAGCCACACCGTCAGATACCTGCTCCACATGGATGAGATACCCGTGCCGAAGACCCGTCGCCCGTGGAACCTGTGCGTTGGCATCAAGGGGGCACGGATGAACAACCTGCGAGGCATCGACGTGCGCATCCCCCTGAATGTGATGACCGTCGTGACGGGCGTCTCGGGCTCAGGGAAGTCCAGTCTGATCAAGGGCATCCTCTATCCGGCGCTCAAGCGACATATCGGAGAGGTCTGCGATGCCCCGGGCGAATATCTCGGACTGACCGGTGATACCGAAGCCATCAAGCATGTGGAGTTCGTCGACCAGAATCCCATCGGCAAGTCTTCCCGTTCCAATCCCGCCACCTATGTCAAGGCCTACGATGCCATCCGCGACCTCTTCGCCGAACAGCCCCTGTCTCAGCAGATGGGCTTCACACCCCAGTATTTCTCGTTCAACACCGAGGGTGGACGCTGTGAGGAGTGTAAAGGAGCCGGAGTGATCACCGTTGAGATGCAGTTCATGGCCGACCTCGTGCTCGAGTGCGAGGCCTGTCACGGGCACCGGTTCAAGAAGGAGATCCTCGATGTGATGTTCCAAGGGAAGAACATCGACGATGTGCTTAACATGACCATCTCCGAGGCGGTAGAGTTCTTTGGGGAAGGCGACAAGAGTCAGGAGTGCAAGACGATTGTCAAGCGACTGAAGACGCTGGAAGAAGTGGGACTGGGTTACATCAAACTCGGACAGAACTCCTCTACCCTCTCCGGCGGTGAGAACCAGCGAGTGAAACTGGCCTACTTCATCGGACAGGAGAAGCAAGAGCCTACGCTATTCATCTTCGACGAGCCGACCACCGGTCTGCACTTCCACGATATCCAGCGCCTGCTGCATGCCTTCGATGCCCTCATCGAGCGCGGCCATACCATCCTGGTCATCGAGCACAACATGGAGATCATCAAGTGTGCCGACTATGTCATCGACCTGGGGCCCGACGGCGGTGACCGTGGTGGAAACCTGGTGGCTGCCGGTACACCGGAGGAGGTGGCACAATGCGCCGAAAGTATCACAGGACAGTACTTAAAAGGGAAGTTAAAGGGAAGTTAAAGGGAAGATATGAGCAGAGAGGCCTCTCTATCCTTTATCAGAATCGTGATGGTGGGCATACTGCTATGTATGGCCGGCGGGGCGTCCGCAAAGGAAGATGCAGACACCCTGATACTGGAACGCATCTATGCCTACCGCAAGGCGAACCTCTCGGAGTTTGAATCGAAGGAGGACAATGTCTACACGAAGATCCGCTACAACGTCGAGAGCCGCAACGCTGTCCTCTGGCTCATCCCGTCGATGTATGTCCTGGCCAAGGATCCCCGCGAATATATACGCGAGGCCTACAGCAAGGTGAAGTTCCAGGATGTCCACAATTTCGACATCAACTCGCAGGTGCTCACGGGCACCATCCGGAAGAACCGGAAGGCCATGCCCACGCTCATCGACTTCATGACGCCCGACATCTACAATGTCGACTTCTACGAAGGTCATGTGCTGTCGCCCTTCAACAAGTGGAACCGTTACCTCTACCATTTCAAGCAGATAAGGCTGAGCAATGGTGCCACGCGCCTCGATTTCCGGCCTAAGTTATACAACACCCAGCTGCTGAACGGCTATGCGGTGGTGGAGACCGAGACAGGACGCATCCTCAGAACCGTCCTCAACGGCGAGTTTGACATGATCACCTTCCGCACAGAGATCACCCAGGACGAAGAGCCTGGGCGTACGCTGGGGCCTGCGAAATGTAACACTGCTGCCACCTTCCGTTTTATGGGCAACCGCATCTCGGTACTCTTCAACGCCTATTATAACTGCGATAAGAGTCTGCCCGACAGCATCACCGACGTGTCGAGCCGTGAGCTCATGGATACGTTGCGCCCCATACCCCTGAACCGTCTCGACAAGAAGATCTACGAGGCCTACGACGCAGAGACAGCGGCTGCCGATTCTGCCGCAGCAGCCCAAGCAGCCGTCGACACCCTGCCCCATAAGCCCAACCTCTGGAAGAAATTCTTCTGGGACACCGTCGGCGAGACCCTCGTCACACCCATCAAAGCAGAGACGGAATCGGGCAATGCCTATTTCCGACTCTCACCTATCATCAACCCCCTCTACATCAGTTACAGCCGCAGTCGAGGATTCCGTTACAAGATGAAACTGCGCACACGGTTCACCTTCTCCGAGCACCGTTACCTGACCATCGAGCCCACCGTAGGTTATAGCTTCAAAAAGCGGCAGATCTATTACAACATACCGATGCGGATGGTCTACAACCCCAAGCGCAACGGATATGCGGAGATCGTCTATGGTAACGGCAACCATATCAGCAACCCCACCGTGATGGATGTCATCAGCCGAACCCATCCGGACGTCAATCTCGACGACCTGCACCTTGACGAGTTCAAAGACAACCACCTACGCATCTTCAACAACATCATGGTCTTCGACTGGCTCGACATCGAGACCGGTCTTCTCTTCCACAATCGTAAAGCCATCGACCCCGAGTTGATGCGCGAGTATGGCATGCCCGTCGAATACCGCAGCTTCGCGCCTACCATCGGCATCAAACTACAGCCGTGGCTCAACGGAGGACCGCTCTTATCCGTCGATTGGGAACACAGTTTCAAGGGCGTCAACAAGTCTAACCTCGAATACGATCGCTGGGAGGTCGATGCACAATGGAAATACCACATCCCAGGTCTTCGACTGCTCAACATGCGTGCTGGATTCGGTCTCTATACATCGAAGGAAACCGACTATTTCCTCGACTTCACGAACTTCCGCGACGAGAACCTTCCCGAGGGATGGAACGACGACTGGAGCGGTAACTTCCAACTGCTCGGCAGCCGCGAATACAATGTGTCGGACTATTACCTCCGCGCCAACCTCTCCTACGAGTCGCCACTGCTCCTGGCCACCTGGATTCCCTATCTGGGCAAGTACATCGAGAAAGAACGCTTCTACGTCAGCGGTGTGCTCCTCGAAAAGACCAGACCCTATATTGAACTCGGCTATGGCTTCACCAACAGATATATCTCCGTCGGAGCCTTCGCCAGTTTCCGTAACGCCCAATTCGACCAATTCGGCATGAAATTTGACTTTGAACTATTCAGACGATGGTAACACCCCTCACGATCTATAAGGCGAGCGCCGGCAGCGGAAAGACCTTCACGCTAGCCACCGAGTACATCCGACTGCTCGTGGAGAACCCCACGGGCTATCGTGGCATCCTCGCCGTCACCTTTACCAACAAGGCTACAGAGGAGATGAAGATGCGCATCCTCAGCCAACTCTACGGCATCTGGAAGCAGCTGCCCGAATCGGACGGTTATCTGAAAGCCGTCCAGGAGAAAACGGGTCTCCCTCCACAGACCATCAGCGAACGGGCAGGCATCGGACTCTCTAACCTGCTCAACAACTACAACTACTTCCGCGTGGAGACCATCGACACCTTCTTCCAGAGCATCATGCGGAACATGGCGCGTGAGCTCGACCTCACCACCAACCTGCGCATCGGACTCAACGACTATCAGGTGGAAGAACTGGCCGTCGACCAGCTCATAGCCGACCTGAGCACCACCGATGCCATGCTCCAATGGATCCTGAATTACATCATGGAGAGCATCTCCGACGACAAGTCGTGGAACATCATCGGACAGGTGAAGAACTTCGGCCGTACCATCTTCCGCGATGAATACAAGAACGTGAGCGAGCGCCTCGACCAGAAGTTGGCAGAACCGGGATTCTTCGACCGTTATACCACCCGTCTCAGGGAACTGCGACAGGCTGCCATCGAACAGATGAAGAGTATAGCCGACCGATTCTTCGACATCCTTGACGACGAGGGACTCACCGTCGAAGATTTCTCTTACGGCAAGACGGGCATCTGCGGGTTCTTCCTCAAGCTGCGCCAGGGTATCTTCGATGAGAGCATCCTCGGCAAGCGTGTCACCGACAGCGTGGGCGAACCCCAAAAATGGTACAAGAAGAGTCATCCGCGTCGTGAACTGCTCCATGCCCTTGCCGACGGGCCACTCGACAGTCTGCTGCGTCAGGCTATCGACGAACAGCCCCGTCAATGGCGTATTTACAAGAGTGCCGACCTCACGCTGCGCCACCTCAACCAGCTGCGGCTCCTGGGCAGCATCGAACAGAAGGTACACGCCCTCAACGCCGATGCCAACCGTTTCCTGCTCAGCGACACCCAGCAACTGCTTCACGCCCTCATCGGCGACAGCGACTCACCCTTCATCTTCGAGAAGATCGGTACCCAACTGGAGCATGTGATGATAGACGAGTTCCAGGACACCTCCACCGTGCAGTGGCAGAACTTCCGCGTGCTGCTCCATGAGGCAATGAGCCACGAGGGCAGCAGGAACCTGATTGTGGGCGACGTGAAGCAGAGCATCTACCGCTGGCGCTCCGGCGACTGGCGACTTCTGAACGATCTCGAGAGCCAGTTCGACAGCCGTCTTACCGAGACCCGCTGTCTTGACACGAACTACCGTTCGCAGCGGCGCATCATCACCTTCAACAACCTCTTCTTCCAGCAGGCCGCCCAGCTCGAATACCTGAACCTGAAGGATTGCTGCGACGACGAGGCTGCACAGTTGGCCAAGGCCTATGCCGACGTGGTGCAGCAGATTCCAGACCATCGCGGCGACGAGGGATTCGTACGCATAGAACTACTGCCCGGCGAAGACTATCAGGACAACATGTTCCGCCGCCTGGCAGAGACCGTTGGTGAACTTATCGGCACTGGCATCCCTCAGGAGCAGATCGCCATCCTTGTACGCACCAACGTCGTCATCCCACTCATCGCCCAGTACTTCATGGAGCAGATGCCAAGTGTGACCATTGTCAGCGACGAGGCCTTCCGGCTCGACGCCTCCTGCACCGTGCGACTGCTCATCGATGCCATGCGCCTGCTCATACATCCCGACGACCAGCTCACAAAAGCCGCCATTGCGAAAAGATACCACTGCGATGTGCTGCAAGACTATGAGGGCGACGGTGTCCATCTGTTAAGTGTATCGTCGGGCCACGACGACACACACACCTCCGTCTCTTCCCTCGACACTATGCTGCCCGACGACTATATCACTCACCTCGACGAGCTGCGGACGCTGCCCCTCTACGACCTTGCAGAACGACTCTATGCCATCTTCGGCCTTGAGCGTATCACAGGGCAGAGTGCCTATGTCTGCGCCTTCTTCGACCACCTCGTCAGCTACGTCAACGAGAACGTCAGCGACATCAGCGCCTTCCTCGACGAGTGGGACGAGACCCTCTGCTCAAAGACCATCCAGAGCGACGAGACCAGCGGCGTACGCATCTTCTCCATCCACAAGTCGAAGGGACTGGAGTACAATCACGTCGTTATTCCCTTCTGCGACTGGCCATTGGAGAAAAGCGGCAACATCCTCTGGTGCCAGCCTGCGGTAGAGCCGTTCAACGACCTCCCCATCGTGCCCGTCGACTACAGCCAGAAACAGATGAAGGGCACCATCTACGAGGGCGACTACCTGCAGGAGCATCTGCAGAACACGGTCGACAACCTCAACCTGCTCTACGTGGCCTTCACCCGTGCCTGTCGCAGTCTGACGGTCATCGGCCGTCGCAAGGCCACCGGAACCCGTTCGATGCTCATCGAACAGACCCTGCCCCTCGTGGCCGACAAACTGCAGGAGTCCGATCCACAGGCCAACATCCTGCTCGAAGGTCTCGATGACGACCAGCAGCCCCTCTGCCTCACCTACGGCACCCTGTTGCAGCAAAACATGTCTCATACCCCTCACCCCGAACCTCTCACCTCTCAAAATCCCTTCCTCCAGCCCTCCGTTCCCCTGCCGGTCGATATCCACAGCTATGCCCATCAGGTCAGCTTCCGTCAGAGCAACCGCAGCCGGGCCTTCATGTCGGGCGATGACGAGGAGGCCCGTCAGCGCGAGGAATACATCCAGACGGGCAGTGTGCTCCACGAAGTATTCTCCACCATCCGGACGGCCGATGACATCCCTGATGCCCTGAAAAAACTCCAGACGGAAGGAGTCATCTACGATGGCAAACTCACCCCGGAGCGCATCGCCAACCTGCTTCAGAAACGATTGAGCAATCCACGGGTAGCCGATTGGTTCTCAGGACGTTGGAATCTATATAACGAATGTAACATCCTGTCACTTGAAGGCGATGAAGTATGCCAGCACCGTCCTGACCGTGTGATGACCGACGGCCATAGTTGGATCGTCGTCGACTTCAAGTTCGGATCCCCCAAGCCCGAGTATCACGACCAGGTGCGCCGCTACATGAACCTCCTCACCGACATGGGCCACCATCACATCAAGGGCTACCTCTGGTACGTCTACTCCAACCACATCGAGGAAGTCCCCCTCCAGAGTAATCATCTGTAAACCGTAAACTGTAAACAAGACATGAATTCCTTCCTCGAACACGTCGCAGAAACCCTGCTCTCGAAATACGGCACCGACCTCAGCCATGTGGCCGTGGTCTTCCCCAACAAGCGCGCCTCGCTGTTCCTCAACGACTACCTCGCCCGTCAGGCCGCCAAGCCCATGTGGAGTCCGGCCTATATCACCATCAGCGACCTCTTCCGCAGCCAGTCCGACTTGCAGGTAGCCGACCCCATCCAGCTCGTCTGCGAGCTGCACCGCTGCTTCACCCAGTGCACGGGCATCGACGAGACGCTCGACCACTTCTACGGCTGGGGACAGCTGCTGCTCTCCGACTTCGACGATGTAGACAAGAACTTGGCACCCCCCGACCGTGTGTTCGCCAACGTACGCGACCTGCATGAGCTCGACGACGTGTCATACCTTACCGACGAGCAACGGGCCCTCATCCGCCGCTTCTTCAGCAACTTCTCCGACATCCACGACAGCGAACTCAAGCAGCGCTTCCTGCGCTTGTGGAGCCGCATCGGCGATATCTACCGCACCTATAACGAGCGCCTGGCCAGTCAGGGCCTCGCCTACGAGGGAGCCCTCTACCGACAAGTGGCCACCGCCGACACCCTCCCTGGCGACTACGACACCTACGTTTTCGTAGGCTTCAACCTCCTGCAACAGGTCGAGCAGACCCTCATCCGACGGCTGGAGGCTGAGGGGCGCGCCCAGGTGATCCAGGATACCGAAGAGGTACCCCCACGACAGCTCACCTACATCTCCGCCCCGACAGAGAACATCCAGGCCCGCTACATCAGCCAGTGGCTCACTCCCGAGCGCATCGCCGACGGACGGCGCACGGCCGTCGTACTCTGCAACGAAGGCCTCCTGCAGGCCGTCATCCATTGTCTGCCCGACACCCTCGACAAGGTGAACGTCACCACCGGCTATCCCCTGCTGCAAACCCCTGTGGCCTCGCTCGTCAGCCAGCTGCTCGACCTTCAGGTCGACGGTTTCTCAGCCCGTACCCAGTCGTTCCGCCGCCACTGGCTCGACATGGTGGCCCGTCACCCATACGCCAGTCTGCTGCCCGAGGGCTATACCGACACCCATCTCACCGAAGGCCCTGCCCTGCTCCACTGGCTCCTCGACATTGTACGCCACATCGCATTTTCTCGGGGGCACGAAGACGATCCCCTCACCACTGAGTCGCTCTTCCGCATGTACACGCTGCTCAACCGCATGAGCGGCCTCGCCGACGAGCAGATCCTCACCGTCGACACCTCCACGCTGCAGCGACTGGTCATGCAGGTGGTACAATCCACCACGATCCCCTTCCACGGCGAACCCGCCGAGGGTGTGCAGGTGATGGGCGTACTTGAGACCCGTAACCTCGACTTCGACCATGTGCTGCTGCTCTCCTGCAACGAGGGCTACATGCCACGTAGTGTCAACGACACATCGTTCATCCCCTACGCCATCCGCAAGGCCTACGGACTGACCACCGTCGACTACAAGGTGGCCATCTACCAGCACTATTTCCACCGTCTGCTGCAGCGTGCCCACGACGTGACGCTCGTCTACAACAACGCCACCACCGACGCCCAGAAGGGCGAGATGTCGCGCTTCATGCTCCAGCTCATGGCCGATGCCCCCGTTCCCATCAGTTTCCACAGTCTGAAAGCCGGCCAACAGCCCCTGCTCCGCCAGCCGAAGGCCATCACGAAGACGCCCGTCGTTCTCGACATCCTGCGCCAGCGCTTCTCCACCAAAACGGGCATCAGTCCCACGGCCGTCAGCAGCTACCTGCGCTGCCAGCTGCGCTTCTTCTACCGCTACGTCAGCAACCTCCAGGAGCCCGACACGACAGAAGACGAGCAGATCGACAACCGCGTCTTCGGCAACATCTTCCACGAGGCCGCCCACATGCTCTACAAGCAGTTCGAAGGGCGCACTGTCACTACCCAGCAACTCGATGCCCTGCTCAACGACGAGAGCGCCATCCCCCGTGCCGTCGATGCCGCCATCCGCCAAGAACTCTTCAAGCACAACGGCGCAGCCGATTCTTCACTCCACACTCCTCCCTCCACACTCCATCTCAACGGCCTCCAGCTCATCAACCGCGAGGTCATCATCCGCTACCTGCGCGTGCTTGTCGAGACCGACCGCCGTCTGGCCCCCTTCACCATCCTCGGCCTCGAGCGTCCCGTCTACATGCCCTATGGCAATACTTCCATAGGCGGCATCATCGACCGTCTCGACTGTGTCACCGACCCCGCGAGCGGTGAACAGCGCATCCGTGTGATTGACTACAAGACAGGTTCCCGTCGTCCGAGGCCCATGCCCGATGTCGATGCCATCTTCGACCCCGCGCAGATTCCCAACCACAGCGACTACTACCTGCAGGCCTTCCTCTACAGCCACATCGTCCGCCAAAAACAGGACGATCCCGTGAGTCCTGCGCTGCTTTTCATCCAGCATGCCAGTGCCGAGGGCTACGACCCCACCCTCAGTCTGGGCCGCGAACCTGTCAACGACATCGCCCCCCACTCAGAGCGTTACATCGCCCTGCTCGACCAGACCATCCGCAGCATCTTCGATCCTGCCCTCGACTTCACACCCACAGACGACCGCGACCGCTGCCGATCCTGTCCCTACGCTGCCCTCTGCGGCAAATAAGTCCATCAGTATTCAGCGTGGCCAGTCCGCCCTGTACAGAAAAATAATCCCCCGAGCCATCACAGCCCGGGGGACTTTCAACCTACTCAGGAAGGGAATTGCCTACCCATTGCCCTGATTGTCGGCCTGGGGTGCAAGCACATAGCTCAGAGGAGTCTTCTTCTGGAAGCGCTTCTGCTTGCCACCGACGGTGCGCACCTCGCTCTCGACAAGGTAACCCCACTCGAAGACGCACTCCTTCTTCAGGGCGCGCGAGGTGAGCTCCTCGCCCTTGGTGTTCTCGCCGAGGAAGTTGATCTTGATGCCGTTGATCATGGCATCGGCACCACCGCCCACAGCATCGGCCAGGTTGGCCTTGCCCAGCTTCTGACCGTCCACGCTCGGAGAGAACGTGCCGAAGCCATCCAGCTTCACGGGCTGACCCTCGCGCAACAGGTGCGTCATACATGAAACGAGCTCACCCAGAACCAGCTCACACATCTCTTTACTCGAGATCTTGCCGTGCTCTGTCATGTGCTTTGCGAGACCCTTCAGGTTCAGGGGCTCTTTGGAATCGACCTCGGCGAAGTACTTACCGTAGGCCGTCGAGTCATCGTTCTTGTTCTGTCGAAGATTGATGACCATTGCAATTTCTGATCTTGCCATTGTTTGTTGTGTTTTTTATGGTATTAGATCTTTCCGCGGCGAACTACTCCGGGTCACCGCCTCCCGCTTGTTATAATCAAGGTTTTATCAACCTTTCTTACACGTTACAAAGGTACAACTTTTTTCTGAAACTACCAAATAATTTAGCAATTATTTTCGAATTATTTCTAGTTTCTGCGATTTCTGTGATTTCTGCGAGACATTACTTGTAGTACCCGATGCGAATCTGGTGGCGGGGCGGCCGGAAGGGCGACCAGGAGACGTGGAGCCAGCCCGGGCCCGTGAGCAACTGGTCGGTGTATTCCCACGACTTGAGGAAGTCCACCAGGCTCTGGAACTGGGCAGGATTCTGCGGTCTGATGTCGGCTGCCTGGCCAACGAGGTGCTGGGAGTTTCGCACACCGCCCACCTTACGATTCACCTCCTCACAACGAAAGCCCGAAGTGATGATGATGGGCCCCACGATGAACCTTGCGGGCTCCAGCAGCTGATGACAACCGTAGGTCAGATTGGCCACAACCTGCATCGGAGGGATGTTCTCCGGGTATTTCCCCAAATTGAGGAACTCGCTCAGTTTAAAATGAGGCGATAAGCGAACGCCATTGAGCTCGCTCAAATGGCTGAGCGCAGCCTCATTCGGCGAAGCCAAGTGAGGCGAGAGTCTGACGTTATTTAGATTCTCTTTCATGGTATTGTTTTCTAATGATTCTGATGTACTGGTCCAGTCCGAAGATCGACCCTGCCAGCAGGAACGACTGCGCCACATAATACAGCAGTCCGCCCGCCACATCGTCGATGTGTACCACCTGATACGCCACCATAGCGATACTGCTCGCGATGAGCAGTACCACACAGGCGTACTGAGAGATCTTGAAGCCTTCGTTGTTTTTCATAGCATTGATGTGTTTTACTTTTTTACCTTTACATCATTGCCGCTCCTGCCCCACCGAGAAGCAGGGTGATGATGTAACTGATCACTTGAAGAATCTTCTTAACTGTTTTGCTCATAACTTTAGTGTTTTAAATGGTGAATAATTAGGGTTATTTTCGTGGCCTGAACCACCTCTCTTTCTGCCTACAAAGTTACAAAAAATAATCGAGAAAACCAAACATTTCCTCGTTTATTTTCAAAGCTGAATAATATTTTTTGCTTAATTATTTGGAGGTTTCGGAGAAAAACGACACAAAAGCGACACAAAAGTTCCAGACCCTTCCGTGTCATTTATGCCCAGATGCCCCATGACTATTTGTCCCTCTGTATCTACATAATCGCCTCGTATGTCAGGATGGTGGCGGCCGCGTTGGGCAGGTTTTTCAAGTGATAGAAAGGTATCTCGGTGGCGAGCTGGCCCATCAGGGGGGTGAGCAGCGCCATGGCGGCATCGTCCCACATAGGCATCATCACCTGATTGAGCAGTACGATCATCGCCTCTTGTTTCGTGAGGCGGCGGATGCTGTTCTCAGGGGCTTGTTCCAAGGAGATGAGGGCGCGGATGGGCACCTGCTTCTGCTGCTTGATATTGTCCTTGCCGTCCCAAGGCATGCCGAAGCCTATCCATTGGCCATTGATGCGGCGAAGACCTGGGCGGTCGCCGATGATGAAGTCGGCACCCTGATGCTCCACCCACAGCTTTGCCTGTGTCGATTTGCCCATGCCCGAGGGTCCGAGGAACACCACGCCGTAGCCATCTTTCTCTACCAATGCAGCGTGCAGAGGCATCCCGTCGCGCATCGTCATACCTGCCTCACAGGCGGCACGGATGGCAGAGGAAAAGGGGATGTCAGGGGTCACCCATCTTTGTATCACTTCCTCATAATAGCGCTGTCGGGAGATGTAAAGTGTCATATCCCTATAGTCTCTACTACACGTCAGCACATACTTACCGTTACGTTTCATCGTGTCCTCGTTCATCAGTGAGACGAAGGCCCATGAATCATGCATGTCGTGGATATTAAACCGGTCTGTCGTGCAGACAACGGGATGGGTAATTGCCTCGGCATACTGCTGGTCAAGCTGAAGCTCACCGCCCCAACGCACAGTAAAGGTATGGGTGGCAGGCATCACCTGACTGAAGCCACCTAAGTAGTCCATGTAATCGCTGTTGCTGATGTCTTCATCCACCAGCAGGCGGTAGTTGGCAAAGTAGTATTCGTGCATGGGCTAAAAGATTCGAGGGAATAAACGATGCAGTTTGTTCATCACCCTGAATGGCAGCAACAGCAAAGGGCGCAGGGGCAACAGCGAGTTCCACAGACGGAACACTCTTACCCATCGGGGCGATTCACAATCGATGGTGAGCCGTCCGCGTTTGATGAACAGCGCCTTGCCTAAAATCTGCCTCTTGGGCTGCCAATGGTCGGGGCGCAGGTTACCGTCGCCAAAGGTCTGCACACGCTCACCGTCTATCTGGTAGAGCCGATGCAGACAATAGTCGCCCCCTGCATACTTGCCTGGGAACAGCACGATGTCGCCCACCTTTAGTTTCTCTTCCTTGACAGCTACAATCATCACGTTGTCACGGAAGGGACGGACAAAGGGCATCATACTACCACCCGTCACCTGAAACCAGACGGGTATTTGCCCCGCTCCGTCAAGCGACTGCTCCTGCAGCGCTACCCATTGCTCTACGGTCAGCGATATCTTCTGGTCCATTGTAGTCTCGCAGCCGGAGGTCAGGCCACAACGCCTGCCTCCCGCAGCGAGCCGATAGTCTCCTGCACGTCGGCAAGGGCCGTCTCACGGGTGACGTCATACGCCTCCATGAGGGCATCAGCAGCCTCTTCCACGCTTTTGCCGGCCTGTAGTTGCTCGTAGATCAGCGCAGCAGTGTCGTTGAGATTCAGTGCGCCGCCAAATTCCTTGACGTTCGCCCCCGTAGGTAGCACGACGTTTAAGCCGCATACCTTGCGGAGCACAAAGTCTTTATTCATTTGCATTTCACTCACCATCATAAGTCTAAGCAATTCGGCTTTATTCCGCTCATTAAGGAGCCCGTAGTGCACCCCGATGCAGCGATTCTTGTCTTAAAGTCGAACTCAACCTTCTGAACGGTAGGCTTCTCGTAAGTCATTTTTTCTGTTTTCATCTTTTTTTAAGTTTAATTGTTATACAATATGACCTTTCGGTCGTTAATTATCTCTTTTCATTCTTTTCTGCGGCTTTATATCTTGCCCTTACATAGTTGCAATAATCCGGGTTGCACTGGTGTTGGGCAGCCACCTTCAGATGATGCATCGGGCAGTAATGGCACTTGTCGTTCAGTTCACAATTGTGGCATGCCTTGGGCACCTCGTAGTTCTTTACCGCGTCGTTCACCTTGCTCCAGGCCTGATGAAATCCGTCGCGCAGGGGATGGGCACACACTACATCCCTGGGGAATGACAGGCAGGGCACCATAATACCGTCCCAATTGACGGCAAAGCCAGAGCGGCCCGCACTGCAATACAATCCCTTTTCCGATAACATAGGGCGATTCCGTTGTTTCATAAAGAACTCATGGTCAGCAGCGTCGTACAGCGGGGGAAGCATTTCCTTTGCCTTCTCCTTGATGCTCATATCCTCTTCAATGGAGAGGTCGAAGTCCGCCTTCTTCCTGCCCGTATTGTCATACGGGTCAATCAGATCTCCATTCACCATCACACTGACACCAAACGTCCCTGCCAACTTCATCACCCGCTCCGTCCATGGCGACATATAGCTGCTGGGCGTCACCATAATCTGAATCGTCAGCCCAGCATCGACGGCCTTCCAGATATGGCTCACCACCTGCTCGTAGGCATCCACGCCTGTCACGGCTACATACGACTCGCTGTCGCAGCCATAGAGGGAGATGTCAAGTTTATAAGGTGGATATTCCTGGAATCGCTTGATAGCCTCTTCGTTGAGCAGCAGTCCGTTGGTCTTCACTTGGGTGACGATGCCGTGATTGATGAGATACATATAGATATCCCAGAAAGCGGGGTGTGTCATCGCCTCGCCGCCCGTGAGCAGTGCCTCCATCATACCCTCGTCGATGGCCTGCTGGATGATGGAGAGCCATTGCTCGCCCGACAGCATCCGATGCTTCACCGACGGGTCCTGCAGATGCACATAGCACATCTTGCAGTCGAGGTTGCACAGCGGTGTCAACTCAAAACTGCCACTATACGGAACGTCCGCCTCGCGGGTCCGCTCCTGTATCATCGCCAGGAATTCTCTATAGGGTAATTGATCCATATAGTCTATTTTACGCCGACAAAGATACGAATTATTTTGTTAAAGATTGTCACCCCCCCTTAAATAGTGTTAATAGCCTGAAAATAGTTTCATATCAGCTGTCCGCGCACTTTTTCGCAGAAAAGCTTGGACGATTGGAAAACTTATCGTATCTTTGCAGCTTCATAATAAACGTAAAAATCTTTCGCATATCCGATATTTCCTTTAGGATGTTCGGAAGTTCCGAAAAAGGGGGCTCTGGAGTTTAGATAGACTAAAGTGGGACTTTAGGCTAAGTAAAGTCGGAGTTTAGGCTAAGTAAACTCTGGGTTTAGTCTAGGGTGTCTCAGGGGCTGTTTATG
>JAEEGK010003258.1_pt1 | contig 40547 bp, 26 predicted proteins | sample 8958771 | NCBI WGS metagenome assembly JAEEGK01 (sample SAMN16246547, study PRJNA631951) | gut metagenome | biome: gut microbiome; feature: rumen; material: SC-attached | host: Bos | place: Iran: Karaj | collected 2018-10
TAATGCTCAGACTTTCTATGCGGTCAGGATAGATGGTTCCCTGTGCCAGCCACTTGGCATCTGTGATCTTCTTTGCCTCTGCATTGAACACCTCCACAAAGTCGCGTCCGATGATCTTGCGCTTCTGTTCAGGCTCTGTCACACCCGCTAGGTCGCTGAAGAATTTGGCGCTGGCATCCACACCTATCACATTCAGTCCCAAGCCTTGATAAGCCTCCATCACTTTACGGAACTCATCCTTACGCAGCATGCCATGATCCACGAAGATGCATGTCAGGTTCTTTCCAATGGCCCGATTCAGCAAAACAGCACATACACTACTGTCCACCCCACCACTCAAGCCCAAGATCACCTTGTCGTTTCCAAGTTGTTCTTTCAACTCTTGCACTGTGGTTTCCACGAAACTGGCGGGACTCCATTCCTGACGACTACCACAGATATCCACCACGAAGTTCTTCAGCAATTGGAAACCCTGTGTACTATGGAACACCTCAGGATGGAACTGGACTGCCCACATAGGCACCTCCTCACTGGCGTAAGCTGCAAACTCCACATCATCTGTTGAAGCTATCTTGCGACAACGACGAGGCAACTTGGTGATGGTATCCCCATGACTCATCCACACCTGTGAATCAGGCTCAAAGCCCTTGAACAACGGATTCTCCTTCTCAAACTGACGTAGATGTGCCCTTCCATACTCACGACTGCCAGCAGGCTCCACCTTTCCTCCGCCCATATAAGCCATGAACTGTGCCCCATAACAGATGCCAAGCACAGGATAGCGACCCATAAACTGTGAAAGCTCCACCTTGAAAGCCTTCTGGTCATAGACAGAATAAGGAGAACCACTGAGGATGACACCTATCACGTCAGGATCGTCCTTAGGGAACTTGTTATATGGTAATATCTCACAAAAAGTGTTCGTCTCACGCACACGGCGCCCGATGAGTTGGGTGGTCTGAGAACCAAAATCTAGAATGATAATTTTTTGTTGCATAAGGCTCATTGATAATTGATGCAAAGGTAAGCATAATGTGTTAATCTACAAGTGAACAACCTTCTTTTTGGTGTAACTTATTTCTTCAAATAATATGAGGGGCTCGAAGCTATCACAGCTTCGAGCCCCCAGCGGACTTAAAACAACCAAAATGAGATACTTGTCTATCTGATGAACAGTAACTCACGATATTTTGGCAACGGCCAAAGACTGTCATCTACCAGGAGTTCCAGTTTATCAATCTGGTAGCGGATGTCATCGAGCTTTGGTTCTACTAGGTCATGATAAGCTATGGCCTTCTGATGCTCATCTTCTATCTTATTGGCTTGCTTGCGAGCGTTAACCAGATCTTCCACCTGACTTTCAATGGTTGACGTACGCTCTGCGATCTCTTCAATGAGTTTAAGATTGCGTGCAGATAGTTTCTTGGCCTTTTCTGCTGGGAAGGCATCTGCCATGTTCTCAACATTTTCCAGCAAAGAGCTCTGGTAACGAGTCGCCACAGGAATGATATGATTCATCGAAAGATCGCCTAACACACGAGCCTCTATCTGTATTTTCTTGGTGTAAGTCTCCCACTTGACTTCGTTGCGTGCCTCAAGCTCTTTCTTTGTCATTACGCCAAGGCTCTCAAACATCTGGATACTCTCAGGGTCAAGGTAACGCTCGAAGATGATCGGGCATGACTTTTCTACATCAAGTCCACGTTTAGCAGCTTCCACTACCCATTCATCACTATAGCCATTGCCATCAAAACGAATAGGTTTGCAGGTCTTGATGTCTTCACGCAGGACATCAATGATAGCATGGAAGGTTGCATTATGCTCTGTTCCTTTCAATTTATCTGAAGTTTCTGCAATACGCGCATCCACACGTTTCTTGAAGTTGACAAGGGCTTCTGCAACAGCTGCATTCAGCGTAATCATCGCACTGGCACAGTTGGCTTCTGATCCCACAGCACGGAATTCAAAACGATTGCCCGTGAATGCAAACGGCGACGTGCGATTACGGTCGGTATTATCGATAAGAATCTCTGGAATCTCAGGAATATCCATCTTCATACCCTGTTTGCCGTTCATAGAGAGGATATCTTCACGATCGGCTTTCTCGATATGATCCAGCAACTCTGAAACCTGCTTGCCCAGGAAAGAAGAGATGATGGCTGGAGGCGCTTCATTGGCACCTAAACGATGGGCATTGGTGGCAGACATGATGCTGGCTTTCAATAGACCATTATGGCGATATACACCCATCAAGGTCTCTACAATGAATGTCGCGAAACGCAAGTTCTGCTCTGGTGTCTTTCCTGGAGCATGAAGTAGCACACCATTGTCAGTACTTAATGACCAGTTGTTGTGCTTACCACTACCATTGATACCAGCAAAGGGCTTTTCGTGCAGTAACACACGGAAGCCATGCTTACGAGCCACACGTTTCATTACAGACATCAACAACATGTTATGGTCAACAGCCAAGTTGGTATCCTCGAAAATAGGTGCTAATTCAAACTGGTTAGGTGCTACCTCATTGTGACGAGTCTTACATGGGATTCCCAATTCAAGGGCAACAATTTCCAATTCTCTCATAAAGGCTGCCACACGCTCTGGAATGCTGCCAAAGTAGTGATCGTCCATTTGCTGATTCTTGGCAGAATCATGTCCCATCAAGGTACGTCCAGTCAATAGAAGGTCGGGACGGGCAGCATATAACCCTTCATCCACCAAGAAATATTCCTGCTCCCAACCAAGGTTTGACGTTACCTTTTTCACACTAGGGTCAAAGTAGTGGCATACCTCTGTAGCAGCAACATTGACGGCATGAAGTGCACGCAGCAAGGGTGCCTTATAGTCTAGAGCCTCTCCACTATAAGAGATAAACACAGTAGGAATACACAGGGTATCGTCAATAATAAAGACAGGTGAAGTAGGATCCCATGCAGAATAGCCACGAGCTTCAAAAGTAGAACGGATGCCACCTGAAGGGAACGATGAAGCATCAGGTTCTTGCTGAACGAGCAATTTACCACTGAATTCCTCCACCATACCTCCTTTGCCGTCGTGCACGATAAAAGAATCATGTTTTTCTGCAGTACCCTCTGTTAGAGGTTGGAACCAGTGAGTATAGTGTGTCACACCATTCTCAGTGGCCCATTGCTTCATACCTTTGGCCACCATATCAGCCACCTTAAGGTCGAGCTGTGCCCCATTATCCATCACGTCTATCATCTTCTCATAGACATCTTTGGGAAGATACTTGTACATCTTCTCACGATTAAAGACCAGTTTGCCGAAATACTCTGCAGGTCTTTCACTAGGTGCCTTTACGTCGAGAGGCTTCTTCTTGAATGCCTCACCGACAACTTGAAATCTTAACACTTCCATAATTGATCATTGTTTATTGTTGTATTGTCCATTTTTCTATTCTTTGTAAGGCTTCTTGGGTGTTTTCATGAGTGGCGAAGGCCGTGAAGCGCACGTAACCCTCACCAGAAGGTCCAAAGCCCACACCTGGCGTACATACCACATTGGCTCCATAAAGCAACTCCTCAAAGAATTGCCATGAAGCACTTCGGGTAGTCGAATGCAGTTCTGGTCTTTTTGCTCCTGAAGGTGTTTTCATCCAGATATAAGGAGCATTCTCTCCACCAAAGACCTCATAACCCAAACGGCGTAAAGTGTCAAGCATCAAGTGGGCATTTTTCATGTAATAGTTGATAGTTGCCTGCACTTGTTGCTTTCCCTCTGGTGTATATATAGCCTCCGCTGCCCGTTGTGAGATATAGCTGGTTCCATTGAACTTTGTGCATTGTCTGCGGTTCCATAATGGATTAAGAGGAATACGTTCACCACTAAGTGTAGATGCAGTCAGTTCCTTTGGTACAATAGTGTAGCCACAGCGCACCCCTGTAAATCCTGCAGTCTTGGAGTATGAATGAAACTCAATGGCACATTTCCTTGCCCCTCGTATCTCATAAATGCTATGAGGAATCTCAGGATCTGTGATATAAGCCTGATATGCTGCATCATAGAAGATAAGCGTATCATTCTTAAGTGCATAGCTCACCCACTTGCGTAGTTCCTGCTTAGTGATAACAGTTCCCGTAGGATTATTAGGATAACACAAGTAGATAACATCCACATGTCGTTCCCTTGGAATTCTTGGAACAAAACCATTTTCTGCCGTACAAGGCATATATACAACGTTAGACCAACGTCCGTCCTCTATCGTACCTGCTCTCCCTATCATCACATTAGAATCAATATAAACGGGATAGATAGGATCTGTCACTCCAATGGAATTGTCCCAACGAATGAGTTCTTGAATATTGCCTGTATCTGACTTAGCACCATCATTTATAAATATTTCATCCATATCCAGATGAATTCCACGAGGCAAAAAATCGTTCCTCAGTATGGCCTCACGCAAAAAGTCGTAACCCTGTTCTGGGCCGTAACCACGAAACCCTTGAGTGGTAGCCATCTCATCTGTAGCTTTGTGCATTGCTTCAATGACAGCAGGACAAAGAGGTTGTGTCACATCCCCTATACCAAGGGAGATGACATTCACTTTGGGGTGCATTACCTTGAAAGCATTTACCTTCTTGGCAATGTCAGCAAACAGATAGTTGTTTGGCAACTTTAAAAAATGTTCATTTACTAAAGCCATAACTATACACGACTACATATTATCTTAACATTCTATCTCACCATCAAATACAAACTCTGCAGGACCAGTCATATAGACATGATTATCAGATTGACACCACTCTATCTGGAGCGATCCTCCATCCATCACAATTTGCGATTGCCGATTGGCTCGACCAGTGTAGGCGGCTGCAACGGCAGTTGCACAGGCTCCTGTTCCACAGGCCATGGTTATTCCACTTCCTCGTTCCCAGACACGGGTACGAATTGACCCATTGGGCTCAATGCGGGCAAACTCTATGTTGCAGCGTTGTGGGAAGGCTGGATGAAACTCTAATACACGTCCTTTCTCTCCTACTTGGTTCACATCATCTGTAAAGATGACATAATGCGGATTACCCATTGATACGAAAGTTCCCTTTATCATTCCACAAGATCCCGTAAATTGCGTTTCATCCTTAAACACAGGTTCAAGCATATCAACAGTGACACTATGCACCATACCATTACTAGTATGAAGCGTTAGGGTCTTTATCCCTGATCTAGTGAGTAACTTGATTTCCTCTTTATCTGTCAAACCACGTTCATAAAGATATTTTCCTATACACCTCGATGCATTGCCACACATCATCGCTTCACTACCGTCGGCATTGAAGATGCGCATGGAGAAGTCTGCCTCTGGCAGAGGACTGCCTCCTATAAGCACAAGCCCATCGGATCCAATACCCTTGTGGCGATCACTCCAACGGATAGCTGCCTCAGAGGGATTTGGTACCTCATAGAGCATGGTGTTGACATAAATATAGTCATTACCTATTCCGTGCATCTTGGTAAAAGGAATCGTCTTCATATCAGCCTAAGTATTTATGTACGTTAAGTGCTGTCTGCTTACCACTTGCCATGGCACGAACCACGAGACTGGCACCATTGGCAGCATCTCCACAGACAAATATATTTTCAGCATATTTCGGATGCTCTGGCTTGAGAAATCCCATGGCAAGTAGCACCAATTCGGCCTTGATAATCTCAGGTTTACCTTTCTCAATCATGATAGGGCGACCACCTGCAGGATTTGGTTTCCAATCGATTTCCTGTACTCTCACACCTGTCAACTGACCGTTTTCGCCTAAGAATTCAAGTGTATTGATATTCCAGCGACGCGTACAACCTTCCTCATGACTACTAGTCGTTTTCAAGGTACGTGGATAGTTAGGCCAAGGATTCTGCGGATCTTCGGGACCTTCTACAGGCCGTGGCATGATTTCTATCTGCGTCACACTCTTACAACCTTGTCGATGAGCTGTACCTATACAGTCTGACCCTGTATCACCACCACCTATGACAAGCACATCCTTTCCAAGAGCAGTAATGCGATCCTTTTTTGAGAACTCCATTCCTGCTAATACTCGATTCTGTTGACTGAGTAGTTCTAGAGCGAAGTGAACCCCTTTTAGCTTACGACCTGGGATATTCAAATCACGGGCTGTAGGAGTACCTGTGGCTATGACTACAGCATCATATTGTGAAGCAAAATGTTCATCACACAAAACGTTTTCCCCATAACGGAACTCAATACCTTCTTGTTCCAACAGTCTGAGACGACGATTGATAATGGCTTTGTTGAGTTTGAAGTTAGGGATACCATAACGCAATAGACCACCTGCGGCTTCGTTCTTCTCGAATACAGTGACGCTATAACCCAACAGGTTCAAGTCGTGTGCAGCTGCCAATCCTGAAGGACCAGCACCTATGACAGCCACACGCTTGCCATTTCTTTCTGGATGATGAACCGTCACATAACCTTCTTGAAAGGCCATCTCTGTGATGGCTGCTTCATCCTCACGGTTAGTGGTTGGTTCATGGTTATAGCGATTGAGCACACAAGCTTTCTCACATAATGCAGGACAGATACGCCCCGTAAATTCAGGGAATGGATTGGTGCTGTTTAATAAACGATAAGCCAATTCCCATTCACCTTTCATCAGGGCATCATTCCATTCTGGTGCCTTATTGCCCAGCGGACAAGCCCAATGACAAAAAGGTACACCACAATCCATGCATCGACTCGCCTGTTCGCGACGTTGGTGTGTATTAAGTGTCTGCTCTACTTCACCAAAATCGTGGATTCTATCGTGAATGGGACGGTAACCTGCCTCCTGACGATGTATCTCTAAAAATGCTCTTGAATTTCCCATTTTATTTATTGATCATTGAACATTAATATTCTCTTTGCATGTCTGCAATCTTATCTCTCAGTTTCTTCATCTGCTCTTCTTGCAACACACGTTTATATTCGATAGGTACCACTTGAATGAAATCTTCTACATAACGTTGCCAGTCATCAAGCATCTTGCCTGCGAATGCAGAACCTGTATGCAGATAGTGCTGACGTATCAATTCCAACAATTCCTTACGACTCACATTATCCTCTACCAGACTCAGTTCTACCATATCCATATTACAGAAATAATCGAAGGTGTGTTTGCGATCATACACATAAGCCACACCACCCGACATACCAGCAGCGAAATTGCGTCCTGTCTCGCCAAGCACCACCACACGACCACCTGTCATATATTCGCAACAATGATCTCCTGCTCCTTCTATGACAGCTATGGCTCCAGAGTTACGCACACCAAAACGTTCGCCCACCTTACCATTAATATAGAGTTCTCCACTTGTGGCACCATACAGTCCTGTATTTCCTGCAATAATGTTTTCTTCCGCCTTGAAACTACTCCGCATTGGAGGCAGAATGGAAATACGTCCGCCACTGAGTCCTTTAGCGAAGTAATCGTTGGTCTCTCCCTCCAACTTGAAACTGATTCCATGGGCAAGGAATGCCCCAAATGACTGTCCCGCAGAACCTTTAAACTTGACATTGATGGTATCATCAGGAAGTCCTGCCTGTCCATATTTCATGGCTACCATCCCCGATAACATCGTACCAACAGCGCGGTTCGTATTCTTGATGGCGTAATCCAGATTCACTTCTTCCTGATGCTCAATGGCCTGTTTAGCTGCTGCAATCATCTGCTGATCGAGTATGGTATTCTGCATGCCTAGTGGCACGGAAGGTTTCTTTTCATCACCTGTAAAGTGTAGAATTCCGTCTTCTTTGTTCAATAAGCGCCTAAAGTCAATCACCGAATCTTTGGTTTCAATAAGATCCACTCGTCCCACAATGTCATTCAACGTCTTAAAGCCCATCTCTGCCAAATATTCCCGTACTTCTTGTGCAAGGAACGTAAAGTAGTTTACCAAATATTCATATCTTCCCATGAAATGTTTGCGAAGCTCAGGATTCTGAGTAGCTACACCCATTGGACAAGTGTTCAAATTGCATTTACGCATCATCACGCAGCCTAATACGATGAGTGCTGCCGTACCAAAGCCAAATTCCTCTGCTCCCAACATGGCCATAAGTACAATATCACGCCCCGTCTTTATCTGTCCATCCACCTGCAAACGCACAAAATGGCGGAGTCCGTTTCTCACCAGTGTCTGCTGTGTCTCTGCAATTCCGATTTCAGGAGAGATACCAGCAAACCGCATACTTGAAGCTGGAGAAGCTCCAGTACCACCCTCAGAACCACTAATCACGATGATGTCTGCCTTTGCTTTGGCCACACCAGCAGCAATTGTTCCCACACCACTCTCTGCCACAAGTTTCACGCTGACTGTTGCATGTGGATTTACATTTTTCAGGTCGAAGATGAGTTGGGCAAGATCTTCAATACTATAGATGTCATGATGAGGAGGTGGTGAAATAAGCGAGATTCCAGGAATGGAATGACGCGTCTTGGCTATCACTTCGTTTACCTTGAAACCTGGCAACTGTCCGCCCTCACCCGGTTTAGCCCCTTGGGCTACCTTTATCTGTATCTCTTCGGCATTCACCAGATATTCAGTGGTGACACCAAAACGACCTGAAGCTATTTGCTTGGTCTTTGAACAAAGACTAATACCATCACGCTCAGCATGGAATCGCTCTGAGTCCTCACCACCCTCACCAGTATTTGAACGAGAGCCCAGCTTATTCATGGCCATACAAATGGCCTCATGCGCCTCCTTACTCAGTGCACCAAAACTCATGGCACCTGTGACAAAGTGCTTCACAATGCTTTCTACGGATTCCACCTCATCTACGTTGATAGGATGTTTCTTCCAACCCATGAAATCACGGATAAAGATTGGACTCTCTTTGGCATCCACGAGTTTAGAGAACTCCTTAAATTTCTCGTAATTACCTGTTCGTGTTGCCAGTTGTAAAGTGGCTATAGTCTCAGGATTCCAAGCGTGCATAATGCCATCCTTACGCCAATGGAATTGTCCGAGATTGGGTAAGAATTCTGTAGTTCTATAGGCAGCCTCGTGCATAGCCATTGCATCCTTTGCTATCTTCTCCAAGCCGATGCCTCCGATGGTGCTTACCTCTGTTCCAAAGTATGTTTTTAGCAGACTCTCACTCAATCCAATGCTCTCGAATATCTTCGCACCACGGTACGAGCGTATGGTAGAGATTCCCATCTTAGCCATAATCTTAAACAAGCCCTTCTTCACAGCTTTGATATAGTTTTTCTCAGCCGTTTCGTAATCCTCCTGAATCTTGTGTTGTTTCACTAGGTCATCCAGAATAGCGAAAGTCATATAAGGACAGAGTGCACTGGCTCCATAGCCCAGCAGCAGCGCTGCATGCATCGTCTCACGAATCTCACCACTTTCTACAATCAATGCCGTTTGTACACGCTTACCTACGCTGATCAAATAATGATGCACTGCACTGACAGCCAGCAGACTAGGAATCGCAACGAGTTCAGCGTCTATATCGCGATCGGAAAGAATGATATAGTTGTACCCCTCATCCACACTTTTCTCTGCCTGATGGCATAGTGCATCAAGGGCTTCACGTAATCCATCCCCACCTTTGGTACCTTCGAATGTCATCGCCAGCTTAATTGTATTAAAGCCTTTGTATCTGATATTGCATAAAATGTCCAGTTGTGTATTATTCAATATCGGATGAGGCAAACGTACCATCTTGCAATTTGTTTCGTCTGGGTTCAAAATGCCTGTACCTACCCTACCAATATACTCTGTCAATGACATGACTAACTCTTCCCGTATGGAATCGATAGCAGGGTTTGTCACTTGTGCAAACTGCTGACGAAAATAGTTGAAGAATGTCTGTGGCTTATCACTAAAGACAGCCAGTGGGGTATCGTTACCCATAGAAGCCGTCGGCTCTTGGCCATTTACAGCCATAGGTATGATGGTTGATGAGATATCTTCCTCGCCAAAACCAAACATCACTTCCTTATTCAACAGATCCTTTATCGCGTTCTCTATATGTCGGCCACTCTTCAACTTCTCTAATTGGATACGATTCGTACTCAGCCACTGACGATAGGGATGCTCGTTGGCCAACTGTTGCTTTATCTCACCATCATAGTAAATCTTTCCTTCTTTTGTATCGATAAGCAGAATCTTTCCTGGTTGCAGACGTCCCTTCTCAGCAATTTCCGTAGGTTCAAAATCCATTACTCCCACTTCAGAAGCCACCACCATCGTATCATTCTTAGTAATGGTATATCGAGCAGGACGCAAACCATTTCTGTCGAGCATTCCACCTGCAAACCTTCCGTCTGAGAAAAGCAAGGCGGCAGGACCATCCCATGGCTCCATCAAAATGGAGTGGTATTCATAGAATGCTTTCAAGTCTTCGGAGATGGGATTCTTATCGTTAAATGATTCAGGAATTAATACACTCATGGCATGAGGCAAAGACAGACCCGACATCACCAGAAACTCCAGTACATTGTCGAGCGATGCAGAGTCAGACATGCCTGGTTGCACGATAGGAGAAAGAGCTTTTGCATCACCTAGAGCTTCGCTAGACAATACGCTCTCTCTGGCTTGCATCCATCCACGATTGCCTCGAATAGTATTAATCTCACCGTTGTGGGCCAACAATCGGAAAGGCTGCGCTAAACTCCAAGTAGGAAATGTATTTGTACTAAATCGTGAATGTACCAATGCCAGACCACTTGTAAGATAAGGGTTTGACAAATCTGGGTAATATTGACGCACTTGGATGCTCGACAACATTCCCTTATAAATCATATTCGTATTGCTGAGCGAACAAATATAGAAATCTTTGTGGTTTACACGTCGCTCTATTTTCTTTCTTATTTTATATAAACTTTGAGGGAAACTTTCCGCCTTATCATCACTCATACCAGTGACAAACACCTGTTTGATGGCTGGTTCTGTATTTCGAGCAGCCTCACCTAAGCATTCTGAATTAGTGGGAACATTCCTCAAGTGCATCAATTGGAGTCCTTCTCGTTCTATCTCTTCAATCATCACACTCAGTATTTCCTGCTGCGCTTGCTCATCTTTAGGCAAGAATACCAGTCCGGTACCATACTTCCCCTTCTCAGGTACAGGTATTCCTTGCAATAAAATAAATTCGTGAGGAATCTGAATCATGATACCTGCACCATCACCGTCTTTTCCTACTTCAGCACCACGATGCCTCATATTCTCTAAAACACGGAGCGCATTATTCACCAATTCATGGCTCTTGTTACCATGGATGTTTACGATCATTCCCACACCACAAGCATCATGCTCATAGGCACTTTGGTAGAGTCCGCCTTCTTGATATTGCGACTTACATTTTGTCATATCGTTATCTAATTAGCTATCTATTTGTCTAATTCTTGCCGCAAAATTATAACATAATGTTGTAATATAAAAATATTTACTTTCCTTTTTATTATTAATTTAGGCTCTTTCTTACAAATCAACGTTTATTATATATGTTTTGTAACGTTATAACACAATTACCAATAAATAAATAACATTTTATCACAATCAGTCGTATTCTAAAAACAAATTGACGCATATTTAATGGCGTTAATAACAGAATGAATTATTTTTGCACTCGAAGCAGCGTAACTATTATTAATTAATAAGGTAAAAGATTATGAAGGTAAAAAGACGTTGGATTATCCTAATGACGGCTATGACGCTGATAGCTTTGGGTGGTTTGGCAGTGAGTGAGCCTACATTTGAATGTGATTGGTCAGTTATTTCAGCTGCTGATGTAGCTTGGCTTATTACGGCTACTATTTTTGTGTTAATGATGACACCCGGTCTATCGTTCTTTTATGGCGGTATGGTGGGTGCAAAGAATGTCATCAGTACCATGCTGCAATCGTTTATTGCAATGGGACTGATTTCTGTTCTTTGGGTAGTTATCGGATTTTCGTTGTGTTTTGGTGATGATATTGGTGGCGTGATTGGTAATCCGCTGACATTCCTGATGTTCCAGAATGTAGGATCTGAGATATATACTACACCTGCTGGTAATATATTAGGTGGTGCAACAATTCCATTGGCCTTGTTTGCATTGTTCCAGATGAAATTTGCGATCATTACTCCCTCGTTGATTACAGGTTCATTTGCTGAACGTGTACGCTTCTCAGCATATATGTTCTTCATGATGTTCTTCTTCTTTTTCATCTATTGTCCATTGGCACACATGACTTGGCACCCAGAGGGATTATTCATGCGCTGGGGAGTTGTAGACTTTGCAGGTGGTATCGTAGTACATGCCTCATCAGGTATAGCCGCATTGGCAGGTGCCATCTTCCTTGGACGTCGTAAGGCTGTGACAAGAAAGAGTGAACCAGCCAACATCCCCTTTGTTTTGTTGGGTGCGGCGATGTTGTGGTTGGGATGGTTTGGCTTCAATGCAGGTTCATCACTTCATGCAGACGGACAGGCTATCAAGGCGTTTTTGAATACAAACACCGCGTCGGCAACGGCCATGATGACGTGGATATTCTTCGACTGTCTGCGCGGTCGTAAACCATCAGCTATGGGTGCTGCCGTAGGTTGTGTAGTCGGTTTGGTGGCCATCACACCATCGGCAGGCTACGTCAATGTGGGTCAAAGCATTTTCATCGCTTTCGTCATTACGCTTATATGCAACATCACCGTTTATTGGCGCTCGCATTCCCGTATCGACGATGCCCTTGACGTATTCCCCACACATGGAACAGGAGGTATCTTCGGAACTGTTCTTACGGGAATCTTCATCCAAGAAGGTCTCATAGCTGGCACATGGGAAGGTTTTGTGATTTTCCTCTACCATCTGTTGGCTATTGTCATCGTATTCATCTACACCTTTGCCATGAGTTGGCTGGGGTATAAATTCATTGATCATCTCATCCCTATGCGCGTTTCTGCTTTTAGCGAGAAAGTGGGACTTGACTTCTCACAGCATGACGAACATTACGGATTGGCAAACATTGGTGAGAGAGAATTGGCAGAGTATGAGGAGCACCTCAGAGAGAAAAACAAGTAATGGTTCAAATAGAGAGTTTTCATAAACCTATGCTCTACGATCATAACTCATTGCTCTACGTTCACAGAGCATTGCTCTACGAGCGTAACTCAATGCTCCACGATTATAATGCTTAATATTCAATGCATAAGTGCATTATACAGAGCGTCGAGAGTCTCACGAAACATTTTTCAGATATCGAATATGGTTTCTAAAAAAAAATGTTGGATGCCAACGTGATGGGACTTCAGTTACAAAATGTTAGTTTTTAAGACATAGAATTGACTAATAAAAACATTTTATATCAATTTTAAAACCAAATGTAAGCAAATTTTAAATTTAACAATCAAATAGCAATCATTTATATAGATTTACTTTCAAAATATAGTACTTTTGCAGTGTCAATTGACAGATTGTAACTCCAAAAGGGTTAAAGTAATAATTAATAAGGTAAAAAGGGAAAAGATTATGAAAAGGATTGAAGCAATTATCCGCAAGACGAAGTTCGAAGATGTGAAGGAGGCTTTGCTTTCATCGGACATTGACTGGTTTGAGTACCACAACGTTCACGGTATTGGACAGAGCCGACAAGAGAGGATATACCGTGGCGTCCAATACTCAACAGATGTTATAGAACGTGTGGCACTGAGCATTGTCTGTCGCGACCAGTTCGTGGAGCCGACGGTAAAAGTGATTCTGAAAGTTGCACACACGGGCGAAGTTGGCGACGGTCGCATCTTTGTGAGTGACATGATTGATACATGGAGCATTCGCACGGGCGAGAACGGCGACACCGTATTGAGAGACAAGAAATGATTTTGTCTCTTAAGCTTTAGGACTACAGGAGTCAAAAAAGCAAAGACTCTTAAAGGATAACATTATTAGCAATGGCGGTCGTTCAGACCCCACCCCATAATTTAGGGGGCAAAACAGAAAAGATCATGAACGAAATTGGATTATCACTTGATACTGTATGGATGCTATTGGCAGCCATGTTGGTTTTTTGGATGCAGCCAGGCTTTGCGCTGTGTGAGGCAGGTTTTACGAGAAGTAAAAACACTGCTAATATTCTAATGAAGAACTTTGTCGATTTTATGTTTGGCTCTTTGCTGTTCTTCTTCCTCGGTTTCGGCTTCATGTTTGGCAGTGAAGGTGCTGGATTTATCGGTGCACCTAACTGGGGCGACTTGAGTTTCTACAAAGGAGATTTGCCCGTAGAGGGATTCTTAATTTTTGAGACCGTGTTCTGTGCCACCAGCGCAACAATAGTGAGCGGCGCTATGGCTGAGCGTACAAAATTCTCGATGTACCTTATTTATAGTGCGGTCATCTCGCTGTTCATTTATCCCATCGAGGGGCATTGGACTTGGGGTGGAGGTTGGCTCTGCAACGATGCAACCGACGGTTTTATGATGAATACATTTGGAGAGGTGTTCCACGACTTTGCCGGTTCTGCCATCGTTCATAGCGTGGGCGGAGTGTTAGCAATCATTGGTGCCATGGCCCTCGGTCCTCGTATCGGTAAATACAGTAAAGAGGGCAAAAGCCGTGCTATTCCAGGCCACAACTTGACGATGGCGGCACTCGGTGTATTTATCCTCTGGCTAGGTTGGTTCGGATTCAACCCTGGCTCACAATTGGCAGCAAGTGGAGAAGTGAACCGTGTGGCCATCTCTCACGTGTTCTTGACCACTAATCTCGCAGCCGCAGCAGGTGGAATGGCTACAATGTTCCTCACATGGTTGAAGTACGGAAAGCCTTCATTGTCATTGACTCTCAATGGTGTGCTGGCTGGCCTCGTGGGTATTACTGCTGGTTGTGACCTCGTATCTCCCATAGGCGCCGTCATCATCGGTCTTGTATGTGGACTTGTATTGGTTTTTGCTATCGAGTTTATTGACCATAAATTGCACATCGATGACCCAGTAGGAGCCTCTTCCGTACATGGTGTCTGCGGTATTCTCGGTACGATGATGACAGGTCTGCTATCTACGACAAATGGAGCTTTCTATGGCTTCGGCTGGGGATTCTTTGGCGCAGAGTGCTTTGGTGTGTTGGTCATTGATCTTTGGGCTGCTATTTGCGGGTTTATTCTGTTCTTCGGTATAAAAAAATTGCATGGTCTCCGCGTTGACAAGCGAATTGAAGAGGAAGGTCTCGATATTTACGAACATGGAGAGGCTTGCTACAACTAAATGGTAAAAGTAAATATTTAAGAGTATGAAAAAGATAGTATTATTTGCATTAGGCTTGGTTGCAACGGCAACCATCCATGCACAGGAGATAGAAACTACAGTGGCGGCGGATGTAGTAACTCAATACATCTGGCGTGGCCAAGATCTTGGAAGCGCTGCCGTACAACCGACACTTGGTATTGGGTATAAAGGATTATCGTTGACTGCTTGGGGCAGTTACGGACTGGCAAACCCAGCAGACACGAAAGAATTTGACATGACGCTCGGTTATACGATTGGCGGTTTCAATATCGGTGTGACAGATTACTGGTTCAATGTCGGCCTCGACCCAAAGAATCGTTATTTCAAATACGATGCTCATGGAACGAACCATGTATTTGAGGCCAATATCGGTTACGACTTCGGCTTGGCCAGTTTACAATGGTACACCAATTTCTCTGGTAACGACGGAGTCAACAGAGATGACAAGCGAGCTTATAGTAGCTATTTCGAGGCTAACATACCATTTACTCTAGCCACCATCGATTGGGCTGCTATGGTCGGATTTGTCCCCTTTGCCACAACATTTTATGACACTTCGGGATTTGCGGTCACCAACCTGTCATTACGAGCGACAAAAGATATTAAGGTGACAGAAACGTTCTCGATTCCGATTTTCGGACAAATAACGGCAAACCCAGATGCCCAGAAAGCTTACCTGGTCTTTGGTATAACGCTGCAACCATAGTTTTACCAGGTGCCCCTCTCTTCTACCTATCACGGTAGCAGGGAGGGCTTTGATTTAATAATATTTGTAACATAATATGGAGACAAGGTACATTTTTATCACAGGAGGGGTGGCCTCATCACTTGGTAAGGGCATTATCTCAGCATCATTGGGAAAACTGCTGCAAGCGAGGGGGTACAAGATTACTATTCAGAAGTTCGATCCTTACATCAATATCGATCCTGGGACGTTGAACCCATACGAACACGGGGAATGCTATGTAACTGCTGATGGGATGGAAACAGATTTAGACTTAGGTCACTACGAGCGGTTTACTGGTATTGAAACTACTCGTGACAATAGCGTGACTACAGGTCGCATCTACCTAAGTGTGATAGAACGAGAACGTCGTGGCGACTATTTGGGTAAAACCATTCAGGTGGTACCCCATATCACTGATGAGATCAAGCGCCGTATTTTGTTAAATGCTACCAAGCAATCACTCGATTTCATAATCACAGAGATTGGCGGAACTATAGGTGACATAGAGAGTCTACCTTTTTTGGAAGCAATTCGTCAGTTGCGTTGGGAGCTAGGGCCATCGAGGGCACTAAATGTACATCTTACCTATGTACCTTATCTGGCAGCAGCAGGAGAACTGAAAACAAAACCAACACAGACCAGCGTGAAACAACTGCAAGGTCTCGGAATTCAACCTGAGGTGTTGGTTTTACGTACAGAACATGAATTAAGTGAGGAACTTAGGGCCAAAGTAGCACATTTTTGTAACGTGGATGTGGATGCAGTCATTCAAAGTCAGGATTTGCCAAGCATTTACGAAGTGCCTGTGAATATGCAAAAACAAGGACTGGATACTATTCTTCTTAAAAAGATGGGCATGGAACCAAGTAAGTCCCCCGAATTAGGGGCATGGCTCGATTTCCTGGAGCGAAGAAAACGTGCAACGAAGGAAGTGAGAATTGCCCTGGTGGGTAAATACAACCTGCAAGATGCCTATAAAAGTATCATCGAGAGTCTTGCCCATGCGGGAACCTACAATGACCGCAAGGTCAAGGCGATCTTTGTGAATAGTGAGGACATCACAAAGGAGAATGTGAAGGAACGGTTGAAAGGAATGGCAGGCATAGTGATCTGTCCTGGTTTCGGGAGTCGTGGTATCGAGGGAAAAATCATCGCTGCTGAGTACAGTCGTACGCACGACATTCCGACTTTCGGTATTTGCTATGGTATGCAGATGATGGTCATTGAATTTGCACGTAACGTGTTGGGCTACCGCGATGCTAACAGCAGTGAAATAGATAATGCTACAGCGCATAATGTCATTGATATGATGGAAGAACAGAAAAACATCACACAAATGGGAGGAACCATGCGACTAGGTAGCTATGAATGTGAATTGGTAGAGAATAGCCATACATGGAAGGCTTATGGTGAAGACCGCTTAATCAAAGAGCGTCATAGACACCGCTATGAATTCAATAGTCTCTATCAAGAAGAGTTTGAGAATCATGGGATGAAATGTGTTGGAATCAATCCTGCGTCAAACTTAGTAGAAATCATAGAAATCCCAACGCTCAAGTGGTATATCGGCACACAGTTTCATCCAGAGTATTCATCAACTGTATTGCATCCGCATCCACTGTTTTTGTCGTTTATAAAAGCTTGTATCCATGGAACAACTGAAGCATGAATGTGGAGTGGCAATGATTCGTCTATTAAAGCCATTGTCGTATTACGAACAAAAGTACGGTACATGGCGGTACGGATTGGATAAACTCTATCTGCTGATGGAGAAGCAGCACAATCGTGGTCAAGAGGGTGCTGGTGTGGCTTGCGTCAATCTGGATGCTCCTGTAGGTAAGGAATATATGTTTCGTGAAAGAGCAGAGGGCAAGGATGCCATCAAAGAGATTTTCAATCTCGTGGATGACTCTTTTGCGGGACAGCTCTATATGGGTCATTTACGCTATTCCACTACAGGCAAGAGTGGATTACAATATGTGCATCCTTTTTTGCGACGTAACAACTGGCGTGCAAAAAACCTCTGTCTATGTGGCAATTTCAATATGACCAATATTGATGAGGTTTTCCATTTCTTGACGGAGCAGGGGCAATCTCCTCGTATTTTAGGCGATTCGTATATCACACTGGAATTGATGGGACATCGCCTAGACCGTGAAGTAGAACGTCTTTACAATGTAGCATGCAGTAAAGGATTAGAAGGTAAGGATATCACACAATATATCGATGACCATGTAGAAATGGCCAATGTGTTAAAGACTACGATGTCGCATTTCGATGGAGGGTATGTAATGTGTGGATTGACGGGAAGCGGCGAGATGTTTGCAGTACGAGATCCGTGGGGAATCCGTCCTGCATTCTACTATCAAGATGAAGAGGTTGTGGTATTGGCCAGCGAACGTCCTGTAATTCAGACCACATTTAATCTAAGAAAAGAGGATATCAAAGAACTAGGAGCAGGCCAATCACTGATAGTCAAGAAAAACGGAGAAAGCCATCTTGAGCAAATTCTATCAGCTCAGAAACTTTCTTCATGTTCATTTGAACGCATTTATTTCAGTCGTGGCTCTGATTACGATATTTACCATGAGCGAAAGCGATTGGGCGAACAACTTACGCCTGCCATTATGCAAGCCATTGAGGGAGATGTAGCACATACCGTTTTTTCTTATATTCCCAATACTGCAGAAGTAGCTTTCTATGGTATGACCGATGGTCTTCGAAGGCTCAACCATGAAGTAAGGATAGAAAAGGTGGTGTGGAAGGATATTAAATTGCGCACCTTTATCACTGAAGGAAAAGAACGCGATGATCTGGCTGCCCATGTTTATGATATTACCTATGGTTCAGTCTTACCCTATGAGGACAATCTTGTCATTATCGACGACTCTATCGTACGTGGTACCACTCTCAAAGAAAGCATCTTTAAGATACTCGACCGTCTGCATCCAAAAAAGATAGTAATGGTCAGCAGTTCACCACAGATTCGCTACCCTGATTACTATGGCATCGATATGTCAAGACTAGAAGAGCTATGTGCTTTCCGTGCCGCTATTTCTCTCATTAAAGAACGGAATATGCAGCAGCTCATTGCCCAGACCTATCAGGCATGCAAGTTAGAGCCAATGACAAGAAATCACGTCAGGGCTATCTATGCTCCCTTTACTGTCGATGAGATAAACCAAAAGATTGTTGAGATGCTCTGTCCTAAAGACATGCAAACTCCCATTGAGTTGGTGTATCAAAGCATCGATGGTTTGCATAAAGCCTGTCCAAACCATCCGGGCGATTGGTACTTTACAGGGCATTATCCAACAGCAGGTGGTATCCGTATGGTGAACCAAGCCTTTATCAATTATGTGGAAAAGATATTAAAGTTACAACTATAAAATGAAGAAACGAGCAAAACTGATCCTAGATGATGGCACAGAGTTCTGTGGATGGACATTTGGCGCTGCTAAAAATGTGTCAGGGGAGGTGGTGTTTAACACTGCTATGACAGGCTATCCCGAAAGTCTGACAGATCCAAGTTATGCTGGTCAGATATTGGTGATGACCTATCCACTGATAGGCAATTATGGAGTGCCATCTTCAGAAATGACTTCCAATGGATTGCCAAAGCTAATGGAGAGTGAACACATCCATGTAAAGGCACTCATTGTTGCAGACTATAGTGAATCCTATTCACATTGGAATGCAAGAGAGTCACTTGATGCTTGGCTGAAACGTGAAAATGTGCCAGCACTGACGGGCATTGATACCCGTAGGCTCACCATGTTACTTAGAAAGTATGGGGTGATGATGGGTAAGATAGTGCAAGAAGGTACAAATGATACTACAATCTCTGAAGACTATAGCACCGTGAACTGGGTGGAACGCGTAAGTTGTAAGGAAATAATCACATATACCCCTGATTCTTCTGTGTTCAACACTCAGTGCTCACTTCCTAATACTCAGCAACCAACTAAACGTGTGGTTTTAGTGGATTGTGGAGTAAAAGCTAATATTATTCGTTGTCTATTACGTCGCGGTATTGAAGTAATACGTGTACCTTGGGATTATGATTTCAACGCACTCGATTTTGATGGTCTTTTTTTAGCCAATGGTCCAGGAGATCCAGAACTTTGCAACATAACAGTAAGTCATATTAGGACTTTCTTGAATAGTGAACCTATAAGACCATGCATGGGGATCTGTCTTGGCAATCAGCTACTAGCGCAAGCTGCTGGAGCAAAGACATATAAATTGAGATATGGTCATCGTTCACATAACCAACCAGTGCAACGAGTAGGTACCACACAATGCTTCATCACTTCTCAGAATCATGGATATGCAGTGGACGCAGACACACTGCCTGTTGACTGGGAGCCGCTGTTTGTCAATATGAACGATGGTTCCAATGAGGGTATTCGACACCGATCAAAGCCATGGATGTCTGCACAGTTTCACCCAGAAGCATGCAGTGGTCCTGTGGATACAGAGTTCTTATTTGATGAATTTGTAAACATGCTTAAATGATGGATAAGATAAAAAAGGTATTATTGTTGGGTAGTGGAGCCTTGAAGATTGGACAAGCAGGCGAGTTTGACTATAGCGGGTCACAGGCATTGAAAGCTTTGAAGGAAGAAAATATCAAGACCGTGCTAATCAATCCAAACATCGCAACAGTCCAGACTTCCCAAGGGGTTGCAGATACCGTGTATTTCCTACCTGTGAAGACTAACTTCGTAGAGCGTATCATCGAAAAAGAGCGCCCTGACGGTATTCTTTTGTCGTTTGGTGGACAAACTGCTTTGAATTGCGGAGTAGAGTTATATCAGAAAGGAGTGCTCGACAAATATGGTGTTCGTGTTCTAGGAACCTCCGTACAAGCCATTATGGATACAGAAGATCGTGACTTATTTGTGCGTCGTCTCAATGAAATTGGTGTAAAGACTATTAAGAGTCATGCATGCTGTACGGTGGAAGAAGTGCGAGAGGCAGCCTTGGAACTGGGATTCCCAGTCATTCTTCGTGCAGCATACGCCTTAGGAGGCTTGGGCTCTGGTTTTTGCGATAATGAGGAAGAACTACAGATACAGGCAGAGGAAGCTTTCTCATTCTCTTCACAGGTGTTAGTGGAGAAATCGTTGAGAGGCTGGAAGGAAATCGAATATGAGGTGGTACGGGATTGCTATGATAATTGTATAACTGTGTGCAACATGGAGAACTTTGATCCATTGGGTATCCATACAGGCGAATCCATTGTAGTGGCACCCAGTCAGACATTGAGCAATGCAGAATACCATAAACTGCGTGCACTCTCCATACAAATTATCCGTCATATTGGCATTGTGGGGGAATGTAATGTACAGTATGCCCTCGATCCTAATAGTGAGGACTATCGCGTCATTGAGGTCAATGCCCGACTCAGCCGTTCTTCGGCTTTAGCTTCGAAAGCCACAGGTTATCCACTGGCATTTGTGGCTGCCAAACTCGGATTGGGCTATGGGCTCTTTGAATTGAAGAACTCTGTGACCAAAACTACCAGTGCTTTCTTTGAACCTGCCCTTGACTATGTGGTGTGCAAAATTCCTCACTGGGATCTAACAAAGTTCCATGGAGTGAGCCACCAACTTGGTTCATCCATGAAAAGTGTGGGCGAGGTGATGGCCATTGGGCGTACGTTCGAAGAATCATTACAAAAAGGACTGCGCATGATAGGACAAGGCATGCATGGTTTTGTAGAAAATAAAGAGTTTCACGTAAACGATATTAAGGATGAAATGCAACATGCTACTGACAATCGTGTCTTTGTTATCTCGAAAGCCATGCAAATAGGTTACACCATTGAGCAAATACATGAGCTAACAAAGATTGACTGCTGGTTTCTACAGAAGTTGCAACATATCATCGCTATTGACAAACAACTACATAAGCATTCATATATTTCAGAGATGATGACTTTTATGGAGCCATCGGAACTGATGGAATCTCTTGAAGAACCTGCATTCACAGATTTATTTTATGAAGCTAAGGTTTATGGCTTTTCTGATTTTCAGATAGGTCGTGCGTTAGGATTAGAAAACCACATGACGATGGAAGAAGCCATTTTAACAATCCGCAAATGGCGCAAGCAACTTGGCATTTTGCCTGTGGTAAACCAGATTGATACTCTAGCTGCGGAGTATCCTGCCCAAACTAATTATCAATATTTGTCTTACCTATAATATAATTTATAATATGTGTGGAATAGTTGGATATATCGGAACAAAAAACGCTTATCCTGTTTTGATGGAAGGCTTAAAGAGACTGGAGTATCGAGGATACGACAGTGCAGGAGTGGCTATGATAGATGAGCAAGGAAAGCTCAATATTTATAAGACCAAAGGTAAGGTGGCTGATCTGGAAACATTCTGTGCAGAGAAAGATACCACAGGGCATGTTGGTATAGCCCATACACGTTGGGCAACTCATGGAGAACCAAGCAGCATCAACGCTCATCCTCATTATTCATCAACGGGACGTTTGGCTCTGATACATAACGGGATTATTGAGAACTTTATTACAATCAAAGAAAAACTTACAGCTAGGGGTATCCAGTTCAAAAGCGTTACCGACTCAGAGGTACTGGTACAACTCATTGAATACATCATGCTCAATAATAAATTAGACTTGCTTGAAGCGGTTCAAGTGGCATTACATCAGGTCATAGGTGCGTATGCCATTGCCATCCTCGATCGCGAGCACCCTCAAACCATTGTCTGTGCCCGTCAAAGTTCACCACTTGTCATAGGATTGGGGGATGACGGTGCATTCTACTTAGCCTCAGATGCAAGTCCTATCGCAGAATACACTGATAAGGTAGTCTATCTGAACGATGGTGATATTGCCGTTCTCCAACAAGGAAAAGAGTTGAATGTAGTAAATATGGAGAACGAAACACAGCATCCTAAAGTGAGACAGATTGATGTCACGTTGGGACAGCTAGAAAAAGGTGGTTTTCCTTACTTTATGTTGAAGGAAATCTTTGAGCAACCCAACTGCATTCGCGATTGTATGCGAGGACGTATTCATAAGGAAGAAAAAAGCATCACACTTTCCGCAGTGATCGATTATAGGGAAAAATTAGTGAACGCCAATCGTATCATCATTGTTGCCTGTGGTACAAGTTGGCATGCGGGACTTATCGGGAAACAAATCATCGAAGATCTTTGTCGTATCCCCGTAGAAGTGGAATATGCTTCTGAGTTTCGTTATCGGAATCCTATAATTTATCCAAACGACATAGTGATTGCTATCTCTCAGAGTGGCGAAACTGCCGATACACTCGCAGCCATAGAATTAGCTCGAGATTCAGGTGCCTTTGTTTTCGGCATCTGTAATGTCATCGGTGCATCCATCCCAAGACAGACTCAGACGGGTATCTATATTCATGTAGGACCAGAGATTGGTGTAGCCTCCACAAAAGCGTTTACGGGTCAGGTAACCGTTCTTTCAATGCTTGCGCTTTGCCTGGCAAAAGAACGCCATACCATTGCTTCCGATAAGTACCAGAAGATTTTGAACGAATTGATGAGGATTCCCGAGAAAATGGAACAGGCACTGGAAACTAACGAACAGATTGAACATCTAGCACCGATTTTTACTTATGCCAAAAACTGTTTGTATCTCGGACGAGGATATAATTATCCTGTGGCACTAGAAGGAGCGTTGAAGTTAAAGGAAATCAGTTACATACATGCAGAAGGATATCCTGCTGCAGAAATGAAACATGGTCCGATAGCACTGATAGATTCAGAGATGCCCGTTTTTGTTATTGCTACTCACGACAGTCTCTATGAGAAAGTGATCAGCAATATCCAGGAGGTCAGGGCAAGAGGCGGCAGGGTAACAGCCTTGGTAACTGAGGGTGACGAGCGAATAAAGAAGTTTGCCAATCATGTCATCGAGTTGCCTGATACACTCGATTGTTTTCAGCCTCTTCTGGCCTCCATTCCACTTCAACTTCTGGCTTATCATATCGCTGTATGCAAAGGAAGAGATGTGGATCGGCCAAGAAATCTTGCAAAAAGTGTAACTGTAGAATAAAACCAATGAAATTATGTGTGGAATAACAGCAATTTTAAATGTGAAGGAGCAGAGTTATACTCTGCGTGATAAAGCACTGAAGATGAGTCAGAAGATCCGTCATCGTGGACCCGACTGGAGTGGCATCTATTGTGGTGGTTCTGCCATCTTGGCTCACGAACGATTAAGTATAGTAGATCCAGAATCTGGTGGACAACCATTATTCACACCTGACCGCAAGCAAGTATTAGCTGTGAATGGAGAAATCTATAACCACCAAGAAATCCGTCGTCGCTTTGCAGGACAGTATAAGTTTCAAACAGGCAGTGACTGCGAGGTCATTCTTGCACTATATCGTGAGAAAGGCATTGATTTCTTGGAAGACCTCAGCGGCATCTTTGCCTTTGTACTCTACGATGAAGCCCTTGATGAGTTTCTCATTGCACGTGATCCCATTGGCGTGATTCCACTTTATATAGGTTACGACTGTAATGGTACCATCTATGTGGCGTCTGAACTGAAAGCCCTAGAAGGTCAATGTGAAAGGTACGAACCGTTCTTACCTGGTCATTACTACTGGAGCAGAGAGCCAGGCATGAAACGCTATTATAGGCGCGACTGGATGTATTACGATGCAGTAAAGGACAACAAAGCCTCTATTCCAGCCATCCACGATGCACTAGAAGATGCCGTAAAACGCCAATTAATGTCTGATGTGCCCTATGGAGTACTGCTCTCGGGAGGTCTTGACTCTTCTGTAATATCAGCCATAGCGGAGAAATATAGTGAGATGCGTATAGAAGATGATAGTCAAACAAAAGCATACTGGCCTCGCCTGCATTCCTTTGCCGTTGGACTGAAAGGAGCACCAGATCTAGCGAAGGCAAAACTTGTGGCTGATCATATTGGTACAGTTCATCATGAAATCAACTACACCATCCAAGAAGGACTCGATGCCATTCGGGATGTCATTTATTTCATAGAAACATACGATGTAACCACAGTTCGTGCCTCTACACCTATGTACTTATTAGCGCGTGTAATCAAGTCGATGGGTATTAAGATGGTTCTTTCGGGAGAGGGGGCAGACGAGATATTTGGTGGTTATCTCTATTTCCACAAGGCACCTAATGCCAAAGCCTTTCATGAAGAGACAGTTCGAAAGTTGGGAAAGCTTTATCTATACGACTGCTTACGAGCCAACAAAAGCCTATCTGCCTGGGGGGTAGAAGGGCGTGTTCCATTCCTCGACAAAGAGTTTCTAGATGTAGCTATGCGTACCAACCCTGCAAGTAAGATGTGTCCAGGAAACACCATTGAAAAAAAGATTGTTCGTGAAGCCTTTGCAGAATTGCTGCCTGAGGAAGTAGCATGGCGTCAAAAAGAGCAATTCAGCGATGGAGTGGGTTATTCATGGATAGACACCCTGAAAAAGATGACCTCAGAAGCTGTCAGCGATGAAGAAATGGTTCATGCAGCAGAGCGATTTCCAATTAATCCTCCTAAGAACAAAGAGGAATACTATTATCGTAGCATTTTTGCGGAACATTTTCCTAGTGATTCGGCTGCTCTCAGTGTTCCTAGTGAAGCCAGTGTAGCATGTAGTACTTCCATCGCTTTGGAATGGGATGCTTCTTTCAAAGGAATGAACGAACCTTCAGGACGTGCAGTCAAAGATATACATGAACAAGCTTATTGATAATAGTTTAGCAGTTCTTCCAACACCTTATATATCTCTTCTTCCTTTTCATAAGGATGGATGTGGAAATAAGGATTGCCAGTGAGCATGGCAGAGAGTTGGGTCTTAGTGTGGTCGTAGAAGATATGGACAGGGATGCCGAGGTGTTCGGCAGAGGCCAACTCATACCCTACCCCTAACGACGGACAGGTACATTCTGCCACCACCAGATCGCTCTGACGAAGCCATGCCATGTCGCGATCGTAGATCTTGGCATCACGGTCGCGACCTTGCTCCATCAGTTGTAGTTCCTTGCTTCCCACATGCTCCGTGAGTACGGTATCTGTACGCTGCATATAGGTAATCAGTCGCTGATAGAGGTCGGCATCCACCCGTCCACCTCTGATAGAGCCTGCAAAATAGATTTTCTTGTCCATATAGCTTCATGAAGTTTACTTCACAAATGTAGGGATAATTTTCGGAAAAAGTTGTATCTTCGCACTCAATAAACAACATTGACTATGGCTATCATCAAATCAGTAAACGGACTGACCCCGAAATGGGGCAAGGAGTGTTATTTCAGTGAGAATGCCGCCATCGTGGGCGAAGTGACCATGGGCGACGAGTGCAGTGTGTGGTTCAATGCCGTGGTGCGTGGCGATGTGGCTCCTGTGACTATGGGCGACCGTGTGAACGTACAAGACGGGGCTGTGGTGCATGTAACCAACAAGATTGGTCCAACCATCATCGAGGATGATGTGACCATCGGGCACAATGCGACCGTGCATGCCTGTACCCTTAAGAAAGGCTGCCTCATCGGTATGGGATCTACCGTGCTGGACGATGCCGTGGTGGGCGAAGGGGCTGTAGTGGCTGCTGGTGCCTTGGTACTGGGCAAGACGATTATTGGTCCTCACGAGATTTGGGGTGGTGTGCCTGCCAAGTTCATCAAGAAGACCAATCCTGACCAAGCCGAAAGCTATGCCCGACATTATGTTGAGTACTCGAAGTGGTATTTGAAAGAGGATGGGATGTTATAAATAAAGAAGAAGCGGTGCAGATTTGCACCGCTTCTTTTGTTTTTATTCTACCGTAGGCACTTCTATCTGAGAGCCGTAACGGTGATACTCGTTAGAGATGGACTGCTCTTGGATGTAGAGCGCCAACTCTATGCGACCATCTCGTACAGGAGCTGATTGAGCAATATACTTATCACAATTGGCTGCTGCCTCGAACACCACTTCAGGCACATTGGCAGAAATTGTACGTACACGACCATATAGCTTCATGCGCTCACAGAACGCTGCCAAGTTTTCTTCCTTCACTGTTCCAGAAAGTTTACCAGCCAATGGATGCTTGCTATCTAAAGAAATGACGAGCGCTGTACCTACGGTCTGCGCTGCCAGTTGTACCATCTGTACCTGTTCCAAGGTCTCATCTCCAAAGAGGCGAAGCACCATACCATCCTTCACAGGTAGGTAACGGAATACATTCTGCTCTCCACGAATCTTAGGCTGGATGTTGCGGGCATGCTTGAATTCCTTCTCGTACCAAGTGGCATACGACTGGCGATAATCGGTATCAGTGCCTGGTTTATCCGTGATATGCATGAACTGCAGGCAGTAATTAGGTCCACCTGCCTTCAATCCAGGACCGAAGGCTGAGAGTTTCATGCCACCAAATGGCTGACGATTCACCACTGCTCCCGTGATACCTCTATTAATATATAGGTTGCCTGCCAAGACATGATTCTTCCAATACTTCTGCTCCTGCTCATCGAGCGACTGCAAACCTGAGGTCAGACCATAGTCCAAACTGTTCACCAGCTCCACAGCTTCTTCCAGCGTGTCGTATGGGGTCACTGCCAACAATGGGGCGAATAACTCCGTACGGAACGTGAACGAATCTGGTTTCACATTTACCTTCACCGTTGGCTTGAGGATATACTTCTTGTCATCCACAAACTCAGGAGCGATAAGCCATTTTTCTCCGGGTTCCAACTTGCAGGCCTTCTCCAACTTCTCATTATGGTTGGTAATCATCGGACCCACAATATTACCCGCATTCCATACACCACCTACCTTGAGTGAAGAGGCGCAGTCTTTCAGCTTCTCAAAGAACTCAGGATCGTTGTACACGGATCGTTCTACCAATAGAATAGAGCAAGCAGAACACTTCTGACCAGCGTTTCCAAAGGCCGAACGACAGGCATTCATAATGGCATGATCGCGATCACCCTTCGCAGAAAGAATCATCACGTTCTTACCACCAGTCTCTGCAGACAACGGTTTACTAGGATTGGCATGGGCGATGGTCTGTGCGGTTTCCGTACCACCCGTCAGAATGATATGCTTCACCACAGGCGATTCAGTCAATAATGGTGTAGCCTCCTTATTGGTGATTACCACCTGCAGCGCCTCCTTAGGCACACCTGCCTCCCAGAAAGCCTTGGCGAAGAGCCAAGCCACTGGAGCAGCCACGGTAGCTGGCTTCAAGATACAGGTATTGCCAGAAGCCAAAGCTGCCACCACACCGCCACAAGGAATGGCGCAAGGGAAGTTCCATGGTGAAAGTACTAATACAGTGCCCTTCGCCTTCATCTCAATGTCATCCAACGCAGCATACTTCTTCATCGTAGTTGTATAGAAACGACAGTAATCGATGCCCTCAGACACCTCCACATCTGCCTCTTCTACCGTCTTGCCCGTGATGGCACACATGGAGCCGTTCAAGTCACCACGCATCTGTCCAAGGATATTGGCAGCCTTGTACATGATGCGATGACGCTCTTCAATGGTAGTATTCCGCCATCCTGCAGGGTCTTTCTCCGCGATCTCCAGGATCTTCTCCGTCTGAGCCTTATCGGCTCGTGACATTTCACAAACTAACACATCCCCGTCCTGACTGCGGTCAAAATACTTCACATGATCGTCGTTATATACCAACTCCGAACCAATCTGTGTTGGCAGCAAATCGCCAGGCTTCCAATCGCCCCAGGCAGCCTTCTCGAACGACATCTTGCCTGTAGATTTCCACTTCGCGAAGATTTTTTCCACCCATTCCTGGTTGCAGAAACGATCGAAATCCGTATCAGGCTCGTTGATCATCTCATCCTGCGGTTCCTGTCCCACGTAAGGTTTGTTACGATCCTGCGTACGGGTAGGAATATGCGAGATGGTATCCTTCATGTTATAGGCATCGATGAACTGCTGTTCCAACTCCTTCCATTCCTTGGTATCAGGTTTTAGTGAGAAAGAATGCGTCAAGAAGTTGTCGGGTGCCGTATTCTCATCCATACGACGAACCAGATAAGAAATGGCATTGAGGAAATGCTCTTTCTTTACCACAGGCGTATAGAGGATCACGTGGTTACCGAGTTTCTTCTGGGCCCTCCACACATGGTTGGCCATACCTTCCAGCATCTCGAAGCAGAAGCAGTCCTTTGGTGTATGGTACTGCTCTGTAAGCAGGTAAGCATAAGAAATGGTAAACAAATTGTGTGAAGCCATACCGATGTGCAGCACTTTGGCATTCTCAGGCTTCAAGCCACGCTCGATGATGTGCAGATAGTTGGCATCTACTTCCGTCTTATTGGGGCGGACAGGATTAGGCCATCCACGCAAGTCGCTGACTATGTTCTCCATATCAAGGTTGCACCCTTTCACGATACGCATCTTGATGGGCGATCCACCTGCAGCCACACGTGCCTTGGCAAACTCAAGCAACTCCGTCTGGAAGTCCCAAGCATCGGGCAGGTAAGCCTGCACCACAATACCAGCCTCATAGTTCTTGAACTGTGGCAATGACAGCACGTCCTTGAAGAGTTTCATGGTGAGGTGGGCATCCTTATACTCCTCCATGTCCAGATTGATGAACTTTGGTCTGGTAACGCCCTCTGGGTCGGTATAAGGATAATCTATGGCCGTCTGGTAAAGTTCTGACATACGACGTATCAGCTCTGGGAAGCACTCCTTGTAGTTCAAGGCATGTGTCTGGGCATAGATACCTGATATCTTCACTGAAATATAGTTGATGTCTGGCTCTTTCAGGGCTTCAAGGTAGGAATGGTAGCGCTTATCTGCTTCCCCGTCTCCGAGTACCACTTCACCCAACAGGTTCACATTCTGTCCGATGTTTTGGTCGAAACGGGTAGCCAAATGCTTCGTCAGATGTGGACGGGCAGCATCTATGATCACACGACTGGTATCACGACGCAAGCGCCACTTGATGATAGGCACAGCCAACCAATTGAATAAAGGCAGATAGGCAAACTTCTGATACATCCAGAAGAGGAAATGGTCACCAGCACTGAGGAACTTAGGGATTCCGTACTGGTCTATCAATTCTTTCACACGGAGCGCAAGTTTCTGAGTATCGCGCACCTGACTGGTTTCATCCAGCATACGTACGATGAACTTCTTGTCGTTTGGTGTAGTCACCATCGTTCCGTACATGTGCTGCTCATTCTTTTCTGTCTTGGTCAGTCCGGCATAACTTTCGTCATACAATTTCCGCATCCAAGAAAAAACTTCTTCGACAGAGGGCAGTGGCTGCCCTTTGACATTCGTTTGTTCGGTCATCATAGTATAGTTTTAAGTTTTAAACTATGACAAACTTACTCATTAATATGGAAACGGCAAAATATTTATGCAGAAAATATGCAATCAAAGATTTGCTTAGTGGCCCCTGAACGACTGAGAACATACTCCCCTGCATTCTTACCACTTTGAGCCAAAAAGACCTTATCAGAAAGCAGATGGTCGAGCAACGCCTTCAACTCCTCATAGTTCTGAATGGAGAAGGCTCCCTTGCTCTCCAACAGTTGGATAGCCTCCATGAACTTCTGGTATTTAGGTCCGAAGATGACAGGAATGCCATAAACGGCTGCCTCTACAGTGTTATGGATACCCACACCAAAGCCACCACCGATGTAAGCTATTTCTCCATAGCGATAAATGGATGAAAGCAGACCGAAGCAATCGATAATCAGATAACTGGCTTCTCGTACATTCTCCATTGTAGCCTGGGTATAGCGCACATAAGGTCGCTTCAACTTACCAATGATTTCTGTCAGGTGTTCTTCTGCAATGACATGTGGAGCAATGATCAACTTCACCTCTGGATGGGCATTGAAATATTCTATGAACAGGTCTTCATCAGGCTGCCATGAACTACCTGCCACAAACGTAAGCTGCCCTGCCTTGAAAGTCTCTACCAAAGGCAACTCCTTGGCAGCCTCACGAATCTGCAGGACACGGTCGAAACGGGTATCTCCTACCACAGTCACTTTCTCAATGCCGATGGTAGAAAGCAGCCTCTTCGACTCCTCATTCTGTACGAAAAGATGAGTGAAATTGTCCAATACCTTCGCATAGTTCTTCGCATAGCCCTTAAAGAAGACTTGGTTGGCACGGAAAATGGAGGAAACGCTATATACCGGAATATGACGACGATGAAGTTCGTCCAAATAGTTTTTCCAAAACTCATACTTGATGAAGAAGGCCATGCAAGGACGTGTCAAGTCAAGGAACTTGCGTACATTCTTCAGTCTGTCGAATGGCAAATAACACACGATATCTGCACCCTCATAGTTCTTTCTCACCTCATAACCCGAAGGAGAGAAGAACGTCAGCAAGATGCCATAATTGGGATAAGTAGCCCTGATCTTTTCCATCAAAGGCCTACCCTGTTCAAACTCTCCCAAGGAAGCGGCATGAAACCAGATGTACTGCTTTCCTGGAACTACTTTATTACGCAACAATCCATAGGCTTCAGCCTGTCCTTTTACCAACAGGCTAGCCTTCTTATTGAACAACGCGTAGATGCGTGCCAAAAAAGCATATATCGCTATGAACAGATGATAAACCATGCTTCGGATCTTATTTCAGCACGTCAATAGCGCGCTGCATGCGACGCAAGGTTTCTTCCTTACCCAACACAGAAGTAATTTCAAACATGTGTGGACCCTTACCCTCGCCTACTAACGTGAGGCGGAAAGCATTCATCACATCGCCTGTGCCATAGCCCTTCTCGGTGATCCAGTTCATAACCACAGGCTCCTGACCTTCAATGCTGAAGTCCTCAATACCACGCAGCACTTCCATCAGTTCCGTCATCTGCTGTGCAGAGTATTCTTTCCAACGCTTGCGAACAGTCTTCTCGTCGTAAGTCTCTGGAGCCACGAAGAAGAAGCTGGCCACATCCCACAGTTCACTGACGAAGTTCACGCGATTCTTCATCAAGCCCACGATGGTCTGTACCTTATCAAAAGGAGCTTCGATGCCATGTTCTTTCAACACGGGCACGAAAAGATGAGCGATTTCCTCGTCGCTCTTTTGAAGGATATACTCGTGATTGAACCAAATACCTTTCTTATAATCAAACTTGGCGCCTGCCTTACTGCAACGGGAAAGGTCGAAGAGTTTGATCAGTTCGTCCATCGACATGATTTCCTGATCGTTGCCAGGATTCCAACCCAACAAAGCGAGGAAGTTGATGACAGCCTCTGGCAGATAGCCCTTCTCACGATAACCGCTGGATATTTCGCCACTCTTAGGGTCATGCCACTCCAAAGGGAACACAGGGAAACCCAGACGATCGCCATCGCGCTTGCTCAATTTGCCGTTACCTTCTGGCTTCAACAACAACGGCAAATGGGCAAACTGTGGCATGGTGTCTTCCCATCCGAAAGCACGGTAAAGTAACACATGCAAGGGTGCAGAAGGAAGCCATTCCTCACCACGGATTACATGGCTGACCTCCATCAGGTGATCGTCCACGATGTTGGCAAGGTGATAGGTAGGCAGTTCGTCAGCCGACTTATACAGCACTTTATCATCCAGAATGGAAGAATTCACCACCACATGACCGCGGATAAGGTCGTCCACATGTACCTCCTCCCCTGCTTCTATCTTGAAGCGAACCACGTATTGGGTACCTTCAGTCATCAGCTGCAGCACCTCTTCTTTTGGCATTGTCAGCGAGTTACGCATCTGCATGCGGGTAGAGGCATCGTATTGGAAATTGGGAATTTCCTCACGCTTCTTGGCCAATTCTTCTGGCGTGTCAAAGGCGATGTAAGCATGTCCTTCATCGAGCAGCACCTGTACGTATTTCTTATAAATGTCTCGACGTTCTGACTGGCGATAAGGGCCGTAAATACCACCAAAGCTCACCCCTTCGTCAAACTGTATGCCCAACCAACGGAACGACTCCAAGATATACTCTTCGGCACCTGGTACGAAACGGTTACTGTCTGTATCCTCAATACGGAAAATCATATCTCCCCCATGCTGGCGGGCAAAGAGGTAATTATACAAGGCTGTGCGCACACCGCCGATATGTAAAGGACCCGTAGGACTCGGAGCAAAACGAACTCTCACTTTTCTTTCTGTCATAATAGTATGCTTTAGCGGATTAAAGTCGAAAATAGGGGGCAAAAATAGCTTTTTGTCATTCTATATCGAATAACTTTCCTAATTTTCAGCGCAAAATTAAGCAAAAATCCCCATTCTATTGATTTTTTTTGTACTTTTCGCAAAAATATAGACCATAGAACTAAAAAAAGTAGCGATGAGCAGTATAAATACCCCCAATAGGATGTCCTTTAAATCCATCATGCGCCGTGCCCTCATCTATCTGGCAGCCGTGGCACTGATCGTCTATTTCCTTCCAAGAGACGTGAGGTTCATCTACCAGTTCGACTTGAACAAGCCTTGGCGTTACGGTCAGTTGATGGCCACGTTCGACTTCCCCATCTACAAGCCCGATCAGGTGATTCAGAGGGAACAAGACAGCATCATCCGTCATTTCCAACCCTATTTCAGCATGGATGTCAACGTGGGTACCGATGCCATCAACCAACTCAGGGCCGACTACCAGTCAGATTTAAAAGAAGTACTGCCTTCTTCCGACTACCTTCGATACATCATCAATACCCTGGGTGTCATTTATCGACAGGGCATCTTGGATGTGGGAAGTTCCGACCGCTTGCAGCGGGACAGTACGGCCAACATCCGCATCGTCAATGGCATGATGGCAGAGCAACAGAGCGTTGCAGAGACCTATACGATCAAGGATGCTTATACCTATCTCCTGAATGCAGATTCTGCGCGCTACAAGCCTGAAATCCTGCAAAAATGTGCCTTGAACGCCTACCTTGCTCCCAACCTTATCTACGAAAAGGAACTTACTGAGACAGCCAGGCAAGAGGCTATTGACAACTTCCCTTGGGCCATGGGTATGGTGCAGAGCGGACAGAAGATTGTGGACCGTGGCGAGATTATCAGCGAGAACACTTATAATATATTGAAGAGCCTGGAAAAGGAGATGCAGACACGTAGTGATGTTTCCCAAAGTCAACGGCGCTTGATGCTGGGCGGACAGGTGTTGTTTGTGGCGCTCTACATCTTTTTACTGATGCTGTATTTAGGAATCTATCGAAAGGACTATTTCGACGGGTGGCGCGACCTGCTGTTGATCTTCAGCTTCATGGTGTTCTTCTGCCTGTTTACCTCTTTGCTCATGTCGCGCAACATGTTCAGCGTCTATATCATTCCGTACGCCATTCTCCCCATGGTGTTACGTACTTTCCTGGATTCACGCACAGCATTGTTGGCTCACATCGTCACCATCTTGATCTGTTCCATCACGCTGCGCTATCCGCATGAGTTCATCCTTATTCAGGTGGCTGCGGGCATCATCGCCATTTTCAATATGCGCGAACTATCCCGCAGATCACAACTTTTCTTGTCGGCTTTCCTGGTAGTGCTGATATCCATTCTCATCTTCTTCGCCTACGAGTTCTTTACCGAAGAAGACATCAGCAAGATCGATTTCAGCATTCCTGTCTATATCATCCTCAACGGTATCCTGCTGTTGTTCACTTATCCGCTTTTCTTTATCATCGAAAAGACGTTCGGATATACGTCGAATGTGACTTTAGTAGAACTGTCGGATGTGAACAACAACCTGTTGCGTCACCTGTCTGAGACAGCCCCGGGAACCTTCCAGCATTCCATGCAAGTGGCCAACCTTGCCACAGAGGCAGCCAATTTCTTAGGAGCCAATGCCCAATTGGTTCGTACAGGTGCCTTGTACCACGACATCGGTAAGACAGAGAACCCTGCATTCTTTACAGAGAACCAGCTTGGTGGTGTGAACCCTCATGAGAACCTGAGCTATGAGCAGAGCGCCAAAGTGGTGATCAATCATGTCACCGATGGATTGAAACTGGCAGAAAAGAACAACCTACCGACGATTGTCAAGGACTTTATTTCAACACATCATGGCAAGGGTAAGACCAAGTATTTCTATATCTCGTGGAAAAACGAGCATCCTAATGAGGAACCCGATGAGGAAATGTTCACCTATCCTGGTCCGAACCCCTTCACCAAGGAACAGGCCATCTTGATGATGGCAGATGCCGTAGAAGCTGCCTCACGCAGTTTGCCAGAATATACGGAAGAGAGCATTGGCAACTTGGTCGATAAGATCATCGACTCTCAGGTAACCGAGGGTTACTTCAAGGACTGCCCTATTACCTTCAAGGAGATTGCCCAGGTGAAATCGACCTTTAAGGAGAAACTGACCACCATCTACCATACCCGCATCAGTTATCCGGAGTTGAAGAAATAAGGCAAGCTGAGTCATGAAACGTAAGCATGTAAAAATCACTCCTCTGGTTTGGCTTCGCCGTTTCAGAAAGCGGCGAGGTTATGGGGTGCATTCTCCCTATGCTTTCGACTATATCACACGGGTTTGCAATGAAACTGCACCTTATTATAAATATAAGGAATTGAAAGCGGAGGAGAAATCACTTCGATCGCTGATGGACAAGCAATGGGCCACTGCCGAGTCTTCCAAAGTCAAACGACTGCTGTTCCGTCTGGTCAATCGGGCACAACCGTTGACGCTGGTGGAAACGGGACCAGATACAGCTGCCACGCTCTACATGAAAGCGGCCAAGGAGCAAATGGACATGCACCACATCTATCAGGAAGAAGACTTGAAATATCTAGCGGGACTTCAGATCGATTTTCTCTATCTGCGTTGGCAGGAAGGGATGTTTATGGAGCAAGTATTTCAGTATTGTCTGGAACAGTTGGCTCCTCATTCCGTAGTAGCTGTGCAAGGCATTCACCGCAGTCATACGATGGAAGCACTTTGGAAACGGATGAAGAGCGAGGGTGTCCTTACCTTCGATCTCTACGACATAGGAATCCTGCACTTTGACAAGACCTATTATAAACAAAACTACATAGTAAATTTCTAATCACATGAAAAAAAGTTTGGTATATACACGCACTGGCGACAAAGGCACCACTTCCCTGGTGGGAGGTACCCGTGTGCCCAAGACTCATGCCCGCCTGGAAGCATACGGCACTGTAGATGAGCTCAACTCCTTTATCGGACTGCTCATCACCTACTTGAATCTGGAAGAAGAACAAGCATTTCTCCAACGCGTACAGAACAACCTGTTTGTCATCGGCTCCAATCTAGCAACTGACCAAAGCATCACGAAATTACGTGCTGCCAGTATCATCACAGAAGACATGATTGCTGACATGGAGCATCGGATCGACTGTGTGGATGCCAGCGTGCCTCCACTTACCGCTTTCGTGCTGCCTGGAGGGAGCAGAGGCGCTGCCGTATGTCACGTATGCCGTACCGTCTGCCGTCGGGCTGAACGTCGCATCTTAGCCCTCGCAGAGCAGGCAGAAGTGTCTCCAGAACTCATTGCCTACATAAACCGATTATCCGATTATTTATTTGTACTTTCAAGAAAAATTAACCAAGTAGATAAAAAAGAAGAAATATTTTGGAATAATAGTTGTAGATAAGAATATTTGTTATACTTTTGCGGAAAATTTAGTGAGACAACATTTATTCACCATCGTAATACGATAACAACTATGTATTGGACTTTAGAATTAGCTTCAAAACTGGAGGACGCTCCATGGCCTGCAACAAAGGACGAACTGATTGACTATGCTCAACGCTCTGGCTCTCCACTCGAGGTGATCGAGAATCTGCAAGAGATCGAAGATGAGGGCGATGTGTATGAAAGCATAGAAGATATCTGGCCTGATTATCCTACTAAAGAAGATTTCTTCTTTGATGAGGATGAATATTAGCAGAAGATCAAGAGAAACCCTCTATAAGAAAGAGAAGGAGGAAATCATTCCTCCTTCTCTTTCTTTTTACTAAAAGCATCTATTAGCTCTTTAATTTCATCTACCACCGACTTTACTCCTGTTGTCACAGCACCCACGCTACGTGCAGTACTCTGAGTCACACCCTTGCTAAAACCTGTGATGCACTTCCCTTGCAGCACAGCAATCTCAGCCAATTCTTCCGCTGTATATTCACTGCGATGCTTAAGAATGCGTTGATTAGCCGTCACATACTTATCCTTGGCCCGATTCCAATCCTTCAAGGTGTACATATCACCCTTTAACTCCATATTGGTAGAAAGGCGGCGGAGTGTATTCACAGGCATCATCTTATTACTGCAGGAAGACAGTGTCCATACACTGAGGAGCAGTAAAGTCATCATTAAAACAATATTCCATCTTTTCATAACAAGCCATCTTTAGAAATACGGGTGCAAGGTAAGGAATATTTATGACTTATGCAAAAAGCAAAGTAAAAAAAGAGGGGTGCCTAAGTGGGCACCCCTCTCGGATAGATTATCTATTCAACTGACTATAGTCAGTGATTAGCATTCATTAGCGCTTCAGCACAGTCATTGGAACTGTAGCCTCATGTGTCTTATGGCTGTACATATCAATCAACTTGATATGCAATGTAGATGGAACATCAGCCTTAGGATTAGAAGCACCATTAAACTCAGTACCAGTTGCAATCTCAGCTGGGATGAATTCCAGAATAGAACCGTTAACCTGAATGTCGAAGTACTCTTCCTTACCATTAGCATCAGAAGTAAGAGCTGCATCGGCAATCTCCAAGCTGCCCTCATATGGAGCACTCAATGGAGCATTGTACAGACCGTCAGGTGCGCAAACACCGAGGATGTACTGCAGATCAACAGTGAACTGAGGATCGTCACCAGGCTGACCACTACCAGCACCATACTTAACAGCTGTCTTATAAGGCAGTGCCTGCTTGTCAGTCAGACCAAGATCCTTCTTCGTTGCCCAATGCCAAGTGTATAACTTGTCATAGATGTCGTGGAATTCAGTCTCGAACTTGTCAACATCAACTGTGTAGTCAGCATAAACATCCTTCTGCTTGTTATACAGAGCGGTAGAAATCTTACCGAAGTTGTAAACAACTGAAGTAGCATGCTTAGTCTGGTTGTCGATGAAGTCCTTATGGATTGAGAGGATTTCATCACCAGCTACAGTTACATCCTCGATTACAGGCTTACCATCCTTAAATACAACCTTACCATCTGCATCAAGCTTGTAAGCTGACTGAGCGAATGTAATGTTGTAATTTGGAGCCAATGATGTTACATCATCAGACTTAGTACCAAAGTCGAATACATGAGGCATAGGCATTGTACCATAGGTAGCAGATTTAGCTGCCCAACTTTCTGGCTGCAAATAAGCTACGTAAAGACCATCAATAATCTGCTTATCCTTAGGTGAGTAACCCTTAGGAGCTGTAGTAGGCAGAACCTTCTTGAAGGTAATCTTGATAGTAGACAAGGTACGAACCAAGCCGCTTTCAACACTTTGCAGAGTCAAAGTACCAGAATAAACCTGATCATCGTTGTAAGCCAACCAGTCACCAATCATAGGAACGGTGTACAGCATGTTCACATCCTTCAAAGCACCTGTGATATCACCCTCAATGAAAGGAACACCATCTTCATCGTAATCAAGAGTAGCATCGAATGCCTGGATGTCGGTCATAGTCTTACCCTTCAGCTGAGCGAATACAGGATAGAATGCAAGAGACTCATTCAGAGTACCTTCACCATCACCTGTAGTCTGGTCTGATGTACGGTTGTAGTAAGGAATTACGTCAGCAGTCCAGATGAAGTGGTTAGCCTTCGTAGTAGAAACGGTGAATTCAACAGGATCAGATGTTGGCCAGCCTTCATCACCAACCTCAAGATCATCAAACTCATCCTCGCTTACAGGATAGATCTCAGTAGCAGCAGAGTTAGCAGACTGAGCATCACCAACGTTTACGTAGAATGCACGACCGTCTGGGTCAACCAAAGTACCATCCCAGTTGATACCGTAAACACGGAAACCGATGATGTCACCTCTCTTAGAGATAAGCTCGTCACCAGAAACGGTAATGTCAATAGAAGTACCTTCAACAACCTCGTTGATACCAGTGTACTCGTAAGTCATCCAAGCGTTCCACTCTGATGGGATAGACTCAACTGAGTTAGGCTGATCCAGAACAACGTACATAGCACGTACAGCACTCTTGGTAGAAACAGGCATAACACCAGAATAAGTACTTTGTCCATACTTTTCTTCATATGCCCAACCCTGGAATTCATCCAAAGTTACTGTGAACTTCTCACCAGGAGCTACAGCCAGCATATTCTCAGAAGAACGGTTATCATTATTAGCATAACCAACACCCTCAGAAGTATCATCTGTTACATTCTCAGTAGCATCGGCATTCTTATTCTTATCAGTAGTGCCCTTTGCACCTACCATGAAGATGTTAGGCTTCACATTTACCTTGTTAGCCAACCAAGTGCGCTCAGCATATTCCTGATCTGTGTTAGGATAAGGATAGAAACTGATACTATTCTCATCGTAGCGGTTGTTGATCTTCTCAACTGGAGTAGTGTTTACAGAGAAGTGCAGACGGTTAGCCGGCTGATACTCACCCCAATCCAAAGTCAAATCATAAGAAGAAGTTACGTATCTTTCAGCAGCATCTTCAGCAGTGTTGTTTACCTGAACAGCATACAGAATCTTATTAACCATCTTGTATTCAGTCTCACCAGCATGAGGATCATTGCCCTCCTGATTTACAGTTGCACGAGTGTTAACTGCACTAAGCACATAACTAGGATACCTGTCATAATCAGTCATATACATAGTCAAAGGATAGAAGGTTTCCTCATTGTATTCCTTCAGAGCAACCTCAACTACCCACAGACCTGTTTCTTCAGCAGCTCGGGTCGTAGGTTTAACACCGTCTGGGCGTGAAAGTAAACCATCAAACTTAGTAACTTTCTTAACTTCCAGAATCTCATCCAAATTGACACCCTGGCTGTTTACCAAAGAAATCATCTCAGGGGTTACAACAGCATTGGTAGGAGAAACGCGAACAACGAATGCGTCTGGACGGTTCACCTGACGATCTTTCTTGAATGTGATAGCATCCTTCAAGTCAGCACCTAAACCAGGGAAGTTGATTGGCTTAGCCTCATACTCGGTCATCCACTTACTCCAACCTTGAGCTACGGTGATATCAGCAGCCTCGAAAACGGTGGTAAAGTTCAGATCCAGAGGATTGTCCTGATATCTAGAAGTATAGCCATATTGGTTCGTTGGCTGTACCAACTCATAATAGAAGTTTGCAAATGTACCCTGACCAGCAACCATACTGTATCTATAATATGGATACAACGGAGTCTTCTCATTCTGAGCATACTGAGCCAAAACCTGTGCAGCAGTGTAAGAGTCTACCAAAGAAACCTCAGTTACGGCACCTGCAATCTTGCCAATGATAGCATCAACTTTCTCTTTAGCTGCAGCTACCTCTTCAGCAAGCTTCTTAACATCAGCGCCCTTCTCCAGAGCCTCAATTCTCTTAGCCAATTCAGCCAACTCAGCCTTGCTAGCAGCAGCGGCAGCTTCCTTAGCAGCCTCTTCAGCTACCTTCTTAGCAGCCTCAGCAATCTCCTTCTGAGCATCAGCAACAGCACTCTTGGCA
>JAEEGK010003259.1_pt1 | contig 40546 bp, 35 predicted proteins | sample 8958771 | NCBI WGS metagenome assembly JAEEGK01 (sample SAMN16246547, study PRJNA631951) | gut metagenome | biome: gut microbiome; feature: rumen; material: SC-attached | host: Bos | place: Iran: Karaj | collected 2018-10
GATGACTGAGACAAAGGCGATAAATCCTGTGAAGAGCACTGCTACTACAAATATCCACCAATAGCCATCCAGCCTGTAAATGAAATCTTTGAGATATTCTTGCGCGGCATAGACCGCAATCGGAATGCCGATGACGCAGGCAATCCCTACCAGCACCATGTATTCACGTATCGTTCTCTGCGCCTCCGTGTCCACCGTTCCCCCGAAAACTTTCCGCACGGCAATGTCGCGGCTCTTTTCATCGGCATAATAGGTACTCATGGCTACCAGACCAAGGAGGGCTATGATAATAGACAGGAGCATAAAAATCTCCACCAGACGCATGTTGTTGCGCGCTGGTTTCCATGCCTCGGCGATGTTCTCGTCAACCCAGAAAGCTAAGCTTCCGTAAATCTGCTTGCCCTTAATGTGGTTTTCGTAAGCATCCATTATCTGCGCTTTTGCCTCGTTCCGGTCCGGGGTGGTTTCTATTACCCATCCGGCGAAAGGAATGTCATCAGAGCGCATCAGCGAAACGATGGCATAGTCTTCTTCCCCAATATTGGCATTATTCGTCGGGAAAGATTTGAAAACGCCGGCAACCTGTTCGCAGCCCTTCGTCCGTCTGCTCAGCGTGCCGCTGATGTCGTGATAGTCAGAGTCGAAACCGGTAGCGGTAAAACTCTTGTCCGAGAACCAGACACTATTGAATTGCGGGGCATGGAAGTCTTCCAGAATCTCAAATCCGAACATCGAGAAAGCAGTACTGTCCAACCTGAGCAGTTTGTAGAGAATGTCCTGCCCATCCCGGGTGGTGCTGTACTGGCCCATATTGATACTGCCGGGCACTCCCGAACTTCTTCCAATCCGTCTCACGCAAGGAAGCGCCTCAAGGGCATCTTTCAAAGGCGTATCGTCTTCGCCGGAAAAATCCTTGAGGAAGAAGATGTCATCGATATTGCAGTTCATCGGCCGCGCCTGTGTCTTTCGCATCTGCGCCTCCATTGTGATTGCCAGTGCAATAAGGATGACCGCCAGCGCATTCTGCAGCACGATGAAAACCTTGCTGAATACCATTTTGCTTCGGCGCCGGTATCCTCCTTTCATCACGTCCACGGGTTTATAGCGGCCCGCCATCATTGCCGGGAAGATACCGCAGAGCACTCCCACAAGCAGAATGATGACGATATATGCAATTACATAACCCGGAGACCAGATGACTTTTATCGGGATATCCGGATTGTTCAAAAGCGCATTCATAGCCGGGCAGAAGGCTTCTGCAAGCAATAGACCGGCCGCAAAGCATACTGCGGTAAACGCAATGGATTCAGCCACGTACTTCCAGATAATGCCGGCCCTTGATGCTCCGGACAATTGCCTCACGGCCATTTCCTTTGCCCTCTTTCCAGTGAGTGCGACAGACAGGTTGATGTAGTTCAGAATGGCCGAAAGAAGGAGCAGAAGCCCAACCAGCATCAGAACTCTGAGTGTTGCTTTGTCTCCATTTCTGAAAAATCCCTCCGTCTCCTTGAAAAACAATTCATCATATCGAGAGAGTTCCAGATGTTCAAAGAAAGATTGCCCATAGATACTTGAATATACATCCTTGCAAACACTCTCAAGTTTATCATATAGCTCTTTTCTGTCAGTTGCAGGCCGGACCTTGATCAGTGTAACCGTACTACCGTAATTATCGAATGGCTGCCACTCGTCTTTGTAAACAGCAGCATTGAGGAATATATCATAAGGCTTGATGACCGTACCCTTCAGGTCCTCCAATATGGCACCCACCACATAGCTGCTCCCACTGATGTCAAGGGCATCACCCATCGAAAGACTGTATTTTTTAGCAAAAGAGGCTGAAAGAATGACATTGGTCGGAGCTGAAAGCACATCTGCTGAGCCTTCCGCAAAGCGGAGCTGAGGACATATCTCAAAGAACGCAGGTTCTACGCCGACGCTTTCTGCATCCGTATTCTCTCCCCGAATGACAGGATGTACTACTACATTGCACATCCTGGAAACGGACTCGATTTCCGGAATGTCCCCAATGGCATCAGGGAAACCGTATGTCAGCGCAGGGAATCCCGGTGTTCCAGGCACATAGACTCTTACCCTGTCCGGATTCTCCCACGTCACGGCATATTGCTGCCATACATAGGAACCTATGATGATCACAAACGCCAGGCTCACAGCCAGCCCCACCGCCTCAATTGATGCATATAACTTGTTTCTGCTGAGGAATTTGAAAAAGCTTTTCATTTTTATTCTTTTTTATTCTTTTTTCAGCACTCCGGCCGGGTTGAGGCGGGTGACCCGTAGGGTCTGAATGGAAACAGCGGCAAAGGAGAAAGCAACGATAATCAGCAAAGCAGCAATGAAGAACCAGGCGCTTAGATTTACTCTATGGACATAGACAGAAAGGAGATCTTTACAGATATACCAGGCCAGAGGAATTGCAACAAGGCAGGCTATCACTACCAGAATCATATAACCCCTGACATTTTTCCAGGTCTCTGAGGAAACTGTACCGCCAAAGACTTTCCTGACTGCAATGTCGTGTTCCTTCAGCGATATGAACCAGGTGCTCAGGCCCGTCAGGCCGAGTAAAGACAGTATGAGCATAAGACCGGCAAACATCAGAATAAGAATCATCAGCGCATGTTCATCCTTCAGATGCTCACGGTTCAACGCGGGAACAAAACCCTTGCTGTGAGGCTCCTTGTAGATACCCCAGGACTGGTCGAGAGTGTTCTTGAGGCACTCCATTATCTCCTTTTCAGCAGCGCCGTGGTGACCGTTGACCTTGATGGCCAAAGACTTGTAATAAGCAGTCGGGTTCACATACCAGTCATCCATTATGCAGACATAGGTAGCATTGTCGTAATAATAGCTTCCCCTGAAGTCCTCTATAATTCCTCCCACTGCCGTAATACCCAGGTTGTCAAGCTGATCCTGCGTAGGCTGGATGTCCTCAGGGTTGAGCCCCATCAGCTTGACCAGGCCTTCAGTCAAGTATCCTACCCTGTCTTCTTCCCTCTTGAAATCCTTCACGATCTTGAAGCCGTATGCTTCAAAGGCTCCACGGTCGCAGTAGAGTTTGGATACGTTGTATCCCCGTTTTTCCTCCGCACCATCGGAAGTATTTACAATCATCTGGGTGGAACCCGATTCATCCGTGATGAAAGCCCTTTCTGAAAGAGTGCCCGGCTTGTCGTCACAATATCCAATCTTTTCCACGAAAGGCAGTTTCCTGAGTGCCTCAATCGCAGGGTCAAGCTCGTGATGGGCGTATGGCCCGTACAGATAATAGACATCTTTCACATCTGCGCCCAAAGGTAGAGAAACCATCTTCCTGTACTGGAACACATAAACCAGAGAAGCCGTCAGAAGAACCATAGTCACAAGGCACTGGACAAAGATGAATACCTTGCTGAACACCATTTTGCTTCTGGCCCTCATCTCTCCCTTGATTACCTCTATTGCCTTGTATCGCGATATAAGTATGGCCGGAACAAACCCTGCAATCAGGCCCACCACAACACCAAGCGCAACGTACATCAGAAGGCTCTGCCAGTTATAGCCCACTCTCACGTCAAATCCCAGCCCTGTAGTACGGAATACTGCATTGATTTGAGGCACAATCAGATATGAAACAGCCACACCAAGAACGAAACAGATGGAAGTCAGTATCAGAGACTCCTTCAGAAGCTTTCCCAGAACATCCTTCCTGGAAGACCCCAGAAGCCTGCGCGTAGCCATTTCCTTGGCCCTGAAAGACCCCATTGCCACATTGAGAGCTATGTAGTTGAACAAGGCGAACATAAGCAGCACAAGGCTGAGTATCAAAACAAAATCAAACAAATAGCTCTTTGATGCTGTAAGACATCCTCCTGAAGTATCCGACAGCTCATCGTAGCGGAAAAGCTTGACCTGCTCCTCCAGGATCCTTTTAACGTCCTCTTCCGAGGCTTCTTCAAGATATAACGCTCTGCTATAATTGTTTCTGGCCGCCGAGCGGATCTTTGCAATCAGTTCATCCCGGTCTGTGCCATCTTTCACCTTGAAAAGGCAGAGGTCTTTCTGGTGCATCCTCTGTGGATTCTTCCAGTAATACTGGAGAGTAGGTCCTGCAATGTTGATTACCACATCGTGAGGCAGCATCAGAGACCTCTCATAATCGCCGATTATGCCTTCTACCGTATATTCCAGATCATCCAGCACAAAGTGCTTGCCCACGGCATCTCTGCCCCAGCCCGCCTTGCGGGCGAAGCTCTCGGACACCAGAGCGTTAGTGTTGTCGCTGAGAACATTGCGGTTTCCTGAGATGAACCTTGTAGGAAAGAAGTCAAAGAAATCCAAATCGCACAGAAGCAGCTCAATGCTGTAGCTTTCCTCACCAATCTTTATGTCCGCAGGGCGGGTGGCGCTGAAAAGAGTCGTCTGCTCCACTTCCGGAATGTTTGACTTCAGAAACTCCGGCTGGTCGAAACATCCGCCCAGATACTTGCCCCACAGGGTCATCGTGTATATACGGTCATAGTCTTTGTTTTCGTGGTCCAGCCTCCACAGGTCATTGGTATAGCTCAGAAGCGGGATAATGAAAGCCAGAGCCACACTAATGCCTATGATTTCTATCAGAGTATAAAACTTGTGTTCCTTCAGGAAACGGAGATATGTTCTCATAATATTCTTTAAAGCAGATTCTTAACGTCGTTTACTATACGTCCGTCAAACAGGTCTATCACCCTCTGGGCAAATGTGGAGTCTTTCTGGGAGTGGGTAACCATCACGATTGTGGTTCCCTCCTTGTTCAATTCACTCAACAGGTCCATGACCTCCTTGCCGTTCTTTGAATCCAGGTTACCTGTAGGCTCATCGGCCAGAATCAGTTTAGGGTTGGACACCACTGCTCTGGCAATTGCAACCCTCTGCTGCTGACCTCCTGAAAGCTGCTGAGGAAAATGCTTTGCACGGTGAGAGATATTCATCCTCTTGAGCATCTCGGTAACTCTCTTTTTCCTCTCCGATGCAGATATGTTCAGATACCTTAGAGGAAGTTCAACGTTCTCATACACATTAAGTTCATCGATGAGGTTGAAGCTCTGGAAAACAAAGCCGATATTGCCCTTGCGGAACTTTGTCCTCTCCTTTTCCTTGAGAGAAGCCACCTCGGTTCCCAGAAGCTGATAGCTTCCGCCCGTAGGATTGTCCAGAAGGCCGAGGATGTTCAGAAGGGTTGACTTTCCGCATCCGGAAGGCCCCATTATGGCCACAAACTCCCCTTGCTTGATCTCAAATGAAACACCGTCAAGTGCAGTGGTTTCGATTTCTTCCGTACGGAAGACCTTGCTAAGATTAGATACTTTTATCATAATGTATTGTTTATTAGTTATTTCTATCTGATTTTCAAACTCTTATTCTTTTTTCAATGCCTCGGCGGGATTAGTCCGTGCGGTCTTGATGCTCTGGTAAAGCACGCTTACCGCCGCTATGACGGCAACCGCCAGTCCAGCAAGTGCAAATATCCACCAGTGAAGGCTGATACGGTGACCGTATCCTGAGAGCCAGCGGTTCATAATAAACCAGGCAACCGGAGCTCCAATAACAAAGGCAATGCCCACATTCTTCATAAACGACAGCACCAGTCCTTTCAACACACCTGAATATTCGGCCCCGAAAACCTTTTTTACGGATACGCTGCGAATCTCCTGCTGCATATAGTAAGAACTCATTGCAAAAAGGCCGAGAGCACTCACCAAAATGGAGAGCAGCGTAAAAACAAGCACTATTTTGAGCACTCGGCTTTCATCCTTGAAACCATCTGCAATCAATTCCTCAATATAACTGGCCTGGAACAGATGGTCTGGAAACAAATCCTTAGTAATGATTTCAACCCGCTTTCGGGCTTCTGACTTGTCGCCTATAGTTTTCACGACAAGAACCCAAGGAGAATCATCATCCGGATTTTCTCCGCGATTGTGGATTAGTGCCGCACTCTGGTCATTTTCAAGGGGACGGATTTTGAAATCGTGGTAAATACCACCTATCTGAATTGTCCCGAATTTGGCAGTCTGGAACTCAGTGGCTGATTCGTCTATGCCTATCTGTTTAAATGCATACTCATTCAGCCACCAAGTGTGAGGCTGATGATTGTCGTGTTTGACTTTCAAGCCCAAAATATCAAAGTATTTGTCATCTCCCTGAATCTGCTGGAAAGATACCCAGCGGCCGTCAGGCATTTCAATAGTCCAGTTGTTCGTGCCTTCCAGCGGAATGCCGTCGCCTTGCCCAACTTCTTCCACGCAGGATTCAGCACGGAGACAATCCAGCAGCGGGCGGATATCGCCAGTCTTTCCAAACGCATTGTCCACCACAAGGACATCTTTCGTATTGTAACCCAAGTCTGAGGTAACCAGATGCCGAACCTGAAGCCACATGGTAATTGCGCTGACCAGCATAACAATAGCCACCACATTCTGCACAACGATGATTATCTTGCTGTAAACCGTCTTTGTCTTGAGCCGGAGTGTTCCGCGCACAATTTCTATTGGCTCAGCCCTTTGGATTAACAGAGCCGGGACAATACCGGCAAGTATGCCCAGTACTGCAATAAACCCAGCCACCAGTAAAATGTTTGTTGGCGTAACAGCCTCAAAAATGGACACTTGATATTCAAGAACACGGGATGCAAGAGGAGAGATCACCTGGGCAAGCACTATAGCCAGAAGCATAGAAATGCCGCAAACAAGAGTACTTTCTCCAATCATCTTCAAGAAGATACTGCGTTTACCGGCACCTGAAAGCCTACGGGTAGCCATCTCCCGGGCCCGAAAACCAGTCAAGGCAGTAGTAAGATTGATGTAGTTCAAGACGGCAAAGACCAGAAGGAGAATGCACATCGCCAGAAGGAAATTCACGAAATTCCTGTTACCGAACTGAACGGTCCTTGTCCCGTCATAATTTCCGTCTTTAAGGAAATACATATCCTTCAATGGAATGATACGGACCGTATCGTACTCCTGCTTATATACCCAGAAATTTTCTTCCAGCCATTCAAGGATTTCGCCCTGCTTTGCCTTGATGTCTGCATTGGGATAAGTCATAACGAAACAGATACCGGCACCCGCATTGCTCATTTCCTCATTGTTGGCGGAATTCATTTTAGTCATCATTTCGCCGCGCAGAAGAATGTCCTGAGCTTTAAGTATGGAATTCCCGAAGTCTTTGTAGATGCCGCAAACAGTCAACGGGACTTCATATGCGTTATTGATAATTACCTGACCTATAGGATCCTTGTCGCCGAAATGTGCATTGGCAAACTCCTGGCTTATCATACAGCGGTCCCAGGAAACCTTCCAGTCGGATTTACTGCCAGCCACCAGATCGTAGCTGAACATCTCGAAGAAAGTGCTGTCGGCTGCCATAACACTTCCATAGACCAGTTTCCCATTTATTGTATAAGCGGAAGCAGAAGAGAGATTGGCTACGCAGCACCCCTTTTCAATTTCTGGGATATTATTCTTCAGGTGTTTGTCTAGCCAATAACCCATTGTAACCCGATTGTCATTGGCTATCACATAAATCCGGTCCGCGTTCTGCTGGAAAGAATCCGTGGACAACTGCCGATGAATATACACCGCCAGCAGCAGCACGAAAGCCATAGACACCGTAAGGCCAACAAGGTTTACCGCCCCGTACAACTTGTTCTTCTTCAAAAAATTCCAGAAACTCTTCATAGCTTAGAATACAAGTACATCGCTGTCACCGTAGTTGTCATAGCTTGAGGTGATTACCTTCTCTCCTGGATTCAGGCCTTCCAGCACCTCAAAGTACTGAGGGTTCTGCCTGCCGATCTTGATTTTGCGCTTGGTTGCGCCCTTTCCGTCCTTGTCCATCACGTAAATCCACTGTCCGCCGGTCTTCTGGTAGAAGGAGCCTCGGCTGATGAGGATGGCTTCCTCGCTCTGTCCGAGCTGGAGGTTCAGGTAATAGGTCTGGCCGGTTCTTATGTTGTCCGGCTGGGCTCCCGTGAAGAGGAAGTCTGCCTTGAACTTTCCTTCCCTGACCTCGGGATAGACTTTGCGGATTACGGTGTTGTATGTCTCTCCCTGGCGGTCGAAGGAAGCTGAAAGGCCGGCTGTCACGCGATCTATGTAATGCTCGTCGATCTGAGCCTCTATCTTGTAGGTTTCGAGGTTGTTGATCTGGCCAATCTTCATTCCGGCGGCAACATTCTGGCCAAGTACAACATCCAGAAGACCGAGTTCTCCGTCTATAGGGGCGGTAACGGTGAGGTTGTTTTTCCTCTCCCTTATCATATTCATATTCAGACGCATATTGGAAAGGCTCTCGTTCATCTGCTGGATTTCTACGGAGCGGTAAAGGCTGTCTTGCCTTTCCCTTTCTTTGGTGAGCTGGTAGTTTTTCTGGCTCAGGATGAAGTCTTCCTCAGCCTTCAGATACTCGTCTCTTGAAACAAGCTTGTCTGCATAGAGAGCCTTGTACTGATCGTATGTACGCCTGTTCCTCTGGACTTCCATCTCCAGGGCAAGCCTCTCCTTTCGTACGGAGAGCTTCTGCTGTTCCATGGAAATCATAGTGTTTCTCAGGATATTCTCCTTCTCGGCCAGGTCTGCCTCGGCGTTGAGGATCTGAAGGTCCAGATTGTCGTTTCTCAGGCGGACTATCGGATCGCCCTTCTTTACGGCAGTGCCTTCCTCTATGAGAATCTGCTCAACCACTCCGCCTTCCATAGGGCTGAGCTGTATGGTAACCATTGGCTGAACCTGGGCGTTGATCCTGATGTAATCTTTGAACTCTCCCTTTTTCACTTCGCTGAGAGTGATGCTCTTGGCATCTGCCCTGAGAGTCTTCTGGTTACCCTTGGCAAGAAGGTAAACCACAAAGAGCAGCACAAACGCTCCCAGCCAGTATGGGATGGCTTTCATCGTGAAAGCCCGGCTTATTCCCTGTTTCTTTTCAATAACCCTATCCATATCGATTGCTATCCTATTTCTTTATTATTTGTGTAATTATCGCTGAGACAGATAACTCTGCCCCTGATAATATCTGAGAACCTTTTCCTTGATCATATAGGTGAGCTGGGCCTGAAGCCTGTCGGCCTGAGCCTGGAGCCAGGTGTTTACTGCTGTCTGATACTCTATGGAGGAAATCATGCCCTGCTCGTATTTCTTGACATTCAGCTTATATGCTTCTTCCTGGACTTCAGCCCTTTTTACGGCCAGCTTCCAGGATGAGAGGGTATTGTCCCTGTCCTGTACGGCCCTTTTTACCTCAGAGGCAAGCTCCGTCATCTTCTGGTCTCTTTCGGCGACAGCCTTGTCATATGCGTTCTTTCTCCTTCTTACAGACGATTGAGACTGGAGTCTGTTATATATCGGAATGCTTATACTTACCTGAAGGTATTCTCCACTGTTGTTCTTGAACTGCTCCCTGAATGGAGTCGGCGTGTAGCCGGCTCTGCCTGGATATGTGAAATAAGACGTTGACCAGCCACCATTAAGGCTCAGGCTCGGAGCCAGCTGCCATCTGGCTGTGGAAAGCTGTCTTTTGGCATTGCTGACATTTCCCTCGGCGATTATTGCCTGGGGATTGTGGGCCAGAGCGTAATCTACAATCTGACTGATGTCTTCTTTTGTTCCGGCAGTCTCATTTGCAAGACGGGACGGCTCGTTCTCATCCAGGACAAGAGGCTCCTCCATCGGCCACATCATCACGCTCTTGAGGGTAAGAAGCGCATCCTCCGCGCGGTTCTTAGCCTGAAGACTCTGATACTGCTTGTCTGAAAGCTCGGCTTCCATCTGAACCACGTCTGCGTAAGCCTTCCTGCCTAGCTGCTCTTCCTTTCTGGCTTTGGAAAGAGACAACTCGGCGGCTGCCACCTGATCCTGGAGAATCTTTGACAACTCAGTATAATAAAGTACATTGCTCCAGGCTTCCATAGTTGCCAGACAAACCTCATCCTCAGTCTGTTGCTCCCGGCTGATACCCATAAGAAGAGAAGTCTCTGCAATCTTCATATTGTTGACTGCCTGGAATCCGTCAAACAAAGTAAGGCCGGCTGAAAGAGAATATCCGTTGTGGAAAGACTTGATGTTGCTGTAGGTGTTGGTCTCAGGGTCAACGCTTCGGCCCCAGTTGTAATAGCCATAAGAAGATGCACTCACAAATGGAGTGAAAGTTTTCAGAATCGCATCTCTACGCTCCACTCTGGCATCGGAAAGATCCGCCTGGGCCATCTTCATCTTTGATGAATGCTCCACGGCATATTCCATACACTGAAGGAGAGTCATCGGCATTGGGGACTCTGCGCTTTCCCCGCCGCCAGCCATATCTTGTGCCGAAGACCGGACAGTTGAAAAAAATGTCAGGAAAAGCGCGAGAGACCACGCAAACAAACATCTAACTGAAATAACTTTAACCATAACCTGAAATCAATCGCCCTGAATTGCAGCACCACCCGTGCCACAAAAGCCAAATCGCTGAGAAACAGGTGATTTGAGAAAACGCAAAAAGAAAAGGGTGTAAACTTTCTTTACACCCTTTCTCAATTGTTTACAGGTTGGATTCAAGTCTAGGCTTTCTTCTTCTTTCTCAAGGCCCTGATAACAATGTCTATCAGTATCAGGGCAAGGATGCAGAGCCCGCCGAAGATTATGTACGGCAGGTAACTAGGTTTATTTTCAGCTGCCGGAACAGGATAGCTGTCGCCGAGAATTACTTTGTCTCTGAGGTAAACGGCATAGGCGTACCATTCCTGGATATCTGCATTGTCCAGAAACCAGCCAGCGGCATTGCCCCTTAGGCTGCAATGCGTTTCAATGTCCGGAACTACCTGACCTTCTTTGTTCTTAGGCTCCAGACTCAGAAGGCCGTGGGATTTTTCACCTGCCAGAGAGATGTTGTTTGCCGTGTAAAGATCTGTGACAACAGGATAGAGATCTGAAGATACTATTTTCTTTCCGTGAACAAAAACATCCTTGACTCTGAAGAACTTAGGCATACGTGAATTGTATGTGTAGTTCAGGCCGTAGAAACTGATGTGGGTGTCTGGATTCTCGGCGGCGGAGGAGGAGTTGAACTCGCAGATTTTCTTGATTTCGCTTCCTTTGAGATAGCATACAACCAGCTGGCTGCCAGGGTTCTTCCTGGAATCCCTTCCCAAAGACAGAGAATTGAAAATGTCGTTGTAGGTAATTGGTCCTTCTGGCAACTGCTGACGCAGAACTCCGTCTGGAACCACAGCCACAAGGCGGGCAGAATCTATGTTGATTTCGTTCAGGAAATAAGCGGCGTTGAAGATTGCCTTTGCAACATCATATCCAAAAGGATTGAATCCGGTGGAATCCGTATGTATGGAAAGCGGAGTCTTTATAGTATCAATTACATCAAAAGGATTTGAATGATAGCGCTTTCCGAACTGATCCACAACCTTTTCCTTCAGGCGGTCAAAGATAATCTGGGTGGCCGGATCAGGAGTGATGTTTTCTGGAAGCGGAAGGAGCTTGTAACCGGAAACGGCAACGGAAGAACCATTCTTTATAAGATCAGCCTCGCCGATGAATTCTCCGTTTGCTCCCGCTGAAACTATGGCGGTGTTGCCAACCATATAAGGCTCTGCAAGCGCCTCGTGGTCGTGACCGCTGACAATCAGGCTAATCTCAGGGCATTCACGGGCCAAGCGGGCATCCTCGCTGTTTTCCCTTGTAAGGGCTCCGCTGTGAGACAGGGCTATAATGCAATCCACTCCAGCGCTTTGCATTGCAGGGATCATCTTCTTTGCAACCTCAACAGGATCTTTCCACGGCATCTTGCCCTTAACGGCGCTGGTCTCGTAGGCGTTCTTTCCAAGAATGCCAAAAATGCCAACCTTCATTCCGCCTTTCTGGAGAATGATGTATCTCTGGTGGTTGATATAAGGAAGAGCCTGGGCAAAATCCTTGTTCTCTCCGGCATCTATGTTGGCCGTAATGTTCAAAGGCCAGTCTACCAGCTTGTTGGTTACAGGATTAATGGAATTGCCCTGGATGCGGGAATTGTAGAACATATAAGACAGGGAAGTCAGCCCAAGGTCAAAATCGTGGTTTCCGAAAACAAAGGCATCATATCCGGCAAGAGCCAGCTGGCGGTACTCTGTAGCGTCTATCTCCGTGAAAGCGGAATAAATAGAGCCAAAGGCAATGTCTCCGGCATCCAGGGTAACCACTCCGTAACCCTCAGCCTGAGCTTTTGCCCTCTCCTGGTTGATGAAGGCGGTAAGCCTAGGGTATTTCTCCGCGCAGGAATGCAGGTCGGAGGTGAAAATCACCTTAACCTTCTGGGCAGCTGACTGGCTGCAGAAGAAAAAGGCTGCAATCACCATCGCTGAAATTGTCAAAAATCTTCTCATATCTCAAAATGTTGTTATTCCAAAAAACGCTTCATTTCACAAGCCATCTCCTCCGCCTTGATAGCTGCGGTCTGCGCAAACTTTTCGGTTGAGTCTGCGTAAATTATGCCTCGCGATGAATTGACCAACAAGCCGCAGGAAGAATTCATCCCGGCCTTTGCCACCTCCTCGACAGTGCCTCCTTGAGCCCCAACTCCTGGAACCAGGAAGAAGTTGTCCGGGCAGATCTGCCTGATTCTGGCCAGTTGCTCCGGACGTGTGGCGCCCACCACAAACATTATGTTCTCCTTGCTTCCCCATTGAGAGGACTTGCGTATAACCCTCTCGTAGAGAGGAACCTCCATCTGTGCATCATACTGGTCTTCATTCTGAGAGACGGTAAGCATAGTCTCAAAATCAACCGCCGTGACATTGGAAGTCAGAGACAGCAGAATCACCCACTTGTCCTTGTATTCAAGGAAAGGCCGGATCGCGTCTCCGCCCATATATGGAGAAAGCGTAACAGCGTCGCAGTCCATTCTCTCAAAGAAAGCCTTGGCGTACTGGCGAGCGGTATTTCCAATGTCTCCCCTCTTTGCATCGGCGATGACAAAAATGCCTGGATAAGTATCTCTGATGTACTGGACAGTTCTCTCCATCTCCATCACGCCCTCCCAGCCGGCAGCCTCGTAAAATGCCGTATTTACCTTGTAGGCAACAGCATAGGGAACCGTGGCGTCTATAATGTCTTTGTTGAAAAGGAAGATGGCCTCGGCATCGCTCATAGTTACATTGCGTTCCTTAACACAGGACGGAACCTTTTCCAGGTCCGTGTCCAGTCCAACGCAAAGGAAACTTCCCTTCTTTTTTATCTGGCCGTATAATTCGTCGTAAGTCATTGTCTTGTTAATTTTTAATTAGGCTTGCAGCAACAAGCCGCCGGTGAAAGAAGCCAGCTTTTCCCTGGCGTAATCCGGAGTTACCCTGAAGCACTTCTTGCCGGAAGACGGGGCATCGTACATAGCATCCACCATTATTGCTTCGCATATAGACCTAAGGCCTCTTGCTCCCAGGTTATACTTGACAGCTGTATCTACAATAATGTCAAGCACTTCTGCTTCCACTTGAAGGTCAATGCCATCCATCTTGAATATCTTCTCGTACTGCTTCATAAGGGCGTTCTTAGGCTGAGTAAGAATGTCCATCAAAGCCTCGCGGTTCAACGGATGGAGGAATGTAACCACAGGAAGCCTTCCAATAAGCTCAGGAATCAAGCCGTATGAACGAAGATCCTGCGGAGCAATGTAACGCAACAGGTCTTTCTTGTCCACGCCCTTGGTCTTTTCCTGCACTCCATAGCCTACCACCTTGGTGTTGAGCCTCTGGGCAATCTTCTTGTCTATACCTTCAAACGCTCCGCCGCAAATGAAGAGTATGTTGTTGGTGTTTACGGCTATCATCTTCTGCTCGGGATGCTTTCTTCCTCCCTGCGGAGGAACGTTTACTATGTTGCCCTCCAGAATCTTGAGCATTGCCTGCTGAACTCCCTCTCCGCTTACGTCGCGTGTAATGGAAGGATTGTCGCTCTTGCGGGCTATCTTGTCTATCTCGTCTATGAAGACTATGCCCATCTCCGCCTTTGCAACATCGTAATCAGCATCCTGAAGAAGCCTTGTGAGTATGCTTTCCACATCCTCTCCAACATATCCTGCTTCTGTGAGGACAGTTGCGTCAACAATAGCAAAAGGAAGATGCAGCATTTTGGCTATGGTCCTGGCCAGAAGAGTCTTACCTGTTCCAGTAGGCCCAACCATAAGAACATTAGACTTCTCCAGCTCAACTCCGGAGCCGTCGTCATCCTGGCTCAATATCCTCTTGTAGTGGTTGTAAACCGCAACACTGAGAAATTTCTTTGCCTCGTCCTGACCTATGACATACTGGTCCAGATACTTGTGTATTTCCCTCGGCGACAGAAGCTTGAACTCCTCTTTTACCTTGGACACATAGCTCTTACCCTTGCTGTCTCCGCTGGCAGTATTGGAGTGAATGTAATCGTGGATATTGTCTACGCAGTCTGTGCAGATGCATCCGGAAGAACGGCCTATAAGCAATGCCCCGTCCTTCTCCCCGCGTCCGCATATTATGCACTTGGGAGCGGTGCGGCTTCTTCCCGCGCCCTTTTCTCCGGCAGTCATCTTACTTCTTCTTTGCCTTGGAGAGAATCTCGTCTATCATTCCGTACTCCTTGGCTTCCTGAGAAGTCATCCAGTAGTCTCTGTCAGCATCTTTCTCTATCTGCTCCAGAGTCTTGCCGGTATTCTCCGCCAGAGATTCGTAGAGTTCTCTCTTTGTCTTGATGATTTCCCTTGCCTCAATCTCAATGTCTGAAGCCTGTCCGGAAGTTCCTCCCATAGGCTGGTGAATCATTATCCTGGAATGAGGAAGCGCGCTGCGGCGGCCCTTCACTCCTGCAGCCAGAAGCACGGCAGCCATAGAAGCGGCCATTCCTGTGCAGATTGTGCAAACCTTAGGGTTAACCAGGTTCATGGTGTCGTAGATTCCCCATCCGGCATATACCTGTCCGCCGGGAGAATTGATGTACAGCTGGATATCAGACTCAGGGTCTGCAGATTCCAGGTAGAGGAGCTGCGCCTGGATAATGTTGGCCACATCATCGTTGATAGGCACTCCAAGGAAAATGATCCTGTCCATCATAAGTCGGGAGAAAACATCCATAGAAGCTACGTTCAGATGTCTTTCCTCAATAATCGTAGGATTGATGTATGCAGCGCTGAAGCCTGCATAACCATCAAGTTTCAAGGAGCTTATTCCCTTGCGGTCCTGTGCGAATTTCTGAAAGTCCTTTATCATGTCTTAATCTTTATTCTGCCTTCTCTTTCTTGGCTGCAGCCTTCTTTGGAGCGGCCTTTTTCTTAGCGGGCTTTGCCGGAGCGGCGTTGTCGTTCAGAAGAGCCAGCTCCTCGCGGGTAACCTGCTTTACATCTGCCTCAACAACTCCCTTCACCCAGTCCAGAACCTTGTCTTCCTCGCATTTTTCATATACGCGGTTAAGATCCTTCTCGCTGGCAAGCATCCGCTCTGCGGAGCTAGTCAGGTATTCCTCAGGAACATTCGGCATTCCGTACATTGCAAACTGCTGGGCTGTCATGGCCTTTGCGGTATTGAGAAGATCTTCCTTGGCAATCTTCATCTTCTGGTCGTCAAAAAGCTTGCGGCTGACCATCTGCCAGCGGAAATCCTGCAGGAAGAGAGGGAATTCCTTCTCTATCTGCTCCATAGTGAACTTGCCGTCGTTGACCTTGAAAAGCCACTTCTTCAGGAAGTTCTCAGGAAGCGGAAGGTCTGCCTTCTTTACAAGATAGTCTATAAGGTCTCTTCGATAGCGCCAGTCGCTCTCCTGCTTGAATTCTCCCTTAAGCCTCTCAGAGAGAGCCTTTTCAAATCCAGCCTCATCCTTTACGGCATCTTTGCCGAACAGGCGGTCGAACAGGGTCTGGTCTACCTTTGCCGGAACAAATGTCTGAACCTTTGCTATGGTGAGCTTGAAAACCGGATTCTCGGCGTCAAATTCTTCCTTCTTGATTCTCAGCAGAGAAGCCCTGTCTGTCTCGTTAGGGAAGCACTTTACAACATCAATGTCGAAGCTGTCGCCGGCTTTCTTTCCGATGAACTGCTTCTTGTTCTTTGCATCTATGCTCTTGAGGGTGATGAAGGTGTTCTCAACCTTCTTCTCTCCCTGCTCCAGATCTACCTGGAGGAAATCCTCCTCGCCTGCCTTCTCTGTGTCTTCCAGAGAGCCGAACTGGCGCAGAATGTCTTCCTTGTACTTTGCAAGGGCCTCGTCATCAACCTTGATGTCGTAATAAGTCACCTTGTCAGACTTGTCCAGAGAGATCTCAACCTTTGGCTTTACGGCCATATCGTAAACGAACTCAAAGGTCTCGTCCTTCTCAATGTCTATCTTTTTCTGGAGTTCCTCGTTAGGAATCGGTTCGCCGATAAGGTCAAGGTTATTGTCCTTTATGAAACCGTTGATTCCGTCTGTGATGAGCTCATTCACGGCCTCGTTCATTGCCGTTGGGCCGTAAAGCCTCTCTATCAGCCCCATAGGAGCCATACCCTTGCGGAATCCCTTAAGTTCTGCCTTTCTGCGATACTCTTTCAGCTGTTTGTCTTTCTTTTCGTTTGCTTCTTTCTTCTCAAACTCTACCGTCAAAAGGTAGGTCAGCTGTTCTGTTTCTTTCTTAGTTACTTTCATATTGTCTTTAATTGTAAATATTCTAATAGCCGATGGACATAAATGTCCAAGACCCGCAAATTTAGGCATTTTTTGCTACTTTTGCAGCGCAAGAATAATTATTAACATCAAAAAAATACCTCAAAAGATTATGAGACAGAAAATTGTTGCCGGAAACTGGAAGATGAACACCACAGTGGCAGAAGGAATTGAACTTGTAAACCAGATCATTGGAAAGATAGAGGAAGTTCCTCAAGACGTAAAGCTTATCGTTAACACTCCTTTCACCCACCTGTTTCCTGTCAGCAAGATAATCGGAGACATCAAGTGCCCATTCTGCCGTTCCAAGATTTCTCTGGGCTCCCAGAACTGCGCAGACAAGGAAAAAGGCGCTTACACCGGAGAGGTTTCCGCCAAGATGCTCGCATCTGTAGGCAAAGCCGTTGGAACTGTAGCCGGCGCCCCTGAGGGAGCAATTGGAGCACCTGTTGAATACGTAATTCTCGGCCACTCAGAAAGAAGAGGCTACTACGGGGAAACCAACGCTATCCTTCTTGAGAAGATCAAGCTCGCCCTCGCAGAAGGCCTGAAGGTCATCTACTGCGTAGGAGAGGCCCTGGAAGAAAGAAAGGCCGGCAAGCACTTTGAGGTTGTGGCCAATGAAATAAAGGAAGTCCTTTTCAACCTCAGCGATGATCAGATGAAAAACGTTGTTGTAGCTTACGAGCCTATCTGGGCCATCGGAACCGGCGAAACCGCCACCAAGGAGCAGGCTCAGGAAATCCACGGATTCATCCGCAAGACCTTAAGCGAGAAGTTCGGCGCCCTTGCAGAAGATACTTCCATCCTCTACGGCGGAAGCTGCAAGCCATCCAACGCCAAGGAGCTTTTCAGCCAGAAAGACATAGACGGCGGCCTGATCGGCGGCGCATCTCTCAAGGCAGATGACTTCATCGCCATCGCCAAGAGCTACTAAAAATCCGCTGCCGCTTAACAGTCTGGCAATCAGCATAAAAACAAAACATCCTCCCTTGGTTTCAGGGGAGGATGTTTGCTTATATCGCTGAGTGTCAACAAATTAAAGGGCAGGCATTACTGCTTTTCACTTGCCGCAGGTTTTTCTTTAAGCTTCAGGGTGCCGTCAAGCTTATAGGTACCTTCAACAAAAAGGCTCTTCTTTTCAGTTTCCACTTCCAAAGGAGCAATCTTTACGGAATCATTGCCGTACTGAGGACTCTGCTCAGGGTTGTCAGACGAGCGGTAAACCACATACACCTCGTCTTTGTCAAAACTGTAGAAAATTTCTTTATCCACCGTCAGCACTCCGTTCGTATCCGTTTTTTCAGCAATCATTTCCGTATTGTCAGACTCAGACGGTTTGTGGGTTCTGATTCTCAAAGTGGCATTCTTGACAGGATTGCCCTCACTGTCCTGAACGTTGACTTTTAGCTTGAACACCGTGTGAGGCGCCCCATACTCGCATATTACTTCTCCATTATTACCGCCCCTGTTGCAGGTGCAGGAAGACAGCCCCAGAACCGAGATGACGCTTGCCAGCAGATACTTCCAAAATGCCTTGATTCTCTTTGCCATAATAAAAACAATTACTCAGCGATTGAGGTATTTCCCATCGCTGAGGACAAATTTATAAAAAAAATCTGAGAAATTATTTCAGGCGGTCGAGGTGGCAGAACTGGAGGCTACCGTCTGAATTCCTCAGATGCATTCCTCCGCCTTCGCAATAGCGGAAGAACTTGCAGGAGCCGCACTGGCCTGTCTTCATCCAGGATCTGTCGCGATAAACCTGGAAACGGTTGTTCCACACTTCCATAAAATCGTCCTTGTAGATGTTGCCCTGGTTGTAGTCTGCCCTGATGCTCACGCAAGCGGAGATGGAACCGTCGTTGAGCACAGAGCCCACATTCACTCCGGCGTGGCAGCGGAAAAGATGGCCTCTCACCTTTCCCTCCAATGGCCCCAGAAAGCCCTCGCAGGCATAGTCGCACTTTATGCGGCCTTCCTTGCGGGTATCTTCTATGAACTTCATCACGCCCCGGAAACGCTCGTTGTCCAGCTGCATCATTGGATCGTACTTACCCCTTCCTGACGGAAACACGGTGAATACCCTCCACCGCTTCAGCCCCATCGAAATGAGCATCTCCTTTATCTGGTTGAGTTCGTTGTAATTTCTTTGATTTACGCAGGTTACCACGTCGAAGGCCAGGTCATCACCAGCCGATATCGCCAGCTTTATTGCTCCAACCGCTCTCTCGTAGCTGCCTTCACGGCCCCTCATCCAGTCGTGAGACTCCTTAAGGCCGTCCAGACTCACCGTCATAGAATGCAGGCCGGAAGCCATCAGCCTCCTGAACCTGTCCGGAGTCATTGCAAAGCCGTTGGTTACCATTCCCCACGGAAAACCCTTCTGGATTATCTTGTGCCCGCATTCCTCCAGGTCTTTGCGCATCAAAGGCTCTCCGCCGGTCAGTATCACCAGTATATGCCCAGGGTCATCCCCTACTTTCTCGCAATAGGCCTTTACGGAATCCAGCACCTTCAGAAAATCCTCAGCCTTCATAGACATTGCAGACGGCAGAACCTTGCAGTCGCTGCCGCAGTGCCTGCAATGCAGGTTGCAGGACAGCGTACACTCCCAGAAGAGCTGCTTGAGCTTATGTTCCTTGATGTCTATGTGCCTGATTTTCCGCTCTGCCTCGCAGGCCAGCCAGGTCTTGAAAGGAAGCCCTTTCATTTATCCTTAAGTTTTAGATTGAAGTTTATCTCATAATCTCCGTGATCCCAGCGGCCATCTCCTTCATCCAATGTTTCAGTCTTAACAGTAACGGAATCGTCCTTGAACCTCCCTCTATGCTCCGGGTTATATTCCTCATAGTAAACCACATTGGCCTCGGAAAGATTATCAAGTTCATAAGAGAAATACAATACTTTTGAAACCGTGCCGTCATCCTCTGTCTCCACATCGTGAAGAATCAGATTATCCTTCAGATTCTTGATAAACAGCCTTGTCTTCCCCACCGGATTGCCTGCCTGATCCACGACCTTTGCCGTTACTTTAAGAGTTGAGTGCGGACATCCATATTCCACCTTTGGAGCACAACCGGCAAAACCCATCAGCGCCAGCGCTCCTACCAGTATCTTTCTAAAAACTCGCATATTATTCCTCAAAAGACTTCTCAAAGATACTATTTTCATTCAGAAAATCAGTCATCAGCAGATTTTGGCCTGAGTTTCAGCTGGATATCTATCTTATAGTCTCCCGTATGCCAACTCCCTTTGCCCTCCTTGTACACAGATTTCACCCTAACGGAATCATCCTTGTACTTATCTGCCAATCCCGGGTTGTTCTTGCCGTAAAAGACCGCATTAACCCCATCCTTAAGGTGATCCTCCTTGTAATCAGGACCTCCATAAATCTCGTGGTAATATGATAAATTACCCTTCAGGTCTGACGTAATCACATGATAATTGAGATTGTCTTCCAGATCTTTGAGCTCTAGCCTGACATTGGCAACAGGATTGTTATTCTGGTCTGTAACTTTACCGGATATCTTGAGATTTGAATAAGGAGTTCCATAGGCACAGCAGCCCATCAATGTGCTGAAACCAGCCCAGCTTACAATTAAAGCCAATATCTTTCTTGTTTTTAGTTTCATTCGTCCAGTGATTTAACTTTTCAAAGATAGAAAAAACGATGATTTTTTTCAATCTTTCAAACAATTAGTCATCGGCAGATTTTGGCCTGAGTTTCATCTGGATGTCTATCTTATATACACCCTCATTCCATTCATCCCAATCGTTGTTGTTACGCTTGTAGTTTGAGTAGGCTCTTACAGAGTCGTCCTTGAACTTGCCGGCATATTTGGGATTATTCTTCTCGTAATAAACTGCATTCACGCCGTCTCTCAGCTTTCCTTTCAGGCTGCCATACTCAAAATCAGACTTGTAGGAAATGCGGCCTTTGGCATCGAAATACAGCTCCAAAGCCCTTTCATTGTGCCTTAAATCTTTTAGCTCCAGCCTTGCGTCAGGCACCGGATCACCATTCTGATCCGTTATTTTTCCTTCAATCTTGATTGTCTTGTAGGTTGATTCTACGCAAGATGCCACCAGCAATCCGCAGAGTAGCATAGCTGCAAATGTTAAGACTTTCTGTTTCATAATTATTCGCTTTTATCAAACAATAATTCCAGCAATAATACTCTTTGTTATCTTCCAGCCGCAAATATCACGCCGCAAGTGCAGCGGCTATTGATAATTAGCGGAAATAATGTACCTTTGCAGTCCAATGCGGGTATGGCGTAATTGGCAGCCGCGCCAGACTTAGGATCTGGTGGAGTAATCCGTGGGGGTTCGAGTCCCTTTACCCGCACAAGGGGACTGCATCACAAAATGCAGTCTCTTTTCTTTTTTTATAACTCTCTGATATTTTGCGGCATATTGAGAACACAGAATTCTCTTTTACGGTTAGATATTCATTTTTGGATTTGTCCCACAAAATACCATCTGGAAACACCAAATTCTGTACTCTTCGGCATATTTCCAGGTTTCCAGCAGCCCATAAAGTTCCTAAATGTGAGCACAATGCGATTACATCTGCTACCCTATTGGGAAGGTTAGATAATTTGCTCCCCAATTTTTCAAGATTTTCTTTCAGTTTTGCCCTGTCTTGGCTCAGCTCAGAAATAGCCACATTATACTCTTCATCATCTATCTTGCCGACTGCATGCCTAATCTGAATGTTCTTGATGTCAGTTTCTATTTCAGTCAGTCTCTTCTTCAATATAATCCTATCCTTATCAGATTCGCTTTCCAGCACTCCCATCTGAGCCATCACTACCCTTCTGAACAAATCCTGAATCTCCGAGATTACATTATATCCTTCTAGCAATTCCCTGTACTTGCTGTGCAGTATCTTCGCTGAGGTATTCTGTCCGCACCCCTTGAGATTGCACTTATAGTAATCTATATTCTTTTTCTTGTTGGTATATGCTGTGAAAGGAGTAAAATCCTTGCTGCATAGCACATGATGTCTTAATGGAAACTTCGGATTCTCCTTCTTATGCTTATACCGCCCTGTTCGCCCTGAGAGTATTTCTTGCACTCTCAGGAACTGGGTATATGTTATTAGAGCTGGATGCTTTCCATCTACGATTTCATCGCCTATAAGATGATTCTTAATCTTTCCTGCATAAAACGGATTGGTAAGAATCTTATGCAATGTCTGCTTTGAGAATTCAAGCCCCCTGTCTTTGAGCCTTTGCACTATCTCTTTATTGGTTATGCCCTGTAGCTTCCAATGAAATGCCTTCCTCAGCAGTTCTCCCTTTTCATTGATGGTATAGACTGTGTTGATGCTCTTGCCTGACTTGTCATAGCCAAGCGGAGCCCTGCTGCACCATACTCCCGAAGACATGCAATGCCTTCTTCCCGACAGAAACTTATCTACCCTATTGGTATTGTCCCATTCAGCCGTACAGAGCAATACACCTAGCATCATTTTGCCTATCGGAGTGGAAGAGTCTATTCCTTGCTTCACCGATAGAATCGCCACTCCATATTTTCCAAGCTCATCTATGATAGACAATGCCTGAGCCGCATTCCTGGAAAATCTATCTACTTCGGAGACTAAGATATAGGATATAGACTTATCTTTCTTTACAGCACTAATCATCTCCTTGATTAGCGCACCTGGTGTCTTTGCGGATTCGTGTGTTCCGCCATATTCACCCTTAACTACAAAGCTATGAAGAGAAGCATACTGCAAGCAGACTTGATTCTGATTGTCAAGACTGCCCCCATTGTCTTCCTGGTACTTAGTACTCACCCTTGTCCAAATAAAACAATTCTTACTCATACTCTTTCTCTTCTAACTCCTTATTCTCAAGGCAGGAAATCCCTATTTCCGCCAAATCGCTGAGGTAAGATATCAGTATCTCACCTTCTTCCTTTGTGATTCCTAAAATTTGAAAATCTTTCTCATAATCCGTTATGTTTAACATGACTTAATTGTGGATTACACTCCTTACGTCCCGTGTATGTTGGTGACTAAGGTTATTATTATCTCCCCCTTGAGAGAGAGTAGGATTCAGGCACATTCACCCGCCTACATTTAAACATTAAGTGTAACCCTCATAAAAGTCAAGCATATTTCTTCAACTTTCTCAAAGTATTTATTGATGTGCCTGTGATGGCTGTTATATTCCTAAGCGATATTCCCTTCTTTAACAGAGATATTTCCTTGTTGTACTGACTCTTGTAGGATGCTTCTGATTTCCTGTAACTGGCAGGACGTCCCATCTTGATACCTTCCTTCTTGCACCTTGCGATATACTGATTTCTCCCGCTCTCCATCCTCTCCTTGATTGTTAGTCTTTCCATTGATGCTATCTCAAGCAAGATGGTGCAGATAAGACTGGCTACAGGATTTACCTTTCCGTCTGTGAGTGTTTCAAGATTGTAGTTCTTCACATAGAGTGACACTCCCTTATCGCTGAGGAGTTGGATAACCTTCAACGCCTCCAATGTATTTCGCCCAAGTCGGCTAATCTCAAGGCAAACAACCTTTGAAATGTCATTGCTCTTTACATACTCAACCATCTCCATTATCTCTGCTCTCTCCTCCATCTTCTTGGCTCCGCTAACCTTGTTACTGAATACTGCTTCTACGCTCCACCCCACTTTGTCACAATACTCTCTTAACTCGGTGACTTGCCTTTCATACTCCTGCCTATCGGTGCTGACTCTTGCTAAAATGACTACCTTTTCCATATCCGTTTAGTATCTGATTTCTGTGGTAAAGATAGTGCTTTTATTTAATATATGCAAGTATTTTATTGCAAATTTTGATTATTTGCCACTTTGGTATATCTTAGTAGTATAAAAAGTATCAGGATGACTGAATCAAAGAAGCAAGAAAGAGCCATTGTCCATCTTGAGAAAGACGGACAGCATTATTACTATGGAAATTTGAAGGCACTCTGTGACCATTGGGATAAGGATGCTATCGGTGTATCTTACTCCTATCTTAAGAACCTCAACATTCAGGAAGATACTCCCTACTCCAATTCAATGTGTATCATTAGGCGGGGCATTATCATCACATCCCCAAGATATAACCGAACCGATGAACTCTAATGAAATTCATTTATTACATATTGTACAGACTTTATGATTTCTATCTCTTCTTTGGGACAGAAGATGATGATATGGTGTGTTTTCGTGCTAAAGCGATACTAAGTCTTATCTTGGGGCTTAATTTAAATGCGATTATAGCATTTGTTTTATATGCTTTTAATATAGAGATTACAAAAGCAATAATAATTTGCGTGGCTATATTTTCCTTTGTTGTATGCCTGTCCATTAAAAACCGAAATATTCTTACTTATGGGAAAGAGTATAACAACAAATGGATTAAAAAACTAAGGGGCTGGGCTACTATTATTTTATTAGTTTTCAGTTTAGCATTTTACACAACTGCTATGTTTATTACATAATGCTAAACGACAATCGCTTTTTTGTGAATTTAATACAAAATCATAAGGTGATACATCTGTAGCTGGTGTATTACCTCTATTTTAATCTTAAACTGATACATCTTCAGTATTGATACATAACTCTGCTTTCTGGGGGGGTATTGTTATATACCCTCAGGCGACAATTTCAAGAGCTCTTTCCATTGTATTTTTCTCCTGCTTCTGTCCTTGAAATGGATTACTGAATCTAAAAAGTGCAGGAACATTTCTAAGAGTTTCTGCTTATCAAAAATCAGGTTCAAATCTTCTTCCAAACCATTCTTGATGTGGTAATCCTTAATTGACTGGTATGGAAGCCTGACTTCAAGACGATACAATCTCTTGGGGTAATCATAGTGTTTAAGAATATAGTATTTTTCAGAGCTATTTTCTATCTCAGCTATCTTATTATACGCCTGTATTTCAACCCCTTTTTCCTTATGCGCTTTCTCTTGCTCAATAGTAACTGTTGGATACATCAGCTTGGTCAGCGAAGTGGAGTATTCAAAGCAGATTCTCCTTATGACTTTTTTCCTATCACTAACAACCTTGCGATTAACTACTGTCGTTATGCTTTCGTCTCGGAGCATCTTCTTAATCAGCGATGAAACATTCTGCTGAGAGTCCAAAGCTATATCCAGTTCTGAATAATTATTGAATCTGATGCTGTCTGATAATAGAAGCGGAAGATTGACAACCTCAGCCAGCTTATCAGAATATAAGACGTGGTTATAAATATGATACATCAGATACACATAATCTCTATTCCTATCAATGGCATTCCCGAATTTGATGCTAGCTACAGGGGCTTCAGGTTCTTCCTGGTTCAGCCCCCAATTACACCAATCCCCTATTTCATCAATGTCAAAAAGAAGTTCTCCTGCATTGGACTCATAGACTTTATAGCAATAGTCAAATCTGTCATCCATAGCTGGCTTAAGCTTATAGCCACCTACAAATAGTACTGATGGCTTCTCCTTCATGTATTGAAGTTCCTCAACTGGTACCCGAAAGCATAGCTTTAACTTATCTATCTGAATGTTAGTTTCATTCCTCCGCATCGTTTAAGGTTTGACTTGCATTATTTTCAGGGCGATGGGGAACGGTTTGCCAATAGTCCAACATCGCCTGGCGAATGTGCTCTTTATGCCATTCACTTTTCTTCTTGCCCCTTGAGCTGAGGCTGATTTTCTGTTTTGTTTCATCGGGCAGCTCCCGATATTGTCTCTTATATTCAGTCATAATCTTATTGTTTTTCTATAAATAGTAGCAGGTTCAGAAAAATTCGTAAGAGTAGTAAAATTTGGTTTCAACGAAAAGTCAGATAGGCTTCGTTCATCCATCTGAATGATACCTACAATGGTTAGTATTCGGCTAATTTTCTAAGGGGGCTTATGCCTAAAAAATGCAAAAGTGGCGGGGGATGCTAAAATCCCGCTTCTATGCTATTGTGAGCAGGATTTTTGACAAATTTTTAGAGGTCTTTGAGAGCAGGGCATTTTTCCGTTTCTTTTTTGATAAATCACTTAGCAAAATAGATATGGTAAAGAATGCAGAATTTGTCCATCAGAAGAAATATGCTATTTTTATACTCGCATAGAAAAAGCGTTTCTTATGAAAAGAATCTTGTTGATATTGCTGGCATTCTGCTTTGTCTTAACTACGGAAGCAAAAGCGCAAGATAGATTGTATCCTCCTAGAGCTAACTCTTACAAATACCTATCTTGGAATAAGAATAAAGGGGAAATAACAAATTTTGCATTTGTTATCGAATCATATACTTGTTATTATGATGATAGTGATTCTGTCCTTGTCTTAGAAGTATATAAGGGCACTATTTCTAATTCTTTGATAGGCAAGATAAAAAGGCTTTTTGGAAGAGTAAAATATAAAGCCAATATCAAAAAGTATCGTTGCCCAATATCGCCAGAAGCAACAAGATGCTTTAGGGAATTGTTTTTATCTGCAATTTACTCTTCATCATATCTAGCAGACCCTTTGGGAAATGATGGATATGAATATAGAGTGTATGCTGAAAGATTCGGAAGTATTGGATGTATTGTTATGGCTGAAGGTTTTAGCCCATTTGATGATTATAGTAATTGCGGAAAATTAGTAGAGATTCTGAACAGCATTTCTGAAGCCATTATACAGAATAATCAGCAGGCGTTAGAGAATCTTATTCCTATGGCTGAAGAATTAACGGAGAGGTTCAAGTCCTTATACCCTGAAAAATACAAGCGAAAAAAGTAATCAAAATCGGTTCTGCTACCTCATTCTAAAAGCGGTTATCTATTCTTCTGCAAGCCCTGCTTGATAGTCTTTAAGCCATTGGGAGAAGTAATACATCTCCATAAAGTCATCGTAGAAGGTTAGAGAGTCTGTAAGATAATTGCACAAAAGAGCACAGGCATCCGACCACTAACGGGTGCCTGTTTTGTTATTATAATCGGAATAAACACTATCTTTATATCGAGATACATAGTTTCTAAAATGAATAAGTTGAATATTGCTTTTTCGGTTTTGCTGGGCATGCTTTTCTCTTCAGCGATGGTTTGGGGACAAAAGCATGAGAAAGAGCTTTCTTTTGCTCTTTCAGGAATGGCGGACAATACTTATTCATTTACACGAACGATGAATAAAAGATGGGAGGCTCAAGAACATATTAAAAGAATTGCTACTGACAAAGATTTGGATTCTCTTGCCCGTTATTGCAGCATTCCTGCTGTCAAAGCGTTGGCTTTTCTGACCTTAGCTCAAAAGCAAAGCGACAAGTGCTTTGAAAAAGTTGTATCATCGTTGAAAGACACTTCACAATTTCTTGCTTTTACATACGATATGGGAAGATGGTTAAACATAGCCTCTTTCTTTCTGGATGTTGTCAATGTCAAATATGAAGAAGGAATAAGTGTACTTTCTGATGAACAAATGATTCATCTAGACAGCCTTATTGTATTCACTCCAGGGTTAAGACACATTTATATGACACCTTATGCCACTAGAGTTGCATATCTCCAAGATATTCATGACAGGGTGAAAGAATTGTTCTACGAAGGACATCCAGAGGTCTTGCCATTACTTGCATCCTATAAACGCCCTGAAGATAAATTATTATTACTATCGGCTCTTCGTGAGTTCAAAGTTGGATTGGATGAGAAAGGACGGATAACAGGACGGAAAGGAGCCACAGATGACGCTCTTGAAGCAATCAAAAACTGGCCAGATGAGGCTTTTATCCCTGCCTTGGAGGAAATCAGAGATTATGAACTTGCAAGTAATTATTTCAGCTACAGTGAAACAATTCCGTTGTTCAAAGCAGTAATGGCATACGATAACGACTGGGCTTATAACTTCATTGAAGATATGTTCATTTTCATTACCGTGGCAGCAAAGCACGAATCCTCCTTTTCGGAGTGTCTTTACCGAGCTTTCAAGGAAGAGACAGAAAGACAGCGCTTTAAACCTTTGATAGAAAAGTTCGGTAAGAATCACTTATATGTCAAAGACTGATTTTTGCCGTAAGTACTTGTCGTTTATAAAGATTTCTTTATATTTGCATCGAGTTATTGAAAAAAGACAGCAAGAAAAAAGACAGACATCTATTCTCTCAGTGGATGTCTGTTTTTTGTTTTCTTGGAGATAATTAACCGATGGGAGGTACTGAAGCAAGGGAGCCTTTTGTTTCACACTGTCTTTAATAATTTCAATAACTTATATGGAAACAAAGCAACGCTTGACTCAAATCACCATTAGGGTGTGTGTTGAGAGGAAGGTCAAAGTAAGAGCGCATATACGTCTCCGAAATGGCAGACTCGAAAAGGTTAAGTGCCATTATCGCAGATTGAGAGTTATCTGAGATAAAAGAGGCTGAACCTTAGCCTAACGGCTGACGCTACTCTATCCCATCGGTTTTTTTATTCTCTTCTAAGAATACGAAAACATCTAACGCCCGGGGAAGTGTTCCAAAAGCGTAGCATGAATGTTACGGATGAGAGTCGGGGTGGTGTAGGGGACAAATAGGACTTTGCGGGTGTCGAGGGTGAGGTCGTAGCGGCCGAAGAAGCCGTAGGAAATCAGGAAGGAAAAGTTCTCGGCCAGGCATTCTTCCGGCACGCAGATGTAGTCGGTGTTACGGCCCATCACATCATAGAAACCGGGCACATCCTCAATCGGGATCATGGTATCAGGAGCGTCAAGCGGCACCAGAACGCTTTGCATACAGGCATAGAAGTTTGCGTCGGGGTCGTCCGCGGCAGCCTCCGCGTAGGTGCCGGGATAAACGGCAACCAGGGCGCAGCGGCGTTTCTGCCCATCGATAGTAAACTCTCCCCAGCAGTCATTATGCTCTACGTCCGGGTTCTGCAGCAGCAGGTTGCGGACGGTGGGTCCGAACTCCACATCATGGTCCATCACCTTGAAGCCAATCAGGCCATACATCGCCTCCCTGAACTCAGCATTATTTCTGGTCAGGCAGTGGAAGACTTCGTGGGATATGAGCCCGCGGCCGAAATGGATGAGGTATTCCAGGTAGTCGGCGTCGAATTCCGGATCTGCCTGAAATGCGCGGGCCAGATACTCGGCTTCATCGGCACTGAGGTAAATCTCGTTCTTTTGCGTATAGCCGCCCATGTGCCCCTCATCCCCCATGTCGGTTTTGATAAAGATTATTTCTCCGGACACAGGCAGGCGGAAGCCCAACTCGGCCGCGCGGCCTTCAATGAAGTCCATGACCTTGCTGATGGCTTTCTTTTCCTCTTCGGAAAACTCCCTTATCTGCTCTGCGGCAACGGCCTTGAATTCTTCCAACGACTGGCCGGAAGACTGCAACTTCCAATCAATATCGTTCTGCGTCAAAGCCTCGAAATAGGAGGTGTTAACCAATTTCAACTGCTGTCCTTCTTCCTGCGAGGCAAAGCGATACTTCAGGGCGGATGGTTGCCGGCTGGTGCATGCGGCCAGGCCCGCCACCAGCATTATGCAGCATAGGGCTGCGTGGATAGTAATCTTTATCATATCAAAACAAAGATAAAACAGCGGCCATCACTGTTCATCTACTTGTTCCTCTTTGACTTCTTCATGTATTTGCGATATGCCTTTACCAGTTGCTGACGGTACTCGGGCGTGACGGTAATCAGCCGTACATTTGCGTTGTCCTGTGGCTTGACGCCATCTTTGTCACTATTGAAGGAGAATACCATCTCGCCGTGCAGGTCGTCGGTGACCGTGTCGTCGTCACAGCAATAGTATAGCGACTCCTGGTCTCCTTCCGTTTTCTCCATCCACCCTGCGAAAGGCTTCTCGATGTTCCACTCGTTCATGGAAAGCGCGATGTACTTCTTGCCGTCAACGGTCAGTTCCAGGAGTTTATCGCTGAACATCTTCTTGTATTTCGACATCATCGCCTCGTACAGCATAGCCGTCATAACGTCCGTGTACTCTATTCCCGACTTCTTGTCCTTGGTCAGCCTCTCGCGAAGCTCCGTCATGTAATACAGCGACCTTTCCCCCTCGCCATTCAGGCTGCTGTACATCACACCCAACACGTCGAACACGTATGAGAAACCTTCGTCTGAAGCAATGTCCGCAGTGTCGAAATGCCTCATTGCGTCTATGTAGGACAAGGCGAGGTCCGGGTCATTCTTCTCGGGAGCCATCGCCAGCATCGCCAGCGCGAACCCCGTCTTGCCAATCACCGGGCCGGGTATCTCCTTATTATAGTCCGTGGCAAGGTGAAAGAGACGCTCGTAGTATTTCTCAGCCTGAGAAGGGTTGTACATCTCGTTCTCCCTGTCGAGCAGGAAGTCGCCCGCCTCCATTTGGGCTTGCCAGTCCGTGGGGTTCTCGTCTGCCGCTTTCGTCAGGCGAAGCATCTTCTCTTCCTGGCTTTCCGTCTCTGCCGTCTGGGCGTTCACATTCATTGCGGCGAGGCAAGCAAATACTGCCAATACAATAATCTTTTTCATAATAAAGAATCTCTATAGGGTTTATGATTATTCATACTTACGCAACTTGTCCCGCATTTCCTCGTTCACAAAACTGATCACTCGCGCCGCCTCCGGGCTTTGGGCAGCTTTATGGCAACCAGCTGTTGAAAGAGCCAGAATACTGACTGCAAGAATGATATTAAGATGGTCCTTTCTCATAGCTGTGGCGAACTAAGGAATAGCTTTCATTTCTATCAATAATTGCAACAAATATAAATAATTAACTTATATCGTACATCATCGGACCATCAATTAATGATAGAATGATTTGGTCACTTTGGTCGCATTTTTCTTCCTGGCTTAAGGACCGGGAGATCTATAAATTGGGATTTAGCGGAAAAGATAATAGCCCACTGCAACCAAAGCCACACCGGCAGTTACGCTCAAAGCAATGTATCCTGCAAAGCCCCAGATATTTCCAGATTGCAGCATCATCAGCGCTTCTTTTGAGAAGGTTGAGAAAGTGGTAAAGCCTCCGCAAAGTCCCACCGTCAAGAACAAAGCCCAATTGCTGCCCTCGCTGGCGGTGCGACTGAACACGCCCCACAAGAGCCCAATCAGGAAGCAGCCGACCAGGTTCACGGCAAGCGTAGCCCAGGGGAATCCCTTACCAACGCCTTTCATCATCAGGGAGACAAGATACCTTAGTGCTCCACCGATGAAACTACCAGCGCCAACGATTGCGATATTCTTGATGAGGTCTGAAACCAACTAATTACGATTTTACCAGATAAATGGAATCACCTTGTTCTTAACCCGGGTTTTGTACTCCTTATACCCCGCCAGTCCTTCCTCCAGGACTTTCTCTTCGTTCCTGATGCGTTTAGCGATGAGAGGGATGTACAGGAGCATGATGGCAAAAGAGATGGGAGAGGCCAGCACCAGCGGCATGGATAAGAAAAGAAGCGTAGTGGCCGAATACATCGGATGCCGTACGATTCCATATAGCCCCGTGTCTATCACCTTCTGATTCTCCTGCACCTCGATAGTCCGTGACAAGTAAGTATTTTCCCGCAAAACTTCGGCATAAAGCAGGTAGCAGAGCAAGAACAGACAGGCCGAGACCCATACGGCCCAGTCGGGCAGTACATACCAGTCAAATCGCCAGTTGAGGCCTGCCACGACGAATGCGGCGATAAACAGCAGCCCGCTGAGTTTCACTACCGTCTTCTGTTCTTTTTCTTCCTCCCTGGCATTGAGCCGCTTGCGGAGCAGTTCGGGATTCTTCGACATCATTACAAGCCCGGCACAGAACATCGGCACAAAGAGGATCCCCATCAGCAGCCAGCCCTGCCAGTACTGAAGCGAGCCTGCAGGCAGGAAAAGCAGCAGGCCGATAAGAATGACGCCCAGCAGAAACTTGCCGATAGCCTGAACGAATAGAATATTCTTTTTCATAGGTGTTGAAAGTCATTTCTTTAAAGATATAAACCGGCCTGTGCGCTTTTTATACTCAAGGTATTCTTCTGAGAAATCTGCCTCAAGACGCTTCTCTTCCGAACGGACCTGCAGCATCATCAAGCCAGCCACGGCGGCAAAAACCAGAAGCGCCCACCAGTTCCATAACGCTACGACAATGCCGGCATAATAAAGATAGGTTCCTGACAGCATTGGATTCCGGGATATCTTATATGGCCCGTCCGTCATCAAGTGTTTGGTCCGTGGGGCCACTTCGTGCCCCATCGCATCAAAAGGATTGCCTTTCCCGACGCGTTTCATATAAACGATACTCCATACGCTGAGCGAGAGCCCGGCAAGGGCAATCAGGGCCGATAAATACAGACGACCCACGGGAATGTCCGCAAGTGCAGGCATCCCGGAAACCAGCCACATCAGGGCCGGAATCCCTGCGATAAAAATGGCAAAGCCAAGAAAGTATCCAAGAACCTGTTTCACCTTAACTAGATTGATTGACTATCAAAGTTAATGCTTTTTCCTGAAATTTCACTGAACGGGCGTCCGCCGACGCTATTGATTCTTGACCACGTTTTGACAACATTTCTCGGAGATTATCTTGACGGCTTCAATATGATGGGTAACTACTTGTGGCTCAAACCATTAATAGCCACAAATAGACACACAATAATCCCCGTCTGTCACCAACATCTTAGCTCCCGCCCGAGGCACGAAAAATCTAACTCTCTTATTTGCTCTTTGAGAACATCCACTCCATAAAATCCGGCATCTCGAAGGCCTTCCACCAGCATACGTGTCCGCAACCGGGGAACTCGTGGTAGCGAACATCGGCCCCAGCGGCCTTCAAAGCGCGGTAAGCATCCCTGGAGCCTGCTACCGGGACGTTAGGGTCACTGTCTCCATGGTAAAGACTAAACGAAACCCCTTCAAATCTGCCCAGCCTCTCCGGATTGATGTCCCCACAGATGGGTACCGCAGCAGAATCATAAATCGTCTCATAGATACAATTTTAGTCGGTAATCACTTCAATGTAAAAACTCACCGGCCGGAAGCCGTCGTTACAGCTGATCATGGCGCTCAGGGGATTCTTCATCCAGCCGTCGTAGAAGTTTCCTTCACCACGGGCCAGAGCCTCCACAAACTCCTTCATAGAGCCCCAGGCCGAAGGACACATCCCTTCAGGACACCTGCCGTCAACTGAAATCCATTCCTGTCCCTCCGTCACATCGCAGGCGTGTTCGATAGGGTTCTCATATTTTGCCATCAAATCGGGATACGAAGCCTTCCTGATGGCAGTGATTCTAATTCTCATTTTACTCTAATCCTGAAGAAAAGTTGCAAAAAAAGCAGCCATGGCGTCCCGGATTTCTGCAAAGCGGGGCGTGAATGAAAAGTTCTCATCCAGATGCAGGGCATGCCGGGGTTCGGGGCAGGGATGGTGCTCGGCGGGAATTCCCAGGGAGACAGCTTTCCCATGGATAGCGTGTGTTCCGTAAAAGTAGTCCGAAAAGTGCTTGAGTCTTTTGTTTATCGGATAGCCCTCTTCATACGGGAGAATGGGATCCTCAACCGACTGGAAGGAGAGGATGGGCACAGACGCCCGTTCCAGGACGGAAAGGCTGTGAACGGCACCCCAGAGGTTGGCAACGGCACAGATGCGGTAAGTGCTCACGGGAGCGGGCCGATAGGCCATATTCAGGGCCGTGATGGCTCCCGCGCTGGTTCCGGCCAGGAAGACCTGCTGCGGATTGATGCGAAGGTCTTCCCGGCCCAGCAGGTATGCCAGGGCGGCATCGGCATCCTCCAGTGCACGCATTTCGGCTTCCCGTATCTCCTCCTTCACCGGGTGAAAGCCCAGACGGTAGTTAATGGATGCCGCCACATAGCCCAGCGAGGCAAAGTAACGGCACCATGCGGCTTGCCCAAGTTCTTCCTTGTTGCCAATGAAGAAAGCCCCTCCGTGCATCATCAGAAGCAGGGGCCGGGTCTCCTGCAGATCTCCCTCCGGCAGGTAAATGTCCATCTCCAAGGTGATGGGGTTCATGCTTCCGGAGTGGAAAAGCAGTTTGAGTATGGCTTTCCGGTCGCCCACCGGCGTATGCGAATAATAGCCCTGCACCGTAGCGTATGGCACATTCCGTATCACCGTCACCTCATACTTGGGCGTGGTGAAAGGCAGAGCCAAAAGCCCTGAAACTAACAGTGTGAGCATCATATTGCCAATTCGAATCTTGATTTATCCAACTCTCAAAGGTAATCATTATTCTTCATACCCTGTGATTAGCAGCTCTTTTATTTTGGAGTCTTTTGCCAAAAAATTTCTCAAATAATTTGGTTTATATTGTAAACTTGTTTATATTTGCACCGGGAACAAGGCAGACTGCGCAGCTGGACTTGGTCTCAAAAACGAATTAAACAATGGATAAAATGGAACAGAACAAAGAAATGACGGCTTCCGAAAGCCTTCAACTCATCACCGAAACGCTGAACAACAGCAGAAAGGACATCCTTCGCAGCAATGCCAAGTACTACATGATCTGGGGTGCACTGCTCACCTGCTTCTCCCTGGCTATTTACCTTTTATGGAAGAGCACCGGACACGCCTACTGGAACCTTCTCTGGTTCGCCATGCCGCTTGTGGGTTTCCCCCTGGCCAAGTGGATAGGAAGCAAGGAAGACGCGGTGCGCTCTGAAAACGTAATCAGCCGCATTACCCGGGGTATCTGGCTCACCTTCTGCATCTTCTCCTGCTCGGTGGCCCTCTTCAGCATTCTCTTCTCCTTCATCAACACGAGCCCCATCGGGGCCATTGCCGTGGGTACCAGCCTGTCCGGACAGATTATCCTTCTCTTTGGCATGGCCGAAACCATCACCGGCGTTGCCCTGAAGAACTGGCTCATCAAAGTGGCCGGCGTGGTGACCGGCATCGGCGGCCTGGCTCTGTACTATGGAATCGGCCTCTATGAGGAGCAGATGCTTCTTTTCACCTTCGCCGGCTTCGTGCTCTTCATCACCGGAGTCCTCGTAAAACGCCAAAACCAGTAGCCTATGTTTCCCAAGTTAGACCCGCTCCTGCATTCGGAGTTACGGCTGGCTGTAATGTCCATCCTGGCCGGGGTAGAGGAGGCCGACTTCACCTACCTCAAGAACCAGACTGGAGCCACTTCAGGGAACCTCAGCGTGCAGATTGACAAGCTCACCGCCGCGGACTACATCACGGTGGAGAAGGGCTTCAAGGGAAAGATGCCACGCACCACCTGCAAGATCACACCAACCGGCCAGGAAGCCTTCCGCAAGTATGTTGAAGCGCTGAAAGAATACTTTTCGGCCCATCAGTAATCCCCCAAAAAGAAGCCAGGACCTTCCAACGAAGGCCCTGGCTCTTTTCTTAAGGCAGTTCTATATCCCCTCTTCCACTTTGGTCAAGGTGAAGGACTCGGTCCGGGCCGATCCGTCCGCATTCCTGCGGAGGGCGGTCCAGATCATGGTTCCGTTCTCGAGGGACTTGACTTCCCACCATTCGCGGTACTCGGCCTCGTTTCCGGGGACCTTCCAACGCGTGCAAAGCAGGTTGCCGTCTACAAAATACTCGCTCAAGGAACCGCCTTCGGGCACCCACTGCCCGTCCGTTCCCTGGTTGTAATAGACAAACGTTCCGTTGGACTTATATTCCCAACGGTGCTTCTTGCCGTCGTCGTAAGGGTTCTGTCCGCTGGTGATCTGTCCCTCCCAGAGGCCCAGGATGCTCTGGCTGAAATCGGCCTCCACCTTCTTGGAAGTCAGGTACTGGGGCTTGGAAACTTCCGTTACCTTTCCGTCACGGATGACGGTCCGCTGCCAGGAGGCGTCCATCTCCGTGGCGGTGATGGAACCTACATAAAGCCGGTTGATGAGGGTGACGCCTTCCTCGGGATGAGAGGTCAAAAGGACCGTATTGCCGTCCATTTCAACGCTGTGCTCCAGCTTGGGGCTCCATATGCCTTCCCTGGAACAGCTGGAAATGGCCTTGGTGGCCGAAAGGAAAGTATACACAAGCTTGTCGTCGGTAGGCAGGGGCACTTCTTCGGACTCGGATAGGATCCACTTGCCCTGCAGCTTCTGGGCCAAGTTGTCGATGGGATTGGCCTTCACCATTACATTGATCACCATCTTGAAGGAAACGGTGATGGGCACAAACTTGTCGTCCACTTCGGAAACACCGACCGATACCGAACGGAGTTCGTTGGTGCTGTAAGTTCTTCCCGGAGTGGGCGTATGATAGAGAACCAGCTCTCCCCTCTCCGGATTCTTGTCGTCGAAGGCTTCGTACGCCAAGTCGTTATACATATGATGGGCCGGGATGGGCAGGACACGGCGGCAGGCCGTCATATCCGAATAGACCAGGCCGAGCTTTTTGACCTCCTCAGAGAAATCCACGGTCAAGCCGTTCTTGATTTCCTGCTCCGTTGCCTCATAATTGAGGGTGATGACGTTGGTGTTATACCAGTACATCTTCATATGGTAGGAAGACACACCGCCCCAACGGTCCTTCAGGACCATCGTTCCCCTTACCTCCTGGCGCTTGATTCCGGTAGAATCCTTGAACTCCCTCCAGGTCAGGTTGGCCGTAGTATCCGGCTCAAAGGAAACATATCTCTTCTTGAGGTCGTAATCCAACTTGACGGAGGCCGTGCAGTCCTCGTCAAGGACAAAGGCTATATCCTTCAGGTTGTCGGGCGTGTAGTAGCGGCCGTCCGAATCGTCCTTGGTCTTGAACAGGACCTTGTCCAACGGGACATAGACGGTTCCAAAGCGCTCTTCAAAATACTCCTTCCCTTCCGCCGTCTTCTTCTTCTCGTTGATCAGGAAAGAGGCGTGGGGATAGATCCAGGGGCTCAGGCCTTCGGCCGGGAGGGGCATCATCACGGTGTTGAAGGGGTCCGAGCTGACCAGCTGGTTCTTGCCTTCCTTGTCTACATAGGCTCCCACGAAGGCCATATGGGCGTCGTTCCAGACCGCCTCCTCGGCCGCCGTGGTAAGGGTGGTCACATACTGGCCGTTCAACGCTTCCCCGGAGCCGTTTTTATCCACCTCCAGATCCTTGAGGCTGAAGTAATCGGGCTTCTTTATGTAAGAGGCCTTGGTCTGGGCATCGGGATCTACCCGGAAGAATTGCTTTCCGGAGATGTAGTCCAGGGCCAGCATTTCCTTGGTAAAGGTAAGGCCGGACGGATTCACACGGATGAGGCCGGTGAAATCCAGTCCCTTGCTCACGGTGTCAGCCGGGGCTTCTGCCAAAACCAGCGAGAAGGGCGTGTCACTCTTCTTGAGGCCGTCTATGGTTTCCTTCAACTGGGCCAGGCGCAGGGCTTCGGCCTCCTGTTTAGCCTTCTGCGCATCCAGTTCTTCCTGCTGGGCGTCGATCAGTTCCTTCCAGGAAAGATCGTCCTGCACGCAGCCGGCCAGCACGGCCAGGCTGATGCCTAGCAAACAAATAATGGGGTTCTTCATATCGTTTCAGTGTTATTGTGGTCTGTTCTACTTTCGGCCTATCTTGGGGAAGAGGTCCTTGCCAAAGCCATTCTTGAGCATCTTGGCGAGGGCCGCATTGGTGGCCCGGAAGCCGTTGTCTATATCCGCATCTGCCTTATAGGTCTTACTCTGCCAGAGCACCGTGCCGTCCTTGAGACGGATGGAAGGCGTGAGCCAGGTACGGGGGCTGAAGAAGACCACTTTCTTCTTGACATCCACGCGGAAGATGAAATCGGCCTCTTCTGGGGTGGACACGAGGTCCCAACCGCCGGCTTCGGCCACATAATTGGTCACATCCTGGCGCTCGTCATCGGGAAAGGCGTTGTCGGTTCCGGCGAATTCGTCCACGATCTCTACGTATACTTTGTTCCCTTCGGCCGTTACTTCCTGAAGGGTCTGGGCTTTGAGCGGGGTGGCCAGAAGAAGAATTGCGGCCACGGCCATCAATGAGGCGATTTTCAATTTCATATCAAATATTATTTAGGCTATTCAAAGATAACAGTTTTTTATTATTTTTGCATAAGTAGTATGTAGAAACCTTTTTGATATGAACAAACGAACTCTCCTCTCTCTGCTGGCCGTAGTGATGCTGGCCGGTTCCTGGACCGGGCTGTCTGCCCAGGACAAGGTTGTCAAAAAGATCATCGAAACCGGTACCACGGACAATAAAACCATGGAACACGCCGACTGGCTGGCCAACCGCATCGGCGGCCGCATTGTGGGCTCTCCCGCCCTTACCTACGCCGAGGCCTGGGTCAAGGAGCAGTTCGAGTCCTGGGGTCTGGAAGTGATGGTGCAGGAGGCCGGAGAGATCAATGTGGGCTTCTACCGCGGTCCCTGGTCGGGCCGTATGCTCAGCGAAGACGGAATGGCGCTGCACTTCGGTACGCCGGCCTATACCTCCGGCACCAAGGGCAAGCAGGCCGGTCCGGTGTTTATCGAGCCCAAGAACCAGCGGGAATTCGACAGGATGAAAGGAGCGCTCAAGGGCTCCTGGGTCCTTTTGAACAAGACCTCCAACGGAATGGCCTTCGACTGGCGGGAGAACTCGGACACCCTCTTCTACCGCGATATGGTGGAGGCCGGGATTGCCGGATTCATCCGTTCGGCCAAACTTCCCCTGCGGGTGATGTACGACCGCGCCCACTGCTACGAACTCACGATGGAGACCCTTCCCACCGTCTGCGACATCATCCTGGACGAGGATCAGTTTGAGATCATCAAGAAAAAAGTCCTCCGCAAGGACCTCTTCCAGCTGGAGTTCGATATCCGCAACCATTTCTACCGCGGTCCCGTGAAGTATCACAACATCATCGGCATCCTCCGCGGCAGCAAGTATCCCAAGGAGTATGTGATGGCCGGCGGCCACCTGGATTCCTATGACATTGCCGGCGGTGCCGTGGATGACGGCAACGGCGCTTCCGTAACCCTGGAGGCGGCCCGCCTGATGGCCACTTCCGGTGCCAAGCCCAAGCGCACCGTCCTGTTCTGCATCTGGACGGCCGAAGAATTCGGCCTGCTGGGTTCCAAGTATTTTGTGGAGAACAATACGGTTCCGCTGGACAAGATTTCCAATTACATCAACCGGGACGGCGGTCCGCTCTGCGCCACCAGCGTTACCGTGCCGCCTGCTATGTATGAGGACTATGTTGAGGTCTGCAAGCCCATCCTGAACCTGAATCCGGAGTTCCCCTTCACGGTGAACAAGCGGGAGGGAGACCCTCAGCCGCGTCCCACCCGGGCCGGCGGAAGCGACCACGCCTACTTTGCCAAGAATGGCGTTCCCACCCTTTCCTTCCGGGAATCGGACCCTAAGGGCTACAACTTCGAGTACGGAGAAATCTGGCATACGGAGCGGGACATCTACAACAAGCTCATCCCTGAATACCTGGAGCATTCGGCCGTTGTGGAAGCCGTCGTGCTGTATGGTCTGGCCAATCTGGACCACCTCCTCTCCCGCGAGGGCCTGTATTCAAACTAGCGGGCCATGTTTACCACATCTGAACATATCCTGAGCGTGTCGGTAGCCGTCTATGTGACGGTGTGCCTGGTGGTGGCCATCCTGCGGTGGGGCCACAAATGCGGGCCCTACGCCTCGCATATGGATTACTATTATCCCGGTTGGAGAACCGTCGTCTTCAGTTTTCTGTCCATCGTCAACCTGATTCCGGTCATCTTCATGCCCGGAGATACGGATTGCGTGTATCTGCTGAGAATGGTCCTCCTGCTGTCTTCGCCTTTCCTGTGCGCCGTCCTCATATTCAGTTATTTTGGACGGGTATTGAAGGTAAGATGGTGGAGAAAACCCATCATTGCCCTCTCTTTTACCTACGTTCTCATGACGGGGACGGCCCTGGTGCTGGCCCTCGTTCCCGGGACGCAACTGCAGGGAGGCTTGCTCGTGGGCTTCTTTGTGACGGGCACAGCGCTGGCCCTCATCTATCTGGCCGGCTTCATTTTGGCCTTACGGTTGGTTCTGAGGGCCATTCAGCGCTTCTCGGATGAAAACTACTCCAACCCCGACGACTTCCCCAAGCAATACGCAGAGAGCATCCTCATCATTGCCGTCCTGCACCTGGTGATGAGCTGGAGCACCACCATCAACGGAGCTCCGTGGGCCCTTTCCTTCGGCCTGTTCATCCTTTCCGTCCTCAGTATCATCTTCCTCATAGGCATCCTTTCTCCCCACCGGGCCGTGGAAGTGGCCCAGCTGGAGGCGGAAGTGCTGGCGCCCAAGGAAGAAATGGCGCTGCCCCACGAGAAGGAAGAGGAACTGCTGCAGCGGATCCGTGAGCAGGTGGAAGAGAAGGAAGCGTTCCTGGACAGCCACCTTTCCCTGGCCGGCCTGTCCCAGAGCTGCGGCATCAACCGCACCTATGTCTCGGCGGTCCTGTCCGGCTACAAGGGCGGCTTCTTCGCCTATATCAACAGCTGCCGGCTGGCCTACGCGGAGAAATACCGCGCAGAACACCCTCAGGCCGACGTAGACGAGGTGGCCCTCAATTCCGGCTTCAACAGCCGTCAGTCTTATTACAACGCCAAGAAACGCCTGGCGAAGTAATCTACCATTTCAGATTGAGAATCCGGGGCGTGAAGGTCAGGTTGATCCAAGCCCAGCGAAGGTCTCCCTTGTTACTCTTGCGCTTGAGACGGTCCATAGTCTCGGTTCCCTTCATATAGGAAAAGCCGGCGCTCAGGCTGATTTCCTTGGTGATGTCATAGGAGGCCGATAACTCCACGCAGTGTCCCAGCGCCATCTTCAAGCCTTCCAGCTTGGTGGCGGTGGCCATATAGTGATAGGTGGCCGACAGGGCGACTTTCTCCGCCAGGGTGGCCGTAAGCCCGGCATAGGCATTCTGAAGGCCCGGGGAGAAGCCGCGGTAGTAAGTACTTACGTAGAAGAATTCCATCATTCCGTAGAACTTGTGATGGGAGCCGTACAGGGAGGTAAAGCCCCGGATCTTGTCCCGGAAAA
>JAEEGK010003262.1_pt1 | contig 40532 bp, 36 predicted proteins | sample 8958771 | NCBI WGS metagenome assembly JAEEGK01 (sample SAMN16246547, study PRJNA631951) | gut metagenome | biome: gut microbiome; feature: rumen; material: SC-attached | host: Bos | place: Iran: Karaj | collected 2018-10
GTACGGCGGGGCTGCAACTTCCGTGACAATGCCCTTGGGCGGCCTGATCGCCGCGAACGGTTTTACTCTTACCATGACCCGATTATTTGTTGACCTGGAACCTGGTGTTGCCTGTGGCGAAGAAGTCGCAGATCTGGCGTGCGGCGGCGAGGCCGGCGTTCATGTTGGCCTCGGCGGTCTGGGCACCCATCTTCTTGGGAGTCGCGAACACGCGGAGTCCGAACTTTTCCTGCAGGAGAGCGTAGTTGTCAGGCATGACGTCGGTGACGTACTTGAGGTCGGGACGCTCCTCGAGGGCTTTCTCCAGGCCTTCCTCGTCGATGACCTCCTTGCGGGCGGTGTTCACGAGAGTGGCTCCCTTCGGCATCTTGGTGATGAGGTCGTAACCGATGCTCTTGATGGTTGAAGGAAGGGCAGGGATATGGATGGAGACGTAGTCGGAATTGGAATAGAGCTCGTCAAGGTTGAAGACGGGCTTTGCTCCACCGGCCTCGATCTGTTCGGGAGTGAGGAACGGGTCGAGGGCGAGGATCTCCATTCCGAGGGCCTTGGCCTTTGCTCCGACCAGACGGCCGACGTTTCCGAAAGCCTGGATTCCGAGGCGCTTGCCCTGGACCTCGCTTCCGGTGGCGGGGGTGAACTGGGTGCGGGCCATGAAGATCATCATGGCGACCGCCAGCTCGGCCACTGCGTTGGAGTTCTGTCCGGGAGTATTCATCACGACCACATTGTGGGCGGTGGCCGCTGCCAGGTCGACATTGTCGAAGCCTGCACCTGCGCGGACGACTATCTTGAGGTTCTTTGCGGCATCGAGTACCTCGGCAGTCACCTTGTCTGAGCGGATGATGAGGGCGTCCACATCGGCCACGGCTGCGATGAGCTCGGAGGCGTCGGCATATTTCTCAAGGGCGGCGAACTCGTGTCCGGCTCCTGTCACGATCTCCTTTATCCCCGCTACAGCAGCTGCGGAGAAAGGCTTCTGGGTTGCAACTAATATCTTCATGACCTGTTATTTCTTAAGAGTCTCGAATTCCTTCATGCAGTCCACGAGGGCCTGGACATCTTCGAGGGTGCAGGCGTTGTAGAGGGATGCCCTGAAGCCTCCGACCGAACGGTGGCCCTTGATCCCGATCATGCCGCGCTCCTTCGCAAATGCGAAGAATTCGTCCTGCAGGGTCTCGTAACCGGGAGCCATGACGAAGCATACATTCATGATGGAACGGTCTTCCTTGGCTGCGGTTCCCATGAACAGGGAGTTGCGGTCGATCTCGCCGTAGAGGAGGTTGGCCTTCTCGGTGTCGATCTTATGGATGGCCTCGACTCCGCCGATGCCCTTCAGCCACTTAAGGGTCTCGTTCATCATGAAGATCGAGAACACGGGAGGGGTGTTGAACATGGAGAGCTTGTCGATATGGGTGCGGTAATCGAGCATGGTAGGGATATACCTGCTGACCCTACCGAGGGAGTCCTTCTTGATGATGGCGAAGATGACACCGGCAGGACCGACGTTCTTCTGGGCGCCGCCGTAGATGAGGTCATACTTGGAAACGTCCACGGGACGGCTCATGATGTCGGAGCTCATGTCTGCGATGAGGGGGACGGGGCAGTCGATGTCTTCCTTGATCTCGGTACCGTAGATCGTATTGTTCGTGGTGATGTGGAAATAGTCGATGTCGGTCGGGATCTCGAAACCTTTCGGGATGTAGGAGTAGTTCTTGTCGGCGGAGCTGGCAAGGGCGTAAGCCTCGCCGATACCCTTCGCCTCCTTGAGGGCCTTCTTGGCCCAGACGCCCGTCTCAAGATAGGCGGCCTTCTTCTCAAGGTAGTTCATGGCTACATAAAGGAACTGCAGGGAGGCACCGCCGCCGAGGAATACCACCTCGTGGGTGTCAGGAATATGAAGGAGTTCCCTCCAGAGGGAGCGGCACTCGTCCATGGTCTCGTCCCATTCCTTGGTACGGTGGGAGATGCTGAGGACGGAGACTCCGGTTCCCTTGAAGTCTTTCAAAGCTTCGATGGCGTTATCGATGGCCACCTGGGGCAGCAGGCAGGGACCTGCATTGAAAACATGAACCTTTTTCATGATAGTTATTAAGGATTTTAACTGATATTAATTTATATGATTTTAAATCAAAACCTATCGGCGTCAAAGATAGTCATATTATCAGTAATTAACCAACTATTTCCGGATTATCTGTACCCGAGCAGATAGGAGATGATGGCCATCCTGACATACATTCCGCCGCCTGCTTCCTGGAAGTAGTATGCATAGGGTGTGGTGTCCACGTCCGTGGCGATCTCGCCGACCCTTGGGAGGGGATGCATGATCTTCATTCCAGGCCTTACTCCGCCCAGCATCGATGCCGTCAGGCGGTAGACATCCTTTACCTTCTCGTATTCTTCCATGTCGGGGAACCTCTCCTGCTGGACCCTGGTCATGTAGAGGATGTCGCATTCGTCCAGTCCATCTTCGATCCTGGTCACCTGCCTGTAAGGGACACCGTCCCTGTCCAGCATCTCGAGGTATTTCTTCGGCATGTCGAGCTCTTCCGGGGAAGTGAAGGTGAACCGGGGATTGAAGTGCCTCAGGGCTTCCACCAGTGAATGGACGGCACGGCCGTACTTCAGGTCTCCTACCATATTCACGTCCAGTCCTTCCAGCCTTCCCTGCGTCTTCTTGATCGCGTACAGGTCGAGGAGTGTCTGGGTGGGATGCTGGTTGGCGCCGTCTCCGGCATTGATCACGGGCACTGAAGCCACGGATGCCGCTATGTCTGCGGCCCCTGCCTTCGGGTGTCTCATCACGATCATGTCGACATAGTTCGAAACGATCCTGATCGTATCCTCCAGGGTTTCCCCCTTGGTCTGGCTGGTATTGCGGTTGTCAGGGAAACCGATGACCCTGGCCCCCAGCCTGTTGACCGCGGCCTCGAACGAGAGGCGGGTCCTGGTGGAGGGCTCGAAGAAAAGGCAGGCTACCACCTTTCCGGAAAGGAAACTCTGTTCGCGGTTCTTTTCGAACTCGGCGGCGACGTCCAGGATGTGGAGTATTTCCTCCTTGGAGAAATCCTGGATTGAAATCAGACTCTTAGGCATATATTCTCTTTGTTAAAGTTCTTCGATCCTGCAGCCTTCCACTACGGAAAGCCTGTCCTTGAAATCATCCTCCACAGAAAGCCTCACCCAGGCCTTCAGGGAACACTCGTTACCGAAATCCTGGTCCTTCTGGCGGAGATCCATGTCCTTCAGCACCTTCATGACCTGGTTCATGGCTCCGTATCCGAAATCTATCCTGAACCACTTCCCGGCAATCTTCTCCACCGTGCCTGCGTTGTCCAGGGCCTCAGCCGTGGAAGTCTTGTAGGCCCTTATCAGTCCCGGTATCCCCAGCTTTATCCCTCCGAAATATCGGACCACCACTACAAGCACATCGCTCAAGCCACGGGAATCTATCTGGCCCAGGATCGGACGACCTGCCGATCCGGAGGGTTCACCGTCATCATTGGCCCTGAAACGGTCTCCCAGGTAGCCAAGACGGTATGCGTAGCAATGATGCCGGGCATCGTGGTACTTCTTCTTCAGCTCGGCCACGATGTCCTTGATCTCTTCTTCTGTCTCGACGGGGAATGCAAATGAGATGAAGCGGCTGCCGTTGTCCTTGAACAACCCTTCGGCAGGAGCGGGAATGCTCTTGTAGGAGTCTCGGATGATTGTTTCGGTTGCTTCCATTCTCAATCTACGAAATTAGCGATTTTTTTCGTACATTTGAAAACTATTTGAGTTATATGGTTTATCAGTTCAGAGTAACGCTTACCGGAATCAAGGGATTCTACCGGGTATACCAGATGGATGGCGGCTGCACGCTTTATGACTTCCACAAGCAGATGCGCGCTGATATGGAATTTCCTCAGGACCAGCTCATCATGTTCAAGGCTCTGGGTGCTGACGGTGCCGTCATCGCCCGTTACGGCCTCTTCGACCTGGGAGCCGGGACTGTCGACAATATCACCGTTGAACAAGTAATCGATGAGGGAGTTGCAAGCTTCGTCTACTTCTATGACGTTCCCAACAAGAAGAGTGTCAACGTGACATTCGAGGGGGTTGAGGAACGAAGGGGTTTCCCTCCCCAGATCGTCGATGTGAAGGGACCTAACCCGATCGAGTTCGAGAACGGCTACGTCGCTTTCGAAGACCTCCCTGATTCGCAGCGCCATCTTCCCGGCCAGAAACCGGATTGGGGTCTTGGCGCCCTTCTGTCATCCGACGAGCCCGGAGGCTCCGACGACGATGATCCTGAAGAAGAGGAAGATGACGACGAGGACGGCAAGGAGGTTTTCGACGGCACCGAGGACCTGGATTTCTAGGCGATGTCCCGCCGGCTCGTCATAATCCTTGGGCCGACTGCTGTGGGAAAGACGGACTACAGCATCAGCAAGGCCTTGGAATATGGCTCCCCGGTGATTTCCTGCGACTCCAGGCAGATATATAAAGGTATGACCATAGGGACGGCTGTCCCGGATGCTTCACAGCTCGCCGCCGTGAAGCATTATTTCATCCAGACGGTTCCTCTCACGGAAGCATATACGGCAGGGGATTATGAACGGGATGCCTTGGCACTCGTACGGTCCCTTTTTGACCAGGGCCACGAGACCCTTGTCATGACCGGAGGTTCTATGTTCTATATCGATGCCGTCTGCAACGGTCTGGACGACCTTCCCGACGGGGACCCTGCGGTCCGGGAACGGCTATGGGCCCGTTTGTCGGAAGAGGGAGTCGGCAGTCTTGCGGAGGAGTTGAAGGCCAAGGATCCGGAGACATATTCCAGCATAGATGTCCGGAACAGCCAGAGGGTGATCAGGGCCTTGGAAGTACTCCTGGTTTCCGGACGGCCGCTGTCTTCCTTCAAGACGGGAGTTCGTAAAGAAAGGGATTTTGAGATAGTCAAGGTCGGCCTGACCCGTCCCAGGGAGGAGTTGTATTCCAGGATTGACGCGAGGGTACTGAATATGATGGAAGCGGGCCTCGTGGAAGAAGTCCGCTCCCTGCTGCCATACCGTAACTGCCAGGCCCTTCAGACCGTAGGGTATAAGGAATTATTCGATTATCTGGACAATAAAACAACGCTGGATGAGGCTGTCCGCCTCATCCAGCGTAATACCCGCCACTATGCAAAAAAGCAACTCACCTGGTGGCGCAGGGATCCTTCTATCGAATGGATCAGCCTATAACTAGAACGGAAGGTCGTTGAAATCTTCTTCGGCCGGCATGTCTTCGATCGACGGGGCCGGGGCCTGCGGGGCCTGAGCCGGCTGTGCCGGTTGGGAAGCCTGGGCGGCCTGTCCGGCAGGGGATATGCGCCATACGCGCACATCGTTGTACCAGCGGCCGTTGAATTCCCGGGCCCTGATATTGAAGGAGACCTTCACTTCGTCACCGACTCCGTACTTGTCCAGTTCGGCGACCTTGTCGTTGCCGAAGGAGGTGAAGCATACTTCAGAGGTGAAGCTGCCATCCTGGAACTCAAGGATGAAGTCCTGCTTCATCCACGGGCCCCTGGCGCTCTGTCCGCTCTGCTTCGCGAACTTCTGCGCAATCCTGCCTTCAATTTCAAGAGCTGCCATCCTTAGTTCTCTTCAGGCTGTACGAAGTGCTTGAGGGAATCGAGCTTGATGTCGAAGATAAGGGTGGAGTTGGGCTCGATGGCGTTGGCTCCGCGCTCTCCGTAACCAAGTTCTGCGGGGACATAAAGGGTGGCCTTTCCGCCTTCACCGAGAAGCTGGAGACCCTCGGTCCAACCGGGGATGACCCTGTCAAGGAACAGCCTTACTGAAGGATTGTCCTCGGCGACTTCCTCGATGACGGTACCGTCCTTGAGGGTAAGCTTGTAGTGTACGAACACGGTATCCCTGGGACCCGGCTTGTTGTCGCTGCCGGCTTCCTTGATAATGTATGCAAGGCCTGAAGGAGTGGTCTCGACACCGCTCTTCTTCTTGATCTCGTCGAAGAACTTGACCTCGGCTTCCTTGTTGACGGCTGCGGTGTAAGCAGACCTCTTCTCGATGAATCCGTTGATGATGCGCTGCATCTCTTCGGGATTGATCTTGAACTGCTTCACGAAATCGGTGTCACGCTGGTTGCCCTTGGAGTGGACGAAATCGTTTATACCCTTCTTCATCTCGTTGAAGTTGAGGTCTCCCATGTTGTATCCCTTGATCATGGAACCGAAGTTGATTCCGAGAAGGTAGCTGACGGAGTCGATCTCTGCTTTTGAAGGAAGGAGTTCCTTTGCAGGAGTAAAATTCTGGACGGCAGGGGCGACACCGGTGCTGTCTGCGTCTGCTGTCTTTCCAGCAGGCTTGTTGGAGTTACATGCGACTGCGGCTATGATCATTGCCGCTGCAGCGAACAATTTGAGTGTCTTCATAATCATTTGCTTTTCAAAAAATCGGCGCAAATATCGTAAAAATAATTCATAATAACACATTATTTTACAACCATTTCTTTTGTTAATACGGAAAATGTTGACTATATTTATACATAAATCAGCATTGCCATGGAGATAGATTCCGAACTTCTTTATTCCAAGCTGAAAACTTTCTTCGGCTATGATGCCTTCAAGGGAGACCAGGAAGCCATTATCCGGAACCTCCTGGAGGGCAAGGATACCTTCGTCCTGATGCCGACCGGAGGAGGCAAGTCGTTGTGCTTCCAGCTCCCTGCCCTGGTGATGCCCGGTACCGCGATCGTGATATCTCCGCTGATCGCGCTGATGAAAAACCAGGTCGATGTCATCAGGGGGTTCGAGGAGAAACAGACGGGGATAGCCCATTTCCTCAATTCCTCCCTCGGCAAGGCTCAGATCCAGGAAGTCAGGAACGATGTGCTGTCCGGGGTTACGAAACTCCTGTATGTGGCACCGGAATCGCTCACCAAGGATGAGAACGTGGAGCTGCTGAAGGATGTCAACATCTCATTCTATGCCATAGACGAGGCACACTGTATCTCCGAATGGGGCCACGATTTCCGTCCTGAATACAGGCGGATCAGGAATATGGTCCAGATGATCGGGAGGGCTCCCATAATGGCCCTTACCGCGACGGCGACGCCGAAGGTCCAGAGCGATATCCAGAAGAACCTGGGCATCATGGACGCTACTGTATTCAAGTCTTCCTTCAACCGCCCGAACCTTTATTATGAGGTACGTGACAAGGTCGAGCCGGAAAAGGATATTATCAGGTATATAAAGCAGAATCCCGGAAAGTCGGGAATAATCTATTGCCTCAGCAGGAAGAAGGTCGAAGAGATAGCGAACCTTCTCAATATAAACGGGATACGTGCCCTTCCGTACCATGCCGGTCTGGATGCAAAGACCAGGGCCGACAACCAGGACCGCTTCCTGATGGAGGATGTCGAGGTGATAGTGGCCACCATCGCATTCGGAATGGGTATCGACAAGCCGGATGTCCGCTTTGTCATACATTACGACATTCCGAAGAGCATAGAAGGATATTACCAGGAGACCGGTCGTGCCGGCCGTGACGGGGAACAAGCGGACTGTATCACCTATTACAGCTATAAGGATATCCAGAAACTGGAAAAGTTCATGCTTGGGAAACCGATCTCCGAGCAGGAGATAGGACGCCAGCTCCTGATGGAGACCGTGGCCTATGCCGAGTCCAGCCAGTGCCGCAGGAAACTGCTCCTGAATTATTTCGGAGAGGATTATCCCAGGGATAACTGCGGGATCTGCGACAACTGCCTGAACCCGAAGCAGACGTTCGACGGCCGCAAGGAGATGAGCCTGGTTATCAAACTGATCAAGTCCTTGCCGGAGCACTTCAAGCTCGAGCACATAGCCCTGATCCTTTCCGGGAAGGCCAATGCGATGGTCAAGTCATACAACCACGACAAGGTTCCGCTCTACGGTGCCGGTAGCGACCATAACGAGAAATTCTGGTCGGCCGTCATACACCAGGGCCTGATCCTGCATCTTCTCGAAAAGGAGATAGAATCCTATGGCCTGCTGTACGTCACGGAGAAGGGCGAGGAATTCTTCCGGAACCCGTATGAGATCCGCCTCGTCGAGGACCGGGTGTTCAAGGGTACCGCAGGAGGAGGGGAGGATGACGATGACGCCATCTCCGACAAGGCTGCTATGAAGGGAGGCGGTGGTGATCCGGTACTGCTTTCAATGCTGAAGAACCTGCGCAAGGACATGTCCAAGAGACTTCATCTGCAGCCTTGGATCATATTCGGGGATCCCGCTCTGGACGACATGTCAATACTCTATCCCATTACCTTTGACGAGCTTCATAACTGCCAGGGCGTAGGCGAGGGAAAGGCCAGGAAATACGGAGCCGAGTTCATCGAGCTGATCAAGAGGTACGTCGAAGAGAACGACATAACCAGGCCCGAGGATTTCGTGGTGAAGTCCGCCCCTACTAGGTCGTCCAACAAGATCTACATAATCCAGAGCGTGGACAGGAAACTGTCCCTGGAAGACATTGCGGATGCGAAGGGGATGGAGATGGATGAGCTGCTGGATGAACTGGAGGTCATCGTATCGTCCGGAACCAAGTTAGACCTGAACTATTACATCCGCCAGATGGTGGATGACGACATAGTCGAAGACATATTCGAGTACTTCAAGGAAGAGGCTACTTCAGATTCCGTGGAGGAGGCCAGGGAGAAACTGGGCCCCGATTATGACGACTTCGAAATCAGGCTGGTGAGGATCAAGTTCCTCTGCGAGGTTGCGTCCTAGATGGTGACCATCCTGAGCTTTCGCCCCTCGAAATGCCCCAGGCGCCTGAATCCGAACATCTTTACATACTGAGCGAAATAGTCGAATTTGAATCCGACCTGGTCGGCCTTGTGAGAGTCCGATCCGAGGCAGATTATGTCACCGCCCAGTTCCATGTACCGGATTAGTATCTCCCGGTCGAGCTGCGGGGTGCGGAGACCGTATGTCCTGTAGGACTTGGTATTGATTTCAAGCCCCTTCCCGTTCTCTATCAGATATCTGAGTATTTCATCGATAAGTCCGGGGAAGTCCCTGTACAGGATGCTTTCCTTGGGATAGGGAGCATACCGTACTATATAGTCGAAATGCCCCATTATGTCGAAATCCTCCAGCCGCTTCATTTCCCTGAGGAGGGTTTCCAGATAACGGCCGTAGGCCTCCTTCCAGTTCTTCCCCTTGTAGTAAGGCCCGAAATAAGGATCGGTGTCCTCGAGATAATGGACAGATGCGATGACCTGGTCGAAGTTCTGTGCGGCCAGCAGGTTGCGGTTCAGTTCGCGGCTGTTCTCTTCGAGGCCTATCTCGATTCCCTTGAGGACCTTGAATTTCCTGGCATTCCTGCCGAAGGCGCCTTCGGATACGAGTCCGCCCACCCGGTCGATCTCCGCCTGCTGTGCTTTCACGTCGAAGACCTCATTGACGATCGGTTCGAACTCTTCCTTCATCTTGGGGACGAAATAGTCGCAATGGTCGGTAAAGCATATCCCTCCCAGACCCTTTTCCACCGCGGATTTGACGCTCTCCTCTACCGACGTGCCTCCTCCATCGAACGAGAACTGGCTGTGATTGTGTGTGTCGAAAAACATATTCACGAATATAGCAAATTTTAATTAAATTTGTAATTCAAACCCTCTCCCAGATATGTTCTTCGTAGGATACAAAACCAAGTTCGACAGTATCACCAGGGCCGTCGCTGCCATAGGTATAGGCCTGGTGATGATATTCGGTAACAACGCCCCGGTCAAGGTCGTGAAGATCATCGCCCTCCTGCTCATTGCGGCCGGTGTGGCATCGCTGGTATACGGCCTGATCAAGTCCAAGGACCAGCGCGGCATGTATCAGGTATTGATCGTCAATGCCGTCCTGGACGTAGTGCTTGGCCTGCTGCTGTTCTTCAATCCCCAGTGGGTGGCCGGATTCATAGTGTCCATAATAGGTATCGTCCTGATCCTGTTCGGAGCCCTTCAGCTTTTCGTACTGGCAGGTGCGATGTCATTGATCGGGACAGGTTTCTCCTCGCTGATCCTTTCCATCTGCGCGGTTGTGGGCGGAGCCTTCCTCCTCTTCAATCCGTTTACCATCAATGTCATGAGTATAATCGCAGGGTGCTTCCTCGTGCTTTACGGAGTTTCCGAACTGATCTCTACCTGGAGGGTTCTCAAGGCCAGGAATGAATATGAGATCCGTCGTGCACCGGCCCCTGAGAGTCCCGAGGCTCCCGTTCCCGGAAAGATCGACGCTTCCGGTATAGGCGATGCCCAGGAAGTCGAATTTGAGAGGATCGACGATCCGGATGACCTCGACGACATGAATTGACGGCATGATACCCCAGGAAACGGTACAGAGAATCCTTGACACTGCCCGTGTAGAAGAGGTGGTTGCTGATTTCGTATCCCTGCGGAAGCGTGGTGCGGAATGGTGGGGATGCTGTCCTTTCCATAATGAGAAGACCCCCTCGTTCCACGTTGTCCCGGCTAAAGGGATATACTATTGCTTCGGCTGCCATAAGGGTGGGTCGGCGGTCGGCTTCGTGATGGACCATGAGCATATGTCCTATCCCGACGCCCTCCGTTACCTGGCCAGGAAATACGACATAGAGATAGTCGAAGAGGAGGTGAGCGCCGAAGACCTGGCTGCACGGCAGAGGAACGAGAGCCTGACCCTGGTGTCGGAGTTCGCTGCAGGGTTCTTCCGGGAACAGCTTGGAAGCGTTGAAGGTAAATCCATAGGGCTCAATTATTTCCACACCCGTGGGCTGGAAGATGAGACTATCTCCAAGTTCGGCCTGGGCTGGGCGCCGTCGGACAAGCACTCCTTCACTGATGCCGCCAGGACCAAGGGATTCAAGGAAGAATATCTCCTCGAGACCGGACTGTGCGCTAAATATGACAACAACGAGGAACTCCACGACAGGTTCGTGGAGAGGGTGGTATTCCCGATACACTCCGTGAGCGGCAGGGTGATCGCCTTCGGAGCCAGGACCCTGAAATCGAAGGAGGACGGGAAGCCCTTCGCCAAGTATGTGAATTCCAAGGAGAGTCCCATATATGTCAAGAACCAGTCCCTGTACGGAATCTGGTTCGCCAAGGGGGATATGGCCAAGAAAGACAGGTGCTACCTTGTCGAAGGCTATCTGGACGTCATCTCCATGCATCAGCTGGGCATCACCAACGTGGTGGCTTCCAGCGGGACCGCCTTGACCGACGGGCAGATCCGGCTCATAGGGAGGTTCACTAAGAACGTCACCATAATGTATGACGGCGATCCGGCTGGTATAAAGGCGGCTTTGAGGGGAATCGACATGTTCCTTAAGCAGGGCATGGATGTAAAGGTAGTCCTCCTACCCGACGGAGATGATCCGGATTCGTTCTCCCGCAAGCATACACTTGAGGAAGTGGAAGAGTTCCTTGCTTCGTCGGAACAGGATTTCGTGGACTTCAAGAGTTCCCTCCTTATGGAGGACACTGCCGGGGATCCTCTCAAGAGGGCGAATGTGATCAATGAGATAGCTGACACCGTGGCTGATATCCCGGATGCGGTGAAGCGGGAAACTTACATCGATTTCCTCAGCAGGAAGTTCGACATAAGGCGCGACGCCCTTGAAGACAGGGTCGGAGCGACAAGGGCCAAGAACATAATCGCAGAACGTAAGGCAGCCGAACGGGTCCATCCACGGTCCCTGAGCCGTGTCGAAGGGTCGCAGCGGACCGCAGAAGGTGAGTCCCTTGCTCCGGAAGGTGAGCTACAAGGACCGGTTGGTGAGCCCCGTCGAACCACGGTTGGTGAGCCTGCCGAACCACGGCCGGGAATCGACTCGAGGGTTCAGGGAGGTGATTTTTCTTCAAGCCTGGCCAGGCTTGAAGAGAATAAGATTATGGCCAAGGCCGAACGCGACCTCCTGAATTTCATCCTGACCTACGGTACCACCACCCTGGAGTTCCAGAGTGACTCGGAATTCTATGCCGATTCCGAGGATGAACGTCGGACGGTCTTCGACTTCATCAGCCAGGCACTTGAGGAGGACGATGCCCATTTCTCCAACTCGGTGTACAAGGCCACTTACGATGCTTATGCCGATGACTATTATGATGGCTATGCCCAGGATGAGATTGTGAAGCACCTGCTGGACGGACCGGACAGGAATATCGCCTATGTCGTCTCGCAGCTCTCCATGACCGAGGTCTATGAGCTGACCATCAAGAATCTGCGGGATGCTATGATGTCCAGGGGTTCGTGGCTAACCAAGTTCGTTCCCAAGGCGATACTGGTTTTCCAGAGTTGCCGGTTGGAGGACAAGGAGAACAGCCTGAAACAGGAACTCGCCCAGGCCCAGAAGGAGGCGGATTCCGGACGCATCCTCACCGTGATGAATGAACTCATCGAAATCCGCAAGACCATGAAGGCTGTCAAGGTCCGCCTCGGCCGCGAGAAATAGCCGGCCGTCAGAACTTGAACGAGAGGCCGCCTGTGAAGGAGAAGAACCAGCGGAGGGGCTGCTCTGTTGAGGTTAAGACTCCTACGTCAGACCCGTTCTCGAACCGCACTGATTCGGTGTTGAAGATGTAATTCCTGGTCAGGTTGTAATGGAAGGCCGGATTGAGTTTCAGGTCGAATCTCCAGATTCTGTAGTTGAAACAAGCTCCTGCATCCAAGGAAAGGGAGAACCGTCCGTTCCTTTCGGTCCATGTCCTGTCGATATCCATAAATCCCGGTCCCCAACTGGCCGTTGAAACCGGAGAACTCTCCCCTGAAATGTATCCGGGAGTGAGTCCGGCGTGGAATTCCACATTGCTGAACAAGTTTATCAGGAAAGCGGCGAGGGCGCCTTGAAGAGGCTGAGGATTACCCATTATCACATCATAGCCGAATGAGGTTCCCGCTGCCTCGACCCCTCTCCTGGCCCGGTTGGAGGAATTCAGGGACCTGGTCCGGTAGGCGAAGGCTACCGGTATTCCGAATGCATTGTCTACTTCAGCAACCCGGGAGGCCAGTTGGAATCCCGTCCTGTATCCTATCCCGTTCGAGTAAAAATGAGCGTATGTAATCCCGAATACGGCATCGGCTTCCTCTCCTTTGTACATCGGATCATAGACTCCGGCATAGAAGCCGATGTCATCCGAAAGGTTCGAGCGCTTTTCTGCAGCAGTCTGTGCATCGGCGCAGATGGAGAGAACCAGCAAGGACCCGATGATAATGAGTCGTCTCATATCGTTTTTGCCTGTGAAATTGTTTTATGCAGCCGTTAGGGCAACAAATAATGTTCCTTATCGGAACATCCGTCGGTTTTTCTTACCTTTGCAGGTTGAATACAATCATTTATGGAAAAGAATTTCAAGAGAACGCTTGTGACATGCGCGTTGCCGTACGCCAACGGCCCCGTGCATATCGGCCATCTGGCCGGAGTCTATGTGCCTGCCGACATATACGTGAGGTATCTCAGGATGAGGGGCAAGGATGTGCTCTTTGTCTGTGGATCCGACGAGCACGGTGTGCCTATCACGATCAAGGCACGCGCCAACGGCGTGACTCCCCAGGACATAGTCGACAAGTATCACGGAATAATCAAGGATTCCTTCCTCAGGCTTGGAATCAATTTCGACATCTATTCCCGCACGACCTCGAAGGTGCATAACAAGAATGCCTCCGAGTTCTTCCGCGAACTGTACGACAAGGGCAAGTTCATCACCAAGGAGAGCGAGCAGTATTACGATCCGGAGGCGAAGACCTTCCTGGCCGACCGTTACATAGTGGGTACCTGCCCCAAGTGCGGCAACCCGAACGCTTACGGCGACCAGTGCGAGAAGTGCGGCAGCACCTTGAGCCCCGAGGAACTGATTGACCCGAAGTCCAAGCTCAGCGGCGCCCAGCCCATAAAGAAGAAGACCTCCCACTGGTACCTTCCTCTGGACCAGTACGAACCCTGGCTCCGCGAGTGGATACTCGAAAACCACAAGGAGTGGAGGACGAACGTCTACGGCCAGTGCAAGTCCTGGCTGGACGGAGGCCTGCAGCCCAGGGCTGTCAGCCGCGACCTTGACTGGGGAGTTCCCGTCCCCGTGGAAGGAGCTGAAGGCAAGGTGCTCTATGTCTGGTTCGATGCCCCGATCGGCTACATATCCAATACACAGGAGCTTCTTCCCCAGAGTTGGGAGAAGTGGTGGAAGGACGAAGACACCCGCCTGATCCATTTCATCGGAAAGGACAACATCGTATTCCATTGCATAGTATTCCCTTCGATGCTTAAGGCGCGTGGGAACTATATCCTTCCGGACAACGTACCCTCCAACGAGTTCCTGAACCTCGAGAGCGACAAGATCTCGACCTCCCGCAACTGGGCCGTCTGGCTCAATGAATATGTGGACGAGTTCCCCGGCCAGGAAGATGTCTTGCGCTACGTGCTATGCGCCAACGCTCCCGAGACCAAGGATAACGACTTCACCTGGAAGGATTTCCAGCAGAGGAACAACAGCGAACTCGTGGCCATACTCGGAAACTTCGTAAACAGGGCGGTGGTCCTGACGCAGAAGTATTTCGGCGGCAAGGTCCCCGCCAACCTGAAGCCGGAAGCTATTGATACGGAGGCTTTGGGACAGATTCCCGGACTGCGCCGCAGCCTTGAGGCCAATCTGGAGGGATTCCATTTCAGGGAGGCGCTCAAGGATGCGATGAGCATCGCCCGAATAGGCAACAAGTATATATCCGACACTGAGCCCTGGAAGGTCGCTAAGACCGATATGGACAGGACCGCTTCGATCCTCTACACTTCGCTCCAGATCTGCGCCAGCCTGTCGATCGCGTTCGAGCCGTTCACTCCGTTCTCGGCAGAGAAACTGCGCGGGATACTGAACGTCGGACTGGATGCCGGTTTCGACCATCGTTCCGGTGAGGGCGAGCCTACGGTCAACTTCTTCAAGCCCGGAGAAGCCCGTGCACTGCATACGGTCCCTGAGCTTGCCGGAAGTTCGGCGGCAGCCCTTGACCATGGATGTCCGGCGGATATCGTATTCCCGGTCCACGGCAAACCTGTCCCTGAGCTTGTCGAAGGGCCGGTATTCAAGTGGGATGACCTGGGCAGGGCCGACCTTCTGCCCGTCGGTCATCAGCTCGGAGAGGCCGTGCTGCTCTTCAGCAAGGTCGAGGACAGCGTGATCGATGTCCAGATCGCGAAGCTGAATGCCACCAAGGAAGCAAACGAGGCTGCTGCAAAGGCAGCTGCCGCAGCTGAGGCCGCCCAGAAGGTTGAACCGCAGAAAGCCGAGGTTACCTTCGATGACTTCGGTGCCATGGATATCCGTACGGCCACCGTCCTTGAGGCCGAGCGTGTCCCCAAGACCGACAAGCTGCTCAAGCTTACCATCGACACCGGCATAGACAAGCGTACGATCGTTTCCGGAATAGCCGAATACTATTCACCCGAGGACATGCTCGGCAAGCAGATATGCATACTCGCGAACCTGCAGCCCAGGACCATCCGCGGCATTGAATCCAAGGGAATGATCCTGATGGCCAAGCAGGGCGACGGCAAGATGCGCTTCATAACTCCGCAGGAGGTCGTGACCAATGGAGCCGTTGTCGGTTAACAGACAGGAAATTATTTAAAATCTTATAGTTATGGTAAAGAAATTGTTCGTTCTCCTTTCCGCTGCAGTTATGGTAATGTCCTGCGGACAGGAAAAGACCACCCTCACCAAGTCAGGGCTCGATCCTGAAAGTTTCGTCGCCGAGAGGGACGGTGCCAAGACCATCCTCCATACCCTTACAAATAAGGCCGGAATGGAAGTCTGTGTCACCAACTTCGGTGGCCGTATCGTTTCCGTGATGGTCCCCGACCGCAATGGCGACTTCAAGGATGTCGTCCTCGGTTTCGACAACATCAATGATTATTTCCCCGAGAACAACCAGACTGATTTCGGAGCCACCATCGGACGTTACGCAAACCGTATCGCCCAGGGCAGGATCACCGTGGATGGTGTTGAATATCAGTTGCCCCAGAACAATTACGGACATTGCCTTCACGGCGGTCCCGACGGCTGGCAGTACAAGGTTTTCGATGTGGTGGAGGCTGATCCTTCCCATATCAAGCTGAAGGTTGTCTCTCCCGATGGAGATGCCAACTTCCCCGGAACCGTGACCGCATTCGTCACTTTCACCCTGACTGAGGACAACGCCATCGACATCGACTACCAGGCGACTACGGACAAGACTACCGTCATCAACATGACGAACCACTCCTATTTCAACCTTGCCGGAGATCCCGCAGGACACAGCATCGTCGACGATGAGCTCTACATCAATGCTACCTGCTTCACTCCGGTTGACAGCACTTTCATGACTACCGGTGAGATCGTCCCTGTCGAGGGCACTCCGATGGATTTCAGGACTGCCAAACTTGTCGGAAGGGATATCGAGGCTGATTACGACCAGCTCCATAACGGCAAGGGTTATGACCACAACTGGGTCCTTGATACCAATTGCGACGATACCGTCCTTGCAGCGGAACTGTATTGCCCTGAGACCGGCATCGTGATGAAGCAGTACACCAACGAGCCCGGTGTCCAGGTCTATGCCGGCAACTTCCTCGACGGTACAGTCACAGGTAAGAAGGGCGTGACTTACGAGTTCCGTCACGCTATCTGCCTCGAGACCCAGAAGTATCCGGACACGCCCAACAAGCCCGAGTGGCCTTCAGCCCTTCTCCGTCCCGGCGAGACCTATCACAGCCATTGCATCTTCGCTTTCTCGACGAAGTAAGAGAAGCTGCACATAAAGATTAAGCCATCCCTTGGGAACAAGGGATGGCTTATTGTTAATTGATTATAAATCAGGTGGTTGGGTATCACATCTAAATGTCTATGCCGGTATATTGGCCTAAGAATATGATAGAGCTGGTGCTGACTTCAGTAACAGCATAAAGGAAGGGACGGTCTGCATGGAATTTAATAACCGGTATACCATCAGGGCCCATAACAGTAGTCGCCATTTTAACATCCGTAATCGCAGCCGCTTCAGACCCTTGTTCATCTACTATGATTTTTACCTTATGAAGGATTTGGTCGATCCAAGCATCTGTCTCGCACATAAGGCCGAACTGAGAAGCAGTCGGATTAAAAGCGTCATAAATGCCGAGATTTTGAAGATAATCCTTTAATGGTAATTCGGAAGTCGTTTCAAAAGATGGGATTCTAACATCTACCTTTTCATCGTGAAGCCTTGTTGAAATATCGTTCCATACTTCTAAACTCAGTGTCTTTTTCAACTCATATAAATTGCCATCGGCAGGAAGGATGAATAACATACGGAATGCCTGATTTCCGAATGGCAAGCAAATAGCAGTGCACACACCTGGCACTTCGGCATAGTTGAAGTGCGCCTCCTGGCGCATCATGTTCACTTTGTGCTTTTTCCCATATGGATCACGGAAATCTTCTTTCCTTGAGTCTCCCTTTTTAAACTGGCTTGACCAGATTCCTTTGAAATATACAGCATTGAGAAAATGAGCAACTTCTCTAGGAGACGGTGGGTTTGTCAATAACCCGGGAATCATACCATGGGTTTTATTTTCACACCAATCATTGATATAACCCTTTACATCTTCGTTAGCAAAGTCTTTATAACATACATCCGCTAAATAATTGGATTCAATGGCATTCTTGAACCTTTCACGAAGAATTGCCCTTGTTTTATTGACAATGGCAGCATTTGCAAACTCAATCTTTGTAGTTGGATCTATCTCCTTTGCGCTACTGATCATTGTCTTGCAATAATTGTTCAATCCATCGACAGACTCTTCGTCATACCCAAGAACCCTTTCTATCTCGCACTTTGTATTTGCCAATGCTCCATTGTCAACCATTCCTAAGGCAAAAGTGACACTTAGAGGAGAAATAACCAAAGACTCGTCTTTAGAGATTTCCTTAAACAAATTCAACGCAAACTCATTTCCACCGGACTTCACATACTCGGCCTGGGATCGGGTCAGTTCGATATCTTTCCTCGGTATCAAGTCTTCCAATGGAATAGTTTCATCTTGCTCTAATATGCCGATTTCCTTGTTGCAAGAAGTACTGGCAAAAGCTAAAAGAACAAGAATCGATGATACTAATTGTTTCATGATATTCAAATTTAGTGATTTCTATTCTAGAAACGATGATTAAATTTAAATGCGGCTTGAATAATGAAAAAAAGATATATTATTAGCCGCATTTTGTGATTCTTGGCGTTTTATTAACGAAAGAATTGGATAAAGGAAAAGAGATAGATGAAAAAGAACTGGCCCTTTCTTGTGCGAGAGGAGATATTATGGCCAGGAAGGAGTTGTATAATAGATATGCAACAAGGCTATACTCGCTCTGTACCAGATACACTCAAGATCAGGAAGAGGGGAAGGATCTATTGCACGACACCATAATCAAAGCCTTCGATAATATAGGTCGCTTCAACCATAGAGGAGAAGGCTCTCTTTACGCGTGGCTTAGAAAGATAGCTGTCAATTTGGCGTTCGATCGAATGCGGAAGGAAAGACGTTGGAAATTCCAGCAATTGCAAGATGATATATCTGAAAGTGAAGATCCAGATATTGAGTTAACAAGGATAATTCCCCTACCCGAATTACAAAGAATCGTGTCAAGTCTTCCCGAGTCCAAAAGAATGGTTTTCAATCTGTTCTGTGTGGATGGATTCTCTCATAAAGAGATTTCCAAACTGATGGGAATCTCGGTAAGCACATCAACCTCGACATTGGCAAAAGCCAAAAAGTCCCTGGCTGCTATGGTTAATGAATACATCGAAAAGAGAATGTGATCACTATGGAAGAATGGCTTGACATAATTGCGAGGAAACTGCGCGAAGAGAGAGTATCTCTTCCTCCGGGTGATTGGGACATACTAGAAGACAAATACCAGAGGCGAAAAAGAAGCAGATGGTTTTATCCCTTGTCAATCTCCCTCGTCACAGCAGCAGCTGCTGCTGTGGCACTTATCGTATTCAATGATACTGCAGAAAAACAGTTTTACGATTATCAAGATTCTCCACCATACGTGGTATCGGAGATCCCTGTCCAAGTTAAAGACCTAGTAATAAATGAAGGACTTATTGACGAATCTTCTACTATGGTGACTAATAAGAAAGAAAAGAGTCAGAAATCGAAGCCAGAACCAGTTATGGAAGATCAGAAGCTTACTGCTGAAGAATCTGTAAACGAAGACATAGGAGACGATGTTTACACTGAAGCTCCGATAGAGAGCAATGAACAAGAAAGCCAGATAAGTATAGTTGAGCCTGAAAGACAGCTTACCAGAAAGAAGATAGCTATTGCTTCTCTTCTTGGAGGAGCTAATAGTAAAAATGCAACAGACAATAACTTTCCTGGCCAAGGCTCAACTTCCGTAGGTGAGAGGGCAAATCATTCGATCCCGGTTACTTTCGGACTGAATATCAGTTTCTTGTTAAATGAACGAATAGCTTTGACTTCTGGCATAGAGGCATCTTTGTATAAATCGTGTTTCATTTATCCTAATGATAAAGGAGATTACGACACGATCGATCAAAAGGCTTGGTATTTGGGGATACCCTTGACAATCGATTATACTGTCTGGCATGAAGGTAGATTTTCAACTTGGATAGGAGTGGGTGGCAAAATAGACCGTTGTATCTACGCTCGAAGGAACGGAATAACCGTTGACGACAGGACTATCAATTGGTCATTATTGACAGACGCGGGGATAAGTTATGGTTTATCTGATCACATAGGTTTGTTTTTTGCACCTGAATTGATGTGGTACCATAGACCTAAAACATCGAATTTGTCAACATATAGGACCGACAATCCATATATATTTACAGCTAACGCCGGGATCCGATTCAGTTTCTAAACCTAATGTCTCCGTACCATCGCCACCCTCGTCACGTTAAGAGGGGAGCTCCCTTTGGAAGGGAGAGGTACGGAGACATCAGATTTTTTCTTGCCTGAGCAAGAGCGTTACTTCGCGAAGGCGTAGGAGAAGCCCTGGACCTGGTTCCAGGCGCCGCGGGTGAAGTCAGGGACCTCGACAGGCATGTTGCCGTTCTGGATCGAGATGGCTCCGAGTTCGGCCAGGCAGCACCATTCGGCCATGTCATAGACATCCATATCGAGAGGCAGGCCGTTGCGCAGGCAGTATACCAGACGGTAGTCCATGATGAAGTCCATTCCACCGTGGCCTCCGACCTCCTTTGCAAGAGCCTCGAGTTCGGGAGTCAGGATCGGATTGCGGTACTTCTCCTGGAACTCGGCGATTTCCTCAGGTGAGAGTCTCTTCTCCGTGTTGAAGTCCTCGATGCTGGGAGTCTCCTTGAATTGGTCACCGCGAAGTACTATCTGCTGGACGGGATATTTCCCTGCATATCCTTCGGTTCCCACAAGCTGGTACATCCTGCTGTAGGGCCTGGGAGTCATGACATCGTGCTCGATGAGGATGGTCTTGCCGTTCTCGGTGCTGATCATCGTGCTGGTCTCGTCACCGTTTTGGAAATCCTCGCTCTTCCGTCCATGTCTCTTCTCGACATTCCTCGGACCGTTGACGGCCTTGGTCTCCATCGCCACGAGAGTCTTGAAGCGGTCACCCCTGTGGATGTTGAGTACCTGGGCTACGGGTCCCAGACCGTGGGTGGCATAGACGTCTCCCTTGTGCTTTTCATTGAAGTCAAGCCTCCAGTTGTTCCAGTATTCATCCCAGAAAGGATCCAGGTTGTGAAGGTATGAGCCTTCGACGTGCAGTATCTCTCCGAACACCCCGGCCTGGGCCATTGACAGGCAGGACAGTTCGAAGAAGTCATAGCAGCAGTTCTCCAGCATCATGAAGTGCTTCCTGGTCTTCTCAGACATGTCGATGACAGACCAGATCTCGTCGAGAGAGGTGGCTGAAGGAACCTCGCATGCTACGTTCTTGCCATGCTCCATGGCATAGAGGGCCACGGGGATATGGTGCACCCAGTCAGTGCAGATGTAGACGAGGTCGATGTCGTCACGTTCGCAAAGCTGCTTGTAGGCTTCGGTGTCGCCTGAATACTCAGCAGCCCTGGGGAACCCTCTGTCCTCCAGTGTCTTCTGCGACCTTTCGACGTTTTCGGGCAGGACATCGCACAGTGCGACGATCTTGACTCCGGGAATATAGGTAAAGCGCGGCACGGCTCCCGAGCCCCTCATTCCGAGGCCCACGAATCCTACCCTCACGGTATCCATGGCGGGAACCGTAAGGCCGATGACGTTCTCCTGTCCTGCAGGACGTGCAGGGACTTTGACCTTGATGGGCCCTGCAGTCTTGTTCGATGTACATGCAACGGCTGCCACTAGCAGCGATGCAATCAGCAGGTTCTTGATTCTCATGTTATAAGGTAAATAATAGTATGATTATTCAGTTATCTTGTCGAGATACAGCCCGAAACCGTTGATCAGGGCTGGGGCAAGGGACTCCTTGACCGTAACCCTGACCTTGTCTGTTGTGACCTTGTCTGTCATTACTATCCTCTTGTAGCCGATGGTCGTTTCCGAGGCGATTTCCTTCCAGGTCCCGTCAGGTCCTGCCGCTTCTACCGTGAATGCCTTCACCCTCTGTCCGAGTGGGATATATTCCTGGAGAAGCACCCTGTTGAAGGTTTTCTCCCCATCAAGGTCGAATGTGACGGTTGAACTGACGGCGTCCTTCGCTGCAGCCCAGTAAGAATCGTAGTTCCCGTCAAGGATGTTCTTCGCTCCGTAACCGCGTCCCCAGGAATCGGTTGCGGAAGCCTTCGCCCTTTCGGCGAGGTTCTCCTTGAATATCTCATCCAGGGCGCCCTTGAATTCCAGGAGCCTGACCGAATCGACGGGATTGATGCGTCCAGTTGTGTCCGGAGGTACGTTGAGCAGGAGCAGGGAATTGCGACCTACGCTGGTGTAATATATTCCGACCAGCTGTTTCACAGACTTTACCTTGTCGTTTTCGCTTTCCCTCCAGAACCATCCCGGACGGATGGATACATCGGTCTCTGCCGGATGCCAGCATTCTCCGCCCATGTCTCCGGAATTAAGGTTCCTGGAAGGTGGTGCTCCCGCTCCGGGGGTGAAACCTTTGGAATTCAGGGTACTCCAGTTCGTCCTTCCGGCCACGCCGCTCTCATTGCCTACCCAGCGGCAGCCGGGGCCCACGTCGCTGAACATGATTGCGCCGGGCTGAAGCCTTCTGACGGTCTCGTGGAAGAGAGGCCAGTCGTATACCTGCTTCTTGCCGTTGGGACCTTCGCCGTTGGCTCCGTCGAACCACTGCTCGAAGACCTCCCCGTAATTTCCGAGAGCACTCTCGAGAGTCTTGACGTAGACGTCGTTGTATTCAGGAGTGCCGTAATGAGGGTCGTAACGGTCCCAGGGGGAGATATACACTCCGAATTTGAGGCCTTCCTCCGAGCAAGCCTCGGAAAGCTCCTTGAGCACGTCGCCTTTACCGTCTTTCCAGGGACTCTGCGCCACAGTGTGCAGGCTTACGGGATTCGGCCACAGGCAGAAGCCGTCGTGGTGCTTGGCTGTAATGATTATTCCCTTGAAGCCGGAGGCCTTTGCGATGGAGGCCCATTGTCCGCAATCGAGACCGGTGGGATTGAATATATCCTCCGCCTCGTTGCCGAGACCCCATTCCCTTCCTGTGAATGTGTTGGGCCCGAAGTGGGTGAACATGTTCATCTCCATCTTCTGCCATTCTATCTGCTGGGGAGTCGGAAGCGCTCCGTACGGCTCGGGCGGTGCAACCTTGCCGCAGGCGGCAACCAACGCCACCGCGAAGACTGCTATCATCGATGCCGGAAAAGAAGTCCTGTTCATCATGGTGCTCTGATTATTAGTGTATAACAAATATGGCAATAATATTCGTCATTCGGAAGTCAGATCGACAAAGAAATATGATTACAGGAATACGAGGGAAGAAGTGGTCTCGGGATCGAAAATCTTCCTTGCGATTTCCTGCAGTTGCTCCGCCGTTATCGCTTCTATGGCTTCCCTGTTCTGGGCGTCCGTGGATACCGTTCCGAACGAAACCAGGCTCTTGCCCATCGACAGGCATTGTGTCTCTCCGTTGTCCGAACTGATGGAAAGCTGCCCGAGCAGCTGTTTCTTGGCAGCCTTGAGCCGGGCGTCACTGAGCCGGTCCTCCTGCATCCTTCCGATGACCTTGCCGACGGCCTTCATGCATTTCTCGAGGTTGCCGCGGTCACATCCCAGGGTTATTGCGAACACTCCGGATTCGGAGTACTGGGTATACGAACTCTCGACACCGTACACCCATCCGTTCCTTTCCCTCAGCAGGTCGTTGAGCATCGAGTTGGAAGCGGGGCCTCCGATTATGTTGCCGAACAGGATGGCAGGGAAGCGGAGGTTTTTCTCATACAGCGAGGGGGCGAGGTTGCCTATTACAGCATTGACCTCGTGATTCCTTTTCTCAACTCTCCTGCAGAACTTTTCAGGAGCTTTGATTTCGGACAGTATGCGCTCACCGCTTTCAGGCCATTTGCCGTCGAAAACCTTCCAGGCGAGTTTCTGGATAGCCGCTTCCATCTTCTTCTCATCAAGGTCGGCAACCACTGCGAGTGCCATGTTGCCGGGGGTGAAATGCTCCTTGACGAAACTTCGCAATTCCTTTCCGGTAATCTTCCTGACACTTGCCGCCGTGCCGAGGATAGGCCTGCCAAGGGGATGGCCTGCGAACAGGGCCTCCTCGAACTTGTCGTAGACATCGTCGGCAGGGGAATCCTTGTAAGAGTTGATCTCGTCGATCACGACCCCTTTTTCCACCTCGATCTCATCGTCAGGGAAAGCAGGACAGGTGGCCAGTTCGAGCAGGAGGGACATCGCCTTGCCGAGATCTTCCTTCAATACCGTCGAATGAAGCACTATCTCTTCCTTCGTGGTGAAAGCGTTGAGGTCCCCGCCAAGACGGTCAAGGTAGCCGTTGATCACGTGGGCGCTCTTGCGCTCCGTGCCCTTGAATATCGTATGTTCGGTGAAATGCGCTATCCCGCTGTGATAGCCGCCTTCGTCACGGGTCCCGCATTTGATTGTCAGGGAACAGTATCCGACGGCATTCCCGCTCCTTTTGACAGCGTACTGCAGCCCGCAGGCTGTCTTTCCTATAAGCATTACTTCCTGAGCTGATTGATGGCGCGGAGGTCGCTGTCCAGGAACCCGCTTCCGCTTCTGGGGGATATCCGGTGCTTCTTGTACCAGTATAGCTTGTGGTTGTCGGCTCCGATGAGCAGTTTGTAGCAGACCGAACCGTTGACCGGCTCGCTCGGGGCTACGACATAGCTGACCACGCAGTTGAAAGTCCCGTCAGTGAATACCTTGTCGACGTCATCTTCGTCCTCCTCTACGATTATGTCTTCGTCGAGTGAATCGATGGTCTTCTGGTCCACCTGGGGAGCGAAATCATCCTTGCTGAAATAGATCCTTCTCATCCCGAGTTTCTTGGAGTCCGTGGCGCCAAGGGGAGTGTAGGCCTTTACCTCGGAAGTCATCAGGGTCATCGCATGGTCCTGGATGATGGTCAGGAAAGCAGGCAGGAGGATGAATTCCCTTCCGGAAGGGTCTACGGCGGACCTCAAGGGGAAGGTGACCACCTCCATCATATCGTTGATCGACTTGCTTGCCCCTTCACCACCCTTTACGAAGGTGAGTAGATCGATTCCGGGTTCGGATTCCTTCCTTTGCTGGCCCTTTACGACGAGGAGGAAATAATACTTGTCGCTGGTCTTGATCTTGTCGAATTCCTGAACGGAGCAGAATTCGAACGGGGATATGGTCCAGGTGGCCGACACGCTTTCCTTGAAGGCTTCGTCGAACACTTCGTCACCTGAAAGGACGACCTTGGTGGTCTTGGCAGTCAGGTCCTTGAGTTTCTCCTTCCTGGTATAGATCTGTGCCTGCGCGAAAAGGTCTGCCGAAATGACTATCCCGGCGAGCAGGCAAATGAATATCCTGATGCTAGTTTTCATTTTCATCGTTTGAATTCTGGTTGAGCATGGCCTGGTGTTCAGCCTTCGCCCTTTCGACGGAGACGGATTTCTTGAGGATGAAGCCCGAACCCAGATATTTCGTGCGGACGTCTTCGTCGGCCGCAAGGGATTCCGGGGTGCCCTGCTGGAGGATGGTTCCTTCATAAAGCAGGTAAGCCCGGTCAGTGATCGCGAGGGTCTCGCCAACGTTGTGGTCGGTGATGATCACACCGATATCCTTGTATTTCAGTTTGGCGATGATGAACTGTATGTCTTCGACGGCGATCGGGTCGACTCCGGCGAAAGGCTCGTCAAGCAGGATGAACTTGGGGTCGATGGCGAGTGCCCTTGCAATCTCGCAGCGGCGTCTCTCGCCTCCAGAGAGCTGGATTCCGAGGCTCTTGCGTACCTTCGAGAGATTGAACTCGTCGATCAGGCTTTCCAGCCTTTCGTGCCGTTCCTCCTTGGACATGTCCGACATCTCCATAACGGACATTATGTTGTCCTCGACGGACATCTTGCGGAACACGGAAGCCTCCTGGGGAAGGTATCCGATACCTTTCTGAGCCCTCTTGTACATGGGCAGCTCCGTGATGTCTTCATCGTCAAGGAATACACGGCCGCCGTTCGGGACGATCTGGCCTGTGATCATATAGAAACTGGTGGTCTTTCCGGCTCCGTTGGGGCCCAGGAAGCCAACGATCTCTCCCTGGCTTATCTCCATCGAAACGCCCTTGACAACAGTCCTGATTCCATATTTCTTGACAAGGTTCTCGCAGCGAAGTATCATCGTCGTTCCAAATAATAAAGTTCTACTTTGTTTCCAGTCCGAAATCCTTTATGAGATTCTGGACTTCTCCGTTCGCCCCCATCAGTGCCGTGGCTTTCTCCTGGTCGGTATAGGGCTGGACTTCCTTTTCCTCCAAAGGTATCAGTCCGACATCGAGGCGCAGCAGTGAGGACTTTGTCTTGGTCTGCAAAATTCCTTCCAAAGAATGAAGGCTGTTCTCCCGGATCCACCTTTGCTGGGCTTCATTGCTGACCTTGAAGGTAAGGACCTTCACGCCATCGCCGTCGGATATCTCCACCTCTGCGTTCTTTAGGGTGTTGGCAAGGCGGGGCTGTTTGGATGCATATTCCTCCGGTACAGACTTCCAGGCAGTCAGAATGGTCTCGTCGTCAGGGAGTTCATCCGTTACCGTGGCTGCGGAGGGTGCCGGCTTGATTCCGGTTTCCTCTTTCATTATTGAGTTGAGCGACAGTGCTGCTCCGGTCTTGGCCGGTCTCTTCCGGGGAGTCCTCGCAGGTTCGCTCGGCCGCGGTGGTTCGACCGGTTCCTGTACCTTTGCCACCGGTTCCTGAGCCTGTCTAAGGACCGGCGTCTCGACACGCTCCCCGGCCGGTTGCGGAGCCTTCATCAGGAAACTGAGCTTCATGAGGGCGAATTCGATGTGCAATCTTGGATTGACAGCCTGCTTGTAACCTGCCTCGCAGGCGGTCGTTATACCCAATGCATCGTAGAGGAATTTCAGGGAACAGCGGGAAGCCTGTTCAAGGTATCTCTTTTTCAATGACTCGGGAAGTTCCAGCAGGGAATCCAGGGCACCGTTCTTCGCCACCATCAGGTCCCTCAGGTGGGAGCTCAGGGCGGCGCAGAAATGCAGCGCATTGAAACCCTTCGAAAGGATATCGTCGAAGGACAGGAGCGCCTTTCCGTAATCACCGGCCAGGAAAGTGTCCACAAGTCCGAAAGAATAGTCGTAATCGAGTACCCCAAGGTTCTTGATGACATCAGCATATTTGACATCGGTGCCGCAGAAAGCGACCGTCTGGTCGAAGATGGTCAGCGCATCGCGCATAGCCCCGTCGGCCTTCTGGGCTATTACATGGAGGGATTCGTCATCGATGCTGACATTCTCCTTTGATGCGATCATCTTCAGGTTGGTGACGATGTCGGGGATTGAAATCCTGTTGAAATCGTATGTCTGGCAACGTGAAAGGATCGTAGGGAGTATCTTGTGCTTTTCCGTTGTGGCCAGGATGAATATCGCATGTGCCGGCGGTTCTTCGAGCGTTTTCAGGAAAGCGTTGAAGGCAGCAGTGGAGAGCATGTGGACCTCGTCGATTATATAGACGCTGTATTTGCCGACCTGGGGCGGAATCTGGACCTGGTCCATCAGGTTCTTTATGTCCTCGACTCCGTTGTTGGAGGCTGCGTCCAGTTCATGGATGCAGTAGGACCTTCCTTCCTGGAAGGAGATGCATGATTCGCACTCTCCGCAGGGTTCCATCTCCGGGGAAGGATTAGAGCAATTGATCGCCTTGGCGAAAATCCTTGCGGTGGTGGTCTTCCCTACGCCCCTTGGACCGCAGAAAAGGTATGCGTGCGCCAGTTTCCCCCTAATGATCGAGTTCTTGAGGGTCTGCGCGATATTGTCCTGTCCGATGAGGGTCTCGAATGAGTCAGGACGGTATTTTCTGGCTGATACGATATAGTCTGGCATAACATACAAATTTAGCATTATTTTGCGGAATGAAAAACGGACAGCCATAAGACTGTCCGTTATACGCTTTGCTTGGAAAGACAGGGCTAGACCCTCTGGCCGTAGCTGCGGTCGGAAGTGTTGACCGTGATCTTCTCACCCTGGTTGATGAAGAGCGGAACCATCACCTTGGCACCGGTCTCGAGGGTAACCTCCTTGAGGGCGCTGGTGGAAGCCGTGTTGCCCTTTACTGCGGGCTCGGCATAGGTGACCTCGAGTTCGACATAGGTAGGAAGCTCGCAGGTGAGGCACCTCTCCTCCGGCTCCAGTACGAACATCATCTCGACATGCTGTCCTTCCTTCATGAGGTCGGAGTTCTCGACCACGTCATGAGGCAGGTGGATCTGCTCGTAGGTCTCTTCGTGCATGAAGTTGAATCCATCCTCATCTGAATAGAGGAACTGGTAGGGACGCCTTTCGACGGTGATGACATCGATCTTCATACCAGCGGTGAAGGTGTTCTCCAGGATCCTTCCGTTCTCCAGGTTGCGGAGCTTGGTCTTGACGAAAGCGGGGCCCTTGCCCGGTTTTACGTGCTGGAAGTAGACTACCTGGCAGGGTTTGCCATTGTAGCTGATGAACAGTCCGTTCTTGAAATCTGCAGTTGTTGCCATATACTAATCGAATTAAAATTCTGAATATCAATCATGCAAATTTAACTAATTGCCTCTAACCTTGCAATTTTTTTATGGTTGAGAGCTTCGCGGCCACCTCCTCCAGGAGCCAACGGGGCGTCGAGGTGGCTCCGCAGACGCCGACGCTGTCATCCGGTCCGAACCATTCCGGGTCGATCTCGTCAGGTGACGAAATATGGTATGTCCTTGGATTCCTGGACCGGCAGAGGTCGCACAGGACTTTCCCGTTTGAACTGGAAGCGCCTGATACGAATATGATTACATCGTGCGAGAGAGCGAAGGAAGCCAGTTCCTCATGCCTGGAGGCCACCTGGGAGCAAATCGTATTGTGAACGGTCAGCCCTGCCTCCTCGTGCTCCGAGAGAACCTTGCATATCTCCGAATATTCGACCGGGCTCTTGGTCGTCTGGGAGAATATCTCCAGTGGCCGGCCGGTACATATCCGCCCGTTTCCAAGAGCCTCGAGGAGCATCGGCATATCCTCGATGACTACGGCGTCCCCGCCGACCTGCCCCAGCAGGCCTAGTACCTCAGCATGACCTACTTTCCCGAATATGATGATCTGTCCGGATGTGCCGTTCAGTTCATTGTATGCCTTGCGTATGCTTTCCTGGAGCCTCAATACCACCGGGCAGGTGCAGTCGATGACGTTGATTCCGACCTTTCGGGCCTGGGCGTAAGTCTCGGGCGGCTCGCCGTGAGCACGGATCAGAAGGGTCTCGCCTTCCGGAGAGGGGATGCCGGCGATATCGTCATGGCCTATGGTCACAAGTCCCTTGTCTCCCAGTCTTTTGAGTTCGGCTTCGTTGTGGACTATGGCTCCCAGGGAATACAGTCTTCCGGAAGGATTCCCGTCAAGGAATTCTTCCGCGCGGCTTATAGCCCTGATGACGCCTCCGCAGAAACCGGAACGTTTGTCTATCTCGACCTTGAGGGCCATTACTCGAGGATACCGAACTTGCCTTGAGCGAGTCCCTGGAACCAGACCGTCTCCTCGTGGAGGGTCATGTCGGAATTGTCCAGGACATAGGCATCCGCAGCACGGGAGAGAGGGGAAGTCTCACGATGGGAGTCGATATAATCCCTCTCCAGGAGGTTCTTCATCACTTCCTCCATCACCGGCTCCTGTCCCTTCATCTTCATCTCATCGAAGCGTCTCTGCGCCCTGACTTCCGCAGAAGCGGTCATGAATATCTTGATTTCGGCATCCGGGAATACCGTCGTGCCGATATCGCGTCCGTCCATCACGACCCTCTTGCGGCGACCGAAGGCGTGGAGCCTGTCGTCCACGAAGTTCCTGACGAAGGGGATCGCCGAAATCGGGCTGACGTGGCTGGATACTTCGAGGGTGCGTATGACCTTCTCTACGCAGCGGTCCCCGATATAGGTTCCGTCAGTACGGAAATCCAGATCCAGGGAGGGCAGGGAAGCCTTGAGCCCCTCCTCGTCGATGGTCCCGTCTTCAGCGATGAGGCCGTTCTCGAGGGCATGGAGCGTAACTCCGCGGTAAAGCGCTCCGGAGTCGAGGTAGAGGAATGAATACTCTTCAGCGATGAGCTTGGCCAAGGTGCTCTTTCCCGTAGATGAGTAGCCGTCAATGGCTATTATGATGTCTGGTATGTTCATAAAGACAAAAATATCAAAATTCCGAGAAAAATATCCGATATTTGCATAAAGAAGTGATTGAAAAGGTATTCTGAAATGAAGATTCTGATTGTAGACGACGAACGGGCTATCAGGAACTCCCTGAAGGAGATTCTTGGCGATGAGGGCTATGACGTGGACATCGCGGAGGACGGACCTTCCGCTCTGGCAAAGGTCGACAAGGAAAAATACGATGTGATCTTCTGCGACATCAAGATGCCCGGGATGGATGGCACCGAAGTCCTGGACAAGCTTGTGGCCGACGGCGTGGATGCCGCCATCGTGATGATATCCGGTCACGGGGATATCGCCACCGCCGTGGAGTGTATCAAGAAGGGAGCCTTTGATTTCATACAGAAGCCTTTGGATCACAACAGGATACTCATCACCATCAAGAATGCCACCGACAAGGTCAGCATCGTGAAGGAGAACCGCCAGCTGAAGAAGAAGGTCTATGGCCAGAAGATGATAGGCGAATCAGCTCCGATCCAGCATATCCGTGATATGGTGTCCAAGGTGGCGCCTACCGATGCCAGGGTTCTCATCGTCGGCCCCAACGGTTCCGGAAAGGAACTGGTGGCAAGGAGCCTCTACGAGCAGAGCACGCGCAGCGGGATGCCGTACATCGAGGTCAACTGCGCCGCGATCCCTTCCGAACTGATCGAGAGCGAGCTCTTCGGCCACGAAAAGGGATCTTTCACTTCCGCCATCAAGCAGCACAAGGGCAAGTTCGAGCAGGCTGACGGAGGGACCCTCTTCCTCGATGAGATAGGTGACATGAGCCTGGCCGCCCAGGCCAAGGTCCTGCGTGTCCTTCAGGAGAAGAAGCTTTCACGCGTCGGCAGCGACAAGGATATCATCGTGGATGTCAGGGTCATCGCTGCGACCAACAAGGATCTCATGAAGGAGATAGACAAGGGCAATTTCAGGGAAGACCTCTATCACCGGCTCAGCGTGATCGTGCTGACCGTCCCTTCTCTGGACGAAAGGAAGGACGACATTCCGCTGCTGGTGGATTATTTCGTGAAGCAGGTCAGTACCGAATCAGGTATGCCGGTCAGGGAATTCTCTCCTGAAGCCATAAAGCTCTTGCAGGAGAAATCCTGGCCCGGAAACATCCGTGAGCTGAGCAATGTGGTAGAGCGCCTGATGATCCTCGGAGGCAATCCGGTCAGCGCCCAGGATGTGAAGCTCTACGTCACTCCGTTCCAATAGCCTTCATGACGGTGGTGTCAACCCCGAGGTACAGTTTGTAGAAAGCGTTGTCTCCCAACTTCGAGTAGCGCCCGGTGAGTGCGCGGAGCTGGGGGAGAAGATATTCCTCGGTCTCCTTCCATTCCTTGTCCGAACAGGTGATGCCGTCTTTCGCGGAAGCATATTCACGGAACTTGGAAGGAATGTCCAACCTGTCAAGGAAGCGCTCCAAGTCATCGAAATCGCTTATTTCTGAAAGGGAGGCCCTGTAGCGGTCGAACATGGCCGATGCGAATCTCATGGGGGTCGCCTTCCTGTTGCAGCTGATATAGAACTGACTGGCCCTGGTGGTGTCTACAGGGACGAATACATCCGGGATTATTCCACCTCCGCCATAGACGGTCCGGCCTGCCACTGTCTTGTACGTCAGGGTCGAATCCACCTTTATGCTGTCGGCGTCGTACATCTCTCCGTCTGTGTATCGTTTGTAGATGTCGTAACGGTAGTCGTCAGAATAAGGCTTCTGAATGCATCTTCCTGAAGGAGTGTAGAATCTGGCGACGGTCAGCCGGACACCCGACCCATCGTTGAAATATATCGGTTCCTGGACGAGCCCCTTGCCGAAAGAGCGCCTTCCGATGATCCTACCCCTGTCATTGTCCTGGATCGCACCTGCGAATATCTCGCTGGAGGATGCCGATGACTCGTTGATCAGGACATCCAGGACGACATCCTTCAGGATGCCCCTTCCGTCGGCCTTGTATTCTTCTTTCTTGCGGTGAAGCCCCTGCATGTATACGATCTCGTCGCCCTTCTGAAGGAACATGTTGCTGAGCAGGAGGGCCTGATCGAAATAGCCTCCGCTGTTGTCCCTGAGGTCGAAGACGAGCTTTTTCATCCCGTTCGAAAGAAGCTTGGATGCAGCCTCGTTGACCTCCTTGAAAGTGGTCTTGGAAAACTTTGAAAGCTTGATGTATCCGATGCTGTCGTCAACCATGAAAGCGGCGTCGACGCAATGAAGGGGAATCTTCCCCCTGGTAATCTCGAAAGGAATCTTTTCACCGCCCCTGCCGACGAGGATGTTGACCTTCGAACCTGCGGGACCCTTCATCCTGCGGACCATGCTGTCCTGCGGGAATTTCACTCCGGCGATGTCCTTGTCTCCTACCCTGAGGATCCTGTCTCCCTGCAGGAGGCCTGCCTTCTCGGAGGGCCCTCCGGGAATGACTTCCAGGACTATTGCAGTGTCATTGGGCACGTTGAACTGGATTCCGATACCGTCGAAATTGGCGGCGAGATCGGTTTCGGCGGCCTCCAGTTCAACCGGAGGCATGTAAACGGAGTGCGGATCCAATTCTGCGAGCGCAGCCACGATGGCGGCATCGGTGACCTTTCCGTTGTCGATCGTGTCGACGTAGTTCCTGTCGATCTGGTCCAGGATAAGGTTGAGCTTGCGCCACTCGCTGTACTGGGTGTGATACAGCCTTTTTTTCTGGAGATAGGTATTGTATGTCATCACCGTCAGGGCTCCGACGATGATTCCAAGCACTGCTATCAGGATGGGGGATATGCGTTTCATCCTAGTCGATCTTTTCAACCTCGATACCGGCCCTGCGGAGCAGGTCCACTCCGTCGGTCAGACGGTATTCATCCCTGTACACCACTCTCTTGATTCCTGACTGGATGATGAGTTTCGAGCATTCCAGGCAGGGGGAAGCGGTGACATAGAGGGTAGATCCCTGACTGCTGTTGCCGGATTTCGCCACCTTGGTAATCGCATTGGCCTCGGCATGGAGGACATATGGCTTGGTCACTCCGTTCTCATCTTCGCAGACGTTCTCGAAGCCCGACGGTGTTCCGTTGTATCCGTCGGAAATGATCATCTTGTCCTTCACTATCAAGGCGCCTACCTGGCGTCTCTTGCAGTAGGAATTCCTGGCCCAGATCCCGGCCATCTCAATGTATCTCTGGTCGAATTTTTCCATTATTTGCCGCTTCTTTGGTAGAGGTATCTCTTGATCGAACGCTTGGGGGTCCTTTCGAAGTCTTCCGGAAGGAATTCGATCTTCCTGACCTGGGCATAACCGGGGAGTTCCTTGTTGATCTCCGGAAGCAGGCCGTTGAGGGTCTTCTCGAGGTCGGCGCGGGTCAGCCCGTCAAGTTCGGCCTGGTGATAGTCAGGGTAGATGAGGGCCGTCAGGCCTCCGTTGTCCTCGATCACCAGTGAATCCACCACATAAGATACAGCATTGATCACGGCCTCAAGTTCCTCGGGATAGATATTCTGCCCGTTGGGACCGAGGATCATGCATTTGCTGCGTCCCCTTATGAACAGGAATCCGTCCTTGTCGATGATACCCATGTCGCCGGTCCTCATCCATCCGTCCTCGGTGAACAGGTCTTTAGTCGCCTCTTCGTTCTTGAAATATCCGAGAGCGGTATTGGGACCCTTGCACTGGATCTCTCCTTCGATATGCTCAGGATCCTCGGAATCGATCCTTATCTGCATGTTGTATGCGGCCTGTCCGCAGGAATACAGCTTCTTCTTGTCGAAATGGGCGTAGGTGATGATGGGAGCGCACTCGGTCATTCCGTAACCTACTGTGTAAGGGAATTCGATATCCCAGAAGAACTTCTCGATGTCCTTGTTGAACGCCGCACCACCCATGATTATCTCGATGAAATTGCCACCGAAGGCAGTCACGAGTTCCGTGCAGATTTTCTTCCGGACCATGTCGCTCAGCACGGGGATCTTCAGCATGGTCTTGACGGTTCCCTTCTCGATGGTCTTCTGGATCTTGGACTTGTAGACCTTTTCGATGATCAGAGGAACCGCGATGATGATGTTCGGCTTGACTTCCTGGAGAGCCTGGGTGATGATCTTCGGACTGGGAACCCTGGTGAGGAAGTGCACGTGCATGCCGATGGTCATCTCGAACAGGAATTCGAACATCATACCGTACATATGGGCGGTGGGCAGCATCGACACCACGTTGGACTTGTTGTTCAGTTCCGGGAGGACATGCTTTGCGAACTGGATATTCGAGCACAGGGCGCGGTAGGGAATCATCACACCCTTCGAGAACCCGGAGGTTCCGGAAGTGTAGTTGATCATCGCCAGCTCGTTGGGAGCGTCCTTGTAGTAGCAAAGGTCCTCCGGGAGGAAAGCGTTGGGATGACGTTTTCCGAAATACTCGTTCATGTGCTCGCGGGTCTCCGTGATCCTCTCATGCCTGGCGTACAGAAGCTGGAAGGTATTGATCCTCACTACTGCGTATACCCCGGGCATCTCGTCGGGGCTCAGACCTTCCCATACCACGTCGTCAACGAACAGGACCTTCGCGTCCGAATGGTTGACCAGGTAGTGGATGTTGCCCGGCTTGAACTCGTGCAGGATAGGCACGACGACCGCTCCGTATGTGATGGTGGCAAGATAGCTGACCGCCCAGTTGACCTGGTTGCGCGCACATATGGCGACCTTGTCCCCTTTGTGGAGGAAGCACTTTTCAAAGGCTATATGAAGCTTCTCGATCCTTCTTGCCACATCCCTGTAGCAAAGGCTGGCACCCTGGTAGTTCGACAGGGCCTGCCTGTCCCAGTTGTCGCGGAAGCTCTTTTCGATCATTTTGTTGACCGACTCGAATTTGAATTCGTTCATTTTGTCATCATTTTACGTTGTCCAGCTTGAAGGCCCTTTCCTTGCCGTCATAGCATGTGGCAGTGATTGTGCCCTTGTCATTGAGGACGATCTTGCTGTCGGGACGTATCATCTTGTCACCGTCTCCCTTGACCAGCGGATCCCCGCCGTCGAAAGGATAGACCAGGGTCTGGATGGAAGTCCGGACAATCCAATATTTCTTTCCCTTGCCTTCGAAGAGTTCGGGAATGCTCTTTATGGTCTCGTTTGCCGTTATGCCTTTCCATGAAGCGCGGACCTTTCCATGGAGGTCGTACATTCCGACCGTGTTGTCCTTGTGAAGGACCATGGCGGTGTAGCCCTTGGCTCCGGTGAAATCATGGACCACCGGACCCACCGCAATTTTCTTGCCTAATTCGACGGGGAAACCGCCTACGAAGCGGCCCAGCCGGTCGATCAGGTACAACTTGCTGTCAGCTGCGAAGAGATACTGCAGCTTGCCGTTGTTGAAGTAATCGATGGCGGTGACATAACCGCATACCGGATACTTGAAAGGTATTCCCCAGACATCCTTTCCGTTCTCATCCTGCAGGCAGAGCGAGAGGTGGCTGTTCTGGTAGAAGGTGTTTTCCTTGCCTGTAGCGCTGTTCAGAACCTTGAACGGTCCGGCGGGAACGACCACGGCAGTATCCCTGTCGGCGCTTGCCGGGGCCTTGCTCTTGGTGATGTTGGTTCTCGCAAGGTTCAGGTTCAGTCCCATCTTTTCCCCCTTTGACGTGGCGAAGAGGGTCACGGGGACGAAGGTCACGCCCTTTATCACATCCCGGAATCCCTTGGCCATCAAAGGGCTGAACGTGGCATCGATGATATTCGGATCCTCGGTCATGGAATGATACATCCAGAAGCCGCAGTTTTTCTGGGGAATCCTGTCGCCGAGGCCGTTCGAAGCCAGCCTTTCCTTCAATGATTCTCCAAGCATGTTCGCATATTCACCGACACAGTCTGCCGCCCCAACGGCTATCCAGCCTTTGACCAGGGTAGCGGTGGTCTCGTCTTCTCCGGTGAACGTCTCTCCGAAAATGGTCCTTGCATAACCTGAATAAGGACTGAAGTCGAAGATACCGTCTGCCGACTGCTTGTTCCCGGGCTTGATCAGGATCATCTGGCGGAGTTTGTCACCGAGATGCCAGTCGACCACGGCCACTTCCTTGATATCCAGTGATTTCACCCAGTCTTCCGCCGACTTCCCGCGTTCTTTCTTCTGCCTTGCAAGGGTGGATTCGTACTTGTCGAGCCTCGCCTTGGCATCCAGATAGTTGCGGTATGCCTTGAGGTAGGAATCGATATTGCCGATCGGGATGTCGATTATGAAATCGGTGGATGCCGGTACGGCATCGGCTATCCCGACCGATGAAGTGCCGGCATGCCTGAGCACGTTCATGTAGTAGTTGGGATCGCTGCCGTAAAGGAGGGTGCCGTCCATCGACACTCCGGAACCGGAATGCCTGGTGATCGTGAAGGCGGTCCATCCGGCCAGTTCCTTGAAGAATGTTCCCGTCTTGCGGTATTTCCTCGAGAAATAGGTCTCCAGGATATTGTCGGTATAGGCGTTGGACGCGAAGATTATGTCGCTGCCAGGCACTATGGAAGCCAATTCTGCGAAACCCTTGGACTCGAGGACGGAATGTCCTTCGGACATGTGCCTTATCGAGGAATTGATGATGGTCTCGGATGAGGATATGAGGATCAGGTCTCCGCTGACTTTAGAGAACAGTCCTGAGGAATCTGCGGCAGCCAGGAGCCTTGGGCAGTCATTGCTTGTGGAATCGGTCAGTTCCGGTCCGGCCTTTACGACCAGGAGCGGAGGCATGTCCTTGCTGTAATGGATGGATATTATCGCAGGAGCTTTCCGGAGACTGCCGAAGGATTCAGAGGCTATCCTGTCGAACTTGCCGGAGGTCAGTTCGCTGAATACGGCCACGGTGTCCCCGATCAACTCGCAGGCTCTTTCGAAGTCCTTGACACAGAATACGATGGCGGCATCGGAAGGGACAGCCTCTATCAGTTCATGATGCTCGATGAACTGTCCGGCATCCGCAGGGGAGGGCTTCTTGCCGGAGTCCGAATACAGCATGGCCACGGCGACGGCGATTCCGCCAACCAGGACCAGCGCCAGGACGGTCATCAGTATCAGGGTCTTCTTGTTCATCCTTGCTTGTTTTAGGGGAGTTACTGTGCTATGAACATATATACGATGTTGCCCATCTGTCTGGGAGGAGCCGAGGCGGAGGCCGAGAACTTGGAAAGCCTGGCCGCCCTTATTGCGAAATCCCTGAGGCACCTGTCATTCGAGGAAGCATCATCCTGGATCTTGGCATTGACTACGTTGCCGGAAGGATCTACAGTGATTATCACGGTCACATGGCCGGCTCCAAGGCATCTGTATGCCGGGATCGAAAGCCGGCTGGCCTTCCTGCCGTCCAGGGCGTAAGATACGACTGAAGGACCGCTGTATGTCTGTTTCTTGGGGTCCTCCTTCTTTATGGGAGCCGGTTTGCTGACGGCGACGTAGTCATCGTCAGGCTCATCTGCCTTGAAACCGTCCTTGAGTTCCTGCGCCAGCCTCTCCGCGTCCTTGTAGAGCTGCTCGGCGTCGGTGTTGCGGTCGTCTTTCAGGGTGGAACTCCTGTCCACGGCGATGTTGCGGATGGGAACTCCGGCAGCGGCGGCAAGGAGTTCGTCAAGCTTGTCGCTGACCTCTTCCTTGAAATTCTCCTCGGCCTTCTGTTTCTCTACCTCTTCCTGCTTGGTGAAATCCAGGACGAAGGTGTTGTCCCTTCTTAAAACAGCCCCGATCTGGCATGCCAGGAGCACGATGATTACCAGTAGATGGAAAATCACCGTGATATAGAGGCCTGCCCTGTCTTCGCTGTTCATCCGGATAGCTCGTTATTCTTCGACCTTCTGTGCCTGAAGCGACTTTTCGACCGTGGCCGAGATTACGTCGATGGCCACCTTGTTGTGACCGCCCTGGGGAATGATTATGTCGGCGTATCGCTTGCTGGGTTCGATGAACTGGAGATACATCGGCTTGACGGTCTTGGTGTATCTCTCGATCACCGTCTCGACTGTCTTGCCCCTCTCGAGGATATCCCTGGCCATGACCCTCATCAAGCGGTCGTCATCGTCGGCATCGACGAATATCTTGATGTCCATCTGGTCCCTGAGCTCCTTGCAGGTGAAGATAAGGATACCTTCTATGATGATCACGTCCGCGGGTGAGACCCTCACCGTCTCGGTCTTGGACCTTGAACAGGTGATATAGGAATATACCGGCTGCTCGATCGTGCGGCCCTCCTTCAATTCGGCGAGCTGCTGGCAGAGCAGTTTGAAGTCGATGGCATCCGGGTGGTCGAAATTGATCTGCTGCCTTTCTTCCATCGGGAGGTGGCTGGAGTCCTTGTAGTAGGAGTCCTGAGGTATGATCACGACCTTCTCCTTAAGCTTGCTCGTGATGGCGTTGACTACAGTGGTTTTTCCTGAGCCGGAACCGCCGGCTATTCCTATGACTAGCATGACACTTGGTATTATTAGAATTCAGCGTTCTTTGGAGTTCTCGGGAAGGGGATGACATCACGGATGTTGGACATTCCGGTGACGAAGAGCAGAAGCCTTTCGAAGCCGAGGCCGAAACCGCTGTGGGGCACGGTTCCGAACCTGCGGGTATCTATGTACCACTCGAGGTTCTTGCGGCTCATTCCGAGATCGGTGATCCTCTTCTCGAGCTTTTCAAGGGAAGCCTCCCTCTCGGATCCGCCGATGATCTCGCCGATCTTCGGGAAGAGGACATCCATTCCCCTGACAGTCTCGCGTCCGGGTTCGCAACCTTCATTCTGCTTCATGTAGAAGGCCTTGATAGCCATCGGGAAATCGGTGAGGATGACCGGCTTGCCGAAATGCTTCTCCACCAGGTAGCGCTCGTGCTCGCTCTGGAAGTCGGTACCCCAGCAGACAGGGAATTCGAACTGGACTCCGTTCCTGACGGCTTCCTCGAGGATAGCCACGGCATCCGTGTAGGTAAGCCTCTGGAATTCGATTCCTAGGACGCTGCGGAGCCTTTCCACCAGACCTTCATCGTATTTGCCCTGGAGGAACTGAAGGTCGTCCATGCAGTTGTCCAGTGCGTACTGGACCAGGTACTTCACGAATTCCTCTGCAAGGACCATATTGTCATCGATGTCGTAGAAGGCCATCTCCGGCTCTATCATCCAGAACTCTGCTAGGTGCCTTGGAGTATTCGAATTCTCAGCCCTGAAAGTCGGACCGAAGGTATAGATCTCGCCCACGGCGGTGGCTCCCAGTTCGCCTTCGAGCTGGCCGCTCACGGTGAGGCTTGTCTTCTTTCCGAAGAAATCCTTGCTGAAGTCGACCTTCCCGTTGTCCTTCTTCGGGACGTTCTCGAGGTTCAGGGTGGTCACCTGGAACATGTCGCCTGCCCCTTCTGCATCGGATTCGGTGATAAGGGGAGTGTTGAGGTACACGAAGCCCTTGTCATTGAAGAATTTATGGATGGCGAAGGCCATTGCGTGACGGATTCTCAAGATGGCTCCGAAGGTATTGGTCCTCGGGCGCATGTGTGCGACCGTGCGCAGGTACTCGAGGGAAGTGTCCTTTTTCTGGAGCGGGTACCTCATGGGGTCGCATTCTCCCAGGACCTCGATTTCCTTTGCATGGATCTCGACAGCCTGGCCGCTGCCTACGGACTCAACCAGGAGGCCTTTTACGGCAAGGCTCGCTCCGGTCGTTATCCTGGCCACCAGCGTCTCGTCGAAGGATGCCATATCCACTACTACCTGTATGTTGTAGATGGTCGAGCCGTCGTTCAGCGCGATGAACTTGATCTGTTTGTTGCCTCTTTTTGTCCTGACCCAGCCCTTTGCCAGTACTTCCTGTCCGGGAGCGGATTTGAGCAGGTCCTTAACCTTTGTCCTAGTCATTTCACTCATTGTTGACAATTAATTACAAATCATACAAAGATACTACAAAAATCAGCCAAGACAAAGGGTAGGACACATAAAAAAAGGCACCCGGTAAGGTGCCTTTTTCAAATTGTTTCTGACGGGCTACTGGCCGGCCTTGCGGGCGGCGTACATGATCTTAAGGGCGGAGCAGCGCCTGAGCTCCTGCTTCACGTCCGTAATGATACCCATCCTGACGTCTTCGTCAGCTTTGATAGAAACCTGCATCAACTGTCTGTCGGCCTCGCTCATGGCGTCGCGCTCGGCGGCGATGAAGTCGCGGATGTCATTGGTGGTCTTGAAAGAATCGTTGAGCTGGATCCTGGCCTCGGTTCCGAACTGGCTCTGATACTGAGCATTCGGAGATCCGATGTAGATATAGGATGCCAAGTCTTTCCTCTCAAGCTTCGCAACCTCGGTAGCCTCAGGAAGGTGAACCCTGACCTTTACCTCACTGGAACGCATCTGCGTCGTGACCATGAAGAAGAACAGGAACATGAACACTATGTCGGAGCTTGTTCCAAGCTCGGGCATGTCTTTCTTACCGCTTCTTTTGAAAATAGGCATTTGTCAGTCCTCCTGATTACTTTTTGGTTACGTCCTTAGGCTCTGCCTCAGAAATGTTCTGTGGAATGGCATCCCTGGCGATCTTCTGCTGGTCTTCGGTAACGAGGTTGTATACCCTTCCGAAGTGCTGGCGGCAGAAGTCGTCGCGGATCTCGTTGATGGCCTTCACAAGTTCATTCTGGACTGCGATATAGGCCTGGTAACTCGTTCCACGGTCATTCTGGAGAGAGATGTCTCCCTTCGTGACAGGATAATCACCGAATCCCTCGATGTTCT
>JAEEGK010003263.1_pt1 | contig 40529 bp, 31 predicted proteins | sample 8958771 | NCBI WGS metagenome assembly JAEEGK01 (sample SAMN16246547, study PRJNA631951) | gut metagenome | biome: gut microbiome; feature: rumen; material: SC-attached | host: Bos | place: Iran: Karaj | collected 2018-10
ATTACATCGATGCGAAGCAGGTTCTGGCAGGCAGCGGCATCAGCCTCCGCCGCCAGGCGAAACTGAACAGCGGGGAACTGGCTTCCTGGCTCTCCGAACAGTTTCAGGACGCGGAAGGCGCGCAAATCGCCATCGACGCCCTGACCACCTCTGCGCAGTTGGAGGGATTGCTCCGCGAGGCTGTCGCCGGACGCGGAGAACTCATCGGCGTAAGCGACCTGCTCTCGCCGCTCTGGCCGGATCGCCCCGAACTGCCGCGGACGCCCCTCTTTACCTTCGATTCCGAAGAGGGACGGAGCGCGAAACTGGCCTTTCTGCGCGAATTCTGCCGCAGACAGCAATGCGACGGCCTGCTGCTCGGCTCCCTCGACGAGGTGGCCTGGACCATGGATGTCCGCGCTTTCGACATCGAATACACCCCCTTCGTCATCAGTTACCTGCTGGTCACCGAAAAAGAAGCGGTCTGGTATGTACTGAAAGGCAGCATCGAGGATCCCGGCTCCCGGGAAGCGCTGGAGCGGCTTGCCGCCGACGGGGTGCGCATCGAGGACTACAGCGCCGCCCTGCTGCTCGCCGACGACCTGCAGGACGGCATCCGCCTGTATTGCAACCCGCAGTGCCTGAACGCCGCGCTGCGCGACGCCCTTTGTGCCGCAGGCATCGACATCGTCGAAGGCGACAGCCCGGTGGAAGCACGCAAGGCCATCCGGACCGAAGGGGAAATCGAGGCCACGCGGCGGGCCCATCTCATAGACGGCATCGCCGTGGAAAAATTCCTGTTCAAGCTCGAAAAGGCGCTGGAAGCAGGTCAGGCGGTCAGCGAACGGGATGCCGCCCTGTGGCTCGGACAACTGCGGGCGGCCAATGAAGAATATCTCTCGGACAGTTTCGAGACCATCTCCGCCTACGGCCCCGGAGCCGCCCTGCCCCATTATGTCGTGCCGGAAGAGAATGCACCGCTGCTGCGCCGGAAGGGCCTGTTCCTCTGTGACTCGGGCGGACAATACCTCTGCGGCACCACGGACATTACCCGTACCGTCCCGCTCGGGGAATGCACACCGCTGGAAAAAGAAGATTACACCCTGGTGATGAAGGGCCATATCGCCCTTTCCTCCGCCATCTTCCCGGAAGGGACGCCGGGCTGCCGCATCGACGCCCTCGCCCGCGAGCCGCTCTGGCGCAGCAAGCGCAATTTCGGCCACGGCACCGGCCACGGCATAGGCTGGTTCCTCGGGGTTCACGAAGGGCCGCACGACGTGCGGCAGAACCTCAACCCCACGCCCCTGCAGCCGGGTATGATCCTCTCCGACGAGCCCGGCATCTACCGCGAGGGCAGGCACGGCGTCCGCCACGAGAACCTGCTGCTGGTCGTCCCCGCCGGGGAAAATGAATTCGGCCGCTGGCTGGCCTTCGAGCCGCTGACGCTCTGCCATTTCGACACGGATGCGCTGGTGCTCCCGCTGCTGGACCGCAGCGAAATCGAATGGCTCGACGCCTATCACGAAAAAGTCTGGCAGGCGCTCGCCCCCAGACTCCCTCAGGAAGTGGCCGACTGGCTCCGCGACAAGACCTTGCCGCTCGCGGAGCGGTAGCGGTAGTATTCGTGGACGAGGCTTCGGTAACCCAGTGCCTTCAAATCCTTGTACCGGATGCGGTAGTTCGCCTTCGTGTGGCGGCCGGTCGCCAGGTGGCGCAGCTCCTGCTGCATATAATGGTCCAGCTCCGAGAGACCCTCCGTCCGGTTGATGACGGGGAAGAACCAGCGGGACCAGCTCAGCGAGTCTGGGTCGTCGCCCTCGAACAATTTGGCGTTGAACTGGCGGATCAGGGCTTTCATGGCTTGTTCCGCACCGAGGCCCTTTGCATCGCGCCAGCGTGCCAGTGCACGTGCGGCGCGACGGATTTTTCCTTTCATTTTGCGCCGGACAGCGGCTGCGATGTCGATGGATTCGCCCTGGCAGCGGAAGCCCAGGAACTCAAAGGGTTCTTCCGGAGCGTAGATCTTTTCTTTTTCGGGATTGACCTCCAACCTGTACTCCTTGAGAAAAGCCAGCAGCACGGCTTTTTGTGCTTCCAGCGATTCCCGGTCTGGCGCGAAGAGGATGATATCGTCAGAATAGCGGGCATAGACGACCCCGGCTTCGTCGAAATGCCGATCCACTTCCATCAGATAGACGTCCGCCAGGAAAGGGGATGTCGGCGTGCCGGCCATGACGCCGTGATGCTCATGGACGATGGTTCCGTCGACAAGCGCTCTGTCGTCCGTCAGCAACCGTTCGAAAAAAGCGTACAGAGGAGGGTCGTCCTCCAGCAGATCCTTGAGGAGAGGAAGGAGGATGGGGATGGAGATGGAATTGAAATAATCGTGGATGTCCAGTTTGTACGCCCACATCTTCTGTCCGCGAAGCGCCTTCCTGAGCCGGAAGATGGCATCGCTGGCCTTGACGCCCCGGCGGAAGGAATAGCAGTTGGGGGAGAAGCGGTTGTCGTAACGGTACAGGAGGAATGCGATAAGCTTGAGTACGCGGGTCTCATCGGGGCTGAAACAGTAGACTGTCCGTTTCTTTCCCGTCCCCATCTTGTTGATGCGTTTCTTCAAGGGGACGCCGGGACCCTCTCCGTTCATGAAACGTTGCGCCGCCGGCAGATAGCGTTCGTTCCCGACCCAGTCGTCCGCATCGCTGAACAGGGGCCAGGTAAAACGGCCTTTCAGCAGGCGGTGGGCCAGGAATTCTTCCCAGACCGCCTGGTCATCCAGCTGTGAGAGGATGCTGCGCATGAGCAAAGAAGGAAAAAGGGGAAAGATTTTGAATCAGCAAAATTGCTGATCACCGGACGGGTACATCACCACGGCCGCCTGCAAGGTACTCCTGGGGGCGATGCTGCGTCCATCGCAGGCGCAACGGAAGTTGCATCCCCTTTTTCCATGGATACTAACCCAGATACTTGCGGATACGGCCTTCGACATAGGCACGTTCGTTGGGCATCTGCGTGTAGAAGTTGATGTAGGGAATTCCGAGTTTCTTGGTGTACATCCGCGCGATCAGGTACTTGACATTGGCAGAATGGCTGTGTCCGCCGCCCAGCATCACGACGCCCTTGGGCGCACCGGCCTGATAGAGGACGAAGGTATAAGGCTCACCCCATTCCGCTTTGTATACCTGGCGGGGACGTGTGCTGTAAAGCTGGAACTCGTCGGAGACGTTACCTGCAAGTTCCGTCACAGGCACGTCTTCGCGGACGTCGTAACCTGCGCACGTCGTCCGGATAATCTCCCGGAAATAGCTGCGCCACTCAGCGGCAGATTTCTCCGGAGCGGGAGCGGAACTGTGTACCGGAGCCGGAGCGGGCGTCTTCTTGACGTCCTTCTCCTGCTTGTCGGCCAGCTCCTGTGCAACGGAAGCGACCTTTCCGGCGATTTCGAACAAATTCTTAAGGAATCCCATGATAAGTAGTATGTTGATATCGTAAAAATACGAAATGTTTTGATAATACGAAGCATATTGCCATTCTTTTTTATGGAGCAGGGAGGAGCCGGAAAAGGGAAAATAAACGAAAATGCCTATGAGGAAGGTTTTCAGGGATAAAGTAAATAATTTTTTTAAAAAAACTTTCGATTTCTTTTGTTTTGTATTTTCGTTTGATTATCTTTGTAGCCGAAAGACCGAGAAAACCGAAACAAACAGTATGAAAAAGTCCTTCATTTCCATTCTGTCAGCTTTGCTGCTGATGCCTGGCATCGCTTTCGCCCAGCAGAACCTCTTCCCTTCGCAGACACTCAAGTCTGCCATCGTCAACGAAGACAATTCCGTTACTTTCCAGTTCCTGGGCCCCAAGGCGCACCGTGTGCAGATCGTGGGTGACTTCATGGAAGGTGAGAAAGGTACCAACGCCGGCATGGTTGCCAGCGGCCTGGTCGACATGGTCGAAGGGGAAGGCGGTGTCTGGACCTATACGACCAAGCCCCTGGCTTCCGAACTCTACAGCTATATGTTCATGGTTGACGGCATCGCCACCATCGATCCGAACCATCCGTACGTGTTCCGCGATTTCGCGACGCTGACCAATCTATTTACGGTTCCCGGCGGTTACGGTGACCTCTACAGCGTTCAGGATGTTCCGCATGGTACGGTGTCCGCCCGCTGGTATCATTCCGACGGTCTGCAGGCCGACCGCCGCATGAACGTCTATACGCCGTACGGTTATGAGCAGTCCAAGAAGAAGTATCCCGTACTCTATCTGCTGCACGGTTCAGGCGGCGATGAAGATGAATGGAAGAATTTCGGTCGCGCCTGCCAGATTCTCGATAACCTGATCGCCCAGGGCAAGGCTGTCCCGATGATCGTCGTGATGCCGAATGGGCACGTGGGCATGAACGCCGCCCCCGGTGAAAGCGACTGGGGCTACTACAAACCTTATCACGTGAAAGACGCTCCCGGCGCATTCGAATCGAACTTCATGGAGATTGTCAACTTCATCGACAAGGAGTACCGGACGATCGCCAGGAAAGAAGGCAGAGCCATTGCCGGTCTTTCGATGGGTGGCGGCCATACCTGCTACATCAGTGCCAATTTCCCCGACAAATTCGACTATGTGGGCCTGTTCTCCGCCGGTATCGGATACCGCCGCAATGAGACCCAGTCCCCGGTCTATGAAAATATGGATGCCAAGTTCGCCGCACAGTTCAGGAAGGCGCCCAAACTTTACTGGATGGGCATCGGGACGGAGGATTTCCTCTACAAGAACGTGAAGGATCTGCGCGACAAGTTCGATGCGGCAGGCTATCCGTACGTGTACCGCGAAACATCCGGCGGCCACATCTGGAAGAACTGGAGAATCTATCTTTCAGAGTTCGCCCCGATGCTCTTCAGATAAAACTTCATAAATAGGTTATTTTAGGTTAAGAACCCGGCCCGCAGTGGAATTGGAAACCCCACTGCGGGCCGGCAGGTTTTGGGAGAGGCCCTATCTTACAGGACTTCGACTTTCAGTTCGCGGATGGCCGCCGTCTGGGCGGATGTGATTTTGCTGTCTGTGATGAGCGTGTCGATGAGCGACAGGCGGCCGAGGCTGGCGAAGGAGCTGACGCCGATCTTGGACGAGTCGGCGAGCAGGTAGACCTTGTCGGCGGCGCGGATCATGGCCGACTTGACGACCAGGTCACTGAGCGAAGGGTAGGTAAGCTGCATATCGGCGGAGATGCCGGCGGTGGCCAGGAAACACTTGTTGACGTGGATGCCTTTGAAAGTGGCGGCGGCCATGTCGCCGGTCAGCGAGAGGGTGGGGGCTTTGAATTCTCCGCCCGAGACGAGCAGGTTGATGCCCGGGTTGCCGCCGAGGATCATAGCGATGTTCAGCGCATTGGTGATGACATTGAGACTGCGGAAGCCGGTCATGAGTTTGGCCAGTTCGGTGGTCGTGGAACCGGAGTCCAGGATGATGCTGTCGCCTTCCTGGATCAGAGCGACGGCCTTGAGGGCCAGTTCTTTTTTTTCTTCAGACTTGACGGATTCGTTGATCAGGGTTCCGGTGAGGGCGAAATTGCCCACGTCCTTGAGGAAGGCCCCGCCGTATTCCCGCTGGACGAACCCCATTTCTTCCAGGATTTCCAGGTCCTGGCGGATGGTTACTTCGGAAACGTTGAAAATCTGGGCGAGTTTCTGGACCTTGGCGTGTCCGTCTTCCCGGATCAGGTTGAGGATTTCCTGTCTGCGCTGGTTGAGTGACATCGATGCAGCTACTTTTAGTTGTTTTTTCAAGACAAAGATAAGGATAATTCTTGTATTTCGTTCTCTTTTTCGAAAAATTACGATTTAGCCCCAAAAAAACTTTCGATTTCTTTTGTTTTTAATTTTCGTTTTCTTATATTTGCAACAGAAACGAAAAATACCGCATATAAACCATGAATACTTCACAACTTCAATTACAGGCTGAACGCAGCAGGAGGCGCTTGCTCGAGATCATCCGCAGTGCCGGCGCCGGGCACACCGGTGGCGACCTGTCGTGTCTCAATGTGTTGACAGCCCTGTATTTCCATACGCTTAACGTCGACAAAGAGCGCTTGTCAGATCCGGATCGCGACCGCTTTATCCTCAGTAAAGGACATTGCGTGGAGGCCCTGTTCGTGACCCTCGAGGCCAAGGGCATCCTCAGCAAGGAAGTGCTCGATACGCTCGGCCACTTCGGCTCGCTGCTTGGCGGCCATCCGACTTCGAAGGTCCCGGGTGTGGAAGTCAGCTCCGGCGCGCTGGGGCACGGCCTGTCGATCGGTGTGGGCATGGCCCTCGCCGCCAGGATGGACGGCCGTTCCTACCGCACTTTCGTCCTGATGGGCGACGGTGAGCAGGGGGAAGGGTCCATCTATGAAGCTGCTATGGCGGCCAACCAGTACAAGTTGGGCGACCTGGTGGCGATCATCGACCGCAACGGTTTGCAGATCAGCGGGAGCACGGAAGATGTGATGGCTATCGAAAACATCCGCGAAAGATGGTCTGCCTTCGGCTGGAACGTGCTGGAGATGGACGGCGACCGGATGGATGATATTGTCCGTATCCTCGACAGTATCGACACGACGGGAAACAGGCCCACGCTGGTGATTTCCCATACGACCAAAGGCAAGGGCGTCTCCTTCATGGAGAACGTGGCCAAATGGCACCACGGTGTTCCCTCGGAAGAAGAATACGCCCTGGCCATTCAGGAAATTGAAACGAGAATCAAGAGTTTGGAGGAAGCCTTATGATTGCCTGCAGAAAAAGTTTTACCGATACGCTGCTCTCCCTCGCGCGTATAGATAAAGATATCATCGCCGTGACCACGGATGCACGCGGCTCCGTTACCCTGGGCGATTTCGCCAAGGAACTGCCCGCCCAGTTCGTGGAATGCGGCATCGCCGAACAGGATGCCGTCGGCATCTCGGCCGGTCTGGCCCACAGCGGCAAGAAAGTATTCTGCTGCGGTCCTGCCTGCTTCTATGTGGCAAGGAGCCTCGAGCAGGTCAAGGTGGACATGGCCTATAGTGGCAATCCCGTGAAGATCCTCGGCGTGAGCGGCGGCGTGGCCTATGGCGCCCTGGGAGCCACCCATCACAGCCTGCACGACATCGCCGTGCTGCGGACCTTCCCGGGTATGAACATCGTGCTGCCTCCCGACGCACGCACGACCGCCCGCCTGGTCAAGTTCTTGGTCGATTTCCCCGAGCCGGTCTATGTGCGCGTAGGCCGCGCCGCCGTTCCGGATGTGTACCAGGACGAGAACTTCAAGTTCGAGATCGGCAAGGCCAACACGCTGCTCGAAGGGAATGACTTGACGATCATCGCTGCGGGTGAAACCGTGTGGCACGCCTGGCAGGCTGGTTTGGAGCTTGGACGGAAAGGTGTTCAGGCCCGCGTACTCGACCTTTCCTGGATCAAACCTTTCGACCGTGATGCCGTCCTGAAAGCGGCCCGTGAGACGGGGCGCATCGTCACGGTTGAGGAACACAGCCGCTTCGGCGGTCTGGGTGCGCTGGTTACCGAGGCGATCAGCGAGCATCCGGTTCCCGTCCGTATCCTCGGTATTCCCGACGAGAACGTCATTCACGGTAAATCCCTTGAAATCTTCCATCACTACTGCCTGGATGCCGAGGGCATCGTCAAGGCAAGTTTGGATTTCCTTAAATAAAACACTATGGCGTACATCATTTCCGTCGACCAGAGCACCCAGAGCACGAAAGCCCTTCTTTTCAAGGAGGATGGCTCGCTGGTCTGTACCGCATCCCGCTCGCACGAGCAGATCTATCCCCGGGAAGGTTGGGTTGAGCACGACCCGGAAGTCCTCTACGGCAACACGGTCGCCGTTATCCGGGAAGTGGTGGAGAAAAGCGGCTGCGCCGCCGCCGACTGCTCCCTGGCACTGACCAATCAGCGTGAAACCGTGATTGTCTGGAACCGTCTGACCGGCAAATCGGTCTGTAACGCTGTCGTGTGGCAGTGCATGCGTGGCAAGGATATCTGCGACGCACTCAAGGCTGCCGGCAAGGAAGCGCTTGTGAAAGAACGAACCGGTCTGATTATCGACCCGTATTTCTCCGGAAGCGGCGTCAAGTGGATTCTCGACAATGTCGCAGGTGCCCGCGCCGCAGCAGACAGGGGAGAGTTGCTGATGGGCAACGTGGACAGCTGGCTGATCTGGAAACTCACCGGCGGTGCTGTCCATGCCACAGATTATACGAATGCTTCCCGAACCCTGTTGTTCAACGTCCATAAGCTGGATTGGGACGACGATATGCTCGCCCTCTTCACGATTCCCCGTTCGATGGTGCCCCGGGCGCTTCCTTGTGATGCCGTCTATGGCGAGACGACGGTCGAAGGCTTGTTCGCTGAACCGATTAAAATAGCCGGTGTACTGGGTGACAGCCATGGCGCCCTGGTGGGACAGATGTGTTTCACCGAAGGCCTGGGCAAGGCCACTTACGGTACAGGATCTTCGGTGATGGTCAATATCGGCCGGCAGTATGCCGATGCGCCGGAAGGCCTGGTGACCTCCGTGGGATTTGCTGCCCTGGGTCAGGTTTTCTATGGCTTCGAAGGCAATATTCACTGTACCGGTGCTACGATTACCTGGCTCAAGGATAAACTGCAGCTCATCGCCAATCCCGGCGAGATCGAAGCGGTAGCCACGTCGGTTCCCGACAACGGCGGCGTCTATTTCGTCCCGGCTTTCGCCGGTCTGGGTGCTCCGTGGTGGCATCCTGAAGTCAAGGCACAACTCTCCGGCATGACGTTGGGTTCCACGCGCGCCCATGTGTGCCGTGCCGCCCTGGAGTCGATCGGCTACCAGGTGGCCGATCTTGTAAAGGCCATGACCGAGACGGCGGGCATCGCCCTTCGCGAAATCCGCGTGGATGGCGGTCCCACCCGCAACAAGTTCCTGATGCAGTTCCAGAGCGACCTGCTCCAGGTCCCCGTGGTCAGGTCCGAGGTGGAGGATGCCTCTGCATTCGGTGCCTTTGTCATGAACGGATTCGCCCTCAAGCGCTGGTCCTCTTTCGAAGAAGCCATGCGCGTGTGGAACGGTGAGGCGCCTGTCCTTCCCAGGTCCTACGAAACGGTCAGCAAGGCCTATGCAGGCTGGAAGCAGGCCGTCCGGCAATTGATCAAGTAATTAGAAACAACAATATCAAAACACAATAATTATGTACAAAGCTGACAAAAAAATGTGCTTCGGTGTCATCATCGGCACCCGTGCTTACTTCAACCCGGATCTCGCCATCGATGTCCGCAAGGAACTCCTCCGCGTTCTCGACGAATGCAATTACGACTACGTGATCCTTCCTGAAGACGCTACGCCGACCGGAAGTTCTTCCATCGAGACCCGTGAAGACGGCCTCAAGGTGGCCGCCCAGTTCAAGGAGCACCGCGAGGAGATCGACGGCATCATCGTCGCCCTCCCGAACTTCGGCTTCGAGATCGGTATCATCAACGCCATCCACGAGGCGAACCTCGGCGTACCGGTGATGGTCCAGGCTTATGACGACTATAATGACAAGGTGGACCTCGACCATCGCCGCGATGCTTTCTGCGGCAAGATCTCGGTCTGCAACAACTTGTATCAGTACGGAATTCCCTTCACCGACACGACGCTGCACACCTACGACATCTACGATCCGCTCGTGAAGGCCGACATCGTCAAGTTCGCCGGCATCTGCCGCGTGGTGAACGGCTTGCGTCACTGCCGCATCGGCCAGATCGGTACCCGCCCGCTCGGCTTCAATACCTGCCGCGCCAGCGAGAAGCTGCTCCAGAAATATGGCATCACCGTGGTTCCCGCCGACCTTTCCGAATTGATTTTCGCCGCCGAGAAGATTGCGGACGACGATCCGGACTATCTGGCCAAGAAGAAGAGCATCCACGAATATGCGAAGGTGCCCGCCAATTACGAGGAGAAGATGCCGCTGGTGACCAAGTTCGCCGTGGCCGTCGAGCGCTGGTGTGCCGCCAATGTGTGCGACGCCCTTGCCATCCAGTGCTGGGATTCCCTCGAGATGAACTATGGCTGCGCCGCCTGCGTCGCCATGTCGATGCTCAGCGACAAACTGATTCCGAGTGCCTGCGAGACCGACATCGCCGGTGCCGTCTCCATGTATGCCCTGACGCTCGCCTCGATGGAGCCCGCCGCGCTGATGGACTGGAACAACAACTTCGCCCAGGACCGCGAGAAGTGTGTCTGCACCCACTGCGGCAACTTCCCTTGCGGTTTTATCGGCAACAAGGATCTCAAACTTGCACCGCTCGGCGTACTGGGCCGCACCCTCGGCAAGGTCCACACCTTCGGTGCCGTCAGCGCAAAGGTTTCGGAAGGCGACTTCACGTACTTCCGCATCTCGACCGACGATACCAAGGGTCGCATCAAGGCCTATCTGGGCGAAGGTGAAATCACCAACGATCCCTATGGCATGGACGGCTGCATCGCCGTAACCAAGGTGCCCAACCTCCAGAAACTCATGAAACACGTCTGCCGCAACGGGTTCGAACACCATGTGGCTGCCTGCCGCACGCGCGTCGCCGAAATCCTGCAGGACGCCATCGAGAACTACCTGGGCTGGGATCTCTACGTACACGAATAATCCAAACTGCGAATAGACCATGGTACTTGTTACGAACGTCACCCTCGCCATGATATGCTGCATTTATTGCTGCATATGCTGGGGCTCATGGGCCAACACCCAGAAACTGGTCCAGAAGAAGGAGTGGAAGTCCTTCCTCTTCTACTGGGACTACATCGCCGGTCTCTTCCTGACGGCACTCCTCGGTCTGCTGGTCTTCAACGGCGGCCATCTGTTCGAGAATCTCTCCTGGAGCGCGGTGCTGTGGCCCCTGCTCGGCGGTCTGATCTGGAATATCTGCAATATCTTCCTGACGGCATCGATCGGCGTAGCCGGCATGTCGGTGGGATTCCCCATCGGCGGCGGCCTGGGCTGGGTCGGCGGCATCATCTTCAACTACTTCAGCTCCGGCTTCACCGGCAACAAGGCCCTCCTCTGGGTGGGTGTGGTGCTGGCCGTTCTGGCGATGGTCCTCTGCGCCGTGTCCTACAGCAGACTGGCCGGCAAGCAGAAGAAGAGCCCGAAAGCAGGCATCATCTTCGCCATCATCTCCGGTTTCGGCTTCGCCTTCTTCTACGGCCTGGTGGTAAAAGGTACCGCTCCCAATTTCGGTGGCATCGGAACGCTCTCACCGTATCAGGCGGTGTTCTTCTTCGCCCTGGCGGTGCTCATCTCGACCTTGTTCCTCTGCCCGGTGGCCATGAGCCATTCGGTGGAAGGCAAGAGTACGATGAAGGACTACTTCTCCAAGGGAGACGCCAAGACGCATCTGATCGGCATCCTCGGCGGTTTCATCTGGATGAGCGGCATGGTCATCAGCTTCATGACGGCGCAGGCGCCGGTCAACAAGGCTGTCTCCTACGCGCTGTCCAATGCTTCGCCGCTGGTGGCGATGATCTGGGGCGTACTGATCTGGAGAGAATTCAGGGAAGCCCCCAAGGGAACGATGAAGTTCGTTTATGCTATGTTCCTGTGTTTCCTGGCAGCACTCGTTCTTATCGCAGCCTCCAACTAGACTCCAAATTTAAACTAACTTAAAACAATACCTCATGAAACGAATCCTCTCTTTCGTCCTGATGCTGTTCCTGAGTGCAGGTCTGGCCTTCGCCCAGAACACGATTACGGTCACAGGTACCGTCGTGGACGAGCAGAATCTTCCCATGATTGGCGTGGCCGTCGTGCAGCAGGGCACTTCCAACGGTATCTCCACGGATATCAACGGTAAGTACTCCCTGACTGTCCCTGCGGGCGCGAATCTCGAATTCTCCTTCATCGGCTATACGACGCAGGTGATTCCCGCCAACCAGGCGGTGATCAATCTGACCATGGAGCCTGAGGCTGACGTCCTGACTGAGACGGTGGTCATCGGTTACGGTGTGCAGCGCAAGAGCGACGTGACCGGCGCCATCTCGCAGGTCAAGGCCGCTGACATCGAAAACCGTTCCATCACAGACGTTCAGGGTGCCCTTCAGGGCAAGACCGCCGGTGTCCAGCTCATCTCCCTGTCCGGTGCGCCGGGTTCCGAGTCTTCGATGCGTATCCGCGGTTACAGCTCCAACTCTTCTTCCGACCCGCTCTATGTGGTCGACGGTCTGCGCATGCGCAACATCTCGCAGCTCGATCCGAACGACATCGAGAGCATGGAGGTCCTCAAGGACGCTGCTTCCGCCGCCATCTACGGTGCACAGGCCGGTAACGGTGTGGTGCTGATTACCACCAAGAAAGCTGCCGAAGGCCGTCGCATCATCCGTTATGACACGCAGGTCTCTCTCAACAACATGGTGCACATCCCGAAGGCCCTCAATGCGAAGGACTATCTGACCTGGGTGCGCGAAGGCAACCTGGTCTCGGAGAGCATCATCAACCAGTATTATGACGGTCATACCGATACCAACTGGGCCAATGTCGCTTTCGAGCAGGGTCTGATGCAGCGTCACAACCTCTCTTTCATGGGCGCCAACAGCAACGGTTCCCTCTATACTTCTGTCTCTTATCTTGACAACAATGGTCCGGTGATCGGCAAGCAGGATACGTTCCGCCGTCTGAGTGCGACCGTCAATGCCGACTACAAGATCAAGAAGTGGCTCAAGTTCACCACGAACAACAGCTTCGGCTACAGTTCTTCAAAGGCTGTCCGCGCCGGTGGCATGTATTCCCTCCCGGCATCCGTCATCCAGATGGACCCGCTGACCCCGGTCATCTATCCGGCCAACAACCTGCCAGCCCACATGGCAGCGCTGGTGGCTCAGGGCCATTACTTCATCAAGGATGAGAACGGCGACTACTATTCGATGTCCCCGTTCCAGGAGTCGAACAACATCAACCCGTACATCCACGTCAACTACTCCGATCCGATGAACGAGCGCTTCGACCTCCGCGGTACGACCGCCCTCGACTTTACCCCGATCAAGCATATCACCTTCACTTCTCGTCTGGGTTATACCATCAACAGCTCGATCAGCAACACGGTGACTTGGCCGAACGTAACCAATACCGATACCGTCACCGACTATGTGACCATCGCCGCTTCCGCCGGAACGAATACCTACTACCAGTGGGAAAACTTCGTGAACTACAACCAGACCTTCGCCAAGAAGCACAATGTCAACGCGATGGCCGGTATGTCCTACTCCTGGCGCACCAACTACACTGTCAATGCGCAGATCGCCGGTACCGGACTTGACAACCTGGGTATCACGAAACTCGACCCGAACTACGCTTACTTCGCCAACCAGACCGGTACCGCTACCAAGACGGTCTCCGGCGGTGAGAAACGCCATTATGCCGAGCTTTCCTACTTCGGCCGTCTCTCCTACGACTACGACAACAAGTACTACATCCAGGCTTCCCTCCGTGCCGATGCCGCCGACTTGTCCATCCTGCCGCTCAACAAGCGTTGGGGTTATTTCCCCGCCGTTTCCGCCGGTTGGACCATCTCGCGTGAGAACTGGTTCCGCAACATGGGCATCAAACCGATCTCGCACCTGAAGCTCCGTGCTTCCTGGGGTCAGAACGGTTCCATCGCCGGCCTGAGCAACTATATGTATGCGGCCACCATCGCTTCGACCATCAAACTCGGTATGGAGCCCGGCGGAAGCTACGCTACCGGTTCGGTTCCCAATGCCATCGGCAACTACAACCTGAAGTGGGAGACCTCCGAGCAGATCGACATCGGTCTCGACCTCCGCATGTTCCAGGACCGTCTGTCTTTCACCTACGACTACTTCAACAAGAAGACCAAGGACCTCATCATGCCGAGCGTCACTTCTTCGCTGGTGGTCGGTGGTACCCTCTCTCCGATCAACGCCGGTAACGTGCTCAACGCCGGTCACGAGTTCGAACTCACCTGGAAAGACCGTCGCGGCGCCTTCAACTACTCGGTCAGCGGCAACATCGCTACCCTGAAGAATGAAGTGACCTACATCTATGAGACCCTTACCCGCGTCTCGGGCAGCTCGGGCGGTTCCGGCATCACCACCTATTTCGAGAAAGGTTTCCCGATCTGGTACATGCGCGGTTATGATTATACCGGTGTGGATTCCCAGCAGGGTACCCCGGTCTTCAGGGACCACGCCGGTGACGGCGAGACGATGAGCGACGGTGACAAGATCATGATCGGTTCCGGTATTCCGAAACTCACCTATGGTCTGACGATCAACCTCGGTTACAAGGGCTTCGACCTGGTCGCATTCGGCAGCGGCGCCTATGGCAACAACATCGCCTACGCCGTTCCGCGTTCCACCCGTACGCAGGCCAACACGCTCCAGTACATCTTCGACAACCGTTGGCAGAAAGCCGGTGACAATACGATGTTCCCGAGCGCCAAGCTTACCAACTGGGACTATGCCAAGTTCCTTGAGAGCTCCGCTTATGTCTTCGACGGTTCGTACTTCAAGATCAAGCAGCTGCAGCTGGGCTACAGCTTCCCCAAACGCTGGATGGAGAAGATCCAGGTCAACAGCCTGCGAATCTATGTCTCGTTCGACGACTGGTTTGTCTTCACGAAGTATCCGGGCTTCGATCCGGAAGTTTCGGTCAGTGCCAACGGTCTGGGTATCGACTATGGCCAGTATCCGACCATCAAGAAGACTGTCTTCGGCCTCAATATCTCGTTCTAATCACACAAGGAGGAAACAATTATGAAACGCAATATCCTGACCGTTCTGTTTGCCGCCGCCGTCCTCTTCCTGGCCGGCTCCTGCGAAAGCAAACTTGACATCCCCCAGCACAGCGTCGTCGCCATCGATGACTTCTACCAGACGGACGTTGAGGCTGAAGAAGCGATTGTCGCCGCCTACTATCAGTTCAAGACCGTCCACTCCGGCGGTACTTCCAGCGCTGCCTGGCTGCTGAACTTCCTGGGCGATGAGCTGTGGACCGGCGGCGGTTCCCGCGCCGACGGTACCTACTACCAATACTGTGAATACACTTTCGGTGATGACAACGGCGTGGTGAAGAACCTCTATGCTGGTCTTTACACCCTGATTTATCGCTGCAACCTGGTCCTCGAACGCGTAACCGGCGACTCGCAGGTCATGAAGCGTGCCCGCGCCGAAGCGCTGACCATGCGTGCCTGGGCAAACTTCGAGTTGGTTACTCTTTGGGGAACGGCTCCTCTCGTGGACCATGTCCTTTCTTCCGATGAGTATCTCCAGCCCAACAGCGAATCGACTTCCGTCCTGTGGAACGCCATCGAAGCCGACCTGAACGCTGCCATCAGCAGCGGCGCCCTGACCGACCAGACCGGTACTTACCGCATGACCAAGGCTTTCGCCCAGGCGATGCTCGGCAAGGCCCAGCTCTGGCAGAACAAGTACAGCGAAGCAGCCGCGACCTTCGATGCCATCATCAATAGCGGCAAGTTCTCCCTGCAGACCGACCTGACCAACTTCGGTACCATCAAGGGTGATGTCTGCGCCGAAGACCTCTTCTGCATGCGCGGTATCGACGATGCCTCCAACTCCGGCCCGAACTCAACTTATCACGGTATGTGGACCGGTCTGCGTGCCGAGAAGTTCTCCTATGGTCCCCGTGCCAATTTCGCGACCTATCCGTTCGGCTTCCAAGTCAACCCGACCAAAAAGCTGTATGACAAATTCGTCGAGGTGGAAGGCCCGGACGGCTATCGTCTGAAGAACTTCATCATGACCTACGATGATATGCAGAATGAGTTTGACACCCGCGTCAAGGACGGTATGTCAATCTATGACTGCGAAGGTTTCTTCAACCGCAAGTACATGATCTGGAAAGACAACGGTTCGGCTTACCGCTACCCGCTGCCCGACCACATCATGCGCTACGACGAGGTGCTTTGCTTCGCCGCCGAAGCCCAGTTCCAGGCAGGCAACAGTGCCAAGGCGCTGGACTACATCAACCAGCTCCGTACCCGTGCCCGCGCTCCGCAGGCGACCAGTGTCTCCCTGCAGGTCATCAAGGACGAGTCCTGGATGGAACTCTGCTTCGAAGGTCTCCGCTACCAGAACCTCATCCGTTGGGGTGAAGCTGCTACGCTGCTGGCCAACCGTGGCGCCATCCATCCGGAGCTTCAGCCGGACGGCAGGGTGGAATACGTCCGCTACAACCAGGACGGTACGGTCGGCTTCAAGACCGGCAAGCATGAACTGCTCCCGTTCCCGGCCGATGAGATCGCTGTCAACCCGAACATGGTCCAGAATCCCGGTTGGTAAACCACATATCAGTTTTGTACGATCTGCCCGGACCCGTTCAGGGCTCGGGCAGATTTTTATCTAAAGCCCCGTTCACATCATGAAAAGAATCTTTACCCTGCTGATAGGTCTTGCCATCGCCTTCTCAGGCTTTGCGCAGCAGAACCTGTTCATCTCCCAGAAGATCGAGTCCGGTACCGTGGACGAGAAGGGGAGAGTAACCTTCCGCCTGATCGCACCCGATGCCAAGAAGGTGCAGATTGCCGGCGATTTCATCAAGAAGGACGTGCAGCAGCACATCGCCGGCATGGTCGGCGCCGGCCAGATCGATATGAAGAAGACCACGGACAGCCTGTGGACCTATACTTCCAATCCGCTCCCGTCCGAGCTCTACAGCTATACCTTCCTGGTGGATGGCGTGCCGGTGCTCGATCCGAACAATCCGCACGTTTATCGGGATTTCGCCACCGTCACCAACGTCTTTCTCGTGGGCGGCGGCCTGGCCGATCTCTTCAAGGTCAACGACGTGCCCCACGGCACGCTGGTGGCCAAGTGGTATCACTCCTATGGCATCGGCAAAGACCGTCGCCTGAACGTCTACCTGCCGGCCGAATACGATGCCAATCCCTACAAGCAGTACCCTGTGCTCTATCTTCTCCACGGTTCCGGCGGTGACGAGAATGAATGGACCATTTTTGGCCGCGCCGTCCAGATCATGGACAATCTGATCGCCCAGGGCAAGGCTGAGCCGATGATCGTGGTCATGCCCAACGGCCATGCCGAGATGCAGGCCGCTCCGGGTGAAAGCGCCCTCGGCTACTACAAGCCGTTCCACTTCCGGGATCCCGAAGGGAAATACGTGGCCAATTTCATGGAGATCGTCAACTTCGTCGACAAGAACTTCCGTACGATTCCTGAGAAATGCGGCCGTGCGATCGCCGGTCTGTCGATGGGCGGCGGCCATTCGGTGAACATCTCCCGCCGTTATCCCAACGTGTTTGACTATGTGGGTGTCTTCTCCGCCGGCGGCCGTATCCACGAACTGGACGAATCGGTTCCCGCCAACAAGGCTACGATGGACCAGGTCCGTCAGCAGATCGCCAACGGCGTATCTGCCTACTGGATCGGCATCGGCCGTGATGACTTCGGTTTCAAGAACGCGAAGACCTACTACGAGGACCTCAAGGCCCTGGGTATGCCCAACCTCTCCTTCCGCGAGAGCGAAGGCGCCCACGTCTGGAACTGCTGGCGTCTGTATCTTTCTGAATTTGCACCCCTGCTCTTCAAGAAATGACGCCTATGAAACGGATTATCGCCCTTTTCGCCGCCGCTGCGCTCCTTTTTGCCTGCGGCGGTGAGAAGAATCTTTCTCCCGAAACGCTGGCTCCGAAGGTGGACAAAAGCACCCAGGCGCGCGTCCTGATTACTACCGACCTCGAGGTCGACGACATGAACGGTCTGCTGCTGAGTCTCCTGTATGCCGACCAGTATGACATAGCAGGTATCGTATGGACGGCCGGTATGTTCCACTTCAGCGGCGACGGCGGCCTGCATACGCTGGGCCAGATCACGCCGCATTTCCGCTGCAACGCGCAGCACTGCGAGCATCGCGTCAAGACCGCGGCCGACCTGACCGAATACCGCCCCGTGGATCCCACGTGGCTGGACCGCGTTCTCGAATACTATGAAGAGGACTACAAGTTCCTGAGCCAGAACAATCCCAACTATCCGACCCCGGACTATATCCGCAGCATCACCAAGGTGGGCAACATCGAATTCGAAGGCGACTACCGCTTAGAAACCGAGGGCTCCCGCTTCATTGAGGAAATTATCCTCGATGATGACATGCGTCCGCTGGTCATCCAGCACTGGGGCGGCATCAACACCACGGTCCGAGCGCTTTATTCCATCTATGAACGCTATCACGGTACACCCGAATGGGACGCCGTCCTGGCCAAAGTGGTCGCCAAGGTCCGCCTGGGCGGCAGCGGTGAGGACAACTGCCGCGCCGACAGCAAGATTGACCAAATGTTTCCGGGCCTCCAGAACGGCGGCTACGGCTTCGGCTTCTTCAGCTACGGTTCCTTCTTCTCCGCCAGCAAGAACGGTCCCCGTCCGGCTGCCGAAGAACTGCAGCCGTATCTGCATGCTCCCTGGAATCTCGAGGCTTTCAAGCTGAACCATGGCAAACTCACCAGCGAGATCTGGCTGATGGCTGAAGGCCGCGCCATCTACGGCGAGCCGATCATCTACAATTACGGACTGATCGACTACATGGACTGGGGTGAAAGCGCCCGCCAGGGTTGGGGGCCCGAAAATCTCAAGACCTATCCCCGGGCAGACTACGAGCGCTACTCCTGGGCCTTCTGCCAGTTTGGCTGCGCCGGCTTCATCGACATCGGTCTTCGCAGTGACGTGAACAACCGGGGCAACAACCACTACACCATCGTGATGTGGGAAGAACTGGCCGCCCGCGCCGACTGGACGATTATGGAACCCAAGGATTGCAATCACGCACCTGTCGTTACCACCGACGCCCGTGACCTGACTGCCAAGGCAGGGGAGACCGTCTCCCTCGCCGGTAAGGCTACGGACCCGGACGGCGACAAACTCGATGCCTGCTGGTATGTTCCCGCCACGGCCTGCACGTATAAAGAGGGTAAGGCTGAGGGGCTGAAAGTGTCATCCGAGAACGGCTGGAAAACGGATTTCACCGTTCCCGCCGATGCCAAGCCGGGTGACAAGCTGGTGGTCAACCTCGAAGTCCGCGACCAGGCCGAGCGTCCGATGACCCGTTTCGCGCAATTCGTAATCACTGTTTCGTAAGATGAAAAAGCTCCTTATAGCCGCTGCGGCGCTGCTGATGTGCCTCTGCGCCGGCGCGCAACAGAATCTCTTTCCTTCGCAGGACCTGAAGTCCGCCATCGTGAACCCTGACGGCTCTGTCACTTTCAACTTCCTGGCTCCCAAGGCACACAAGGTGCAGATCGTGGGCTATTTCATGGAAGGGGAGAAAGGGACGAATGTAGGAATGGCTTCCAGCGGCATCGTGGATATGACCGAAGGAGAAGGCGGGCTCTGGACCTACACCTCCAAGCCGCTGGTATCCGAGCTGTACAGCTATACCTTCCTGGTCGACGGCATCGCGACCATCGACCCGAACCATCCCTACGTGTTCCGCGATTTCGCCACGCTGACCAATCTTTTCACGGTTCCCGGCGGAATGGGCGACCTGTACAGTGTGCAGGACGTCCCCCACGGCAGTGTGACGGCAGTCTGGTACCACTCGGACGGCCTGGGAATGGATCGCCGCATGAATGTCTATACGCCTTACGGTTACGAATCTTCCAAGAAGAAATACCCGGTGCTCTACCTGCTTCACGGCATGGGCGGCGACGAAGATGAATGGAAGAATTTCGGCCGTGCCTGCACCATCCTGGACAACCTGATCGCCCAGGGCAAGGCCGAGCCCATGATTGTCGTGATGCCCAACGGCCACGCCGGCATGAGCGCGGCTCCGGGCGAAAGCTCCTTGGGCTACTACAAACCGTACCATTTCAGGAAAGGCACCATGGACGGCATCTTCGAGCAGCATTTCCCGGAGATCGTCAAGTTCGTAGACAAGACCTACCGTACGCAGGCTGACAAGGCCCATCGGGCCATTGCCGGTCTGTCGATGGGTGGTTTCCACTCGGCCTTCATCAGTGCCAATTATCCCGATCTTTTCGGCTATGTGGGCCTGTTCTCCGCTGCGGTGGGCGTCACCGACCCGTCTGTCTCGCCCATCTACCAGGACTTCGACGCGAAGCTGGCGAACCAGTTCAAGAAGGGTGTGAAACTCTACTGGATGGGTTGCGGCAACGTGGACTTCCTGTACAAGAACAACAAGGCGATGCGCGAGAAATTCGACGCGAACGGCTATCGTTACGTCTATCTGGAGACAGACGGCGGCCATGTCTGGAAGAACTGGCGCATCTATCTGGCGGATTTCGCGCCGAGGCTTTTCAAATAATCCTTGCTATCTTTGGATATGAAAAAAGGCATACTTTTTCTCGCCGCGGCGGCCATCTTGCTGGCCGCCTGCGGCAAGACGCCGAAAGACGGCGTCTTCGAGGCACCCCGCACCATCGTGACCTGCGATCCCGAACTTGACGACAACAACTCGATGATCCGCTTCCTGCTTCATGCCACCGACTTCCAGATCGACGGTCTGGTCTATACCAGCAGCCGTTTCCACTGGCTCGGCGACGGTAAGGGCACGACGCAGTTCATCCCGGGGGGCGAATACGACAACATGGGTCTCGGCCCGCAGACGTCGTGGCGTTTCGCCGAGAACGAGCGTTTCATCGATGATATCATTGACGCTTACGAGCAGTGCTACGCCAACCTGAAGGTTCACGACAGCCGTTATCCCACGCCGGAGTATCTGCGCAGCGTGACCAAATGGGGCAACTGCGTCTTCGAGGGCGATTACTCCTATGATACGGAAGGCTCCGAATTGATCAAGGCCAACATCCTTGACGACAAGGGCGGTCCGCTCTTCATCCAGGCCTGGGGCGGGAGCTCCTCCATTGCGGCGGCCCTGCGTTCGATCGAAGATGAGTACAAGGATACCGACCAGTGGGATGCCATCGTGGCCAAAGTCAACGGAAAGGTGGTCCTGAATCTTTCCGGCGACCAGGACAACGCCTACAACAGCTATATCGCCGTTGCGTGGCCCGGCATCTGGGTACAGAACACCAACGCCCGGATGGGCAACTGGAAGGGGAATCCCAGCCTGACCGATCCCGAATGGACGGCCAAATACATGACGATCGGCCCGATCGGTGCGCTTGTGCGTCTTTGGGGCGACGGAAAGCAGATGGTCCCCGGCGATATGACCGACTTCATCGGTCCTTCCGCCGGCAAGACGGCCGACGAATTGCGCGCCGAGGGTTATTATGTCTGGAGCAATGTCCAGCCCAAGGGTACGCTTTACGGCGATGGCGACAGTGGATGCTTCTACCAGCTCATCGACAACGGCCTCCGTGCCTGGGAAGATCCGACCTGGGGCGGCTGGACCGGCCGATGGGACATTACCAAGGGTCCTGCCCAGTCCGGTCATCCGCGCTATATGGGCACGAACATTTCCACGATGGGACGCCAGCGCGGCAACCGTCCGGGCCCGGCTCCGTCGACAGGTTTGAGTTCCGACGAAATGGCGGCCATGATGGCCATGATGCGGGGCGGTGGTCCGGAAGACCATACCTTCCCGAACATGGCTCCCGAGCGCAATCTGTCTGAAGCAGCCCGCATGAAATGGTCGGTTACCCCGAACTATGCCGACGCCAACCACTATCCCGTGGTGAAGGGTCCTTTCGACCTGAAAGCCAAGGCAGGGGAGACCGTGACGATCGACGCGAAAGCTTCCGATCCTGACGGCGACAACCTCACCCTCAAATGGTGGTATTTCCCGGTAGGTACCTATGTGCTGACCAACGATGCCATCCTCGCAGTCGACAGCCCTGAAACGGCGAAGACCACCTTCACCGTCCCTGCAGACGCCCAGAGCGGCGACACCATCCACCTGGTCCTCCAGGCGCAGGATGACGGCGATCCCGTCCTTACTTATTATCTGAGAACCGTTATTACCGTAGAATAATGAAATCCTGCCTTTCCTGTCTGTTGCTGGCTTTCCTGCTGCTCACCGGCTGTTCGCAGTCCCAGGGCCAGCTGTCCAAGCCCCGCATCATCGTGACTTGCGATCCCGAGCTGGACGATCACAATTCCCTCATCCGCTACCTCCTGTATTCCTGTGATTTCGATACGGAGGGGCTCATCTATGCCAGCAGTCAGTTCCACTGGAAAGGCGACGGAAAAGGCGGTACCCAGTACATCCCCGGCCGGGAGTATGCACGGCCCGGCCGGGACCTGGGTCCGCAGACCCATTGGCGCTGGGCCGAAGGCGAACGCTTCATCGACGAGGACGTGGAGGCCTATGAGCAGGTCTATCCCAATCTGGTGAAGCACCACGACGGCTATCCGACGCCTGCTTATCTGAAGTCCATCATCCGCGAAGGCAATGTATGGTTCGAAGGAGAGATGGAACACGACACACCGGGTTCCGACCTGATCAAGCAGGTCCTGCTCGACGACGATCCGCGTCCGGTCTTCATCCAGGTCTGGGGCGGCCCCAGCACGGCTTCGCGGGCCCTGAAGAGCATTCAGGAACAGTATGAAGGCACGTCTCAGTGGGATGCCATCAAGGCGAAAGTCTCGGCCAAAGCGAAGTTCTGCCTCTCCGGACAACAGGACCAGACCTACCGCAACTATGTACGGGAGGAATGGCCCGACATCGAATCCATCATCCTGAATGCCGGCGTGATTTCCCTGGGATACGGCGCCAAGCGCGGCGTGCTGGACCCTGCCGACACAGTCTATTTCTCTCCGGAATGGACGCAGGATAACATCAAGTCGAAGGGTGTCTTCGGCGCGATGTACCGCGTCTGGGGCGACGGCAAGCAGATGGCCCCGGGTGACTTTACCGACTATTTCGGACTGAAAGGTTTCACGGCCGATGACCTTCGCGAGCAGGGGTATTGGGTGTGGAGCCCGCCCCAGCCGGAAGGTAATTTCATCAGCGAGGGCGACACGCCGATGTATCTCAACCTGATCGGCAACGGCCTCCGGGCCTGGGAAGGCCAGGAATACGGTGGCTGGGCCGGCCGCCGCCGCGAATTGAGCGAAGAAGAGAAACAGGCAGGCTTCACCGCACCGTTCGCCATGCGTTCGCAGAAAGACGAGGTCCTGCCCGACTTCGTGCCGGCTGTCCAGAACAGTTTCGCCGGCCGCATGGCCTGGACCACGACGCCCGATTTCAGCGCCGTGAACCACGAGCCTGTCGTAACCGGACCCCTCTCCCTGAGCGGCAGACCCGGTCAGAAATTATCGTTGAAAGTCAAGGCCGTCGATCCTGACCGTGACCAGATGGCCTGCAACTGGCTGCAATACAAAGTCGGCAGCTATAAGGGAGATGTCACCGTAGCCGATCCGACTTCGGCTTCGACGGCAGTCGTCATCCCTGCGGATGCCGTCAGCGGCGATACCATCCATCTGGTACTGACGGTGGCTGACAGCGGCACGCCGCAGCTGACCACTTATCTGAGAACCATCATCACGGTCCAATGAGACGCCTGATCCTGCCCTTTTTCTTTCTGGCGCTGATGCTGACCGGCCCGGCCGTTTCGGCCCAACCGCTGCTGCGGCCGGACAATATCGATGCGGTGCTCGCCGCCATGACGCTGGAAGAGAAGGCGACTCTGCTGGTGGGCGCCAACCAGGGCGTCCTGTACGGCGGTAGCGCCGAAACCATTCCCTACGAACTGCCCGCTACGGCCGTGATGTACGACAACCGGATGGGTGTGGGCGGTTCCACTTATTCTTTCCCGCATCTGGGTATCACGCCCATCGTGATGGCCGACGGACCTGCCGGCCTCCGGCTTTCCGTCCGGCATAAAGGCAAGGAAGGCGAATTCTATTGTACGGCCTTTCCCGTCGGGACCACGCTGGCCTCGACCTGGAATACGGAACTGGTCCGTCGCATCGGCGAGGCGATGGGTGAGGAGGCCTGCGCCTACGGCGTGGACGTGATGCTGGCCCCGGGCATGAACCTGCACCGCAATCCACTCTGCGGCCGCAATTTCGAGTATTATTCCGAAGATCCTTTCCTGACCGGCAGGATGGCCGTGGCTATGGTGGACGGTATCCAGTCGCAGGGCGTGGGAACTTCCGTGAAGCATTTCGCCGTGAACAGCCAGGAGACCAACCGCAAGGACAACGACGCCATCCTGTCCACCCGGGCCCTGCGCGAACTCTATCTGAAAGCTTTTGAAATGGTAGTCCGTGAAGCGCATCCCTGGACGGTGATGAGCTCCTACAACCGCATCAACGGGCCCTGGACGCAGGAAGATCCTGCCCTGCTGACCACCATCCTGCGGGATGAGTGGGGCTTCGACGGCATCGTGCTCAGCGACTGGACGGCAAAGCGCCATACGGACGCGCAGGTCCGTGCCGGCAACGACCTGATGATGCCCGGCAACCGCGACCAGATGAAGGAGATCGTGGAGAAGGTCCGCTCCGGCCATCTTTCGGAAGCCGATGTGGATGTCTGCGTCCGCCGCCTGCTTCTCACGGTGTTGAAGACCCATACATACCAAGGCCTCAAGCCGACGGATGCCCCGGACCTCAAGGCCCACGCAACTCTTTCGCGGGACGTGGCAGCCGAAGGAATGGTGCTCCTCAAGAACGAGGACGGAACGCTGCCTTTGAAAGACGTCCGGACACTGGATTTGTTCGGCAATACATCGTATCGTTTCATTTCGGGCGGAACCGGCTCCGGCCGGGTAAATGCTGCCTACACCGTAAGTCTGAAAGAAGGCATTGCGGCAGCAGGTTATAGTCTCGACAGCTATCTGGATGGGGTCTATTCGGCGTGGCTGGCTTATCATGACGCGCTGCGCGTGGGCGAGCAGTATTCCATTCTCCGTCCTGCCCCGGTCGTTCCCGAACTGGAACTTGACCGGGCGAAGATATTCGGTCGGGAGAAGGGGGATGTCGCCATCATCACCATCGGCCGGAATGCCGGGGAGGCGACCGACCGCAGGATTCCCGCTGATTTCGACCTGACCGCCACGGAGACCCAGTTGATCCGCGATGTGTGCGATGCCTACCATGCGGCCGGCAAGAAAGTCGTGGTCGTTCTGAATGTGGCCGGCGTCATCGAGACGGCGTCCTGGAAGGCCTGGCCCGATGCGATCCTGTTGGCCTGGCAACTGGGGCAGGAGGGAGGTGACGTGGTGACCGACGCCCTAACCGGCCGCATCAATCCTTCCGGAAAGCTCACGATGACTTTCCCGCTGCAGTATTTCGACCATCCTTCTTCTTTCAACTTCCCCTTCGACTTCAACGGACCGCCTTCTTTCGGCTCCAAAATGTCCGTGACGGGACGGGTCGAGCCTCTGGTGAAAGATGTGGACTACACCCGTTATGAAGAAGGTATCTATGTGGGCTACCGGTACTTCTCTTCCTTCGGCAAAGAAGTTTCCTATCCTTTCGGATTCGGACTCAGCTATACTTCCTTCTCCTATTCCCGTCCTTCCGTCAAGGCGGAAAAGGATGGTTTTACGGCCAGCGTGACCGTGACCAATTCGGGCAAAGTCCCCGGGAAGGAAGCGGTACAGCTCTATGTGACGGCCCCTTCTGGCGGCCTGGAAAAACCGGTGTGCGAACTCAAGTCGTTTGCCAAGACACGGCTCCTGCAGCCCGGAGAAAGTCAGACGCTGACATTCCGGGTGGACCGATACGCATTGGCCTCCTTCAACGAGGCGGCTTCGTCCTGGGAGACGGCCTCCGGTACCTATCAGGTGCATTTCGCCGCCAGTGTTGCGGATGTCCGCGCCACGGTTCCATTCAAGCTTTCCAAACCGGCTTCCTGGCCGGTACACCGCGTGATGGAACCCATGGAATCTGTTCAAGAACTAACAAGAAACCATTGATATGAAAAAAGTTATCATTATTGCAGCTCTTCTGCTGGCTGCTACCTTCACCCTGCAGGCGCAGGAGGTCAAAGAGCAGGATCCCGCGGCCCACAAGGCGCGTGTTTTCCCCATTCCGGTAGAGCACCTCTACTTTCACAGCGAAATCCTTGGTGTCGACAAGAACTTTTCCGTGCTGCTGCCGCGCAGCTATGCCAAGGAGCCCGAACGTCGGTATCCGGTGGTGTACATGCTCCACGGTGCCGGCGAGAACGACTGGGAGTGGGCCAACATCCCCGTGATGATGATCAGCGAAGCGATTACGATGATTACCAACGATGGGTCGGCCACGGAATGCATCATCGTCTTCCCGAACGCCAATGAGGCGGGCCATATGGGCTACTTCAATCAGGAAGGCTGGAAATACGAAGATTACTTTTTTCAGGAGCTGATGCCGCTGGTTGACAAGCGTTACCGGACCATTCCCGACAAGGGTCACCGGGCCATCGGCGGCTTGTCGATGGGTGGAGGTGGCTCGTTCAACTACGGAATGCGCCATCCCGAGCTTTTCTCCAGCGTCTATGCCATCAGCGCGGCCGTGAGCCCGACGCTCTTCGCGCAGGACCAGGAAAACCCCGGCGTCCTGCCCCCGACTATGAACGGCGGTTTCTATGAGGCCGACCAGATTGAAAAGGCCAAGAGCGTCTTCTTCGTGCTCGACTGCGGTGACGACGACTTCCTGTTCAACGCCAACGTGGATACTTACAAGTTAATGAAGAAGAACGGCATGAACGTCCAGTTCCGCTGCTACGACGGTGCTCACGCCTCGTATTACTGGTACGACGCCCTCCGCCGCGCTATGGTGTACTTCACCCGCCACTTCTCGACGCAGCTGCCGTAGGGGTACGGTTTTCTTTCGGGCAAGGTCTCCTTTTATTACCGGGACCTTGCCCAATAAAATGGGCCTACAGATATCTGTAAGCCCATTCTTTTAGGCAAGGTGTCTACTCTTAAAGGAGACCTTGCCCGAAAGAGTCAGAATTGTTACGGCTTCCGCATCGGCCCCATGGCGGATGCTACGGCATCTTTGTCGTCGAGACAGAAGACCATGTATTGCGGGTTTTCCCGCGTCAGCGGGGTCCAGGCGCCGTCTTTCGGACCATTGGGGTTGCCGCAGGCTGCGAAGCCGGTCCAGTAACGGATCATCTGTTCGGCCAGGGCATAATCGCCTTCCGTGAAGGGGCGCCAGCAGTGCTTCAGGCTCTTGAACATGTACCAGAGTTCCGAGGAATGGAAGGCACCCTGGAGCACGTCGGGACGGCCGTCCGTCGGGAGCCGGCGGGCGAACTGGTAGGCGTACGCCGGGATGCCGGCGTCCTCGCGGGCAAAGCAGAAGTTGTCGATGCCTGCGCCCAGCATGCCCATGTCGTCGAGCGTACACCCCATCATGTAGGGGACGTTCGAGATACGGCCTGCGCGGGCTGCCTGCTGGAAAGTCTCGGGATAGGCATATCCGTCCACGACAGGGCTCAGTCTCAGCCACTGGCGTTTCTCGGCCATGTAACGGGCGGCGATGCCCATGATGTCTTCGGGCGAAGCGGCACGCATCTGTTCGAGCGATCCGTAGCCGGCCCAGTCCATTAACGCCTTGCCGTCGGTTTCAGCCTGGGCGAGCGGTGAGCCGCCCAGGGCGGGCGCCTCGGTCAGGCCGCCGCCGCTCTGGATGATGGCACCTGCGACGAGGTCTTTCGACAGGGGGGAGGTCACCAGTGTCTGCACGCTCATGGCTCCGGCGCTCTGGCCCATGATGGTGATCCGGTCAGGGTCGCCGCCGAAGGCTGCGATGTTGCGTTTCACCCATTTGAGCGCAGCGATCTGGTCGAGCATTCCGTAGTTGCCGGAGACGCCATGCGGGCTTTCCGCCGAAAGCGCCGGATGGGCGAGGAACCCTAGGATTCCCAGGCGGTAGTTGCAACTCACCAGTACGCCGCCGTGCGCAGCCCACTCCTGGCCGTCCATCTCCGGTTCGAAGCCCCAGCCGGCCGTGTAGCCTCCGCCGTGGATCCAAAGCGTGACGGGAAGCTTGGCCCCGGTTTTTCCCGCAGCAGGAGTCCATACGTTCAGGTAAAGGCAGTCTTCGCTGAAGTCGGGATCGCCGTCGAAGAAGAACTCAGGCGTATAACCGCCGCCGGAGTGCTTGGCCTGCCAGGCCGGCGCGCCCCAGGTATCGGCTACCTTGACGCCTTCCCAGGGAATCACCGGCTGCGGTTCTTTCCAGCGCAATTCTCCCACAGGGGGCGCAGCGAACGGAATGCCGCGATAGACAGTCACGCCCGCCGTTCCTGTCGGCACGCCCTGTATCCGGCCGCCCTCGACGGTAAGAATGGGATTCTTATCCGTACAGGCCGTCAGACACAGGACTGCCGTGCAAAGCAACAGGAATCGTCTCATTTAAACAGCAACTGGGCGAAGGTGTTGAGATACAGACGCCAGTTGTACCACACGTGGCCGCCTTCCGAAGCGTAGATGGTGTGCTTCATGCCGTTGCGCTCAAGGGCCTTGTCGAGGACCTCGGTACCCGGCCAGGCGAAGTCGGCGGTACCGCAGCCGACCCAGTAGAGTTTGTAGCCGGCCTTCTTGATGCCCTGGAGGTCTTTGTCCAGGCCGTCATACTCGCGGATACCACAGCTCAGCGGGCAGATGTAGTCGAACACGTCGGGATAGAGGATGGTCGCCCGGGTGGTGTGACCGCCGCCCATCGACAGGCCGGCGATGGCCCTTCCGCTCTTCTTGGGAATGGCGCGGAAGTTCTTTTCGATGAAGGGGACTATTTCGGTCACGAGGCTCTTGACATAGGCATCCTGGTTTTCAGGGGCGCGCCAGTCGATCTGTTTCTCAGGGATGTTGAGGGTGCGGGCTGCCTGCTGGCCGGGGTTGCCGTTGGGCATGACCACGATCATCGGCTCGGCAAGGCCCTTCTCGATCAGATTGTCGAGGATCTCGGCGGCACGGCCCATCGACGACCAGGCTTCCTCGTCGCCGCCGGCTCCGTGGAGGAGATAGAGGACCGGATACTTCTTCTTGGGATTGGCCTCGTAGCCGTACGGGGTGTAGACCGTCAGGCGGCGGCTGTAGCCGAGCGACGGGCTGTCATACCAGGGATGGCTCACCGTGCCATGGTGCTTGGCCTCGTAGTAGTTCTCGCTGCGCTCGCCCGGAATCAGCAGCATCGGCAGATAACGGGTGCCGTCGCGCTGGACCAGGACGTTCTGCGGGTCGTTGACGGCCACGCCGTCGACCAGGAAGTAGTAGGTATAGATTTCCGGGGCGGGCGTCGGGATCTTGACAGACCAGACGTTGTTCTCGCCGCGCTGCATGTCGATGGTGCCCGTCCAGGGATTGGCCATCCAGGAGCCGCTGAGTTTGACGACGGTCGCATAGTCGGCCTTGAGCCGGAAGGTCACGCTGTCGGGCGCGATTTCAGGGGAGATGACAGGTTTCTGGCCGCCGAAAGCGAAGTTGGTCAGTTCCTGTGCGTGCAGCGTGCCGGCTGTCAGCAGGCACATCGCGAGGAGGATGAAGATCTTTTTCATGGAATATGGGGATATAGTAAAAAGTTATCGGAACAGGGTGGGAGCCAGCTTCTGCAGGTCGGCCCGCCAGGTAATCCAGCTGTGGCCGCCCTGGGCGTTTTCCAGATAGTTGTACTTGACACCGGCTTCCTTCAGATAGCCGAGGGCTTCCTGGCAGTTCTTATAGGCGATGTCGGAAGGTCCGCCCTGGGTGAAGTACAGGGCTTTGAAATTCTTGTTCAGTTCCGGGGCGATTTCCCGGAGCCGGATCTGCTCCACATATTCCTTCTGGCGTCCGGGAGAAAAACTGGAACTGAGCACCCATACATAGCTGAAGAGCCGGGGATGCTTGAATGCCGTCTCGATGGTTTCCATGCCGCCCATCGAAAGGCCGGCCATGGCGCGGTACTTCTGGTCGGTTTTCACGCGGTAGTTGGCTTCCACGAAGGGGATGATGCTTTCGACCATATCCTGACCGAAAAGCGGGACTTCGCCCATCATGTCCTTGGTCTCGATGGTACCGTTGGGCATGACGACGATCATGGGCACCATCTTGCCCTCTGCAAGCAAATTGTCGAGAATCCAGCCTGCCGCGCCTACACCGGGCCAGGAAGCGTCGTTGTCGCCGCCGCCGTGGATCAGGTAGAGAACGGGCAGTTTGGCCTTGGATTTCTCATAGCCGGCCGGCGTCCAGACATGCATGCGCCGCATGCATTGCAGGGTCGAAGACCAGTACCAGCGCTGCGCAAGGGCGCCGTGCGGTACGTCTTTCACATAGCCTTCTCCCTTGGTCAGGACGGAAGCTTGTTCGCCCGAGAGCGGGGCTTTCGGGTCCTGGACGCGTACACCGTCGACCAGGAAGGAGTAGCGGAAACAACCGTCGGCGAGTCCTTCGCAGAGGCCCTGCCAGACGCCGTCGGCGTTTTTCTCGAATTTTACGGGTTTGTCCCAAGGCAGGTCGCCGGTCACGGCGACGGACTTGGCTTCAGGGGCATAGAGCTGGAACAAAACGGTTCCGTCGGGTAGTACGCGGACGGACTGAAGGGTATCGTTGGGGGTGGGCTGCAGACGCCATTGGGCCGACAGAGGGAGTACGCAGCTCAGCAGGACCGCGACGAGCAGGATTCGTTTCATAGGGAATTCACTTGTCATTTCTTGTACTTGCGTGTGCGGGCATCCTTGATGACGCCCGACCAGTTCAGGCCGTAGGCGAAATCGTAGCTGTGGCCGTCGGTATCGACGTGGCAGCGCATGTCATGGGGGACGTCTTCCTGCTGCTCCTCCACCGTACGCATGTCGGCGGGCAGCTGCATCGGGAGCAATCCCTTGGGTTCGGCCTTGCCGGAGACCAGGTCGAGTACCGCCTGGTTCTGGACGCCGAAATGGACAAGAATGGCGTCGGCATAGGGCTCGAATTCAGCGGGAACAAACGGGCGTGTGGCCGAGATGACGACGACGACCGGCTTGTCACCCATCAATCTGCGTGCATCCCGGACCAGGACCAGGTCGTCCTCGTTGTCGGTCTTGATGGTCTTTCCGCGGTAGGAGCGGTTGGTGAAGTTCTCTTTCGGGTCGCCGCCGGCGAGCGATTCTGCCCTGGCGTACTCAGCGGTGTAGGGGAGGTACTGCAGACTGATGGGCACGTAGCCATTGCCGCCTTCTTCGCGGTCCTTCACGTCATATCCGGTGCCGGAATAAGGCTCCTGGATCAGCACCAGTGCAAAATCGGCTTCAGCCGGATTATCGGTCCATTCATAGTACTGCTCGACGAGTTTGCGGTCGACGGGCCAGTCCCAGTAGTCGGGGTGGGCACCGAACAGACCGAAGCGGCCGGCGAAGGCCGGATAGTGCCGTTTCGGCACGAAGACCTTTTGTTTCCCTTCCTGCCCGGATTTTTGCGGCAGTGCCTGCGCGTGATTCTTGAGCATGACGACGGAGCGCAACTGCGCCTGATAGCCTTCCTGCATGAAACCGGCATTGCCTACCACAGCCGATGCCGTAGCCGGATCGACGTAAGGATTCTCGAAAAGGCCCGTGCGGAAAACGTTCATCAGCAGGCGTACCGCAGACTGTTCGAAGCGCTCGCGGGCTGCATCTTCGCCGAAGTCCCGTACCCACATCCGGTAGGCTTCCAGTACGGGGCCCATGTCGTTGTTGCCGCCGAACTGGTCGACGCCTGCCTTGAGGACTTCGTAGTGCCGTTCGGCGACGGAGAGGGTCTCCCGGCCCCAGCACTTGCCGTCGAAGCTTTCGATGCTGCGATTGTCGCCTGTGACTCCCCAGTCCGTACAAACGACACCCTCAAAGCCATAGCGGTCGCGCAACAGATCGGTGATGAGGTAGTGGCTGTAGTTGTTGCCCACGTTGTTCCCTTCCGGATCGATGCCGTAGGAAATGGTATAATAGGGCATTACAGCCGTGGCAGAGCCGGTTTTGCCCCGCAGGCGGAAGGCGCCTTTGGTGAAAGCCTGCAGATGGGTCTTGAAGTTGTCGCCCGGATAGACGGCGTATTTACCGTAGTTGAAATGGGCGTCGCGACCCCCTTCTTCCGGACCGCCGGAAGGCCAGTGCTTGACCATGGCGTTGACGCTCTCGGTGCCCCAGCCGTCGCGGGATCCGTCGGTGGTCTGGAAGCCGTCGACATAGGCGCGGGCCAGGTCGGTGTCCAGGTTCGGATCTTCACCGAAAGTGCCGTTGAAACGGTTCCAGCGCGGTTCCGTGGCCAGGTCGATCTGCGGGCTGAGCGCCGTGGCGATGCCCAGGGCGCGGTATTCTTTCGAAGCGATGTTGCCGAAAAGGCGCACCATGTCGGGATCGAACGTGGCGGCCAGGCCCAGCGGCGAAGGCCACAGGGAAATCTTGCCACCCGAACCGGCGTTGAATTCGGCCGTGGCGCTGGTTTCGTTGCGGGGATCGGAGCTGTTGTTGGCCGGGATTCCCTTGCCCAGCGCTTCGACGAAGGCCTGTACGTTGTTGTTCCAGCGTGCGGCGGTTTCCGGGCTTTCGACCGTGGTCACGAGTACCGCGCGCAGGTTGTCTTCTGAAAGGAATTTTTTCTGTGCCTCGGTCAGCTGGTCCGAAGGGACGGCCTGGTGGGCGCTGTAGAGCATCAGGCCGGCGATTTCCTCGATGGTGAGGCGGCTGGCCAGGTCGACAGCCCTTTCATAGGCCGGCCGGCGCCAGTTTTCATAAGGGTCGAGTTCTCCGTTCCGGTTGAGGTCCTTGAAGGCACGGCCCTGCACGGAAAGGATAGGAGCCGTGGTGTAGCCCAGCGTCGGGCCTTTTTTCTGGACGATCAGTTTGAAACCGTCCGCCTGCTGTTCCTGCCACTTCGGACCGCAGGCGCTGACCAGGACGACCAGCACAAGTAAAGGGAATAGTTTCTTCATAGGTGCGAGGAGGATAAGGTTTTTCCTGTTACGAAGATACATTAAATTCTTCAAATCCCGAAACGCTTCGAACAGTCTGACAAATATTTGAACGGAGAATCAAAAAGCTACGGATATTTTGCTTAACTTTAACACGCGGAATGGCTGAAATGCACCGTCGATAAGCTAGTTACAAACCCCTATAATTACTACCGATGAAAAGAATCGCTATTTTCACTGCAGCAGTTATCCTGAGCCTGTTGTACGCTTCCCCGGCTTTCGCCATCGAAGACCCCGATCCGAAAGGAACCTTAGTTACCGGCCTGATTCTCGGTCCCCGCACTAGTGCCTGTCTCGAACTTTACGTAGACATCGACGAGTATCTCGATATCGATATCGGCAGTAACGGCGGATTCATGCTCGGCGTCGAGCCGATGCTGACCGCCGACTATGTGCTGGTCGATTCCTGGTGGAAAGGCCATTTTACCGTCGGTGCGATGCTGGGCGGCTACAAGATCGGCACGATGGGGAAGGGAGAGAAACGCCATCACTCTGCCATCGTCTTGGCGCCAAGGGCTATGTACGGCCTCAATCTGAGCAGGAAAGTAGAAGTGCACGCGGGCTTCATCACCGGCCTTGCCATCAAATTCTGCAGTGTGCATGCGGAAGGAGATGACGGTGCATCCTTCGTATTCGGTACTGTCACCGGGGCCCGTTTCAACCTGTCCGACCATTTCGGCATCACGGCTGACCTGAATCTGTCCGCCTACACGCCGCTGGCTTCCGTGGGCGTCTCGTATAAGTTCTGAAAAAGGGACCGCTGACGGCTTACTGTCAGCGGTCCTTTACCAAAGAATTACCAAAACACTTAAATTATCTGTTGCAAAGTTCTCTTCTTTCCGGCAGGGAAGCAATACCAATATGTTGGTATTTTTTCTATTTTTACCGTCAAAACAGCTAGCAACCAGATACGATGAAAGAAATCAACGCCATCGGCATCCTGACTTCGGGCGGTGACGCTCCGGGTATGAATGCCGCCATCCGTGCGGTCACCCGCTCCGCCATCTTTGCGGGTTGGAAAGTTTTTGGCATCTACCGTGGGTATGAAGGCCTGATCAACGGCGAAATCAAGGAATTCACCAGCGAATCGGTGAGCAGCGTCATTCAGCGGGGCGGTACGATTCTCAAAACGGCCCGCAGCGAAGAGTTCCGTACGCCGGAAGGACGCAACAAGGCGTATGAAAACTTGCGCAAACACCACATCGACGCACTGATGGTCATCGGCGGCAACGGTTCCCTGTCTGGTGCCGAAGAGCTCGCCCGCGAGCACGACGTAACGGTGATCGGACTTCCCGGCACCATCGACAATGACCTCTACGGCACCGACTCTACCATCGGCTATGACACGGCACTCAATACCATCGTGGACTGCGTTGACAAGATCCGCGACACCGCTACGAGCCACGACCGCATCTTCTTCGTCGAGGTGATGGGCCGTGACGCGGGCTTCCTGACGCAGAACAGCGCCATCGCCTCCGGTGCGGAAGCCGCCATCATCCCGGAAGACCGTACGGATATCGACCAGCTCGCCCAGTTCATCGGCCGCGGTATCCGCAAGAGCAAGAACAGTTCCATCGTGCTGGTATCGGAAAGCAAGAAGGACGGCGGTGCGATGCACTATGCCGAACGCGTACGCAAGGAGTATCCCGAATATGATGTGCGCGTGACAATCCTCGGCCATCTGCAGCGCGGCGGTCGCCCGTCGGCCTACGACCGTATCCTGGCCTCCCGTCTCGGCGTGGCCGCTGTGGAAGCCCTCAAAGAAGGCCAGCGCAACATCATGGTCGGTGTCAAGAACGACCAGATCGTGTATGTTCCCATCAGCAAGGCCGTCAAGATCGACAAGCCGCTCGATCCGGAATTGATCAACGTCTTGACCGTCCTGTCTATTTGATGATATGCACGTCGCGCTGCGGGAACGGGATTTCGATTCCGTTCTCGCCGAGCGTCTTGTAGATCAACTCTTTGGCGCGCGCTATGAAACCGTAGCGCTCTTCCACAAGTACGTACTGTTTGAGCGCGATGTCCACGCTGCTTTCGCCGAAATCGTCAAAGGCCACGGTGATGCCGCGCTTCGGGTCGACGATGTTGCGGCCGTACTTGTCTTTGGTCATCAGTGCCTGGGATGCTTCCATCAGGATCTCGCGCAACTTGTCCACGTCGGTGCCGTAGGGCACGCCGACGCCGACCTTGATGTATTCGTAGGCGCTGCTGCGCGTCAGGTTCTTGAAGTTCTTGTTGAAGAGGGTCGTATTGGTGAAAGCGATCAGCGTGTCTTCGACCGTCTGGATCTGGGTGGTCTGGTAGCTGATCGAATTGACCTTTCCGCGGATGCCGTCGCACTCGATGTAATCACCGACCCGGAGGCGGCCCGACATGAGCTGGATGCCGTAGATACAGTTGTTGAGGATGTCCTTCATGGCCAAACCGAGACCGGTGGCCAGACCGGCTGCTACGATGGAGAGTGCGCCGACCGGGATGCGGAGCAGGATCACGGCGATGACGATGTAGCAACCCCAGACCAGGATTCCGATGACGTTGTCGGAGAGGGTGAAGTTGATCTCGTTGGCGTGGACGTAGGTCTTGCCTCCCTTGGTCAGGACCCTTTCATACTTGGCTTTGCGGTAAACAGCCCTGAGCAGGTAGCACAGGTAACGGAACAGGAAGAACAGGGCGGTCACCAGCACCAGCTTATAAAGCGACAGGTGCAGGATGGCGTTGCCTTCCTTGTCGGAGAGGTTGAAGAAAGGCTTGTAGAAGATATCCTTGCAGATCTCCGTCAGGTCGAAGACGCCCGAGGCCATCCAGAAGCAGAAGGGAATGGAAAGGACGATCAGGATCGGCAGTAACGCCTGCTTCACGAAATCGAACAGCCAGGTTACGGCGATGAAGGAATCCTTGCGGCTCGCGTCGAAGACCGTGTGGTTCTTCTTGTATTCGAGCCGGCGCTGCTTGATCTTCCGCTCCTCGTACAGGTCGAGCAGCACGTAGATCGCGGTAATGGTTTCCAGCGCAGTGAGCTGGAACAGCCACCAGATGAAGATCTGAACCGCAAGAAGCACGTATCCCGACCAGGAAACCACTGTCGTGCCAAACATTACAGCGAAGGATATCCAGCTGTAGAGCATATCGCCGCGGGCTTCCTTCGTATTGCGCGCTCGGCGGCAGAGCACGTACTGCCAGATCGTGAAGCCGAGGATAACAGGCGGGAAGATGAGGTTGACCAGGCGGTTGGGAATGAAGATGATGCGGAAGATGATCACCAGCAGTCCGAGCAAGGCGACCGGAATGTACAGTTTCGAGACCTTCCGGATATGCTCGGCCGGAATCCGGATGAGCAGCGATACCAGGATGGCGGCCAGCATCCACGCGAAGATGAGCAGCAGTCCCGACGCTTCCTTGAAGAAATTCTGTTGCACCAACTGGGAGGCGATCATCACGGTCAGGGCGAAGATCACCACGCCGCTCAACAAGGTGGCCAGCGGGCTGCGCTGCCGGAAATCCTCGGTCTGGAACCACTTGACTTTCTTGCGGAAGCCCCAGACGCCCAGGTTGCTCAGCAGGGTGGCCAGCAGGATGTAGAAGACGATGAAAGAGATGAACCCCAGGATCACAGGTCCGCGCCATTCACTCTTGCGCAGGGCCAGGGCATCGGTGCTGCTGTCGCCGATGCCGTATTTGCGGCGGGTGTCCTGGGTTGCCATCCGGACGTAGCGGGGCAGGGAACCGATCACTTTGAAGTAATTGTCCTGACCGTCGATGAAAATGCGTTTGCGGATGAGCCGGTATCGGTTCCGGGCGTAGTCGTAGCTTTCTTCCAGCCGGCTGCTCATGGCTTCATAGTGGTCGCTGTCCATGATGATGCGGTCGCGGGCGGCCGTGTACATCTGCAGCAGGTTCAAGGTGTAGGCCAGACAGGAGTCGCGGTCCTCGCGGCCCTGTTCGTCGAGGTAGAAGGGTTCGTCGTGACCTTCTTCGTGAGCGAGCATGTCCATCAAAGTGCGGGACGCCGTCTCCACGTGGTCGTGGTGCGCGTGGTCATGCTCGGTGCCGTCCATGTGCGAGTGGCTGTGCATGTGGCTGACGTGCTCGTGTTCTGCCGTGCCGACGATGTCGAAGCCATCCTCATGGTGATGCAGGCTTTCCCGCATCAGGATCGTGTCCATCACAGCGGAAAGGCTGTCGGGAATCAGGTCGATCTTGTCGAGGATGGGCGGGAGGCGGCGCAGGGCTTCGGCCAGATGTTCATAGCGCTCGATCTCAAGGTTGAGGCGGCTCACGATCTCGTCGAAAGGCATCCGCTGTTTCGTATAGTCCTCATACTGCCGGGTCACCTCTTCCAGGGCATAAGTCATGTCGAAGGTGTAGTCCTGATTCTGTGAGTAGAGGATCAGGGCCAGCTCGTTGCATTTCTGGGTCATTTCGATCAGGCGCTGGTGCTGCAGCTCGTTGCTTTGTCCCAGACGGGCCTGCATGCTCTCCATCTTGGCGTTCTCCTGGTGGAGTTCCGAGCGCAGGATGCTGAGCGTCTTGGCGAAGTTGCGCTCGTTGAAGACGGCATAGGCGGGAAGCGCGAGCACCAGGACGAGCGAAAGGGCTATGAGGATTCTCTTTTTCATGGATTTGCAGGTTTTGCGTCCTGCAAAGATACAAAATCGAAAGATTATTCTTAAATTGCAGGGTTAAAACTGGAGAATATGCGTCGTTTCCTTCTTCTGTTTTCCTGCCTGTACCTGCTGGCCGTCTCCTGCGGAGGCGGTAAGATCATCGATCCGGCTTCACTGCGTGGCCTCTCCCAGACCGAGTTGCAGCAGATGCGGGAGGAAGTCCTTGCCCGTCACGCCGACGGAAGCGCGCTCTCCGACAGTGAAACCGAATACGTCGAACAGATCCGCGAACAGGAACGCCGGCTCGAAAACGCCTGGGTGTTCGGGGAATGGCGGGAGCGTCACGGTGCCCGCCTGATCTTCCGCGATGACGGGTCCGTGAGCGTCGGTGCCCGGGGCGGTGAGTACGATGAACTTGGCGTCTACAAGTTCGTCTCGCCGGAGGTGCCTTCGTTCGAATCGACCTGGACGCTGATTTATGACACGCAGGGCAAGCCGGTGGTCGTCGTCGCCGGCCCTGGCGAGACCGATCTCATCTATCCATTCGGCAGCAGCCGTACTTCCGTCCGCGAGCGTGCGGGTGATCTGCAGGAATCCTCCGAGACGGGCTGTCTCTTTTCCAAGGTCCAATAAATCCATCAAGATATGAGCGCAAACAAATTCTTTTCTTTTCTGGCCGGTGCCGCCGCAGGTGCGGTAGTGGCCTGGCTGCTCTCCTCGGAGAAGGGCAAAGAGACGGCTGAGAATCTCAAGCGGCGTGCCGCTGAGGGCCTCGACTGTCTGGAAAACAAAGTGGAAGATATCAAGGCGAAGGCCGAGGCTACGGCAAAGGCGGCTGCCGAAACCGTCAAGGAAGCGGTAGGAGGCAATCAATGAGCGACTTGAAGGACTATGTCGATCTGAAGTCCGACGAACTCAAGCTGCGTACCACGGAAGGTCTCTCGGTAGCGATGGGCCGCCTGACGGCCACGCTGCTGCTGGTCGGCCTGCTGGTCATCGTCCTCGGTCTGCTGGCCGTGGTATTGGTCCAGTGGATCGGGCAGTGGACGGGATCGGTCGCCGTCTCCAGTTCGATTGTCTGCGGCGTGTTTGTCCTGGTGATGCTCGTCGTCTTTTTCCTTCGCAAGCGGCTCTTCCGAGACACTTTTGTCAAACTCTTCATCAAGGTGTTCTATGGCGGGGAAAAAGAATGACAAAGGCTTTGCCGACATCCGGACCTACGCGGAACTGGAAACGACGCTCCGGATGCTCCGTCGCCAGGAGGAAATCAACGGTTTCTCCCGCGGCGTATCCAACTTCGTGAGCGGCGCTGGTTTCCCCATGCGCTGGACCGATGTGGCGCTCCTGCTCATCCGGGCGGCGAGGAGGCGCCTGCTCAGGTAACCATGCTCGATCCGCGCCGCAGTTCGCTGCTGATCCGCCGGGCTTCGCCCGACGATATCCCGCTCATCCGCTCCCTGGCCGACGTATCCTTCCGCGATACGTACGCTGAAATCCTCTCCGAAGGGCAGATGGATTATATGATGGAGTGGATGTACTCCGAAGATTCCCTCCAACGGCAGATGGGGAGGGAAGGACACGTGTATTTCATTCTGGAAAAGGACGGGATGCCCTGCGCGTATGCGTCCGTGCAGCCGCGCGGCCTGCAGGACGACGGCGCCTATCTGTTCGAGTTGCAGAAAATCTATATCCTGCCCGATTTCAAGGGACAGGGATTCGGACGTATGCTTTACGGGCATCTCTGCAGTTTCGTCCGGAGGGCCGCCTCCGGCTGGCCTTGCCGCATCGAACTGCACGTCAACCGTCACAACCGTGCGGTCGATTTCTACAAACACCTCGGCCTGGAAATCCTCCGCGAAGGCGATTTCCCCATCGGCCACGGGTACTTCATGAACGACTACATCATGGGTACGACCCTGTGATGCATCGTTACTTTTTGTTCAGAAAAGCCAGAATGATGTCGACGGCCTGGTCTTCGGTCAGGCCGTCCATGTTGAGGGCCAGGTCGTAGTTGCGCACGTCGTAACGGCTGGTCTCGGCGTAGCGTTTGATATAGTTCTCCCGCTGTTTGTCCACTTTCCCGATGACCTCCTCCGCCAGTTCGCGGGTAAGGTTCTGTTTACGCATCACACGCTCGATACGCTTTTCCATCGGGGCGGTAATGAAGATGTCCACTTTCTGCGGATGGCCCTTCAGCACGAAGAAACCGGAGCGGCCGGCGATCACGCACGACTCCTCCTGGGCGAACTGGCGCAGGATTTCGGTCTCGGCCAGGAAAATGTCGTCGGTGGTTACATTGGGGTTGAACTCCTTGCCGTAGACGCTGTTGCTGGCAATGAAGGCAGCCGGGGAAGGGGCGGGGGCGACCCGGCGGATGAATTCGGACATCCACTGCTTCTTTTCCCCTTTCAGGCGTTCGATGGTGGAAGGGGTGAGGTTGAACTTTTCAGAGAGCTCGTGGATGAGTTCCTTGTCGATGAGGCGGACGCCCAGCTTTTCGGCCAGTTTGCGGGCGACGGTGTGACCGCCCGAGCCAAGTTCGCGGCTGACGGTGATGACAAATTTCTCTTGGGTATTCATCGTATGGGGTGTTTTTTATTCTTTTCCTTTGATGTCGATGGTGAAACCCTCGTCGAGGAGGGGCTGGACAAGCGCTTGCATCTTTTCGACCGTGAAGGCTTCAAGGCCCTGCTCCGGGGTGGGGCGGTCGATGGTATAGACCATGATCTTGCGGGGCTTGAGCCGGCGGACGATGTCCATCCAGCCGTCGAGGACTTCGGGCGATGCGGAATCGAAGTTCCTGCTCTTGAGGAACATGGTCTGCAGGATGAAGTCGCCTTCGAACTTTTCCAGCGCTTCGATGACGCGTTCCAGGCGATAGCCGGGCGCAGGCTGGTTGATCTTCGCGACCAGGGCGTCGGTCGGTGCGTCGATTTTCAGGATCGGGTTGTCCACCTTGCGGAGCGCTTCGAACACTTCGGGGATGTGGACGCGCGTGGCATTGGAAAGCACCGATACCTTGGCATTCGGACAATAGGCGTCGCGCAGGAAGACCGTATCTTGGATGATGCGGGGAAACTCCGGATTGAGGGTCGGCTCGCCGTCGCCGGAGAAGGTGATCGAATCGATGACGGTACCGTCGAGCATCAGTTCGATCAGCTT
>JAEEGK010003264.1_pt1 | contig 40523 bp, 26 predicted proteins | sample 8958771 | NCBI WGS metagenome assembly JAEEGK01 (sample SAMN16246547, study PRJNA631951) | gut metagenome | biome: gut microbiome; feature: rumen; material: SC-attached | host: Bos | place: Iran: Karaj | collected 2018-10
GCCCGGCCGTACCCGGGACTTTGCGCCAGCAAAGTCGTAGAGGGAGAAAAGGCCGCGGGGGTTTTTAAGGGGGCAGCGCCCCCTCAGACTATGGGGCTGCGGTGCCTTGTTAACATATACACAATGGCCGGCGCCAGCGGTGGGGAGGAGGCGAAGGACGGGGCGTTTATCCGACGTACTCGGAGGGCGGGACACCGAACTGCTTCTTGAAGGAAGTGGAGAAGTGGGAGAGGGTGTTGAAACCGGTCATCCAGGCAATCTCCGACATGTTGTGCTTGCCTTCCTTGAGCAGATCGGCCGCACGGTTCAGCTTATATCTCTTAAAGAAGACAGAGGGGTTTTCGCCGGTGAGCCCCTTTACTTTGTAGTAGAACTTGGTACGGGAGATCTTCATCATCTCGGTCATGCGGACGATGTCCAGGTCGGCGTTGGCCAGTTCTTTCTCCATGAGGTCGTAGAGCTCCTGCATGAAGGCGGCGTCGCGGGGGGAGAGGGCTTCCGGCGCGATGTCCTCGGTGGTGGTGGCGGCACCCAGCTGGCGGCGCAGTTTCTCGCGGTTTTCCAGCAGGGACTTCACCAGGGCCAGGAGGTAGGCGGGCTGGAAGGGCTTGGTGACGTAGGCATCGGCCCCCTTGTCCAGACCCTGGACCTGGCTCTCCACGGCGACCTTGGCGGTCACCAGCACCACGGGGATGTGGCTCAGCTGCAGGTCTCCCTTGATCTGGGAGCACAGCTGGAAGCCGTCCATGCCGGGCATCACCACGTCGGAGATGATGAGGTCCGGGACGTCTTCTTCCATGCCCTTGAGGGCGCTTTCGGCGTCGTAGTAGAGGGATACCTTGTAATGCGGCTTGAGCATCACCTTCAGGTAGTTGGCGATATCGATGTCGTCGTCGATGACGGCGATGTGTTTCTTGTCGGCCTCTTCCTCGGCGTTGTCCGGGACGATGTTCTCGGCCAGGGCGTGGGAGGGGAGTTCCGGCACCATGACCGTGCGCTCATCCTCGGAGTAGGAGGCTTCTCCTACGGGCAGCACGAGGCTGAACAGGGCGCCGCCTTCCGGACGGTTCCAGGCGCGGATGTAGCCGTGATGCAGCCCGCAGAGCACGCGCGCATAGTACAGGCCGATGCCTGACCCCGCCGCCTTCTTGCCCGCTTCGGACTGATAGAAGCGCTCGAAGATCTTCTCCAGCTGGTCCTCAGGGATGCCGGGGCCGCTGTCGGAGACGCTGATCGAGGCCCACTGGGCGTCCTTGTCGGCCTCGGTGAGGGGGAAGCGCGCGGCGGCATCGGCCCGGGAAATCACGTCGAAGCCCAGGGAGACCTTGCCTCCGGTGGGGGTGAACTTGAGGGCGTTGGAGAGCAGGTTCATGACGATCTTCTGCACTTTGTCGGCATCTACCCACATCTCGTAGGGGTCCTCCAGGCCGTAGGTGGTGAGCTCGATCTTCTTGGAATCCGCGTTGAAGCGGAAGAGGTTCGCGATGTCCTGCAGGGGGCCGATAATATCCATGTGGGAGACCTTCATCTGCAGCTTGCTGTTGCCGATGCGGTTGAAATCCAGCAGCTGGTTCACCAGGGACAGCATCCAGGTGGCGTTGCGGCGGATGATGTCCACCAGCTTGCGGTCCGTGCCCTGGATGCTCTCGGAATCGGAGAGCTGCTGGGCGGGGCCGGCGATCATGGTGAGCGGCGTGCGGAACTCGTGGGCCACGTTGGAGAAGTAGTTCATCTGGATCTTGTTCAGCTCCTTCTCGGCCTTCTGGGCCTCTTCGGCCTTCTCCCTTTCGCGGCGGACCTGCCAGATGCGGCGGGCGGCCTCCTTGCGTACGCGGCGCATGTGCCTTACGAACGAGACGGCGATGCCGAGGAGCAGCAGGCCGAAGCAGACCCACAGGATGCAGGCCCACCAGCTGCGGTGCCAGGGCGGGAGGATGCGGATGTTCAGGGATTCCTCGGTCTCGGAGATGGTGTGGCTGCCGTTGGCGATGGTGACGCGCAGTTTGTAGCGGCCTGGCGGGACGTTGGAGAAGTAGGCGTTGTGGCGGGTGTTGATGCGCACCCAGTCCTTGTCAAAGCCTTCCAGCTTGTAGGCGTAGCGGATCTGTTCGTATTCGCTGTAATCGACGGCGGTGAAGTTCACGTCGAAGGCGTTCTCGTTGCTGCGGATGAGGATGTCCGGCTTGGCCTGGAGCACCTTGTCGATGGGGCCGTCGTCGGAGGGCGCCACCAGCTGGTTGTGGATGGTCAGGTACTCGAAGACGATGGGAACGACGCGTTTGCCGGGAGCGTCCAGCGGGTTGAAGCAGGTGAGTCCGTGCGTGCCGCCGAAGACGAGGGTGCCGTCCGGAAGCATGCAGGAGGCGCGTTCGGAGTACTGGTCGCCGCCGGTGCCGTCGGTCTCCAGGAAGTGGATGAAGCGGCGGGTGGTGCGGTCGTACTTGGCCAGGCCGTTCATGGTGGAGACCCAGATGTTGCCCTGGCGGTCCTCCTCGATGGAGCAGATGTCCATGCAGGGGAGATCCTCCATGGAGGTGCGCTTGCCGGTGGTGCCGTCCACGAAGATGAGGCCGTTGGAGATGGTGCCGAGCCAGAGGTCACCCGCGCTGTCCTTGAGCAGGCGCGTGGGGATGATGACGGAACGCTTGATGGTGGCGGCCTGCTCCTTGTCCAGGATGGGGCGCTGCTTGGCCTCCAGCGTATAGGTGTTCATGATGGTCGGCGGCTGGTTGAAGCAGGCGACCTCAAGGCGGCCGGGCTCCAGCATGGTCATTTCGGGTACGTAGGTCCAGTCCTGGGGCGTGCCGATGAAGTGGTTGGTTACTTCGCGGGTGGCCTTGTCGTAGCGCTGGATGTTGGAGGAGAAACCGCCGATCCAGATGTATCCGCGGTCGTCTTCGACGATGGACATGGGGTTCTGGATGAAGCGGAAGTCCAGCTGCTTGAGGCGCTTGCCGTCCCAGGTGCAGCGGGAGACGCGCATCTTGTCGCTGAACAGGAGCCAGATCTCTCCGGCCGAGTCGCAGAACACGCGGGAAGGACGGACGTAGCCGACGGTGTTGTCGGGGATGAGGAAGTCCGTCTCCACTTTCTGGATATGGCCGTCCTCGCTCCGGTAGAGCCACAGGCCATCCATGAGGGTGGTGATCCACAGGTTCCCGTCACGGTCTGTGCACAGGGAGGTGACGGTCTTTCCCTTGAAGGCGTTCACGAGGGGACGCTTCCCGGAGAACAGACCTTTTAAATAATAGGAGACCTGGAAGCCCTTGTCGGTGGTTCCCATCCACAGGTTGCGGCGGCTGTCCTGGAAGAGGGTGCGGACCTCGGCGTCGGGGATGGTATAGGGGAAGTCGGGGTCTTCCTGGTAGAGGACCTTGTCCAGATTCTTCTGATAGAGGAAGAAGCCTTTGCCGATGACGTTCAGCAGCATCTGGTTGGCGTCGATGGGGAAGAGGATGTCGATGTCGCCCTCCATCAGGCGCTTTTCCTCGCGGATGGCTTTGGGAAGGGGCTGCCACTCGAGGGTGGTGGCGTCCAGGATGCCGAGACGGCCCATGCCGGAGAGCCAGAGGGTGCCGTCCTGGGCGTCGGCGATATGGTATGCCTGGAAGTTAATGCGGGTGCTGGTGAGGAGGTTCCAGTCCTGCGTGCGGTAGCACTTGATGGTGAAGCCGGCGTCGGAGATGACCCAGAGGCGGTCTTCGCGGTCCAGGACCATGGGACGGGCGCCGAAGGCGTTCAGTTCCCGGAAGACCGGCAGGATGGCGTCCTGGTCCGGAAAGTAGCAGTAGAGGGAACTGTTGTTGGAGAAGAGAAGCTTGCCGCTGCGGGTTTCCAGCACGGTGCTGAAGTTCTTGCTGGAGCTCTCGATGGGAACGCGGTGGAAATGGCCCTGGTCGGTGGTGAAGGCGACGCCGTTCACGGTGACCACGCACAGGCGGCCGTCCTGCAGGGCGATGACGTCGTTGATCTGGTTGTCGGGGAGGCCGGTCTCGTCGTCCGTGCAGAAGAACTGCTGGAACTCATGGCCGATATAGCAGTCGAGGCCGCGGAGGGTGGCCATCCAGATGTGGCCCTGCTTGTCCTCTGCGAATCCGTTGATGCGTTGGTTGGAGACGGTGGGGGAGAGAATGACGCTTCCTTCTACGGGTGTGGGGAAGTCTCCACCGTTATAATTGCACGCGCCTAAGGGGAGCAGGCACAGTGCAAGTGCTACTAATTGGTTCTTCTTCATGGCTGCAAAGATACGCAATTTGAACACCGAAAAAAACATTTGTAAAAAGGAAAAAAAGAAGGATTTCGCTTTTTTTCAATTTTGCATCCGGAAACTATGAAACTACTGCCATGACACTAAAACCCGTCTTTCCCATCCTGGCTGCGATCGCGCTGGTCTGCTCCTGCGGACAGCCGGTCCATCATGGGGCCGTAGCTCACATTTCGGCCCTAGAAACCTCTTCCAAAGCATCTACCGTCAACATTGCAAGCGGCCCCGTCTGCGGTTACGTGGACGACGGCGTCTATATTTATAAAGGTATCCCTTACGGACAGGCCGATCGCTTCATGCCGCCGACCGATCCCGAACCCTGGAAGGAAGTGCGCGCCAGCCGCTCCTACGGTCCGGTGGCTCCGCATGGCCCGCGTCAGGGCTGGCGGGACGACAACCAGGCTTTCACCATGCACTGGGACGACGGCTATCCCGGCGAGGACTGCCTCCGCGTGAACGTATGGACGACGCGCATCAAGGCCGATGCCAAGATGCCGGTGATGGTGTGGCTGCACGGCGGCGGCTTCTCCGAGGGATCCTCCCAGGAGCAGGCCGGCTACGACGGCACCAACCTGGCCCGCGACCACGGGGTGGTGGTGGTATCGCTGAACCATCGGCTCAACGCCCTCGGCTTCCTGGATCTGAGCGCCTACGGCGCGCGCTACGCGTATTCCGGCAACGTCGGCATGATGGATATCGTCAAGGCCCTGGAGTGGGTGCATAAGAATATCGCCGTCTTCGGCGGCGACCCTTCCAACGTGACCGTCTTCGGCCAGAGCGGCGGTGGCGGCAAGGTTTCTACGCTGATGGCCATGCCATCGGCCAAAGGGCTTTTCCACAAGGCTATCGTGCAGAGCGGATCCATCACGCACCTGATGGATCCGAAGTATTCCCGCCGCATCGGCGCGGCTACGGTGGAGAACCTGGGCATCCGCCCCTCCGAGATAGACCGCATCAAGGACGTTCCCTACGAGGCGCTGCTGTCGGCTTACCGCAAGGCCGTGCAGCAGGTGACGGCCGAGGCCCGCACGGACGGCGCGCTGCCGACGAATTTCCTGGACATGATCCTTTTCGGCCAGCTTCCTGTTGTGGACGGCGAGGTGATTCCCGCGCAGCCTTCTTCCCAGGCGGCGCTGGCGTTGTCCAGGGACGTGCCTACGATGATCGGTACGGTGTATCATGAGTTTACCCGGGATCAGGAGGATCCCATCTTCAAGCCGCTGGCCCTGCAGCAGGCGGCCGAGCGTACCGCGGCGGGTTGCGAGCCCGTGTATTTCTACCAGTTCTGCTGGGAGAGTCCCGTGCTGGACGGCGCGCTGGGCAGTACGCACTGCATCGACATCCCCTTCGTGTTCGACAACGTGCTGCGGCACCGTTCGTTCACCGGCGGGGGAGAGGATGCTATCGAACTGGGTCACCGCGTGAGCCGGCTGTGGACTTCCTTCGCCCGCAGCGGCAAGCCTTCCTCCGAGGGGATGCCCGAATGGGAACCCTGGCCCGCTACCCTGAAAATTAACCTTCAGACACGGCTTGAAGAGTAGTTTGTCAAAATAGAAAAACATTTGAACAAGCGAGAATAATGCGCAGGATTATTCACTGTAGCTTTGTACCGTTTAATAATGCACACTAATTACCAACCAATATTTAACCAAATGAAACGTATTCTTTCTACCCTTGTTCTGAGCCTGGCCGTGGCCGGTGCTCTGAATGCACAGGAATTGGCCAACTTCTCCTTTGGCCGTGGCATGAAGCCCATTGTCTCTCCCGAGATCCAGAACGACAGCGTGACCTTCCGTCTGAAGGCCGACTACGCCACCGTCGTGAAGCTCAGCGGCAGCTGGATGCCCACCCCCTGGGGCGGCACCATCGACATGCAGCGTGGAGAAAACAATGTGTGGTCTGTCAAGATTCCTCTTCCTTCCCCCGAAATCTACACCTACAATTTCGTGGTGGACGGTGTCGCCGTGAACGACCCTCAGAACATCCTTGTCCAGCGTGACGGTACCCGTTTCCTTCCCATGCTCCTGGTCCCCGGCGAGCGCACGGAGAATTACGGTGAAGCTACCAAGCACGGTACTGTGAGCCATCCCTGGTACAGCAGCAAGATCCTCGGCATGGACCGTCGTCTGACCGTTTACACTCCTTACGGTTACGAGGCCAACCCCAAGAAGAAGTACCCCGTCCTGTACCTCCTGCACGGTGCCGGTGGTGACGAGGAAGCCTGGAGCTCGATGGGCCGCGCCGCCCAGATCCTGGACAACCTCATCGAGAAGGGTCTCGCCGAGCCGATGATCGTGGTCATGCCCAACGGCAACCCCAACCAGGCTGCTGCCCGTACCCTGAACATCCCTGAAAAGCCGATGGACTGGCGTGATCCCGCCTACCGCGACGCTTATGTGAAGAGCCTCTGCACGGAAATCGTTCCCTTCATCGAGAAGAACTTCCGCGCCGTCTCCAAGCCCTCTTCCCGCGCTATCGCCGGTCTGTCCATGGGTGGCGGTCACACCATCTCCGCTTCCATCCTCTATCCCGAGATGTTCGACTACATCTGCCCCCTGTCCGCCGCCGGTTCCGCTACCCCCGAGCAGATCGCTACCCTCAAGAAGGCTGGCGTAAAGCTCTACTTCCTGGCCTGCGGTAACACCGACTTCCTGTTCCAGGGTGCCGAGGACATGCATAAGAAGCTCACCGAGCAGGGTCTGGATCACGAGTATTTCGTCTCCGACGGTGGTCACGTATGGGCAAACTGGCGCCTGTATCTGAACACCTTCGCTCAGAAGCTCTTCAAGTAAGGCTACTCTTACTACCAATAATTAATAATAACTAACCAGACATGAGAAAATCTAACTTGCTTGGGCGAGTGATGTCCGTGTCCCTGGGATTTTTCCTGGGGGCATCGGCATTGCTTGCTCAGAAGAACATCACGGTAACCGGTACGGTTACGGATGCGCAGAAAGAACCGATCATAGGTGCTTCCATCCTGCAGCAGGGAACTACTGTGGGTGCGGCTACCGATGTGGACGGTCAGTTCACGCTCGTCGTTCCCGAGGGCGCTGTCCTCGAGTTCTCTTCCATCGGTTTCGAAACCCGTACGCTCAAGGCCCAGCCTAAGATGAACGTCATCCTGGTGGAAGACTCCGAGATGCTGAACGAGACGGTGGTCGTGGGTTACGGTGTACAGAAGAGGGAATCCCTCACCGGCGCTATCACCCAGATCCGCTCCGAGGACATCGCCGCCACCAAGACGGCCGACGGTGTAGCAGCCCTCCAGGGTAAGATCCCCGGTCTGCTCATCACCCAGAACAGCGGCAAGCCCGGTGCTTTCGCTTCCGAAATCAACCTCCGTGGCTTCGGTACCCCTATGGTGGTCGTGGACGGTGTGGTCCGTTCTACTACCCGTACCCGTAAGTCCACCACTTACAACACCAACCCCAATGCACTGGAATCTTACACCGACCTCTCCGTTCTCCAGGAATTGAATCCCGAAGACATTGAGAGCATCTCCGTGCTGAAGGACGCTTCCGCTACCATTTATGGTCTTGGCGCCCAGAACGGTGTGATCCTCATCACTACCAAGAAGGGCCAGGTGAAAAAGCCTTCCGTGAACTTCTCCACCAACCTGAGCTTTGCTTCTCCGGTCGTTCCCCGCGACGTGGTCAGCTGGACCGACTTCATGAAGTATGAAAACGCCATGTCCGATGTAGCTCGCGTGGAACACCGCTTCAGCGATGAAATCATTGCCGCCTACGAGCGTGGCGATGAAGGCCTGATCTACACCGACTGGTACAATGAGGTTTACCGCAAGTTCGCCGTGAACAAGCAGGTGAACCTGTCCGTGAGCGGTGGCAACGAGAACATCAGCTACTACTTCGGCGCCAATTACGCCGATGATAACTCCATCCTCAAGGGCGACAGCTACGGTTACAACCGTTATGGCTTCAATGGTAACATTTCGGTGAAACTCCTCCCGGAACTCACCATGCGTTACACCACCAGCTTCCGTCAGAGCTCCAACATGGGTATGGGTGACTTTGATATGGACTGGAACATCTTCTACTATATCTATCAGTCCAACCCGATGGTGGGTGTCCACACCAAGGACAACCCCAACCACTATTCCGACGTGGAAGAGCACACCAACCCGGTGGCCCTCCTGGATACCGATGCTTCCGGTTTCACCAAGACCGACCGCAAGGACTTCTCCAACACCGTGGACTTCACCTACGATGCTCCTTTCCTGAAGGGCCTGCAGTTCCAGCTGACCGGCGCCTATGACTTCGGTCGCAGCAAGCAGCGCACCCTGGTGAAGAAGATGCGTCTGTACGACTACGATACCGATATTTCCGGCCAGGGCATGGAGACCCGTCAGGAGACCCAGTACGCTGAGATGTGGAACGACAACTCGCGTGTTTACGGCCGTTTTCAGGCCATGTACAACCGCCAGTTCGCCGGCGTGCACAACGTGTCTGCCATGCTGGGTGCCGAACTCACCAGCATCGAGAATGCCATGATCGGCGCATCCCGTTATTACGGTGTGGACGGTGACCACTATCTCTATACGCACGACGTGATTAACCAGGCGCTGGCGTCCCGTGATGACAACCAGGGTACCCGCAGCACCAGCCGCACCGCCGGTTATATCGGCCGTCTCAATTACAACTATAAGGGCAAGTACCTTGTAGAACTGATGGGCCGTTACGACGGTAACTATATGTTCGCTCCTGGCAAGCGCTGGAGCCTGTTCCCTTCCTACTCCGTAGGTTGGCGTCTCTCTGAAGAAAAGTTCTTCAAGCAGCTTTTCCCTTATGTGAATAACCTGAAATTCCGCTGGTCCGACGGTTTCACTGGCGCTCCTCAGGGCTCCGCTTATGCCTACATCAACGGTTATACGGCCAGTGGCTCCTGGGTTTTTGCCGATGGTGGTACTACTACCGGTTATGCCAACAGCCAGATTGCCAACACGCTCCTTACCTGGGCCAAGGTCCGTATGATGGACTTCGGTATCGACTGGGAACTGTGGCAGGGCAAGTTTGGTGGTACCTTCGACTGGTTCAAGCGTGAGATGATCGGCACGGCCGCCACCCGCGACGCCTCCCTGCCTGATTTCTATGCGGTTTCCCTCCCTTCCGAGAACCTGAACCGCAGCGAGACCCAGGGTCTGGAACTGAGCCTGTACCATCGTAACAGCATCGGTAACTTCTCTTACCGTGTGCAGGGTACGGCCACCTTCTCTCGCAGCCGCGCTACCTATATCGAAAGTGAGAACACGAAGGTTTATACTTCCTCCATGGACTATTGGAAGAACTGCACCCTGAACCGCTGGAACGGTTACATGGGCGGCAGCACCTACCACTGGGCCGGCGGCCGTTTCGACTCTGTAGACCAGGCCAACGCCAGCGAGGTGCTCTATACCACCAATGGTTCCCTGCCCGGCAACCGTGGTATCATCGTTGGCCAGTACATGCTGGAAGACCGCAACGGTAACGGTTACATCGACGGTGAGGACGTTTACTACACCTGGGGTTCCGGCAACCCGCCGCTCCAGTTCGGTCTGAACTTCTCCGGCAGCTACAAGAACTTTGACTTTGCCCTCATCTTCAACGGTGCTACCATGAAGTACAAGGGTTATGGCCTGAGTGCTTATGCCGGTTTCGGTAAGCTGAATTACCTGCCTTCCCATTACACCAATGCTTATCACGTAGCCAACTACGGTGACGATCCCTGGGATCCTGAAACGCAGTGGGTCAGCGGTTACTGGCCGGCCCTGGTGCGTGTGGCCCAGGTGGGCTCCTACGACAGCCCTTCCTATGGCAACAACCAGCCTTACAACTACGTGAATGCTACCTACCTTCGTCTGAAGACCATCGAACTGGGTTACCGCTTCAGCCCGAACTTCCTCAAGAAGGCCGGCATCAAGAGCGCCCGTGTATTCTTCAATGGTGGCAACCTGCTCACCATTTGCAATCCTCTGCTGAAGTACGTGGATCCTGAATCCAACGACAGCGGCCGTGCCGGTGGTGAATTCCAGATCAACAAGACCTACAGCTTCGGCTTCAACCTCAACTTCTAATCCAGCAATAACATGAAAAATATATTCAAATATATCCTCATTGCCGGACTTTCTCTTGGACTGGTTTCCTGCGACAAGTTCTTTGATGACATGGAAGGCGACCTGAGCAAGGTTGCTGCCGAAGACTTGCAGTCCTCTGAAAATGGTATGCTCGCCCTGTTGGCTAATCTGTATTCCAACCTGCCGGGTATGAGCATGACCGACAATGACAAGTATCAGATGTTCGGCAACACCGCCCGCGATGTTCCGGATTATAAGAACACTACTCCCGGTTTCTGGGATTACAAGACCATCCGTGCTGTTCACAAGTTCATGGAGGTGGTCGAGAATGCCCACAAAGCCGGTTCCATCGATGACGCAAAGAAGGATGCCTATATGGGTGAAGCCCTTTTCCTCCGCGCCTGCTACTACTTCGCCAATGTCCGTACACACGGTGGTATTCCCATTGTTGAGAAAGCCCTTGACGATGAATATACCCCTGGTGGAGAGAACCTTGGACTGTATTATCCCCGTAAAACTGAAAAAGAGTCCTGGGATTGGGTCCTGGATCAGTTTGACAAGGCTATCGACCTTCTCCCTGCTTCCCAGGGTAACAAGAGTCTGCGCGCCAACAAGTACACGGCTTATGCGATGAAGGCCCGTGCCGCTCTTTGGGCTGCTTCCGAGAGTAAGTATTGGCAGCGTGCCGCTCTGAACAGCGACTATGTAGCCGTTCAGAAGAAACTGACCTTCATGCAGGAAAGCTATGCCGCCGATTACTACGAGCAGGCTATCGATGCTGCTGCAGCCGTTATCGATTCCCATGTGTACTCGCTCTATGGTGCCACTCCCGCTGACATCAATGCTGCCATTACCAACCTGACCGATCTGTTCCAGACCTTCCAGTTCTCTGAGGGTATCTTCGGCCGTTCTTACAAGACCGGCAACTCCGAGACTACCAATGGTACCGACAAGTGGGTTCCCAACCAGTTCGCCGTGGGTTACACCGGCACCGGCGCAGCCAACTATGCCGCTACGCTGAACCTGGCCGACGAATATGATTACTATGACGCGGCCGATACCCGTAAGCACGTGAACGGTAAGATCCAGACCCTGATTTTCGGCGACGAGAACCTGTATATGAACGATCCTCAGACCGAGTTCACCGCCGCTAAGGTGGCCGACTATAAGCACTACAAGAGTGTTCAGGAGCCCTTCCTGCTGAAGGATGCCCGTTTCCAGGCCTGGGTGATGTATCCCGGTTGCACCTTCCGCGGTATTACCGTTTACATGGAAGGCGGTATGGTGATGCCCGATGGCTCCGTCTCTGTTTATCCCAACGCCGATGCCACTGGTAAAGGTAACAATGGTGTCGTGAAGAATGACGTGACTTATTATCCCTTCGGCGGCGCCGGCTCCAACAACTCTGCATTCATGGGCCTGCTCACCGACAAGAACTCCAACAACCGTAACTCCTACTGCTTCTCTCCCCGTAAGTTCCTGGATCAGAACAGTGCCAACCAGTATGTGCAGAGCCCGTACTACGACATCCGTTACGCCGAGATTCTGCTGACCTACGCCGAGGCCGTTCTTGAAAGCGGACAGGGCGATGCCGTAAAGGCCAAGCAGTACCTGAATGACATCCGTCACCGTGCTGGTTTCAAGGATGATGTAGACCTTACGATCGACAACATTCTTCACGAGTGGAAGGTGGAATTCGCCTTTGAGAACAAGTGGAGCAATGTCCTGTATCGTCGCCGTGGTTTCTACAACCCTGAGCGTGCGAACAACTTGGAAGAAGGAACCCTGGGTAAGAAGCTCACGCTTATTCCCATGGTCGATCTGAGCGGCAGCAAGGCCGAGTGGATTTTCCTCCGCGCCCTTCCGATGACTGCTACGCCCAGATGGGGTTACTATGGTCAGCTTCGTTTCAATAACGAGGACTACTATTCCCAGATTCCGAACTACGTGAATAACAAGATTGAGCCTAACAATAAATAAGGTTTAAGCATGAAAAAGTTTATTAACACTATAGCTATTGTTCTGGCTGTTGCATCGCTTGCTTCCTGCAGCATGTTCAAGCTGGATAACTTCGATGGCCCGAATGCGCAGATTCACGGCAAGGTGCTGGATGCCAAGACCGGCGAGCCGATTGGCGTAGAAGCTGCCTTCTCGCAGGAGGTTGACTGGGCCAATGTGGACTGGGCTACATGGACCTTCCCCATGATCACAGTCTCTAAAGGCTCTCTCGTGGTGAACGAGCTGGGCTGGAAGAACAAGGAAGGCGTTGAGGTCTATGAAGACCAGCGCTGGTTCATCCGTTTCGATGGTCAGTACCGCAACAACCTGGTCTTTGCGGGCCAGTACAAGGCGCTGTTCAAAGAGCTCCCTTGCTATGAGAACGACGAAGTCTTTACCGTAACGAAGGGGGACAACAAGATTGACCTCACGACTACTCCTTTCTGCCGTATTGTCAATCCGCAGGTGACCTATGATGCCAATACCAAGAAGGTAAAAGCCACCTTCAAAGTGGAACTGGGTGACGCTACCAAGGCGGGTAACATCATGAATCTTCGTTTCTGCGGCAATACGCAGCTCTTCGTAGGTGCTACGGTGTTCAACCTGGTTTCCACCGACGATGCCGGTGCCAAGAAGGAAGGCGCAGACTATACGGCTTATGGCGGTCCCTTCATCCCTGCAGCTATGCCCGGTCAGGAGGTTACGCTTGAAATCGACACCACGAATCCCAAGAATGCCGAACTCTTCAAGTATAACCAGGTCCGTTACTTCCGTATCGCTGCCCAGGTTGGCGGTAACGGCTACAACAGCCAGAACGCCTACAACTTCTCCAAGATCTTCAAGGCTTCTGCAGACTTCAGCAAGATTGAAGTATACGACTGGAACGAGATTTAGTTCGTATCATTATTTATGCGAGGGCTGGCCGTTACATCGGCCAGCCTTTTTTTGTGTATTTGTACGCCGCTGTTTTCTTTTGAACGCAGGTGGAAATATTTGTACAAAAAACCCCTTGCTTTTCAAAAAGCGAATCAATAACTTTGTGACAAGTAACACTTTAAACTAACCGATATGAAAAAAATCCTTAGTATTCTGGCTGCCGCTTCTCTGGCAGTGTCTTCCCTCTGCGGTCAGGAATTGACCAACTTCGCTTTTGGCGGACGCGGGCCCCGCATCGTCTCTCCTGAAGTGAAGGACGGAAAGGTTACCTTCCGCCTCAGCGCCAACTACGCCACCCGCGTGCAGCTGTCCGGCAACTGGATGGCCAACCCCTGGACCGGCGTGGAAGAAATGACCAAGGGGGAAGGCGGCGTATGGGAAATCACCATCGACGCCCCCGAACCGGAAATCTACACCTATAACTTTATTGTGGACGGTGTTTCCGTGAACGACCCCCTCAATGACAAAGTACAGCGTGACGGTACCCGTTACCTGAACATGCTCTTCATCCCCGGCGAACGCAGCGAAAACTACTACGAGGCTACCAAGCATGGCTCCGTGACCACCCGTTGGTACGACAGCCCCAGCCTCGGCTATGCCCGCCGCATGACGGTTTACACCCCTTACGGCTACGAGGCCAACAAGAAAGCCAAGTATCCCGTGCTTTACCTGCTGCACGGCGGCGGTGGAGACGAGGAAGCCTGGAGCTCCATGGGCCGCGCCGCCCAGATCCTGGACAACCTCATCGAAAAAGGCCTTGCCAAGCCGATGATCGTGGTCATGCCCAACGGCAACCCCAACCAGAAGGCCGCCAATACCCTCGGTATCGAAGCCGTGCCGATGGACCGTCAGGATCCCAAGTGGCAGAACGCCTACGTGACCTCCCTGGTGAAGGAAATCGTTCCCTTCATCGACAAGGAGTACCGCACCGTGGCCAAGGCCAGCGGCCGCGCCATCGCGGGCCTCTCCATGGGCGGCGGCCATACGACATCGGCCACCATCCTTTTCCCCGGCGTGTTCGACTACATCTGCCCTCTGAGCTGCGGCATCCGCGAGAGCGACCATCTGGACGCAGACCTCCTCGGCATCAAGAAAGCCGGCTATAAGCTCTACTGGATCGGCGTCGGCAAGGACGACACCATGGCCTACCAAGGTTCCCTCGTCCTGGACAAGCACCTCACCGACCTGGATATGCCCCACACCCTCTATGTGAGCGAAGACGCCCATGTCTGGAAGAACTGGCGCCTGTACCTGAATACCTTCGCACAGTTACTCTTTAAATAATCGTACATGAAACGTCTTGTTTCCACCTTGGCGCTGAGCATGGCCTTCGCGGCCATGCTTTCTGCGCAGCAGTATCCGTTCCAGGACACGAAACTTTCCGAGGAAGAACGGCTGGACAACGCCGTCTCCCTGATGACCATCGAAGAGAAGATCGGCACCCTCGTCGGCCAGGGCGTGCCCCGTCTTGGCATCGCCAATCCCGGTGCGACGGAAGCCATCCACGGCATCGTCCGCGGCGGTGACGCAGACCTTCCCAACCTGGGCAACGCCGGCCAGTTCGGCGGTGGCGCCTGGCCCGGCTGGACGCCTCCCAAGTACACCAACAGCACCGCCTTCCCGCAGGCCTACGGCATCGGCGAGACCTGGGACCGCGAAATGGCCTTCATCGTGGGCGACGTCATGTCCTACGAGGCCCGCTTCTATTCCAAGGACAACCCCCGCAAGGCCCTCATCCTCTGGGCCCCGAACGCCGACCTCGCCCGTGACCCCCGCTGGGGCCGCACCGAGGAGAGCTTCGGCGAGGATCCCTACCTGGTGGGCGAACTCGTAGCCGCCGAAGTGAAGGGCATCCAGGGTGACGACCCTACCTACTGGAGAGGCGCCGCCCTGATGAAGCACTTCCTCGCGAACAGCAACGAGGACAACCGCTACAGGACCGACTCCCGCTTTGACGAGACCCTCTTCCGCGAATACTACAGCTACGGCTTCTGGAAGGGTGCCAAGGCCGGTGCCATGTCCCTGATGACTGCCTACAATGCCTACAACGGCATCCCCTGCATCGCCAATCCTTTCATCAAGGACATCCTCTTCGAGGAGTGGGGCATGAAGGGTACCATCGTGGACGACGCCGGCGCCCTGCGTTTCCTCTACATGCCGGACATGCACCACTATGCCAAGGACGTGAACGAAGCCATCCAGATGTCCCTGGATGCCGGTCTGTCCCGCTTCATCGACTCCCGCTTCGACCAGGTGAAAGCCGCCTGGGACGCCGGATTCCTCTCCGAGGAGGTGGTGAACGAGCGCACGAAGGCCAACCTCCGCACCATGCTCAAGCTGGGCCTGATGGATGCCGAGTGCCCCTACGACCAGCAGTTCTTCGGCTCTGACGAGGACATCCCCTGGGAGCGCCAGGAATTCAAGGACAAGGCCCGTCTCGTGACCCAGAAGTCCGTCGTCCTCCTCAAGAACGAGAAGGGGATCCTGCCCATCGACGTCAACAAGGTCAAGAAGATTGCCGTATTCGGCAATCGGGCCGAGAAAGTCCTGAAGGACTGGTACGGCGCCAAGCCGACGTACCGCGTGAGCCCGCTGGACGGCATCAAGGCCAAGGTGGAAGGCACCGACGTGGAAGTGAAGTTCCAGCGTTGGGACTCCGACGGCAGCGCACAGGAACTGGCAAAGTGGGCCGATGTCTGCATCGTGTGCGTGGGTAACCACCCCGGCACCAGCCCCGACTGGGACGCCCAGAGCGTGCAGAGCCCCTGGGGCTACGGCACCGTGGCCGGCGACGGCCGCGAGTCCCTGGACCGCCGCAGCCTGCAGCTGGAGACCGAAGACCTGATCAAGGTGGTCTGGCAGGCCAACCACAACACCGTGGTGGCGCTCATCTCCAGCTTCCCCTTCGCCATCAACTGGACCGCCAAGAACGTCCCCGGCATCGTGCACCTCAGCCAGTGCAGCCAGGAGCTGGGCAATGCCCTGGCCGATGTCCTCTTCGGCGACTACAACCCTGCCGGCCGTCTGTCGCAGACCTGGGTGAGCGACATCCTCGACCTTCCCAACATGCTGGACTACGACATCCGTCACGGACGTACCTATATGTATGCCAAGGCCAAGCCCATCTTCCCGTTCGGCTACGGCCTCAGCTACACCAGCTTCAAGTATTCCAAGATGAAGGTGAAGAAGGACGGCGACGTGGTGCGCGTTTCCTTCAACCTCAAGAATACCGGCAAGCGGGACGGCGAGGAAGTGGTCCAGCTGTACGCCAAGTATAAGAAGGACGACGCTTCCAAGCGCCTGCGCGGCTTCGAGCGTATCGCCGTCAAGGCAGGGGAGACCGTTCATGTAGAGATGACCGTCCCCGTGGACGACCTCAAACTCTGGGATGCCGAAAAGCACGAATGGGCCGTCCGCAAGGGCTGTACCAAGCTCATGCTGGGCGCCTCTTCGCAGGATATCCGCCTCAAAAAGCGCGTTCGTTTATAAAATTCTTAAATAACTACTTTTCAATTAGTTAACGGCGGCTCAAAAGAGTCGCCGTTTTTGTTGCTTTTTAAAAAATCTTTCTTATATTTGTCCAACTAATAACCCGAAACCAACTCAATTACACACAATTAAACACTACTTATGAGAACCAATTCTTTCCTCAAGCGGCTTGTGACGCTGGGCCTGGGTTTTATCCTGGGTGCTACGTTACTTACCGCGCAGAACAAGGTCGTCAAGGGCGTTGTTCTGGACGAATCTGAACAGGGCGTCATCGGCGCCGCAGTCCTCATCAAGGGAACGACCAACGGTGTCGCAACGGACATCGACGGTAACTTCTCCCTCTCCTGTTCTCCCAAGGATGTCCTGGAGGTTTCCAGCGTCGGTTACAAGACCGTGGAAATCGCCGTGGGCAACCAGACCGAATTGAAAATCCATCTGGAACTGGACAACCAGATCCTGGACGACGTCGTGGTCATCGGTTACGGTACCACCCGTGCCAAGAACTTCACCGGTTCCGTCGATGTGATGAAGACCAGCGGTGACGCTCCCGTTGCCAACCTGGGTCTGAACAACCTCGCCGACATGATGCGAGGCCGTCTGTCCGGTGTCGTGATGGGCGCCGAGTCTGCCACCGTGGGCGGCAACGCTTCCATCCGTGTCCGTGGCCGCCGTTCCATCAACTCCACCTCCACGGCCCCGCTGCTCGTGGTGAACGGTGTCATCTATACCGGTAACCTGGAAGACCTGGACCAGAATGCCATCGAGTCCATCAGCGTCCTGAAGGATGCTACCTCCCTGGCCGCTTACGGTTCCAAGTCCGCCAACGGTGTGATCATGATCACCATGAAGAAGGGTGAGGAAGGAAAGCCGGTCATCAACTTCTCCACTTCCCACCAGTTCTCCACCCGTTCGTACCGCCAGAGATTCCTCTCTCCTGAGAACTACATCAAATACGTCAACGCCCGCAAGGGTTCCGACGACCTCACCAACACCTCCTGGATGTCTTTCCTGGAGAAGGCCAACTACGAAGCCGGCAAGACCACGGACTGGTATGACCTGAGCACCCGTGTGGGTTATACCCAGAACTACAACCTGAGCTTCAGCGGCCGCACCCAGAACTCCAACTACTATGTAGCGCTGGGCCGCTCCGACCAGAAGGGCATGACCAAGGGCAACGCTTTCACGCGTAACAACATCTCCGTGAACCTGAGCTCAAAGGTGACCAAGAGCATTGAGGTGGGCGCCAACATGGCTTACACCAATTCCTTCGATGATTCCGTGGCCGCCTCCCTGTCCTACAAGAACTCCCCGTACATGGAGCCGTATCTGCCCGACGGCAAGACCATCCGTTACTACGTGGAAGGTGTGAACGCTTCTTCCGTGAACCCCCTGTGGACCGTAGGCCGCGAAAAGGACAACCGCCGCTTCAACCTGAACATCGGCGGTTACGTGAGCATCAACTTCCCCTGGGTGAAGGGCCTGAACTTCAAGATGAATGCCTCCTACACCAAGATGGAAAGCAAGAACAAGAGCTTCACGCACGAGAGCAACACCGTGGCCCTGCTGTCCAATGACCTGGAAGGTCTCGGCCAGACTCCCGCTTACTACAACCTGGCCAACGCCAGCGGTTCCATCGACAGCTCCGCCAACGAGAACTGGGTAATGGATGCCATCCTTACTTATACCCGCAGCTTCGGAGACCACTATGTGAACTCCACCCTGGTGTACACCCGCGACAGCGCCGAGACTACCACCGAGAGCGTAGGCGGCAAGGGTTTCACCGAGGCCGGCAACACCCTCACCGGCTGGTACGGTCTGGGCAACGCCGACATCAAGACGGTGACCAACCCCACCTACACCCTGCACACGGACATCGGTTATCTGGGCCGTGTCATCTATGCCTATAAGGATACCTACCACTTCAACGCTTCCCTCCGCCGTGATGGTTCCTCCGTATTCGGTGAGGAGAACAAGTGGGGCTGGTTCCCGGCCGTAGGTGCCGCCTGGACCATGACCAACGAGCCGTTCATGAAGAAGGTTCCCTGGATCGACTTCCTCAAGGTGAAACTCTCCTGGGGCAGCAACGGCGCCCAGACGCTGGAACCCTACGGAACCCTTTCCACCATCGCCGTGGCCAAGGGCGGCCAGATTCCCAACTATTATGGCGGTGAAACCCACTGGGGCCAGAAACTGGCTACCCTCGGTAACCCGACCCTGGCCTGGCAGCGCACCACTTCCTGGAACGGCGGTTTCGAAGCCGACTTCCTGAAGGGCCGCATCCACGTAGATGTGAATGCCTATACAGCCAAGACCACCGACCAGATCTTCAACCGCAACATCCCCGTGATGACCGCCGGTATCACCACTCAGAAGGCTACCATGGGCCGCGTGGACAACAAGGGTATCGAGATCAACCTCAATACCGTTCCCTACAAGTCCAGGGCCCTTACCTGGAACTCCGACTTCGTGTTCACCCTGAACCGCAACAAGATCGTCGATCTGTACGGTGACGGTCAGGATGATATCCCCAACGGTTTGTTCATCGGCCATCCTATCAATACCATCTACGGTTACCGCACCGAAGGTATCTTCCAGGAAGGCGAGTATGCCGGCCAGCCTATCTTCTACACCATCGACGGCGAGCAGACCATCAACCCGTCCGAAGACGACCGCGTGATCCTCGGTTCCAGTGATGAGAACTTCCGCATGTCCTGGTCCAATACCGTGCGCTTCGGCAACTGGCAGTTCTACATGCTCATCCAGGGTATCTTCGGTGGCGGCGGCTACGGCCTTGCCAACAATACCTTCGCTTACAGCACGTATGACACCACTGCAGCCTGTACCGCTTTCGATATCCCGTTCTGGACCAAGCAGGAACCCAACAATACTTATCCGAAGCCGAACTACAGCGACTCCAAGTACCAGGTGTACAACTCCTTCGGCCACGTCCGTCTGCAGGACCTCTCCGTCTCCTACAACCTGAGCGGCCTCGCCAAGAAGATCGGTGTGAAGAGCGCACGCGCCACCCTGAGCGGCCGTAACCTTTTCTACATCGCTCCTTACTGGAAGATGTCCGACCCTGAAAACCGCAGCGGTTACGGAATCGGTATTCCGCGCGCCGTCACCCTGGGTGTTAACATTACTCTCTAAATCGCACAAGATATGAAAACGTATAAATATATTCTCGGTGCTGTTTTAGGTTGCCTGGCCGTCGCTTCCTGTAAATCCGATAAGGAATTCCTGACGGAGCAGCCTAAGGATAAGCTTACCATTGCCAACGCATACACTACCTCCGATCAGGTGGTGAACACCCTCCTGACGGGTTACTTTGAATTCGAAGAACTCTATTTCCCCGGCGCCATGGGCCAGGGCCTGTGTTACAATACCTTCACGGGTACCGACATGGTGGACAACAAGTATCAGCTGGGTGCCGCTCAGCACATGAGTAACTTCACCGCAGCCTGGTCCACGACTTCCAGCCTGCCCAAGAGCGTTTGGGACAAGTTCTACAAGGTGGTGTCCTACGCCAACCTGGCCCTCGCCAAGATGGACGTCGTGTCCTGGGCCAGCGATGCCGAAAAGACCCGCGTAATCGCAGAAGCCAAGTTCCTGCGCGGCCTTTCCTACCTGCGTCTGGCCGAACTCTTCGGCGGCGTTCCGCTGGTGTTGGAATACACCGAGACCCCGAACTATGGCTACGACCGTGCTACCCGTAAGGCCACTTATGATGTGGCTATCCAGGATCTGCGCGATGCCTACCAGGATCTGCCCCAGAACGTGTCTGCCGAATACGGCCGTGCCGGTAAGGGCGCCGCTGGTATGTACCTGGCCGAGGCCCTGATCGCCCGTGGTGTGGAAGACGGTGACAAGAAGGCCGATTTCGACGAGGCCGCCGTCATCGCCCAGGCCGTCATCAACATGCATCCCATGATGACCAGCCGTTTCGGTGTCCGTAACATCGGTGCTACCGGTGAACACTACGGCATTCCCAACGAGGATCCCGACGGTAACGTTTACACAGACCTGTTTGTCGCCCAGAACATCGTGAGCGCCGAAAACACCGAGGCTATCTGGGTGATGGTCTGCGCTCCCGACTACGCCACCTTCGCCGCCAACGGAGGTGAGTTCTTCAACCCCACGCCCGGTGGTCGCCGTTGCAACACCCTCGGCCTGAGCCCCGCCCTGCAGGACTACGAATGGGCTGCCGAATATAAGGCCGCCGGTGCGGCCGACGGTCCCTGGAAGGCCTTCTCCGCCAAGTACGGCGGCGCCATGTCTCCCGCCAGCCACGGTGGTACCGGTTGGGCCCAGGTAACCCCTACCTGGTATGCCTCCTATACCCAGTGGGACAACGAGCACAACAACAACTCCCTGGGCCAGGATCTCCGTTACATCGAGGATATCACCGTCAAGACCGAGTTCATGTGCTGCGATGACAAGCACCCCCTGTACGAGCAGAAGGTGGGCTGGAATCACATCAAGCGCGAGACGCCCGAACTCTGCGGTATCTTCTTCCCCATTTGGTACAAGGAGACGCCTTTCGACCTGTGGGACTACGATCCGCAGGATCCCGGTTTCAGCTGGTTCGGCAAGTATATCAACTTCTACCGTTCCAAGTATGCCGCCCGTACCGCGGAAGTGTACTTCCTCCTGGCCGAGGCCAAGCTCCGTGGCGGTGACGCCGCCGGCGCCAAGGCTGCCGTCAACGCCGTCCGTGCCCGTGTCAACGCCAAGCCTTTCGACAGCGTGGACATCGACACCATCCTGGACGAGCGCGGCCGTGAGCTCCTCTACGAAGAGTTCCGCTGGGCTACCTTCCTGCGCATGAAACCCGCCGAGTGGAAGAAGCGTATCTACGACCATGGCATGTACTCCGCCCGTGTCGGCACCGATCCCGCCACCCTGTTCCCGAACACCCGTCGCTGGGCCGAGGACACCGGCGAAATCAAGTTCGACCTGTGGCCCATCCCTCAGACCTATATCGACCTGAATACGGCTTCTGACGGTTTGACCCAGAACCCCGGCTGGACGAAATAATGGTTTGAACTACATGTAAAACATTTGAACAAGGGCGGAAGGGGGAATCCTTCCGCTTTTGTTAATTTTGCAGCAGTGATCATCCAACAAACATTGATATGAAAAAGTTATTCATCGTTATCGCAGCGCTGGCTGTCGGCCTTACGGCCCAGGCCCAGCAGGCCCTCTACGGAGGCCCGTCCGTGGAGTCTCCCGTCATCAATGAGAACGGTACCGTTACCTTCCGTTTCCAGGCTCCCAAGGCCGTGAAGGTGGAAGTGACCGGCGATTTCCTCCCGACCCAGAAGATCGAGGTGGAGTTCAACGGCAACAAGATGACCTATGACGCTCCCGGCGTGGGCGAGCTCAAGGAAGGCCGTGGCGGCGTGTGGGAGTACACCACTCCTTTCGTCGTAGCGCCCGATATGTACAACTACACCTTCCGCGTGGACGGCGTTTCCCAGATCGACCCGCATAACATGTGGGTGAACCGTGACGTCGCCTCCCTGACCAGCGTTCTGCTGGTTCCCGCCGCCGGTGAGCGCAGCGACCTCTACGCCATCCACGATGTGCCGCACGGTACCGTCTCCAAGGTCTGGTACCACTCCGCCACCGCCGGTTTCGACCGCCGTCTGACGGTTTACACCCCTGCCGGTTACGAGACCTCCAAGGCCAAGTATCCCGTGCTGTATGTCCTTCACGGTATCGGCGGTGACGAAGACGCCTGGGTCACCCAGGGCCGCGCCACCCAGATCCTGGACAACCTCATCGCCCGTGGCGAAGCCAAGCCGATGATCGTCGTCTTCACCAACGGCAACATTTCCTGCGAGGCCGCCCCGCTGGAGAACGCCCAGGGTTACGTGAACCCGACCATGAGCCTGCCCCAGACCATGGAAGGCACCTTTGAGAAATCCTTCCCGGAGATCGTGAAGTTCATCGACACCCGTTACCGCACCATCGCCAAGAAGCAGAGCCGCGCTGTCTGCGGTCTGTCCATGGGCGGTTTCCACACCCTGAACCTGTCCATCAACTATCCGGACATGTTCAACTATAGCGGTATGTTCAGCGCCGCCATCGGCGTGAGCGACCCTTCCGTCAGCCCCATGTATCAGGATTTCGACGGCAAACTGGCCAAGTATTTCGCCAAGAAGCCCGCTCTCCTGTGGATTGGCTGCGGCAACACCGACTTCCTGTTCAACGCGAATAAGGAGTTCATGAGCAAGCTCGACAAAAACGGCTTCAAGTACACTTTCATGGAGACCGAAGGCGGTCACATCTGGAAGAACTGGAGAATCTACCTCACCGAGTTTGTTCCGCTGATCTTCAAATAATGTTTTGTTATGCTGCAAAAGAGCCCCGCCGGGATGGCGGGGCTCTTTTTGTATGGTCCGGATTGATTAAAGCAGGCTTACCAGCCAACCCATCGGGGATCCTTCGGAGTAGTCGTCCAGGAGCGGGACCCAGGAGAAGTGGGCCATCATGGGGGAGACGCCCCAGCGGACCAGATCCTCGTCGGAGTAGATGAGAACCTTGTCCTGCGTTGCACCCAGGCGCTTGCGGGCTTCGCTGTAGGCGTAGGTGCTGGCCACCTTGCAGGTGTTGTCGGAGGAGGCGTGCACGAAGTACATCGGCAGGTTCACGAAGGCTTCCACGTCCATCGGCCCGGCTTCCATGTCGGTGCCGTTCCACTTATAGACGACGGAGGAGGACTTCCAGGCCTTTTCCACGTCGTCGGTGAACTGGCCGGGATACTTCTCTTCCACCTTGTGGATGGGGACGATCGGGTCCATGGCGCAGCAGGGGATGGCGCCCTTGAAGCGGTCTGCGAACTGCATCATGAAGCGCATGGTGCAGCCGCCGCCGGAGGAAGCGCCGGCGCAGAAGAGGCGCGTGCCGTCCACGGTACCATCGGCAATCAAAGTGTCGATGAAGGCCATCTGGAGGGCGTTGTTGCGGTCGATGAGCTCGATCTTCTCCGGGAAGAGGGAGGCGCTGTAGTGGTAGTTGGGGTTAGCAAGAGCGAAAACCAGGGCGGCGCAGGGGACGCCTTCCTTGGCGAGGGACACCAGGCATCGGTTGGCCGTAGCGACGGTCATCATGTCGCGGTCGTATTCACCGCCGCCGATCTGCCACACCATCAGGGGCACGTTCTTGATGACGTCGCCCTTGGCGTCCTTGGGCAGGTGCAGCATGTACTCGCGGGTGAGTCCGCCGAAGGAGAACTCACCGTGGATGCAGTCGTCCAGCACGGCGATATGCTCCGCGCTCACCTGGGAGGCCGATACGTTGAGGGCCGAGTCGGCCGAGCAGCGCAGCTCCCAGGGGAGGCGCTTGAAGAAGCCTTCCATGCGGCCGGCCTTGTTGAAGGGCTTCGCCTTGATGCGGAGGACCTTGCCCTTGCGGGAGACCACGATGCCGTCGTCCTCGTAGGGCTGGGACGGCTTGCCGGTCGCGGCGTCGATGAAGGCGCCGGAGACGTTGTTCACCAGGTCGAAGTCCTGGGCGGTGAGGCCCTTCAGCGAGCGGGCATCGGCCACGGTAATCTCGATGGCGTCCACCAACATGCCGTAGTCTCCGACTTCGGTGCAGATTTCGACCTTCTCTACCTGGGCAGAAGGCCTGGGGCCGCAAGCTGCGGTAAGCAGTGCGGCCCCAAGGATAATAACTTTTTTATGCATACTTATTAGATGGTAACATCTGCGGTAGTGCGAATGTCGTCAGAAGCGGAACCGACCAGGATCTGCAGTTTGCCGTGCTCGAGATCCCATGCGTTGGTCTCTTCGTTCCAGTAGCGGAGATCCTTTACGGGAACGTTCAGGGTGACGGTCTTGGTCTCACCGGCGGCGAGGGTCACGCGCTGGAAGGCTTTCAGTTCCTTCACAGGCCATTCGACCTGGGCCTCGGGACGGCTCACGTAGAGCTGGACCACTTCGTCGGCGGCCATCTCGCCCTCGTTCTTCACGGTAACGGTCACCTTGACGGCGTCCTTGCCGGCGACGGCCTTGGCCTCGCCGTATGCGAAGTTCACGTAAGACAGGCCGTGACCGAAGGCGTACATGGGCTCAACCTTCTTGGTGTCGAACCAGCGGTAACCCACATAGAAACGCTCGGTGTACTTGGAGACGGGCTTCGGAAGGGCGTCGATGAGCTTCTGGCGCTCCTCGCGGGACATCTTGACCACGTCGGGACGGAACATGAGGGTGAACAGGTCACCGCCCTGGGTCTTGTCGGGGAAGTTACCCATGGCAAAGGCAGGGGAGTCTTCCAGCTGCTTGGGGAAGGTGAAGGGCAGCTTGCCGGAAGGGGCGATGTCGCCGAAGAGGACCTCGGCCAGGGCGGTGCCGCCCTCGGTGCCATTCCACCAGCCCTGGACGATGGCAGGGGAGGCGGGTTCGAGGACCTGGAGGTCGGTGGGACCGCCGGAGATGAGGACGGTAGCGAGGTTCTTGTTGGCAGCGTAGAGGGCCTGGATCAGCTCTTCCTGGCCGCAGGGGAGTTTGATGTCCTTACGGTCGGAGCCTTCGGTCTCGATGTTCTTGTTGGTGCCGCCGAAGAAGATCACGATGTCGGCTTCCTTGGCAAGGGCCACGGCCTCGGCCACGAGGGCGGGATCGGCGGGCTCGTCAATGGCGGCAGCCTCCAGCGGGTTGGCCTGGGCGGGAGCGGGTCCCCAGCGGCGGCCCGGGAAGTTCTTGTAACCGGGGGCGTACTTCACCTCGACCTCGTCACCGGCTCTCTTGCAGATGCCTTCGAGGGGAGTGACTTCGTAGAGGGCCTTGACACCGGCGCCCATACCGCCGCTCTGGGTCTTCAGGACAGCGTTCTGGCCGATGACGGCAATCTTCTTGACATCCTTGGCGATGGGCAGGATACCCTCGTTCTTGAGGAGGACGATGCTCTTCTCGGCCACCTGTTTGGCAATATCCTGGCATTCGGGCTGGGAAGTCATCTTGGTGTTGGCGACGTCTGCGGGAACGGCTTCGATGGCGAAGCGGACACGCAGGATCTGACGGACTTTCTCGTCCACGAGGTCCTCGGTGAGGGCGCCGGTGGCGATGGAGTCGATGACGGGCTGGCCCAGGTAGTTGGAACCGGTCATCTGCACGTTGAGGCCGTGGAGCATGGCGCCCATGGTGCTGTGCGTGCCGCCCCAGTCAGAGACGGTGAAGCCCTTGAAGCCCCACTCGCCGCGGAGGATCTCGTTCAGGAGGTGCTCATTCTCGGAGCAGTAGTCGCCGTTTACCTTATTATAGGCAGGCATCACGCTCATGGCACCGCCCTCGACGATGGCGCGCTCGAAGGGCTTGAGGTAGATTTCGCGGAGGGTTCTCTCATCCAGCTGGGCATCCACGTTGCTGCGGTTGCTCTCCTGGTTGTTCACGGCGAAGTGCTTGATGCACACGGCGGTACCTTCGTCCTGGCAACCCTTGGTGTATTCGAGGGCGAGGGCGGCGGAGAGGATGGGATCCTCGGAGAGGTATTCATAGGTACGGCCACCCACGGGCAGGCGCTGGATGTTCACAGCGGGGCCGAGGATGACGTCCTTACCGCGCAGGCGGGCTTCCTTACCCATGCCGGTGCCGTATTTGTAAGCGAGTTCTTCACTCCAGGTAGCGGCGAGGGCGCTGCCGGTAGGGAAGTAGGTGGCGCTGTCCAGCGTCCATCCGGCGCTCTGGAAGCCGTTGGGAACGCCTTCCTCACGGATGCCGAAGGGACCGTCGGCGTAGTTCATGTCGGCGATGCCGAGGCGCTCCACGCCGGCCGAAGACATGTTGGTCTTCGAGTGCAGCATGTTCACCTTCTCTTCCAGGGTCATCTGGGCGATGATGGCATCGATCTTCTTGTCGTTGACGGTGAGCTTGTCCTGGGGGGACTTGGGACCGCCGCAGGCTGCTGTCATGACAACAGCCGAAGCAAGGAACAAAATAGTTTTTTTCATAATATAGTATAATGTGGTTTACTTAAAGAGCGTGGGAGCGAGGGTCTGGAGGTCTGCGCGCCAGGTGGCCCAGCTGTGGCCGGCCTGAGCGTTTTCCTTGTAGTCGAACTTGAGGCCGTCCTTCACGAGCTGTGCGCGGGTGTTCTCGCAGTTCTTGTAGGCGATGTCGGCGGGACCGCCCTGGGTGAAGACGAGGGCCTTGAACTGCTTGTTCATCCTGGCGGCGTTCTTCTTCACCTGGAGGCGCTGGCTTTCGGCAGCGGGATCCTGGCCGGGCATCATGGAGGAGCTCAGCACCCAGACATAGGTGAACATGTCGATATGGTTGAAGGCCACTTCCATGGTTTCCATCCCGCCCATGGAGAGGCCGGCGATGGCGCGGGAGGCGGCATCGGCCTTTACATTATAATTCGCTTCGATGAAGGGGATGATGCTCTCTACCATGTCCTGGGCGAACGGGGGAACCTCGTTCTGGACGGGGATGGTGCCGTTGGGCATCACGACGATCATGGGAACCATCTTGCCTTCGGCCAGGAGGTTGTCCAGGATCCAGCCGGCGGCGCCTACGCCGGGCCAGGAAGCGTCGTTGTCACCGCCGCCGTGGATGAGGTAGAGCACCGGCAGTTTCTGGGCCGATTTCTCGTAGCCGGCGGGCGTCCACACGTGGAGGCGGCGCATCTGCTGCAAGTTCTTGGAATAATAGTAGCGCTGGGCGACGGCGCCGTGCGGTACGTCTTTGATATAGCCGTTACCGACGGTGAGGACGCTGGCCTGTTCGGCGCTCAGGGGTGCTTTGGGATCCTGAACCTTGACGCCGTCCACGGTGAAGCTGTAGCGGTAGCAGCCTTCGGTGAGGCCTTCGCAGAGGCCCTGCCAGACGCCGTTATCGGCCTTGACGAATTTCACAGGCTTGTCCCAGGGGAGGTCTCCGGTCACGGCGACCTGGCTGGCCTTGGGAGCATAGATCTGGAATAGGACTTTTCCGTCCGGGAGCACGCGGGTGCTCTGGAGGGTGTCATTGGGAGTGGGCTGGCGCATCCAACCCTGGGCCGATGCCGCCACGCAGGCGGATAGCAAAAGAACTAAGGAGATTGCTTTTTTCATGTGGTTCAATTGATTTGCACAAAGTTAGCACTTTCTTTGACTTTTCCTCGTTTCGGTACGTACAAATGTTTTCGCTTTTGTTCAAGCGGCTTGGATTTTCGTTTTTAATACCTAACTTTGGGATAACCAAATAACACTGAGCACATCATGAAACGTCTTTTCCTTGCAGCGACGCTGCTCGCATTTGCAGCTGCGGCATCGGCCCAGCAGGCTCTCGGCCCCGGCACGGGCATCGTTTCCCCGGAGATCCATCCGGACAACTCCGTCACTTTCCGTTATCAGAATCCCAAGGCCAAGGTGGTCCAGGTGACCGGTGACTTCCTTCCTGCGCAGAACGTGGAGGTGGAGTACAACGGCCAGAAGATTCAGTTCAGCGCTCCCGGCGTGGAGAACCTCAAGGAAGGCCCGGGCGGTGTGTGGGAGTTTACATCGGCCCCGCTGGAAGGGGAACTCTATTCTTATAGTTTCATCGTGGACGGCAAGAAGGTGATGGACCCCTCCAATGTCCATCAGAACCGTGACGTCGCCACCTGGACGAACATCTTCACCATCAGCGCCCGTCCCGGTGACGCCGGCTGGTATTACGAGGTGCACGACGTCCCGCACGGCTCCGTGTCCCATGTCTGGTACGACAGCCCTACCCTGAACAGCCAGCGTCGCATGACCATTTACACGCCCGCCGGTTACGAAAGCAGCACCCAGCGCTATCCCGTGCTGTATCTGCTGCATGGCAGCGGCGGTGACGAGGATGCCTGGGCAGACCTCGGCCGCACGGCCCAGATCATGGACAACCTCATCGCAGAGGGGAAAGCCAAGCCGATGATCGTGGTGATGCCGAACGGTGTCTGGTTCAACCACGCCGCTCCCGGCGCAGCCGTGAACAATTTCCAGCCGACCATGGCCAACAGCCGCAGTCAGAGCACCGTGGAAATCGAAGACAGCTTCCCGGATGTGATGACCTTCGTAGAGAAGCACTACCGCGTGGCCAAGGGCTATTCCAACACCGCCGTGGCCGGTCTGTCGATGGGCGGCCGCCAGAGCTGCATGCTGTCCCTGCGCTATCCGGATACTTTCGGTTATGTGGGCCTGTTCAGCGGCGTGGGTACCATCGAGGGCAATGAAGAAGCCTTTGCCAAGGTCTTCGCCTACCAGCCCAAACTGTACTGGATCGCCTGCGGCAAGGCCGACGGTGTCATGGTCAACTCCAAGCGCCTGAAGGAGTGGTGCGACTTCCAGGGCTTCCCCGTCACGCTCTACGAGAGCGAAGGCGGCCACATCTGGCGCAACTGGCGCGTCTATCTGACGGTCTTTGCCCAGAAGCTCTTCAAGCAGCAGCCCAAGGCTCCCAAGCCCGTGAGCTTCAGCCGCGTGTCTGAATCTGAGGATTAGCCTTTATAATACAGGAAGGAGATGCTCCCAGATGAGGTTGATCTCCTGTTGCATGTTCCCGATATGGGCAGTGGTCACCACCACGGCGTCCTTATCGGGAATCATTATGATGTACTGGCCGTTGGCGCCATCGGCCCGGAAAGCGCCGAAGCGGCAGCGCCACATCTGGTAGCCGTAGCCCTGCACCCAGTCGCTCTTTTCGGGGCTGAAATACTCGATGGAGGGGTTCTCGGCCAGGATTTCCTGCAGCTTGCGCTCGTTGATGCCGGCGTTCACGCAGGGGACCTGGGCCTTGGACATCTCGGCCACCCAGGCGGCGGGGATCACTTGACGGCCGGCGAACTTGCCGCCGCTGAGCAGGCACAGGCCCATGCGGGCCAGGTCTTCGGTGTGCAGGAACAGGCCCCAGCCACCGGTGTTGATGCCGGCGGGGCTTTCCAGCCAGTGCGGCTTTTCAATGCCCAGCGGTTTCCAGAGGCGGCTGTCCAGATAATCCACCACTTTCTCGCCGGTGACTCTCTGCACGGCGGCGCTCAGGATATAGGTACCCAGGCTGTTGTAGCAGTAGCAGGTGCCGGGCTCGTAGTCGATGGGCCATTCCAGGAACTCGCGCACCCAGTCTCCGTTTCCGCTGCGGATGGCGTAGGTCGGGTCCTTGCCGTGGCCGGAATTCATAGTGAGGAGGTGACGGATGGTAATGTCTTTGGCGTAGGGCTGGGGTTCCTCCGGAACGCTTTCCGGGAAGAGGTCCACGACTTTTGTATCCAGTTTCAGCAGTCCTTCCTCGATGGCAAAGCCCACGGCCGTGGCGGTGAAGGTCTTGCTGACGGAGTTCAGGATGTGGGCGGTGTCCGGGACGAAGAATTTCTCCTCCAGTATCTTTCCGTGTTGGAGAACCATGATGCTGTGCAGGTCTTCGCTGCTGTCGGCCACAGCCTGCAGGTAGTTCCCGAAGGCCTGCGCCAATTCGGGTTTTGCGGCTTCTCTCGGCAGCTTGGTGTCCAGCAATCCCTTGTGCGGATATGCCTCCCAGCCGGGATTGCCCGTCTTGCAGAAGTCCGTCCAGGCGTCCAGCATGCGTGAACTCAGGACGTAATCGGCATTCGTGAAGGGTCTCCAGCTGTTTCCTAGCGTTCCGAACATGTACCACAGTTCGGCCGAGTGGAAGGCTCCCGCCGCCGATGCCGGATGCGCCTCGTCGGTAGGAAGCTCCCGCAGGAACTCATACTCATACACGGGGAAGCCGAGCGAGTCGCGCGCCGCGCAGAAGTTGTCCACGGACGCGCCTGCCAGCATGCCCATGTCATCCTTGTTGTAGCCGATCATGATGGGGACCTGCGCCATGGAACCGTCGAAAAGCGCCTCGTCGAAGGTTTCCGTGAGGTATTTCCCGTCATTGTGGGGAGCCAGCATGACGAAACCCTTAGGCGCCGTGAAGATCTCCCGGGCCGATGCCGCCCGCATTTCTTTCAGACTGCCGAAGCCGGCGTTGTCCATCAGGGTCTTGCCCTGCTCGTCATAGCGTTCCTGCGATACTCCTGCCGAAGGGGCGAGGCCTCTCGTTCCGAGTCCTCCGCCACTCTGGATGATGGCCTTTGCCATGAGTCCCTGTGCTTCCGGGCTGATCAGGAGGTTCTTCACGCTCATCGCTCCTGCGCTCTGTCCGAAGACGGTGATGTTGGACGGATCTCCGCCGAAAGCCCGGATGTTGTCTTTTACCCACTTGAGGGCAGCGATCTGGTCCATGAGACCATAGTTACCGCTCTGGCCCTGTTCGGCGGTCAGTTCCGGGTGGGACAGGAATCCGAAGATGCCCAGGCGGTAGTTGATGGTGACGAGGATGACGCCGCGGGCGGCCCATTCGTCCCCGTCCATGGTAACCTCGTTGCCATATCCGTTCTGGAAGGCGCCTCCGTGGATCCAGAGGGCCACGGGAAGGCCCGCCTTCTTACCCAGGGTACGGGTAGGGGCCCAGATATTCAGGGAAAGGCAGTCCTCGTCCATGTCGGGCGTGCCCTGCCAGTAGAATTCGTCTCCATAGAAGGTGCCGGGCGCATTGCCGGCCTGCCAGGCGATGGGGCCGAAGGTATCACAGGTGATAACCCCCTCCCAGGGCTCGACGGGCTGCGGTTCGGCCCATCGCAGATCGCCCACCGGCGCCTGTGCATAGCGGATGCCGCGGAACACGCTGACATCGGCCTTATTCTCAGAGGGCACGCCCTGCAGCAAGCCTCCGTTCACTTTGACCATGCCCTCATGCTGGGAACACCCCACGCACAGGGCCAGAAGAATAGGGAAAAGTCGTTTCATTATGTGATTATTATCGTTTATAGATGCGGAAGCGCCAGGTGAGGCCGATGTCGAAGTTGTGGATGCGGGCGTGGTTGTCGCGGAACCAGACGGCGTGCAGGCGCAGGTCGTCGTTGCCCAGCGGGAAGTACTCCACGCCGGCGCCGGCGTAGAAGTAGTTGTTGCCGGCTTCGAGGATGAGGTCGTAGCTGTTGCCGTTCTCATCCACGTTGGCCGCGTCGTTGCGCTCGTAGCCCACCTTGGTGCAGAGGTTCCACTTGCCCATGGTGAGGATGGCCTTGCCGATGAGCGTCCAGTCGGAGAAGAAGAACTGCTTCTGGCCGAAGGCGGCGCGGTTGATGAAATCCACGTCCAGCGCCAGCGGGCCCATGAGGAAGCGGTTGCCGAGGGCGATCCAGTTCATCATCTGCTTGCGCTCGTCCTCTACGTAGTTGTAGCTCCAGGTGGTGAGCCAGCGGTCTCCGAAGTGACCGTTCCAGTACAGGTTATAGGTATAGGAGTTCTGTTTGGCCAGGGACATGGGGGAGGCGCAGAACTGGAAGGAGACGTTCTGCCCCTGGGCCGGCATGAAGGTGGCCGTGGCGCCGAACGCATAGTACTGCTTCCAGCCGTTGCAGAAGGAACCGTAGTAATAGACGTCGATAGGGGCCGAGTCCACCTCGAAGCCGCCCACCATGATGGCCTGCTTGCCGGCCGTGAAGGCCCAGCGCTTGTTGGGCTGCCAGCGGAGCCAGAGGAAGTCCGTGGCGTTGAACGGGTTCTGGTCGTCAATCTTCTTGTTCATGCGCTGACGCACACGGAACGTGAGCTGGTCGTTGAGCTGGCCCTTGATGTGCAGGTTGAAGTAGTCTCCCTGGAAATGGGTGTTGTGGCCGCCGTCCGTCCAGTCCTGGTGGAAGCTGGCGCGGGCCTCGACGGAAACCTCGTCGATGTGGGGCTGGGCATACAGGAGCGCTGTGGAGGCGAAAAGGCCGATGAACAGGCTCGTCAGGATGCGGTTCATAGTCAGTTTATTGAATTGTAATAATGTGGTCTGCATACTGCATGGCAGCCTCCCGGTGGGAGATGAACAGGACGGTCTTGCGTCCGTGATACTCTTTATTGAGGTTTTCCAGCAGTTGTCTTTCGGTTTCGGGATCCAGGGCCGAGGTGGACTCGTCCAGGATGAGCACGCCGCCGGGGCGCAGCAGCGCGCGGGCGATGGCGATGCGCTGGGCCTGGCCTTCGGAGAGGCCGGAACCCACTTCACCGCAGGGCGTATCCAGCCCTTCGGGAAGGCCGAGGACGAACTGGGCCATGGCGGTGGTCAGGGCAGCCTTGATTTCCTCGTCCGTAGCGTGCGGAGCCGCCAGCTGGAGGTTGGAACGGATGGTGCCCGAGAGCAGGGAATTCCCCTGCGGGATATACATGAAATTGCCCCTTAGGGCGCTTCCGGCGGGGAATCCTCCCACCGTGACGGAGCCGTCTTCGGGCTTCAGCAGGCCCAGTACCAGACGGATTAAAGTACTCTTGCCGATGCCCGTAGGTCCGGCGATGACCGTCATCTTACCGGCCGGGAACTGGCAGGAGAAATCGTTCAGGACAGGTTCGGCCGCACCGGGGTAGGAGTAGGTGAGGTGGTCCACCACAATCTCCGGGGCACCGCTGATGAGTTTGGGCTCTTCCTCCGGCTCCTGTTCCAGTTCCTGGAGGTCCATCAGGCGCTCGATGGAGGTGAGAGCCTGGATGAAGGCGGGAATCTGGCGGCCGAACTCGGCGATGGGCCGCTGCACCTGGCCGACCAGTTGCAGGAAGGCCGTCATGGTACCGTACGTCACGGTCCCGGCCTTGATGCCGAACACGCCCCAGAGGAAGGCGGCGGCATGGCCGGCCTGGAATCCGAAGAACATGAGACCGCGTGCTACGGCATTGTAATTAAGTCTTTTACGGGTATTCAGCTCAACGTCTGCTTGCAGCCAGCCGAACTTCTCCAGTACGCGCTCTACATGGGTGAGCGTGAGGACGAGCACGCGGTGCTGCAGGCTTTCCTGCATGAGCTGCTGCAGTTCGCTCTCCCGGCTGCGGATGGAAGCCATAAGCTGGCGCAGCTGGCGGAAGAACAGTTTGGAACCGAACACCGTGGAGCACATGAGGATGAGGAGCAGCCACAGCAGGTTCGGGGCCAGGATCATCATGTACACGCTGGCGGCGATCAGCTGGACCAGCGTGATGAGCATTCCGGGGATGCGGTCCGTGATGAGTTCCGACACCACGCGGATGTCTTCCTCCAGGCGGTTGACGGTGTCTCCGGAGAGGAAACGCTCGCGGCCGTCCCATCGGCTCTTCATGACATGGCCGAAGAGGCTCTTGCGAAGGATGTTCTGCGCCTTGACCTGGCTATAGGCGTCCCACCAGTTGGCGAAGACGATGGACCCCAGCTGCAGCGCCAGCACGCCCGCGAACAACCCGATGGCCGGGCCGATGGCCACGTCCTTCACACCGGTGGCGATGTCCACGAGCAGCTTGCTGGCCCACACGAAGGCAAGGGACGCGGCGATGCGTACAAGGCCGATGGCCACGCTCACCGCCATCCGCCACCGAACCGGCGCGGACATGTCCCAGAGGGCCTTCAGGCAGGGTCCCAGTTTTTTCATGCTATTCGGCTACGCCTTGCTCTTTCCAGATGGCGACGAGTTTCTCTACGTCCTTCTGAGCCACTTCGCGGGAAACCTCGTACTGGTCCAGCAGGAGCTGCACCAGGTCTTCCTCGGTGAATTCCTTGCCGCTGACGGCCTTCCACAGGTAGGCGGCGCTCTCGTTCAGGGAGAGCATCTTGTTGAAGTTGACCTGGGCGAGGCCTTCGCCCACTACGACGTACTCGCCGCAAATCTGTCTTAAAATAAATCCTTCCTTGATTTTCATTTCATGAAAACATTAAATGTTAACGTTACCCCCTCCCGAAACCCCTCCCCTCGGGGGAGGGACTTTATAATATTCTTCTATATATTGCTAGTATGTATCTTCTAAAAGGTTTGAGGCGTCTCCACCAAAGTCCGTTACCTGGAATCACTACGCGGGAGCCGCGTTCAATGGCGATGACGGTGCCCAGTACATCGGCCTCCGTGCATTTCTCCACGCCCTGCAGGTTGCCGTCTCCCATGAGGGTGAGGTTTTCCCCATCCTTTTCGATGAGGCGGTGCAGCACGTAGCGGGGGCCGGGGAGGCGTACCAGGATCATGTCTCCGACGGCGACGGTGGGCATCTTCTTCATGCGCACACTGTCCTTGCCGCCGCGGATGAAGGGCAGCATGCTGTATCCCAGGGGCTTGAAAGTGATCTCGCGGCCTTCTTTCATGAGGGCCGCGGCATCTTCCAGGATGATTTCGTTGGCGATGATGCGTTCCTTATCCATTCGTCACGGTGCTGTGGCAGAGCTCTGCGGCGGCCTGGTCGGGCAGGCAGTCGAGGGTGTAGCAGGGGAGCGAGGCGGCCAGGCCTTCGAGGGTGTTGTGCCAGCCATCGGCCAGTCCCTGGAAAGGACGGAAACTGCTGGCCGATGCCATCAGGGACGCGTACGCCTGGATGGTGCCCAGCCGTTGGATCTGGTTGTACGGGGCCTGGCGGATGCGCACGACGGCGCCGGCGGGCACGTCCTGGTTCTTGTAGCAGGGCGTCTTTCCGCTCCAGGGGCTGCCGTACACGCGGGCCGATCCGTCCGGCATCAGGCGCAGGATGGGGTTGTCGTCGTTCAGGAGCTCCGTGCCGGGGATGTGCTTGAGCCAGAGGCTGCTGTGCGTGCTCTTGCCAGTGCCGCTCTTGCCCAGGAAAAGGTAGCCTTTCCCTTCGTTCATGACGACGGAGGCGTGCATCTCCAGCAGTCCCTTATGGGCCGATGAGAACGCGAACAACAGCATGAGCGAGTTGTTCAGGGCGAAGGCGTCGTCCACGGTGGTGAGGACGAGCTCGGCGTGGTGGAACTCCTTGTCGCAGCGGAGGTCACCGGCGACGGGTCTGCCGGGAAGGGGTCTCACACGGAAGCGCCAGCCGCCGTCTTCGAAGCGGTCGATGGAGATTTCCGGGAATCCGGGGCCGTCGTCCGTGGTGAAATACGGGGTTGTGATGGCAAGGGGAAGTTCCTTGACGACGCTGAGCGTGAAAAGGAGTTCTCCTTCTTCCGAATCGGTGATAAACGGGTCCAGATTGGGGACCTGGGGGCGTTCTCCTTCCACGATGAAGCGGAAGCCCGCCACACGGTATGTTTGCATGTCCTTCATATTGCATACAAATCTATGCAAAATAAGGCACAAAAAAAAGCCCCGGTGGGGCTTTCTTTTATTATGTGTGTGTGGGCTTACTCTGCTTCGGGGGCGAGGGTGGTGTACACGTTGGTCACGTCCTCGTCGTCTTCCAGCAGGCCGGTGAGCTTGTCCAGGGTGGCGCGCTGCTCGGGGGTTACCTCCTTGAGGTCCACGTTAGGAATCTGCTCGAAGCCGCCGGAGACCAGCTCGTAGCCTTTTTCTTCGATGTATTTCTGAATCTGTCCGTAGGCGGAGTAGTCACCATAGATGGAGATCTCCACGGTCACGTTCTCGTCTTCGTCCTCCACTTCCTGCTTGAAGACTTCCTCTGCGCCGAAGTCGATGAGTTCGAGCTCGAGCTCTTCTACGTCGATGGGCTTTGCGGGATCTTCCTTGATGCGGAAAACGCACTTGTGGTCGAACATGAATGCCACGGAACCACTGGTCTGGAGGGCGCCGCCGCACTTGGTGAAGTAGCTGCGGACGTTAGCCACGGTACGGGTGTTGTTGTCCGTTGCGGCCTCTACGAGGTAGGCGATACCGAAAGGACCGAAACCTTCGTAGATGATTTCCTTGAAGTCGCCGGTCTTGGCTTCGGTGGCCTTCTTGATGGCGCGCTCGATGTTCTCCTTAGGCATCTGCTCTGCCTTGGCCTCTGCGATGAGGGCGCGGAGACGGGGGTTGCCGGTTACTTCGGCACCGCCCTGCTTGACGGCGATCGTGATTTCCTTACCCAGTTTGGTAAAAGTTTTGGCCATGTGGCCCCAACGCTTCATTTTCCGCTCTTTGCGGAACTCAAATGCTCTTCCCATAAATAATTACTCTGCAGTTTCGATGCGGGTGATGTACTTGTCGATTTCCATGGCCTCGGGAGCGTTGCTCCACTGGTCCTTGATGGTCTGGTAGAAGGAGAGGGCTTTCTTGGCGTCACCGTTAGCCTCGGCGGCGATACCGGCCTTCAGGAGGTAGGCGGCGGCGAAGGCGTTGTCCACGGTAGCGGCGGCTTTCTCATAGGAGGAGATGGCCTTGCCGTACTGCTCGAGCTCTACATAAGCGTCGCCGATGCAAGCCTGGGCGCGGGAGAGGAGGATGGCATCCTCACCGTCATATTTCTTGAGGGTGGAGATGGCCTCTTCGTAGGCGCCGGTCTGCAGCTGGCAGATACCGGCGTAGAGGTAGATGGCCTCGCCGGCCTTGGAGCCGTACTGCTTGAGGAGGTCGTCAAAACCGAGGTTGTTGTCGTCTCCGCTGAGGGCCAGCTCATATTCGCCGGCTTCGAACCAGCGCTCGGCCTGGGCCATCTGGTCGGTGGCTTCGGCCTTCTTGGGCTGCACGTAGAAGCGGTTGACGCCAAGAACGATGAGGGCGATCACAAGGACGGCGCCCACGCAAGCATAGATGTACTTACCATACTGCTGGAGGAACAGTTCGGTTTTGGAGACGGCTTCAGCCAGGTTCTGCTGACGCAGCTCTTCTTCAGATTTTGTAATTTTAGCCATATTGTTATTGTTTCTAATTAGCGATTGAGCCCGCAAATTTACAAAAAATATTATATATTTGCAATGCAAAGCGAGAAGCCTTTTCTTATGCCCAACCTCAGGAAAATCGTCGTCCAGGATTTCCGGAACATCACGTTCCAGGAGCTTTCCTTCAGCCCTAATGTGAACTGCATCAGCGGTAACAACGGGGAAGGAAAGACCAATCTGATAGACGCCATCTACTACCTTTCCATGACCAAGAGCGCGTTCCCGGCGCCGGACAAGTACAACTTCCGGTACGGGACGGACGGTTTCGCCATCGGCGGCACCTACGCCATGGAAAACGGGCTGGAATCCCGCTTCTCCATACAGGTTAAGGAAGGGGAGAAGAAACTCATCCGGGACGAGAAGCCCTACACGCGCATCGGGGAGCACATCGGCGTGCTGCCCGTCGTGATGGTTTCGCCCGGGGACTCCGTCCTGGTGAGCGATTCCGGCGAGGAACGCCGCCGCCTTTCCAACGCCGTCCTGTCCCAGATGGACCGGGAATACATGGCCGCCGTGCAGGCCTACAACCGCCTCCTGGCCCAGCGCAACAAGATGCTCAAGGACTTCGCTCCGGACGCTTCGCTGCTGGACGTGCTGGACAGCCGCATGGAGTCCCACGCTAAGAAAATCTACGAGAGCCGCCTGCAGTTTACGGAGGATCTGAAGCCCGTAGTGGCCGAGTATTACCGCCTCATTTCCGGGGGCGGGGAGAGCGTCTCCATTGAGTATAAATCCGATTTGGCAAACGCTTCATTGATAGATGTTTTTGCGGCTCACCGGGAGCGTGACTTCCAGTTGAGATACACCTCTTCCGGCGTCCAGCGGGACGACTTCCTCTTCACCATGGACGGCCATCCCATCCGCCGCGCCGGCTCGCAGGGACAGCAGAAGTCTTTCCTGGTGGCCCTCAAGTTCGCCCAGTACGAAATCATGAAGCGTTCCTACGGTTTCGCTCCCATGCTGTTGCTGGACGACGTCTTCGACAAACTGGACCTGGGCCGCATCTCGAACCTGATCGGAATGGTTGCAGGCCAGGACTTCGGCCAGATTTTCATCACGGATACGGACCAGAAGCGCCTTTCCGGCATCGTGGACCGCATCACGGAGGACCGTGCTTACTTCAACGCCGTTGGCGGCGCCTTTACCCAGATCGACTGATGGCAACAAGCATTCACAGAAAGGAAGCGGTGGGGATGGACAAGATCGTAGAAGCCTACATCAAGTCCATGAAGATTGCCGCCGGGCTCAATACGCAGCGGGTTTTCGCCGCCTGGGACGCCTGTTCCGGGGCGGGACCTTATACTTTAAGGCGCTTCTACCGGGGCGGCAAGCTGTATATCACCCTGAGCTCCTCGGTGATGCGCTGCCAGCTATCCCTCCAGCGGGAGGTTTTGATAGAGAAAATGAACGCGTTCCTCACGCAGGACGTGCTATTTACCACAGATAACAAAACGGTCGGTTTCATCCAGGAACTGATCCTAAAGTAGAACATCATGACTTTTGACCTTGCCATTATGGGCGGTGGCCCCGGCGGCTATGTGGCTGCCGGCCGTGCCGGTGCCGCGGGACTTTCCGTAATCCTTTTCGAGAAGAATGAACTGGGCGGCGTATGCCTGAACGAGGGCTGCATCCCTACCAAAACCCTGCTGTACAGCGCCAAGGTGTACGATTACGCCCGTCACGCAGACAAGTACGGCGTAGTGGTCCCGGAGGCTTCGGTGGACGTTCCCGCCGTGTTCAAGCGCAAGGAAAAGGTGGTGAAGAAACTGGTGGGCGCCGTGCGCGTCCAGATGCGCAACGCCAACGTAGAAGTGGTGAAGCAGCCTGCCGTCATCCTTTCCAAAGGGGCCGATGCCTTCCGGCTGGCCGCCGGAGAAGAGACTTACGAGGCCCGCAACATCCTCATCTGCACGGGTTCCGAGGCGGTGGTCCCGCCCATCCCGGGCCTTCGCGAGGGCCTCGGCGGGGTAGTGGTCACCAACCGGGAAATCCTGTCCCTGCCCGAGCAGCCGCAGAAGCTGGTCATCATCGGCGGCGGCGTCATCGGCATGGAGTTCGCTTCTTTCTTCAATTCCATCGGCACGGAAGTGACGGTGGTGGAGATGCTGCCCAAGATCCTCGGCCCGATGGACGAAGAGATCAGCGCCATGCTCCAGGCCCAGTACGAGAAGAAGGGCGTGCAGTTCCACCTCAGCTGCAAGGTGACGGCCGTCGAAGGCAACGAGGTCGTCTATGAGACGGCCGACGGAGAGGTCTGCCGCACGTACGGAGACCGCATCCTCGTGTCGGTGGGGCGCAGGGCGGTGCTGCAGGGCATCGGCCTGGAAAATATCGGCGTCGCATGCAATGAGCGGCCCGCGGGCATCCAGGTGGATGCGCAGATGCGTACCTCCGTCCCCGGGGTCTATGCGGCGGGCGATGTGACGGGCTTCTCGATGCTGGCGCATACGGCGTCCCGCGAGGGCGAGGTGGCCGTGAACACGATCCTCGGCCGGGCCGATGCCATGCGCTACAAGGCCATCCCCGGCGTCGTCTATACCAACCCCGAAGTGGCTGGCGTGGGCCTGACGGAGGCCGAGGCTGCCGCAAAGGGCATCGCCGTCGAGGTGCACAAGCTGCCCCTGGCTTATTCGGGCCGATTCGTGGCCGAGAACGAGCGCGGAGAAGGCCTCTGCAAGATCCTGGTGGCCGATGGTGCCGTGGTCGGCGTTCACATGCTGGGCAATCCTTCCTCTGAAATCATCGCCGCGGCCTGTGTGGCCGTTGACAGGGGACTGTCTGTGGAAGCCCTCCGGGAGGTGGTCCTTCCGCACCCGACCGTATCCGAAATCCTGAAGGAGACGCTGTATTAAAAAATATTTGTACCTTTGCAGGTACTTTCCGACTGGGGGTGTTTTGGTTTTGACAGCGCTGATGTCGGACGGTAAGCATGTCGGGCGTCGAGGCCTTGCCCGTAAATCTCAGACCTCAAAAAATCAGTTGCCAACAACAACTACGCACTCGCTGCTTAATTCGCCCAAGGCAATTAGCTTAATCCGCCGCGCCAAGGTTGCGCCGCCGACGAGTATCCCTCGGACCTTCCGCCTCATAAGGGCCGATCAAGGGGTATCAATCATTTGAGGCCGCTCCGGAGGACGCCTCTAAATCCGGCTAAGACTTAAAGGCTAAGGGACGCTTCGCCCGCTTTCCGGCAGGGCTTCCCCGA
>JAEEGK010003268.1_pt1 | contig 40494 bp, 36 predicted proteins | sample 8958771 | NCBI WGS metagenome assembly JAEEGK01 (sample SAMN16246547, study PRJNA631951) | gut metagenome | biome: gut microbiome; feature: rumen; material: SC-attached | host: Bos | place: Iran: Karaj | collected 2018-10
ATTCTTGAGAGGTTCGGACGCCGTGCGGTTGTACGCATCGAGCACGGAAAGGCGCATGATGCATTCGCCCTGCACCTCCATGCGTCCCTTGAACGGAATGGTGAGCGGGATCGAGCGGATCGTGCGCATCTGCGGCAGGATCGCTTCGCCGACGACGCCGTTGCCGCGCGTCGCGCCCTGCACGAGCACGCCGTTGTCATAGGTCAAATTGACTGTTAAACCGTCAAATTTGTATTCAAGCGCGAATGTCGGGGGCTCGGGCGAAGCGGCGGTGACCTTTCGTACAAAGTCCTTCAGGCCCTCCGGCGTACGCACCTTGTCGAGGCTCCAGAGCCGACCGAGATGCCGGTGCTCTTCAAACTTTTTGAGCGGGGAACCGCCGACGCGCAGCGTGGGACTGCCGGGCAGCACGACGCCGCTTTCGGCTTCAAGCGCCAAAAGCTCGTCGTACAGACGGTCGTACTCCGCATCGGATACGAGCGGCGCATCCTGCTCATAGTAGGCTGCGGCGTAACGGTTCAGAATGTCTACCAATTCCTGCTGACGATCCATAATTTACTCCAATACTTCCAGCGGCGCAAAGCCTGCCGCCAGTTTTTTCACGGACCCGTTGTCAAAGCGGATCTGTACGATCATCGCCGCGCCTGCGCCGTCAAGCCCGATCACGGTACCCTCGCCGAACAGCTTGTGCTTCACGCGGCTGCCGACGGTTCCCGAAAACGTCTGCGCCTTCTTCGGCGGCTCCGGCTTGGTTCCGGAAGCCGCGGAGGAAGCGACCGGCGTCGTCCGGACCGGTGAGCTGAAGGTCGATGCAAACGGCGTGCGATATGTATTTGACGTGCCTTCCCACCGGCGCTCCGGCGCGGCACGGCGGCCGTACCGGTTTTCCGGAAGAGAGATCGTGTCGCCCATTTCGTTCAGAAAACGCGAGGGCAGCGCGGGTTCCGTCTGTCCGTACAGTGTGCGCTCGCGCGCGTACGACAGATACAGCCGCTTTTTCGCGCGGGTCACGCCGACGTAGCAAAGCCTGCGTTCTTCTTCCAGTTTTTCATCATCTCCGCAGGATTGCCGGGAGGGGAAGAGTCCCTCCTCAAGACCGCACAGAAACACGTTTGGAAACTCAAGTCCTTTTGCGGCGTGCAGCGTCATCAGGTTCACGCAGCCGTTCGCCTCGTCCACGTTGTCCGCCTGCGAAAACAGCGCAACGTTCGTCAAAAACGCCTGCAGCACGTTGCCGTCGTTCTCCGTATAGCTTTCCTCAAACTCTTCGATATAGCCCAAAAGCTCCTCGACGACCTCGGCGCGCGTTTCGTAATTCTCCTTCTTGTCGTCTCTTAGATACGCGTCGTAGCCGATCCGTTCAAGCAGTTCGCGCGTAAAGGCAGTGAGCGAAAGCGTGTCAAGAAGCTCATACAGCGATTGAAACAGATTGAGAAACGGCGTGAATTTCGCAGCGGTGCGCGGGGGCAGATCGTCCGGCGAAATCACCGCGGAAAGGAGCGGGATCCCGCGCCGCCTTGCGCTTTCGGCGAGCTGCGCAAGGCTTGTTGCGCCGATGCCGCGCGGCGGCAGATTGATCGCGCGCAAAAACGCTTCATCGTCGGCAGGATTCAGCACCAGCCGCAGATAGGCAAGGGCGTCCTTGACCTCCGCGCGTGAGAAGAACGATACGCCGCCGTAGACGCGGTAGGGGATCAGAAAGCTTTTCAGCATCATCTCCAGCACACGGCTTTGCGCATGCGTGCGGTACAGGATCGCAAAATCGTCATAGCGCGCGCCGGAGCGAACGCCGCTTGCAATGCGCGAGCAGATATAGTACGCCTCGTCGCGTTCGTCGCTTGCTTCATGCACGTCGATCGGCTCGCCGCCCTTATCGGCGGTCCAGAGCTGTTTTTCCTTGCGGCCGCGGTTGTTGCGGATGACCGCGTTCGCGGCGTTAAGGATTTTTTCGGTCGAGCGGTAGTTCTGTTCGAGCCGGATGACTTTGCAGCCCGCAAAGTCCTTTTCAAATTCCAGGATGTTGCGGATGTCTGCGCCGCGCCAGGCATAGATGCTCTGATCGTCGTCGCCGACCACGCAGAGGTTTTTGTGCGTCTTGGCGAGCAGGTTCACGATATGGTACTGCGCAAGATTCGTGTCCTGGTACTCGTCGACCAGAATGTAGCGGAACCGCTCCTGGTATTTCTCGAGCACGTCCGGATTCTCCTCAAACAGGCGGATCGTGCAAAGCAGCAGATCGTCGAAGTCCAGAGCGTTCGCGTCCTTCAGACGTTTTTCGTAGAGCTTGAACGCTTCCAGCACCTGGATCGGCTGTCCGGTCTCACGCAAAAAGGAAAGCGGGGAAAGGGAGTGGTTTTTCGCATTTGAAAAGATCCCGGCAAGCATGCGCTTCGAAAACACCTTGTCGTTGAGGTTCATATCCTTGATGATATGGCCGATCAGCGACTGCTGGTCCTGCTCGTCGTAGATGATGAAGGCCTTGCCGTAGCCGAGCCGGTCGATCTCCATCGATAAGAGCCGTGCGCAAAAGCCGTGGAACGTCGCGACCCAGATGCGGCTTGCGTCGGTCTCGATAAGAGAATCGACGCGTGCGCGCATCTCCTTTGCAGCCTTATTCGTAAAGGTCAGCGCAAGGATGCGATACGGCGATACGCCCTTTTCTTCAATTAAATATGCAATGCGGTGCGTCAGCACGCGCGTCTTTCCGCTGCCTGCGCCTGCAAGGATCAGAAGCGGTCCCTCGGTCGTGGTAACGGCTTCGCGCTGCGGCGGGTTCAGTTTGTCAAGATTCATGGCGGTCTTCAGTCAATGTGTCCCAGATAAAATTATAAACGTCCTCAGCAGCGCTGTCCCAGCGGCTTCGAAGCGAAAGCGCCTGTTCCTCGCTTGCGGCGGCAAGCGACACGGACAGAACGGTCCGGTCAGCCTCCGAAAGCGTCAGATGCAGCATCGGGCCGGACGCTGTTTTTTCGATCCGGCTGGAGATCTGCGTCTCGCGCAGAAAGTCCGTGCGGTGCGCCGAAAGGTACGCGTCTAGACGGTCACGCTCGTTTTGCGGGATGCTCTTTTCAAACAGCGAGAGCGCTTCCCGTCCGAGGTCGGTCAGTCCGAGTCCGGCGCCGAAGGGCTTGGGCACCTCGGTCAGAAGGCCGTCCTCCAAAAGCTCGCCGAGCGCTTCCTCGAATGCGAAGTATTCCATCTCGGAATTCAGGATCGCAGTCCGGTACAGCTGCTCGCGCGTAGGCAAAGCCGCGGCATGATCGGCAGCATATAAAAGGATGAGTTTGTTCTTCGTTTCTCCGTGCGTAAAATACGGCATATCGTTCCTCCGATTTCATTGGATTATACCATATTTACAGTGCCGATACAAGAGCCGGAAGAAGAAAAAAGACCGCATTCCGACAACGTCATACAAAATAAAGCATTTTCCCTCTTTACAAATCCAATATCGTGTGGTAATATGCAACAGAACAAACGGATCCTTTAATCCGGTACGAGATGCCGGCAAGGTCGAATCACATCAACCGTATTCTGTCTTGCCGTGCACACGGCAAGTTTTTTTATGCGGAGGCGGCGATGAAAGAGCACATTCTGGTCGATGAGAACACGATGCGTCGCATGCTGATGCGGCTTTCGCATGAGATCATCGAAAAGAACGAGGGCGTGGACGAGTTGTATCTGGTCGGCATCCGCCGCCGCGGCGTACCGCTTGCCGAGCAGCTCAAGCGGAACATCGAGCAGTTCTCGGACATCCGCGTCACGCTCGGCGCGCTCGATATCACACTGTACCGCGACGATCTCAAGGAGCTGTTTTCGACGCCGCACGTACACGGTACGGACATTCCGTTCGACGTAAACGGCAAGATCATCGTTCTGGTCGACGATGTGCTGTACACCGGACGCACGGCGCGCGCGGCAATGGACGCGCTGATCCGCCTCGGCAGGCCGGCGGCGATCCGTCTGTGCGTGGCGGTCGATCGCGGACACCGCGAGCTGCCGATCGCCGCAAACTTTGTCGGCAAGAATATCCCCACGTCGCGCGAAGAGTTTGTCAGCGTTCGCGTAACGGAGTTCGACGGCAAAAACGAGATTGCGCTCTTTCGGCGCGACGAATAGGCTGAAACGGCCGAACGACGGCCGTTTGAGATAGACACATCATAATAATAGGACACAGGGAGGTACATTATGAATCTGGTCTATGGCATTAAGGACAAACCCAAATTCGGACAAACTGTGCTGTTCGCACTGCAGCAGCTGCTGGCGATCATGGCGGCGACCATTGCAGTCCCGGCCATCATCAACAATGCAGTACCCGGTGCAAACATGAGCTCCACTGCGGCGCTGTTCGGCGCAGGCATCGGCACGCTCGTTTACCTGCTCTTCACGAAGTTCAGCAGCCCGGTCTTCCTCGGAAGCTCTTTCGCATTCCTCGGATCCATGACGGCGGCATTCGCAGGCGGCGTTTCCATGCAGCTCGGCTATCTCGGACTGATCCTGGGCGCACTGTTTGCAGGTCTCGTGTATGTGATCATTGCGATCATCGTCAAGTTCGCGGGCGTCAAGTGGATCAACAAGCTGATGCCGGCGATCGTCATCGGACCGATCGTTGCGATCATCGGACTGTCGCTTTCGGGCAACGCGATCGGCGATCTTACCAAGGGCAATGTCACGCATAAGGAGATCAGCTTTGCAACGCATCAGATCACGGATGACGATCTGATCAACAAGAACCTGTATATCGTTGAAAGCGTGGAAGGCGAGACCATCACGGAAGAATCCGCAAAGATCGCATCCGAAGAGATCTTCGGCACACTGAAAAAAGGCGATACCGTCATGGTCAAGAACGAAAACTACGTGCAGAACGCGAATAAGTATCTCTGCCTCGTCGTCGGTCTTGTCACGCTGGCGGTCACGATGCTCTGCTCGGTCTACGGCAAGAAGATGATGAAGATGATCCCGTTCATCATGGGCATCCTTGCGGGCTATGCGGTCGCTGCGATCTTTACGCTGATCGGCAACGCAACCGGCAACGCCGCGCTGCAGATCATTAACTTCTCCGGATTCAAGTCGATGCAGTGGGTTCCGGACTTCACGTTCCTCACCGCGTTCAAGGGCTTCGGCGAAATCAACGGCGCATACCTTCTGACGATCTTCGTCGCATATGTGCCGGTCGCGTTCGTCGTCTTTGCAGAGCACATTGCGGACCATAAGAACCTGTCCTCGATCGTCGGCGTCGACCTGACCGAGAATCCCGGCCTGCACCGCACGCTGCTCGGCGACGGCGTCGGCTCCTTCGCGGGCGCGATCTTCGGCGGCTGCCCGAACACGACCTACGGCGAGTCCATCGGCTGCGTCGCGATCTCCGGCAACGCGTCCGTCATCACGATCCTGTACACCGCGATCCTTGCGATCCTGATCAGCTTCATCGGACCGTTCTCGGCGTTCCTCGCGTCGATCCCGAGCTGCGTCATGGGCGGCGTGTGCATGGCGCTTTACGGCTTCATTGCGGTCTCCGGTCTCAAGATGATCCAGAACGTCAACCTGAACGACAACCGCAACCTGTTCGTGGTCTCCGTGATCCTGATCGCGGGCGTCGGAGGACTGACCGTCAGCTTCGGCCGCGTCAACATCACCACGGTCGCATGCGCGCTGATCCTCGGCATCCTTACGAACCTGATCCTCGGCGGCATGAAGAAGAACAAGACCCAGAAGTAAGAACAATCGAACCGAAGCCCGCTCCGCGTGAGCGGGCTTTTTGCATGTACTCGCGCATAGAATAGCAAAAACGGCGGAGGGAACAACATGCAGACGCTTCGATTCGGAGACAACGGTCTATTGGTGCAATATCTGCAAACGGCGCTGTCACGCGCGAAAGAGGAGCCGGGTGAAATCGACGGGATCTTCGGACGCCGCACAGAACGTGCGCTCGCGCGCTTTCAGACACGGTTCGGACTGCGGTCCGAAGGCGTCACGGACCGCATGACCTGGACGGCGCTCTACCCGTACCTGTGCGGCGTGACGTTTGCAAGACTGTCAAAGGACGAAACTGCCGAGTCGCTTGCACAACGGTTCAGTACGGAAACACAGCGCATCCTCGACGCCAATCCGGACGCGAACTGGACCGAAGGCGAGGAGATCGTCGTGCCGCTGCCGTTCGACGTCGTCTTTACGGACCTTCCGTATTCGTCTTTTTTAACTGCCTGTGTGCTGGAAGGCCTTTCCCTGCGGTATCCGTTTCTCAAGCGTTCCGTGATCGGATCGAGCGTCATGGGCCGAAGGATCGAGGCGATCGAAATGGGGAACGGATCGCTTCGTGTCGGGATCAACGCCTCGCATCATGCGAACGAATGGATCACGACGCCGCTTGTGCTGCTGCTTCTGGAACGCTATGCACAAGCGTATGTAAACGGCGGCGCGATCGGCGGGGCACCTGCGCACGATCTGTTCAATACATCTTCACTGACGCTTGTTCCGCTCGTCAATCCGGACGGCGTCGACCTTGTGACGGGCATGATCGGGGAAGGGGACAGTTATTACGAAAGCGCAAAAGCATTGTCCGCGTTCTATCCGTCGATTCCGTTTCCGTCCGGCTGGAAGGCGAATATCCGCGGCGTCGATCTGAATCTCGGTTATCCGACGGGATGGGAGAATGCGCGTCGGATCAAATATGCGCTGGGCTTTACGCGTCCCGGCCCGCGGGACTATGTCGGTACGGCGTCGCTTGAAGCGCCGGAGGATCGCGCCATGTACGAACTGACGCAACGGATGCGTTTCGATCGCGCGATCGCGTATCATACGCAAGGCGGCGAGATCTATTGGGAGTATCAGGGCTACGCGCCGGACGGATCGTATGCGCTTGCAGGGGCGTTTGCAAAAGCATCGGGTTATCGCGTCGCCGCCGTTCCGCAGGACAGCAGCTATGCAGGCTACAAGGATTGGGTGATCGGCGCGCTCGGCAGGCAGGGATTCACCGTGGAAGCGGGAGAAGGGGAAAACCCGCTTCCGATCGCCGATCTGCCTGCGCTGTATGCGGAGAACGAAGGGATTTTCACAACCGCGCTGCAGCGATTGACAAACACTTGAAAACGGGCGCGGTATCTGCTATACTGTGCGCATGGAATCGACGAAGAAAACAGCATTTGTTAAAGGCGCGGCCATTCTGACGATCGCAGGGCTTATCTGCAAGGTGATCGGCGTTCTGATCCGCATTTTTGCGGTACGCTTTATCACAGAGGACGGGATGTATTTTTACGAAAAGGTCTTCCCGGTATACTCCTGGCTTCTGATCATCGCAAGCTCCGGCATCCCGACCGCGATCTCCCGTATGGTCGCGGAGCGCGCAGCCGTCGGAAACTATAACGGCGCAAAGCGTGTCTTTCATCGTTCGCTGCTGCTGCTTCTTCTGATCGGCGTCGTCACATCCGCATTCATGTTCTTCGGTGCGGGATGGATCGGCAGGGAAGTGCTCAATGCTGAAGAAGGCATCGAATACTCGCTGATGGCGCTTGCGCCGGCGCTGCTGTTCGTTTCCTTGATTTGCGCGTATCGCGGTTATCTGCAGGGGCTGCAGCGCATGACCGGCACAAGCGTATCGCAGCTTGCCGAACAGGTGTTCAAGTTCATCTTCGGACTGATCCTTGCATCGTATCTGTTCCGCAAATACGAAGGGACCGGTTTTCAGTATGCGGCGGGAGCAGCGGGACTGCTTCTCGGCGTTACGATCTCCGAAGCGCTTGCGCTCGTTGTGATGGTGATCTTCTACCTCAGAACGCGCGGCCAGTATAAGGCGCTGATCGAGGATCCGGATCCGCACGGAAAGGTGATCGGGCCGATGCTCGTCATTGCGATCCCGATCACGCTCGGCGCGTCGATCCTGCCGATCGCCAATATGCTGGACTCGTTCATGATCGAGGACCTGTTAATGAAGGCCGGATTCACACAACAGGCGGCCAAGCTCAACTACACCTCTCTCTGCACCTATGTGCGTTCCGTCATCAATCTGCCGGCGACGCTGACGGTTGGCGTCGCCATGTCGATCGTTCCAGCGATCTCCGCGGCGCGTACCCGGCAGGACCGCAGCGACGTACAGCATCTGTCGCTGCTGAGCCTGAAAATCGCAATGGCGATCGGTATTCCGTGCGCAGTCGGCCTTTCCGTTCTCGCTGGTCCCATCATCAAGCTGCTGTACATGCGCGGCGATCCGAAGTTCTGGGATGCGCTTGCGATCGCGGAGCCTTTGATGCGCGTGGCCGCCTTTACGGTCGTGTTCATTTCGCTGGTGCAGACTGCGACCGGCGCGCTGCAGGGCGCGGGCAGACACCGGCTTCCGATGTATTTTCTGCTGATCGGCGGGCTTACCAAGGTCGCCGTAAACTTCATTTTTATCCCGATGGAAAAGGTGAATATCCTCGGCGCGGTCATCTCGAATCTCGCCTGCTTCGGCATCGCGGGAATTCTTGACACGATTGCGCTGCTGCGCATTACAAAGGCGAAGATCAACATTATGGATACGTTCGTGAAACCGACGCTTGCGTCCGCGCTGATGGGCGGCGCGGCATGGGGCACGAACGCGCTGCTGTCCAGGCTGTCTTTGTTCCAGTCCGGCATCATGGCGCGCATTCCGGCCGTGATCGCGATCCTCGTCGCAATCGTCGTCTATCTGTTGTTCATGGTGCTGTTCGCGATCTTTACAAAGGACGAACTGGCCTATATTCCGGGCGGCAGAAAGCTTGCCCGCTTTGCAAGGAGATAATATGAAAACCATTACGATCGCGCCGTTGTCCACGCCGAAAACGCTGACGCAAGCCGCGTGGGACGCTGTTTTGCACGCAAAAACGCTCTATTTGCAGACGACGGAGCATCCGTCGGCGAAGCCGGTGCTGGACGCGAAGCTGCCGTTTGTTTCGATGGACGATCTGTATGAATCCGCACCGGATTACGACGCGCTGAACGATGCGATCGCCGCACGTCTTGTTTCGGGCGAGGACTGCGTGTATGCGGTCATGGGCGACGGCTGCTTTGCACAGCTTCCGGCCATCGGGACGGCCGCGAAACGCAGGGGATTTCGCGTGGATGTGCTGCCCGGCGTTTCCTATGCCAAAGCGGCGTTTCCTTCGGTGCAGGATGCGGCGATCTTTACGGCACGCACGCTGCCGAACCGGCTTGATCCGGATGTTCCGCTGCTCGTGCAGGAGCTTGACAATCCGATCATCGCAGGCGAGGTGAAGCTCGTACTGTCGGAATACTATCCGGAGGAATGGCCGGTCACGCTTGCGACGCTGCAGCCGTACGGGCATTATGCGTTCCGCACATTTGCGCTCTCGGAGCTGGACCGCCGCCGCACGCTGTTTGCGGGCTCGGTCCTGTATGTGAAACCTGCGGCGTTTGAACAGCGTACGCGGTACGGCTACTATGACCTTGTAGCAGTCATGCGCCGTCTTCGCGCGCCGGGCGGGTGCCCGTGGGACCGTGAACAGACGCACGAAAGCCTCAAGGGCGATCTGATCGAGGAATGCTATGAGCTGAACGACGCGATCGACGAACAGGACGACGCGCACATTGTCGAGGAGCTTGGCGACGTTCTGATGGACGTCGTGTTTCATTCGACGATCGCAAACGAACAGGGACGCTTTACCGAACGCGATGTAGCAGACGGCATCGTAAAGAAGATGATCTATCGACATCCGCATGTGTTCGGCTCTGAGAAGGCGGAAAGCGCGGCCGACGTACTGGTGCGCTGGGACGAACTCAAGCAAAAGGAAAAGAATCAAAAGACACAGAAGGAGGTCCTTTGCGCGGTTCCGAAGCGGTTTCCGGCGCTGATGCGGGCAAGCAAGGTGCAAAACCGCGCGCGCAAGGTCGGCTTTGACTGGCATGATGCAAACGAAGCCATGCCGAAGGTCGTTGAGGAGATCAACGAACTGAAAGCCGCCATGCAAGGCAGCGGTTCCATACCTGAGGAAGCGGGGGATCTGCTCTTTGCTGTCGTAAATGTGATTCGCCTTCTGGGATTTGACAGCGAACAGGTCCTGCACGATGCGACGGACAAGTTCATCGAGCGATTCGGGAAGATGGAGGAGCTTGCCCGCGCAGACGGATTTGAATTGTCAAAACTGACGCTGAAGGAACAGGATCAATACTGGGAAAAGGCAAAAAAATCCCAATTTATCGAATGAATTGTGAATTTAGGACTTGACGGATTGGAATTTGGTTGTTACAATATGCAATGTTCGTTGAAACGGACCACATTTCAATTACAATTTATATATGGAGGAATTACAATGAATAAGACTGACCTGATTGCTGCAGTAGCAGAGAAGAGCGAACTGTCCAAGAAGGACGCAGAGAAGGCTGTGAACGCAGTCGTTGCCACCATCGTTGACGCACTGAAGGCGGACGAGAAGGTTTCCGTCGCAGGCTTCGGCTCCTTTGAAACGAAGACCCGTCCGGCACGCAAGGGCCACAACCCGGCAACCGGTATGGAGATCGAGATCGCGGCGAGCAAGTCCGCTGCGTTCAAGGCAGGCAAGGCGCTCAAGGACGCTCTGAACTAATCATTTCCATACAAAATAAGGACCGCAAACCTGCGGTCCTTTTTTGTTTCATTCGCGGATTGCCCGATACAGTTCATCGGAAAGTGTTTTCATCTCCGCCGCGTCGGTCTTGACCTCCGAACGGTCATAGGGCAGGATCCCGTTTCGCTCCTGTTCGACGTCGGAAATCTGCGTGTAGATCGCGCCGCACAGGCCCTTCGGCACGGCGGGCAAAATCTCCTCGCGATACAGCTTCAGAACGGCTGCGCGATACTGCTCCCGATTGGAGAAAAAGCGGTAACCGTACTTCTTTCCGGCGTTTTCCGTGTACACATATCCGCCGAATTCGGACAGTAGCAGCGGCTTATTGCCGGGCTTCGGACGGAATCGTTTGAAGTAAACGTGCTCGCTCTGTACGTCGCTCTCCTTTTTTGCAAACCATCCGGACGTCGTATCAAAGAAGCGCGTCGGATCGAGCGGCTTCAGCGTTCGGTATACCTCGTCCGCACAGAATTGCCCCCAGCCCTCGTTAAAGACCGTCCAGCCGATGATGCACGGCGCGTTATACAGATGCCGGATCGTTTCCTTTGCTGTTTTCAAAAATACGTCGCGTGCGGACTGATCGCGGTTTGTACGCTTGTCCGGCAGCCGCTTAAGACCGATCGTCGGAAGGATCGTATCGTGCAGTAAACGGTAGGATCCGTTGTTCACAAAATCCTGGATGACCAGAATACCGAGCCGGTCGCATGCTTCATAAAACGGCAGAGGTTCGATTTTGATATGCTTCCGGATCGTGTTGAAGCCCTGCGCTTTAGCGGCACGCAGATCGCGCTCATATCCGCCGTCGTCAGGCGGCAGGCACAGGCCGTCGGGCCAGTAGCCCTGATCGAGAAGCCCGTGCAGGAAGACCGGCTCTCCGTTCAGCAGCAGCCGCGGTATGCCGTGTACAGAAGCCGTCGAGATGGTCCGTAAGGCAAAATACGACCGGACCGTATCGCTTCCGCAGCAGACGGTCAAAGGGTACAAATACGGCGTCTCAGGCGTCCACAGCACGGGATGGGGGATCGGGACCGTAACAGTCGGCTCCGTCGTTTCAGCCGTGAGCGTTCCGTCCGGCGTTTCGATCTCCAGCTTTGCGGATGCAAAAGGCGCATTCGTTTCGATCGTGACCGTGATCGCATCGAGAGACGGTACAAACTTCAATCCGGTGATATGGGCATGCGGCACAACCTCCATCCATACCGTACCGAAGATACCGGAGAACGGCGTATACCACATGCCGCCGGGCTTTTGCTTCTGCTTGCCCCAAGGATAGGTGTGATCGAGCGTGTCCACCGCGTTTACGGTCAGCTCGTTCTCGTCCTGAAGAAGGTCCGTAATATCGAATGAAAACGGAAGATAGCCGCCGATGTGCCGCCCGACCAGCATGCCGTTCAGCAGCACCTCGGCGAACTGATCGACCGCGCCGAAATGCAGCAGCACGCGTTCGTCAACCGTATGCGGCGGCGCCGTAAATCTGCGCCGATACCACATGGATCCGGTCGTCGGTATCCGTCGACCGCAGCCGGCCAGCGGCGCTTCGGGGGGATAGGGAACCTCGATTGTCTCCGGGTAAGAAACGGGCGGCTCCCCGTCGGTGACGGCAAACTCCCACGTGCCGTTAAGATTGATGAAGCTGTCGCGCCGCATCTGCGGTCGCGGGTAGGCGTTAAGCATTGTAATCGGCCTTTCTGTTCCAAATCAGCCGGATCACGACAACCGCGATGATCTGGACAAGCACGATCCCGGCCCATAGAAAGATATTCGCGTTCGGGATAAACGACAGCGTGCCGTCTTTGTTTGTGACGGTTTCTGCATTGCGCAGAACGAGCTTTCCGATCTCCGGACCGACAACGCCGGGGATCAGCACCTGACCGATGATGCGAAGCCCCTGAAAGCGTCCCGCCATGCCATCCGGCGTGCAGTCGCGGATGCGCGCGCCGAACACGGCCATGCCGCACAAATAGCCGCACATCATCAAAAGGGACCCGATAAACACAAGCGGTACGGACCGGAACAGGAACAATACGGCATAGCCGAGCAGCAGGAGAAGCAATGCGGGCAGCAGCGTTTTCCGATAGCCGAAGCGGTCGTACAGCCGTCCGTAAAAGGCAGTGGCGACGGCGGCGAGGATGATCGCGGGGGCCATGATCAGCACGTACTGATCGAGAAGCAGCGATACCTGATAATACAAAATCAGATACGGCATAAAGACCTGAATCGAAATGCCGAACACCGTGAAGCACAAAAGCGACAGATACAGCTTTCCGTTTGTCCGGATCACATGCGGACGAAAGCCGTACGCCAGCGTTTTGAAGTATCCGTCCGGATCGGGATCCTTCTTCTTTGTTTCGTCGATCAGGAAGAAGCCGAGAATACCGGAGATCAGAACGATTCCGCCGATGATCAGGAAAAGGATCGTCCAGTGTGCGGGGCTTTCGATGTCCGCCCACATGGCCCCGCCGAATACAACGAGGATCGCGACAAGCGGCATCATTGCGTTGATGCCTTCCGCCTTTCCGCGGTTCGTCTCGTCGGTGCTGTCGGTCAGCCACGCGTTGAAGCAGGCGTCGTTCGCGGTCGAACCGAAGAACGTCATAATGCAGTCAAACACGATGACGAGCGTAACGCCGATCGACATCGCTTTTGCCAGATCGTTTGCGGCGGCGGGGAACAGCTTCTCGATCCAGTCCACACGCAGTGCGGCAAAGAACAGGATCGAAATGCCCCAGAGGATATAGCCGACGGTGACGAACGCCTTTCGCTTACCGAGACGGTCGGACAGCGCGCCGATGAACAGCGTCGTCAGCGTAGCGGCGACGGCGCTTGCCTGCACCATCAGAGCAATGTCGTCCTGCGACGCATGGAACATTTTGTAGATAAAGACGTTGAAATACATGTTTTCAACGACCCATGCGATCTGGCCGATCAGGCTGAAGACGAACAGCGCGATCCAGAAGCGTTTGCGATTCATTTTTCAGTCCTCCGTCGGCAATTCGTAGACGCCGCGCTTGCGTACGGAAAGCGGATGGCATGCGCCGGGCGTGAGCACGCGGTCCATACCTGCGCAGAATTCCTGCAGCATATCATCCGGTACGATGGCGAGCACGGTTCCTGCGAATCCGCCGCCGTGTACGCGAACGGCGCCGCGGCCGCAAAGCAGCCTCTTCGCATAACAGATCGTGAACGCGACTGCCTGCGCCTGCGCATGGCCCTCGGCGATGACGTTCTGCAGCATCATGTAGGACGAGTCGCCGGACGCGTTGAGCTCGGCGAGGAACGCTTTGAAGTCATTGCCCTTAAGCGCGTCCATTGCGCGCAGCACACGTTTGTTTTCGTCAAAGACGTGCATCGCTCGCAGCACGGCGCGATCACCGAACAGCCGGTGCAGGACGGGCAGCGCGGCAAAGAAGTCATCCTCGGACACATCGCGCAGCGCCGTCGCGCCGAAGAAGCCGTCGATTTGGGCAAGCTCCTTTGTAATGTCGGCATAGCAGTCCGTGAGATTCGCGTGATCTGCGCCGGAATCGATGATGACAAGCGAATGTCCGGAAGAAGCGAAATCGAAATCGATGCGTTCCGCGATCGGTACGGCCGGATCGGAGAAATCAAAGAACTGGATCCCGCCGAGCGCGCAGGCCATCTGATCCAGCAGGCCGGAAGGTTTGCCGAAATAGATGTTCTCCGCATGCTGTCCGATGACTGCAAGCGCGATCTCCGAAAGCTCGCCGTCGAGATAGTATCCGTTCATCACACCGGCCAGCAGCACCTCGATCGCCGCGGATGAGCTGAGACCGCTGCCGGACAGCACGTGCGAAACGACATAGATATCGAGGCCGAAGGCTTCGGCGCCGCGCGCAACGACGCCGTTAAGGACCCCGCGCAAAAGCGCGGTCGTCGTGCCGTATTCGTTCGGATCCGGATCAAGCGCGTCGAGCCTGACGGCGCAGGGGGAGAAGCCCTTGGAGATCAGCCTGATTTCGTTCCGATCGTTCGGCGCGGCAAGCGCGATCGCGGACAGGTTCACGCCGCATGCGAGCACGAGCCCGTGCTGGTGATCGGTGTGGTTGCCGATCAATTCCGACCGGCCGCAGGCGGAGAAGATGCGTCTTGCGGGATGACCGAACGCGGCTTCAAATTCTTTTTTCAGATCGCTGATGGATTCTTTCATTTTTCATTCTCCTTGATGATAAAACAATAGGTGGTTTTGCGTGATTTGCGGCTTCCTGGGCGGGAGAGAACATTTTCGTCTGCAATCGGCTTGTTCCGCTGCGCCTGCCGTCCCTCGGTTTCCAGACAGACAGCACCGAACGGGCCACAGGCTGCGCCCTGTTTGCCCTTGCGTTCGGATAAGAATTCCGCGGTATAAAACTGCACAGCCGTGCAGTCGGTCGTTATCTCCATACCGACACCGCTGCTTCCGTACAGACGGATCGGTCCTTTGTGCAGTACAAAGTTGTGATCATATGCGCCGTCGATCTTCCGGATCGTCCGGAAATCAAACCGCGTTCCGCTCACATCCGCTTCATCACCGGTCGGGATCATATCGGGGCCGACCGGCACATACCGATCGGCGGGCAGCTCCAGACGATGCATACGCGCGTCGCCCGCACCGTGACCGTCGAGGTTCCAGTACGCGTGATTGGTCGGGTTCCATGCGCTGATCCGATCGGATTCCGCACGGTATGTGATCACGAGCTTATTGCGCTTCAGCGTATAGATCGCGTAGAACCGCGCCATGCCGGGGTAGCCCTCGTCTCCGTCAGGGGACAGAAGATCAAAGCATACGGCATTTTTGGTGTGCTTCGCAAACCAGATGCGGTGTGAAAACCCGATGCGTCCGCCATGCAGCTGATTCTTGCCCTCGTTTGCCGTGACGGGGAAGGATTCATTGCCGATCATGAGCTGTGCATCCGGAATGCGCCCCGCGTACCGCCCGATCGACGCGCCGAGATACCCGTCGTTGAGCATGTATTCTTCCAATGTGTCGTACCCGAGCACGATGTCCAGATCCTTGCCTTTATGCGGCAGAACGACCGACTGCAGCGTCGCGCCGTAGTCCAGAACGGTAACGGCGATCCCGCTGCGGTTTTTGATCGTATAGGCATAAACGTGTTTCCCGTCGGACGTCTGTCCGAACAGCTTTTTTGTTACCATGCGTCATACTCCCGAATGATGATATCTTATTATACAAAATACGCGTTCAAAACGCAATCAAAAAGAACGCGTTTGTTACGCGTTCTTGGTTTCAGATTCTTTGCGATAGTCAAAGTATTTGTATACGGAATATGTATCCAGCTTGTCCTTCAGGAATGCTTCGACCTCGCTCTGGAGTTTGCGCTGCGCTTCCTTTGCGGAAAGCGTATCGTCCGGGTAGAACGGATCGGAAATGAACACCGTACGCTTCGGCTGCTTGATGAATTTCAGCCTGCGCTGCTGATAGGTTACCGCGACGGCAACGCTCGGCTTCCCGGCAAGCACAGGATAGCGGAACGATCCGGAGCGGAACGGGCGTAAAAACGTGCAGTAATTCCACATGTGCGCTTCGGGAAAGATGCTGATGCAGCATTTTTGCTCGGTACGCAGTTTGACCGCACCAAGAAACGGCGCCATCGCCTTCAGGCTCTGCGGGATCGGGATCGCACCGACCATCTGGACAAACGTACGCAATCCCTTGATGGAAACGGTATCCGGGCTGACGATCACGTATGCACGCTTCGGAAACGCAATGATCGGCGCAAGAAACGCGTCTGTGAAGTGCGAATGGTTCGCGTACAGGAAGAAGCCTGTCTTGCGTATCTTTTTGATCGCCTTACGGTTCTTCACACGGAAGCCGCATACGACGTAACTGTAGAAGGAGACAAGCGGAATGGCGATCACGTAGTATGCAAACCATGCGAGAATGCGCCAAAACACACCATTCGGAGCAAACGGGAAATCGGCGCCGACCGTCTGCGTATTGATGTTCGTGCCGGCATAATCTTCATTGACCGCATCCTTATAATAAATGATGCGCTTCGGCTGCTGAACCTTATTTGCCATTCCGATTCCCCCGGACCGCGTCCTTGAACATCTGTTCCATCTGATCCATGCACGATTCATACTCGTGCCTTTCCACAAAGCCCTTGTACCGTGCGGAAAGCGCTTTGCGTTCTTCGGGATGCTCGATCCAGTAGTCGATCTTGTCGGCCAGATCCTTTGCATCCAGGTTCCGGAACAGGCAGCGGTCGTCCAACGCAAAATACCGTGTGGCGCTGCGCGGCGAATCCGCGATCACGGGAACGAGTCCGCATGCGATCGCTTCGAGACAGGAGATCGCTTCGATCTCGATCTCGGCGGGATGGACGTACAGATCGGCCATGTTAAGCTGACGGATCAGATCCTCACGCGAAAAGAAATTGAATTCCGGGTAAAGCGGAAGCTTCCGACAGCGTTTTTTCAGCTTTTTTTCAAGCGGTCCGATCCCTGCAAACACCAGCTGGATCCGTTCGCGGTACTTGGACAGATTCACCGCATCGATCAGGACCTTATGCGTCTTTTCCTTGCTGAGTCGGCCAGTGAACTGTATCACATACTTTCCGGCATACTTCGGATCGCGCTCGACCTGCATCGGCTGAAACTGCTGATTGACGCCGTTGCTGACGACGTAGCCCGGCGTATCGTGACGGATCGTCTTTTCAAAGGTATCGCGAATGAACTGCGTCGGATAGTGGATGCAGCTGCAGTGACGATACGAATGCCGCCAGATGAACTGATAGAACAGCTTGTTTGCAAGTTTGGAATCCTTCAGAAACAGGTGTGACGTAAAGTTTTCGGCCTGACAATGGAACCCGGCGGTCACCGGGATATGCTGCTTCATGGCAAGACGCGTCGCCTTGTTGCCGACCGGGAAGGGAATGATAAAATGCACAACGTCCGCACCTTCAATCGCCTCGCTGACGATCTTGGCCTTGGGCCTTGAAAGCGTGACGCCGTTCTTTTTCAGATAGTTGTTGATCGGACCGAGATTGAGGGCCGGAACAATGTAGAACCCCGGCTCATCCTTGCGATTCTGATCCGGACAGAGCACGCGGACGTTGTGGCCGCGTTCCTTCATGGAACGGATCAGATTCAGCGCTGCGATCGTCGTGCCGTTATTTGCTTCCCCAAGCACATCGCACACAACGGTTATATTCATAGACAATACCCCTTAACTCCAGACAATGCTACTATTATAGCATGCAAAATTAATCTTTCAAGATAGAATACCGTGATTACCATCGCGAAAACGGAAATATATCATCGTGCATCCAGAATCACACGCCAAGATTCTGAAAGGCGTGTCAGACTCCATGCAGCGTTTGCGGGACTGGTGGACGGCAGCACGTCCGCTTCGCGCAAGAGCGAAGGATAAATGTATCTTCGATAGCATTCATAAGACTGCTTGCCGTTGCAGAAGATGCGGCGGATCGGCGCTGCGTTCACGATCACGGAAAGATCGTTCGGGACGACGTCGCGGATTGAGCTGTCGGAGCTTCCCAGAATGGTACAGCGACCGATGCTGTCCCACAATGCGATCCTGTGCCGTTCGAGAAACGCGCATTTTTCCGGGATCGTCTGCGGAACCGCATCGCTAAAGACCGCGGCGACAACGCGCCAGAAGCGGTTTTGCGGATGTCCGTAAAAGAACATCTGCTCCCGCGATTTGACGGAAGGAAAACTGCCTAAAATGAGAATGTTGGAATCCGGCCTGTAAAACGGCGGGAAGGGATGGACGATTTCGACTCTTTGCATACAGGTATTATAGCAAAGGATCCGCCGCACGGCAAGCTTTATGAATTGTGTACAAAACCGTAAAAATGGGGGTTGACTTTTTGAACATCCCATCGTATAATACACGATGCGCGGCAGTGCTGGAATTGGCAGACAGGCACGTTTGAGGTGCGTGTGCGCAGGCGTATGGGTTCAAGTCCCATCTGCCGCACCAAAAACAACTACCACCCCTTGCGGGTGGTATTTGTTTTTGGTTAAATAGGTCGGGACATGAAGGGCTCCGGCGTCCGTCCTGTGGACGGAACAGACGCCGGAACCACGGCTTTGCGGCGAGACGCGGACGCGCAGCGCGGAGCGCAAGCGGGAGACGTCGATATCCAAAGCCGCAAAGAAGTCCCATCTGCCGCTAAAATAAATCATTCCCATCGGTCTCAACGGTTGCAATACCATCGCCATTCCTGTATAATCACATATCATACATTCGGAGCATCCCATGAAAGTTACATTGCAGCCGATGACGCGCGAGATGTATCATCGCTATCTCAAAGAATACGAGAACAGCCCGGAGCTGTATCTCGATCCGTCAAAATGCAAGCCGTACGTATATGATCCCGAAACGGTCGACCGGTATGTGCAGCGCCAGATCGATCTCAAGCGGATCCCGCTTGCAATCATGCTTGACGGCGAGATCGTCGGCGAGATCGTGCTGAAGAACATTGAGGACCGCAAATGCGCAACGATGGGGCTGTGCCTGAAGAACGCGGCGTATAAGGATCGCGGTATCGGAACGCAGGCGGAGCGGCTTGCGGTGCAGTATGTGTTTGACAAGCTGGATATCCCGACACTGTACGCCGATTCGATCCGACCGAACACGCGCAGCCAGCACGTGCTGGAAAAGATCGGCTTTACGCAGATCGGGGAAGACGAGACTTTCAAGTACTATCGGATCAACCGACCGGAGGAATGACGCAATGACGATAGAAGAGAAGGCGTTTTCGCGCAGACGCTTTGTTCCAGAAGCGATGCTTTCCTACGGCTTTTGCAAAACCGACGCCGGATATTTCTATACAACCGACTTTCTGAACGGTGATTTTTCCGCAGCGGTCATGGTCACGGAGGACGGCACGGCCACAGGATCGGTCGTCGACAACATGAACGGCGAACTCTACGCGCCGCTGCGGGCTGAACGGTTCAACGGCGCGTATGTGAACGCAGTGCGCGCGGCGTACGAGGACGTATTGCAAAGAATCGCAACGCATTGCTGCCGTGAGGTCACGTTCGATTCCGAGCAGGCGAACCGGATCACGGAGCAGATACTTGACCGGTACGGCGTCCGGCCGGACTTCCCGTGGGGGAAGAGCCCGCACGAGCATTTCGGCGTGTTCCGTCATGCGGACAGCGGCAAGTGGTTTGCGCTGATCATGCACATCCGGAAAGGGCTCCTGACAAAGGACGGCGACGCCGCGATGATCGACGCCGTCAATCTGAAGCGTGATCCGGAAGAGGACCGACCGACGCGCGCAGGCGTCTATCCCGCATATCACATGAACCATAAAAGCTGGATCACGGTCACGCTGGACGAGACGCTTTCCGACGATGCGGTCATGGATCTGATCTCCGACAGCTTCCGCATGACACGGTCTAAATAACGCGTTTGCAAGGTGCGTCGAAACAGGCGCACTTTTTCTTGACAAGAACAGACTACTGTGATAGTATAGACTACAGGAATAGTCCAAGGAGGAACCATGAAGGTTTTTGACAGCGAACTCAAGCTGATGGACATCATCTGGGACCGTGAGCCGATCAGCGCAAAGGAGATCAGCGTGATCGCGGCAAGGGAGATCGGATGGAACAAGAACACGACCTATACGGTGCTGAAAAAACTGATCGACAAGGGATATGTTGCGCGGACGGAGCCGGGATTCATCTGCACGTCGAAAATCTCCAAGGGCGAGATCCGGAAAAGCGAGGTGAAAGGCCTTGCCGAAAAGCTCTTTGCCGGGTCGAAAAAAGCGCTGTTCTCCGCGCTGCTGGAGGACGAAACGCTGTCCGATGATGAAATCAGCGAGCTGCGCGCATTGATCGACCGGAGATAACGCATGGGAGATCTTTTCTATTGGCTTTTCAATATGAGCATTGCGGGTTCGATTGCGGGAGCCGTCATCCTGCTGCTGCGCCTGATCCGTCATATTCCGCGCCGCGTGATTGCTGTGCTGTGGGCGATCCCGCTGATCCGGTTCTTCATTCCGTTCGGGATCGGAGGAAGATTTGGCCTTCTGTCGCAGCTGTCGCGATATACGACAAGGACGGTCGAGATCTTTGACAACAGCAGAATTGCCACAATGACGAACTACACAATGGCGGCAAAGCACTACTTTCCGATCGAATATAAGATCAACCTGCTTGCCGACGTATTCCGGATCGCGTCGATCGTCTGGGCCGTGATTGCAGGCGCGCTGCTGCTTGCGATGATCATCGTGTATCTTGCGACGGTGTCCGAACTCAGGGACGCCGTACGGATGCATGACAATGTGTATTGCTCTGACAAGATCACCAGCCCCGCGGCATACGGGATCTTCCGTACGAGGATCATTCTTCCGACACAGCTTTTCGATTCCGAAGATATTGACCTGATCGTTCTGCACGAGCAGAGACACATCCGGCGACTGGACAACCTGTGGCGCGTGATCGCGTTCTGTGCGGCGGCGCTGCATTGGTTCAATCCGCTTGCGTGGGTGTTTCTGAAGCTGTATCTGTCCGACGTCGAGCTTGCGTGCGACGAATCGGTGCTGTCAAAGCTGTCGGAAGAGGACCAAAAAAGGTATGCGCATGCGCTTTTGAATGCGCAGAAGAGTCGAACGGTCTTTGCCTCGGCGTTCGGCGGGGCAAGGCTTCGCACGCGCATCGAGCGCATCGTATCCTTCCGCAAAATGACGGTCGTATCCGTTGTCGGGTTCGGCATTCTGACGTGCGCGATCGCATATATCCTGCTGACCAACGCTGCATGAAAGGAGCGCAATGAATATGAAAACAAAGAAGCTGACCGTTTATTGGCTGCTGGCCGTGCTCGGCGTGCTGCTCATTTCGATTTATCCGCTGATGATGGGCGTCCGCGTGTTTGTCGACATGATCCGCGACGGCACGGTGATACAGGAAAACTACCCGAAATACGTGATCCCGTATACGCCGATCGCGCTTGCGGTTATTCTCGGCGTGCTCCTTTTGCCTCTGTTTGTCAAGCTGCTCAAGCGCTATGCGTTCGTCGGCGGCGCGGTGCTGTCGGTCGGCGCGTTCTTCGGGATCGAACTGCTGTTTGAAGAGTGGATCATTGTGACCGCGGAGGAAACCGTAACAAAGCTTGAAGCCTGGCAGATGGCGATGTGCTATCAGCCGCCGGGAGGATGGGGAACGACGGTCACGGAATACAAGCAGCTGACGGCGGTCGAGATCCTGATGGGCGAGTACAATCCCATGTTCAAGCTGCATTTTTACATGATCTCAGTCGTGTTGATCCTTGCGATCCTGAACTGCATCTACGGCTTTGCGCAGACGGTGCGCACCGGCGATACGGGCAGGAGAAAGGCGCTGATCCTGCAGGCAGTCGCAACCGCGCTCTTCCTCGGCCTGTGCATCCTTGCATGCTTCACCGCATTCTATCGCGATGGCAGCATCATCGTATCGCCGCTGTCCGCGTCGCTGATGTCCGCGTTCTTTATCCTGCTCGGTGTGACCTTCGGCATCTTTATCGGCTCGCTGCTGTTAAAACGCAGACGCGCAGCGGCTGTATGGATTCCTACTGCAGCCTCGGTTATTACAACGCTATTGATGTATATCGGCGAAATGATCCTGCTGCACGGGCACCTGTACCGGTACGGCGAAGGATTCTTCTTTGACGGACTGCCAGGGATCGTGCTTGCGCCGGTCGATCTGTCGGTGATTCTGCTGTCCGGCGCGATCACATTTGTGCTGATGCAGCTGATCACCCGTCCGCACAGAAAGGGTGAATCATGAAAGAACGCGTCATAGACAGCGAGATCACGCTGGTCCCGTATTATCCGGATCCGGAAACGACGCTGCCGTGGTATCAGGACCGTGATTTGGTGAAGCAGGTCGACAACGCAGACGAACCGTATACGCTTGAAAAGCTCGACCGCGTGTACAACTTCCTGAACACGCACGGCGCATGCTTCTATATCCGGTACTGCGGGGAGCTTGCGGGCGACGTGACGCTGCGCGACAATGCAGAGATCTGTATCGTAGTGGCGCCCGCGTTTCAGAACCGGCACATCGGCCGTCGCTGTATTGCGGATATGCTTGCGCTTGCGGCGGAAAAAGGCTTTTCGGAGGTCAAGGCAAACATCTATTCGTTCAACGCACAAAGCCGGAGAATGTTCGCGGCGGCGGGGTTTACGGAAATGGATCCGGAATGGTTCATCTGCCATGTACCGGTATCGGAACAGTCTTCTTGCTGATTCCGATTGCGTCAATGGACAAAACGACGGCTTGACCGTATAAAAGCGCGGGGCCTGCGCATGCTCTTCGTATGAAGAACACGATCCGCAGACTGCTGCAATTTGACGCGCCGTATGCGCGTTTTGAGCTCAGAGAGACGGAGTCTTGCGGGACGCCGTCCTTTTTTGCACGAAGCCGCGCGCGCCGCATGAAGCAAAACACAGAAAAGGGGACGCTCGCAAAAAGCCTTGATCAGAACCGCGCATGGCTGACGGCGTGCTTTCGCGCATCTGTCAATTCGGATCTGATCCTGCGGCCGTTCTGTATTTCTGGCGGTGTCAAAGCGCTTGCGGTGAGTATGAACGGCATGACGGACGATACGAAGGTCGCGGACTTTATTCTGCGTCCGGCATTCCGGATGTGTGAAACGGTAAGCCCGGGGAACCTGCCTGTATACTTTCGTGACAACGCGTTGTCGATGCTGGAAACGGAGCTGACCGACGCGCGTGACGAGGTGATTCGCGCAGTGACCGAGGGCAGAACGGCGATCCTGTTTGACGGGACAAAGGAAGCGATCCTCTGCGATACGCGCGGTTTCGTATCCCGACAAGTCGGCACGCCGCAGAATGAAACGACGATCCTAGGGCCGAAGGAGGCGTTTACGGAGAACATTCGTACGAATGTGACGCTGCTGCGGCGCATTCTGAAACGACCGGATTTCGTCTGTGAATTCCGCGATTCGGGCGGGTCCAACCGGACGCAGCTCGTCCTTGCCTATCTGGACGGTACGGTCAATCCGTCCCTGCTTTCCGAAGTGAAACGCCGTCTGGATACGATTCAGACCGATATGCGGCTTACGGTCGGACGGATCGAACAGCTGATCGAGGACTTTACCTATCTGCCGCTGCCGCAGATGCTGAAGACAGAACGCCCGGACCGCGCGGCATCTGCCGTGCTCGACGGGCGGATCGCCCTGCTTGTAGAAGGATGTCCGCTTGCAGGCGTACTGCCGATCACGATCGGAACGCTGATGGAAAGCGGGGAGGACCGCGACATGCGCCAGCCGGTCGGAACGGTGGTGCGCATCGTGCGCATGGTCGGCGCGTTCGTGTCGACCTATCTGCCTGCGTACTTTCTGGCGCTTGCGCTGCACCATCCGGGGCAGCTCTCGAGTGAGATTCTTGAGACCGTGATCGCATCACGCGCGATGGTGTTTCTGCCGCTGTGGATGGAGATGATCTTTCTGCTGCTGGTGTTTCAGCTGGTCCGTGAAGCAGGTCTGCGCGTACCGGGTTCGATCGGTCATGCGATCGGGATCATCGGCGGACTCCTGCTCGGGCAGGCTGCCGTATCGGCCAATATCGTTTCGACCGTTGTACTGATCATCGTCGCATTGACCGGACTCGGCAACTTTACGATTCCCGATTACAGCGCACAGGTTGCCGCCGCGTATTACCGGATCCTGCTGTGCATCTTTGCAACGGCAGGCGGACTTCTCGGCATCACGGTGATCGGGCTGTGCGCAACTGCGGTCATGTGTTCGGTCAAGTCGTTCGGCGTACCGTTCTTCACACCGTTTGCGCCGGTGACGAAGCATCGGGAGCATCTTTTGTTCTCGGGAAAGCTTCAAAACAGAGCGCGCACGTCCGACTGGTCGAACACGAAACAGAGGCGCGTATGAATCTTCGGATCGGTACCTTCGGAAGACAGGAAAGCGCAGCGATCGTGCTGCTTGCATCCTATTTCGGCGGATGCTTTTCCTTCGACAGCCGTGCGCTGTTCGGCGAGGGAAACGCATCCTGGATGGTTCAGATACTCGCACTGATCCAGTCTCTCTTGCTGTTTGAAGCGGTCGTGTGGGCGCTGCGGGTGCGCGGCGGAACGGATCTGTCCGCTTTGATCGGAACCGCACGGTGGAAAAAAGCGTTTGCCGTGCCGCTGATCCTTGCGCTTTTGATCGCGGCGATCCAACCGCTCGGCAGTTTCCTTGTAACGGTCACGGAATATGTATTCGTGGAATCCAAACAGGTGACGGTCTGCCTGTATCTGCTGCCGTGTCTGTTTCTGCTCACTGCGCTCGGCGCGGAAACGATTGTACGGACAGCGCGCATTCTGCTGCCGATCCTGGTTTTGTCGATCGCAGCGGCGCTGCTTTGCGGACTTGGCCAGTTCCGGACATACCGTCTGTATCCGATTCCGCTCGACGATCCGTTCCGCATCTTCATGCAGTCCGGCAGCGCGCAGCTTCGCACGTGCGCACCGCTTCTTGCGCTACTGTGCATCGGAGAAGGAACGCAGGATCGTCTTGCCATGCAAAGCGCCGGACGGATCGGCGCAATTGCGGGCGGAATACTTGCGGCGATCGCGCTGTTTGCGCTGTCGCTGACGTTCCCGTATACGGAGCTGAAAGCGATGCCGTCTCCGTTTTATCGTATGCTGGTAGAGGTACGCGCGGAAAACCCGACGCTTCGTCTTGATCGCGCGGTACTGTTTCTATGGCTCGGCGGCGCGATCCTCACCGCATCGTTTTATCTGTACGCAGCGACTGTGCTGTTTTGCAAATCGTTTTCCGTTCGTGACGCACGACCTGCGGCGCTTCTTGTTTCGGGGATTGCCGTTACGTTGATGCTTGTACTGTATTACGATTCCGAGATGACGGTCTCGTTGCTGCAATGGCTGTACAAAAACGGATGGGTTTTGGTTTCCGTACCGATCCCGCTTATCCTGCTCAAACGAAAAAGGAGGACGCGCCCGTGCGCCGCATCGGAATGATCCTGCTGTGCGCCGCATGTCTTTGCGGCTGTATGCAGTCCAAAAACATCGATGAATATGCCTATGTGCTGAACGTCGGCGTTGAACGCGGAACGACCATGCCGTATCTTGTTACGCTGCTCGTTTCGTCGCCCGGAGGATCGGAGGAGACGAAGGTAAAGAACGAGGTAATCTCTGCGGAGGCGCGTTCATTTTCAGAGGCGTACGAAACGCTGAACGCGGCGTATCCGAGCCGATTGAGCTTTGCACGCGCGTCGCTGCTTGCGATCGGCGAAGACCTTGCGCGCAGCGGAGAGCAGACCGCTTTTCTGAACTTTGCGTTCGGAAAGCCCGATCTTTGGCCGAATCTGCGCGTCGTGATCGCAAAGGAGCCGATCCGCGATGTATTCGAGGGATGGATCTCCGAAGCGGATCCTTCGCTTCGCAGAATCAAAACCGCGGTCGGAGATCTGGAAAAATCCTCCGGAATCACGGCTGATACCGGCTACAGTGTGTATCTGGAAGCTGTGTCGGGCAACACGTTTGACGCGATGCTTGCTTATGCAGGGCCGAACGAATACGCGCTGACAGAGGATCTAGTCGGCGGAGAGGCGTATCCGGCCGTCGGCGGTTCGTTGTTGGTGGAAAGTATGCTGAAAACATCCACTGCCGGCAGCGCCGTATTTGACGGCGACTGCATGGTCGGCGTGCTGGACGGCAGGCACACGATGGAAACGCTGATGATGACCGGCGCGTTCCGAAGAGGTGAGCTGACGTTTCGCCTGCCTGACGGGGAAACCATCGGCGTTACGCTGTATCGGACGCGGGCGCCGAAGATTCGCATAACAGAAAGGACGGGGGAGGCGACGCTGTATCTGGAGGCAGACCCGTATGCGCCGCAGACGATCTCGATGGATAGCGAAACGCTGAAGTCGTATCTGGAATCGCAGATCGAAGAAGAGCTCGGCGCAGTTTTGAAGGCGTTGCAGCGTGTGAACAGCGACGCGATGGGCTTCGGCAGGTATGCGGTTAAGCGGTTTCATTCGGCCGAGACTTGGGAAGCGTATGACTGGAAGTCGGACTATCGCGCGCTGCAGGTGACATTCAAGGTCAATGTCATGCTTTCGCACAGCCCGCACGATCCGGAAACGGAGTGATCATATGATTCCGTATCTGTTGATTTCACTGGTTCCCCTCGGATATGGTGTTTTGTACCTCGTTCACAGCGTCAGGCATAAACGCCGAGCGCAGGCTGTTTCGATCGGCGCGCTGCTGCTGTTCGGACTTGCCGCTTCTTCGCTTCTGTTATGGGAGTATCTGAAAATGCCATAAGAAACAGCCGCCCTCAAAGGTCGGCTGTTTGCGCCGGAAACCTTATTGTACGTTTTCGGGAATCAATGCCGCGGCGTCCATGATGTGCGCATACAGCAGCTGGACCGCCTCGTCAACATTGCGCGCCTTGCATGCGGCGAGGATCTTTTCATGCTCGCTCACGGAAATCTCGCGCTCGGCGGCGTCGCTGTAGAAGCCGCTTCTGAGATAGCGGTCGATGTTCGCGTGGATGATCTCCATCAGCATGTCGGCGACGGAATTGTTCGCGCGCGCGGTCAGCAATTCGTGGAAGCGCATGTTGAGATCCTCCGACTTTAAGAGCTCGCTGGTGTGACGCTGTTCTTCCAGGATCGCGTCCAGCTTGGCGAAGTCTTCTTCCGTCATGCGCGGGACGGCGACAGCAAGCAAAGCGGTGGAGATCGCGGCACGTACCTGCATGGTGTTGATGAGCATCTCGCGGGAAAGTACGGTCACGGTCGCACCGCGGTTGGCGTGGATCGTAACAAGCTGCTGCGCCTCCAGCTGACGAAGCGCTTCACGCACCGGGATATGGCTGACATTGAGCGCGGCGGAAATCTCGTCCTGCTTGAGCTGCATGCCGCCGGGCAGGGCGCCGTTCACGATGCCTGCGCGCAAAACGCGATAAACCCACTCCTGTGTGCCGAACCCCTCTCGGTTCTCAACGATGGCTGCCAAAGCCTTGTAATCCATAATTCTCACTCTCCATTTCATTTTTGCGGGCACAATATGTGTTCACACACTTATAATATAATATAAATTCGTTCGTTCGTCAACCTTCGATTGTAAAGAAAGTGCAAATCATGGCAAAAAAGACAGAGAATGCCATACCGAGATCCATCTTTTCCCGCTCGTTTGTCCGCAAAGCTGTTCGCCGCCGGACTGAAGCGCCGGATGAACAGGTACAATATAGTAGGCATATTCGCCGTTCAGCGCCTCAACAGAATCTTCATACCTGATCGGATAAACCGCATCTTCAAATGTTTTCAACAGAACGGAAAACCCCGATGCGTCTTCGCGATACAGACGATACCGCATATAGCGGGAGGGCGGGGTAAAGCTGATCTCTGCAACGTCGTTCGACAGAAGAACGGTCAGGTCTGTCGGCGGCTCGGGGATCTGCCAGTATTGCGTGATGTCGGTCGGCTCCGTTCCGCGGACAAAGTATTCATCGACGGTCATGTTACCGGGCGTGAGACCGTTCGCCAGGACAGCGATATGCTCATTCTTCAGCGTGGCAGCGTCGAGCGAAACGCTGATCACGCTGTCGGGTACGGTAAATGCCGGTCCGTCGCCGTTCGGATACAGCTCGGAAAACACATAGGACAGCAGCATAGCCGGGTAGGATCCGCCTCCGGAATCCCGCGGCAGACATCTGCCGTCGGTCGCGTCGTCAAAGCCCATCCACACGACTGCGGCATAATCCGGATTGTAACAGGCAAGCCAGATATCGCGGTTCCCTGTTTCATCTCCGACAGTACCGGTTTTTGCTGCGAGCGGAAACGAAAGCGAAGAGAGCATGCTCGCAGTACCCTCCGTGGCAACGCTTGTCAGCAGCGATGTCAGAATAAACGTATTTCCCTCGGAAAGGACGCGCGTTTCATGCGCTTCATGCCGGTAAAGCACCGTTCCGGCGCGGTCGGTGATTCGCGTGATCACGTACGGCTCGCTGTATACGCCGCCTGCGGCAAGGGCGGCATACGCGCCGCACAGCCGGTAGGGTGAAACGCCGTATGTAAAACCGCCGAGCGCAAGCGTCAGGGAATCGTCGCGCACGTCAAACGGAATGCCCATGCGCGCGGCAAACGACTTGCAATTCTGCACGCCGAGCTCCCGAAACAGCGAGACGGCAGGCAGATTCAGCGATTTCTTGACCGCTTCGCGCATCGTGATCCAGCCTGCATACCGCCCGTTTGCGTTTTTCGGCGTGTAATCGCCGAAGTCGGCTGCTTCATCCAGCAGCATCGAAGCTGCGGTATAGCCGGACTCAAGGGCAGGCGCATACACAAGGATCGGCTTGATCGCGCTGCCGGGCTGACGACGGATGCGCGTTGCACGGTTGAACCCGAGCGCTGTGTCCCGGTCTCTTCCGCCGATGATGGCGGACACGCCCGCAGTTTTTGCATCGATCAGCACCAGCGCGCCTTCGGACGATTCTTCTCCGTACATCGGGAAGAAGGCATCGTTGTCAAATGCGGTCTGTGCGATCCGCTGTGCGTTCGAATCCATGGCGGTTTCGATCGTATAACCGCTCGTAAGAAGCGTATCGAGGCTGCAGTCAAGGATTTTGCATGCCTCGGTCAGCGCAAGGTCGATATAGGAATCATGCTTTTGCTTGACGACGTCCTGCGTCAGCACCAGCGGTTCGGCCTTTGCCGCTTCGGCGTCCGCCTTTTCGATCATTTTGTATTCAACCATCAGGTCGAGGATGACGCCGCGTCGACCGAGCGAAGCCTCGGGACGCAGATGCGGCGCATAGGTGGCCGGAGATTTCAGAACACCGGCGAGCAGCGCGCTCTGCGCAAGCGAAAGCTCGCTCGCATGTACGCCGAAATACCCTTCTGCAGCGGCTTCAATGCCGTAATAACCGCCGCCGAAGTATACGCGGTTCAGATAAAAGGAAAGGATCTCGTCCTTTGAAAACTGCTGTTCAAGCTGATAGGACAGGATCGCTTCGTCGACCTTTCGGTCGAGTGTTTTCACCGAGGAAAGATGCGTCAGCTTGATCAGCTGCTGCGTGATCGTGCTGGCGCCTTCGATATATGAACCTGCGCGCAGATCGTGCAGCGCGGCGCCTGCAATGCGAATCAGGTCAAACCCCGGATGCGAATAAAACCGTGCGTCCTCGGCGGCAAGAAACGCATTACGGACGTGAGCGGGCAGCGTGCGCGCATCGATGGAAACACGGTTTTCGTTCAGGTATAAACGGGAGATCACCTCGCCGTCGCGATCCTTGATCAGGAGCGTTTCCTCTGCCGAAACGATCTTGTTCAGATCAAGCGCGTGCCATGCGTCCTGTGAAAACAGCCACATTGCGCCGACGGTCAACGGAAGAAAGACCGCCGTCAGCAGAATACGAATAAAACGCCGACGGCGGCGTCGGCGGTACAGGCTTTTATAAATTCGGATGGCTTTTTGCTCGCACATATTGTCAGTATGCCGCGAACACAGCGCGCCTATGCACGCGGGAGCAGGAACGTACGGACGCGTCTTTCAAACCATTTCAGACAAAGCTGATATGCGGCGTCCAGCAAAAACAGAAAGAACAAAAGCGCGAAGCCTGCGAGGATTGTCAGCGGCAGCGGCAGAAGCGACAGCACATGAACGTTAAGCAGATACAGCCCGAACAGAACGGCGGCTGTCCACAAGAGCACGATCCCGACCGACAGCAGGGTCGGAAGACCGGGCTTTTTCAGATTGCGCAGCGCATGACGCACAGGAACAAACGGCGCGCATACGCATACGAACGCGAGCCATACATAATGCGGCAGGGGAAGGAACAGCACGATCGCCGCAATCAGCAGAGAGGAACCGATCGCGAAGCCCCAAAGCCGCTCCGCATACAGCGGCAGCATGCAGAGCGCTAGCGGAAGAAGAAAGAGCAAAGCAAACCAGCCGGTCACCTCGGCTGCGCACAGCAGCAGCAGCGACAGGAAGAAACACATCGGCACAAGCCGGATGGGAGACGTTCGTTTGGTTGCTGTCATATCAAATCCGAAGGACGGTCAGGCCCTTCGCCTCCGCCATATGCATCGTCTGTGCCGAACCGCTCGGCGTGCGACGAACATATGCAATACAAAACGCTGCATCCGAAACCATGCGCGCATTTCGTTCACGCATGCAGCCGGGATGATACGTTTCAGAAATGAAAAGAACTTCATCCGCACCGTTCAGCAGCGCGCGGTAACGCGCTTTATCCGCAGCGCAATAGCGATACTCCTGTCCGCGGTGCGGTACATAGACCGACAGTGCGATCGAAGGATCGACCTTTTTCAGCGTCAGGATCCATTCGCCAGCCAGGAGATCAAAGCCCTTTGCGCCGCCGACGATGAACCGGCGGCAGCCTTCCTTTACAGTGTCGGCAACGGCGGTTTCAAGCTTCAGAAGCAGCGCCGCGCGTTCGTCGCTTCCTGCGGCGGGCAGCTCGCGATGTCCGGTAAAGCAGCAGGATTTCAGCATGGCAGCAGCCCTTTCTGCATCGTCCGGTTGCGCAAAAGCGCGGAGAGCGCTTCCGTATCGCCGTCGTCAAAGGCGCGTATCATGTTCACGGCAAGTTCTCCGGCCTTTGCAAACAGCATCGGTACGGTCTCGTCGCCGTAGACGTCCGGATTGAACGGCGAGACCCAATGCTTGCGGGAAACGTTCATGCAGTCGTCAACGTCTTCGTGATCGGGACCGATCAGCAGATCGGAAACAACGCCCGGCTTTTTGATCAGCCGCTCCAGCCGCCGCATAAACCGGTAGCGCGTGTTGTGCGGATCGTACATCAGCGGCACAAGACGCCTGAATTTGCGAATGCCGCGTTTGTATGCGCCGGACACGTCTGCATCGAGCAGGTCCTTTGAAACGCGGGAAAGGAGCGCGTCAAGCGGACGCGCATCGGCCTTAGCAAGAAATGCCTTTTTATACGGAAAGACGTCCTGCGTTTCCTTGAAGATCACAGAGTCGATCACGCCCTCAAACCGTGAATGCGCGTTTCCGACGTGCTCGAATTCAACGTACGGATGCATGGTGCTGTCCAATGCGATATGTGTCAGCATGCCGTACAGGAAAGGACGCATGGAATCGTCCGCAGCCTGTCGCAACGCGGTAAAGAACACATCGCTGTCAAGCGCATGGAGCGCATTCCCGTGTTTTTTCTGATTGTGTGTAAAAGGCGTAGGGGGCAAACGGTCATAGAAATACCAGTCCGGACCGAGACATCCTAAAAAGTACTCCTGTCCGAGCGAAGAAAGCGGCTTGTTCACCGCTTCGGCAACATGCTTGCCAAAGATCAAATGTGCGCATATATTCGGCATAGGTATATGATACCATATTTTCCGGATTTTGTATCGGTTTATGCGCAGTTTTTTTATCTTTTTGTAAACGAAATGCAAAATCTCTTCCGATTTGGAAAATGCGTGATACAATAAAGGCCAAGCAAACAGGCTCAGGAGGAATCCGATGAAACGCATCAAAACGCGAAAAAAACATTTCCGGATCAGCAATCCGCTTGGATTCTCGCTGTTCTGCGCAATGATCGTTCTTGTGATCGGCCTGATCGTCGGCGCAGTGTTTCTGATCCGCGGCGGATATGTCCGGCAGATGCTGGGCTGCGTGAAGTCGGAGCTGATCAACGACGACAAGAATCTGACGCCGGAGCCCGTATCCGAAGCGACAGAGGAAGCGACGCAGGCACCGACTGCAACGCCCGACACGAGTGTGCAAACGCCCGAGATCGGCACGCCCGTTCCGGAAACGCCGCCTCCCATCGAACCGGAAACACCGGACCCGGAGAGCTCTGCAGGGCCCACGAAGGATCCGAACGCGCCTCTTGCGGGCTTCACGATCGGCATCGATCCGACGCGTGACGGCGGATCCAAGTATAAGGCCGAAACGGAGTTCAATCTGGAGTTTGCACAAAAGCTCGGCGCATTCCTCGAATCCAAGGGCGCGGAAGTCGTCATCACGCGCGACAACAACAAAAAGTCCGTCGGCAATTCGACACGCGCGAAGGCGATCAAGAACGGCGGATGCGACATTGCGATTCGTCTGATGTGCAACCACATCTCGGCTAATACCAGCGGATGTTATGTACAAGCGCCGAAGAAGCATAAATCGTACGGCGCGGCGCTGATCGAAGCGTATTCCGCACAGACCGGCATCCAGATGCAGAACGGCAAGAAGAACGGCGTCGAGGTAAAGTCCGATGCGGTCGCCAATGCGTGCGGCTGTCCGTGCGTACTGCTGATCATGGGCAACTGGGACAACAAGACCGAACGCGGAAAGCTGCAGGACGACGCAACGCAGGCAAAGATGATGCAGGCGATCTACGAAACGCTTTCGAACCAGCTGAAGGATTGAACAAACGCGGCGCGCGAACGCGTAAACGATCGCGCGCCTTTTTCTGTGTTAACCGATTAAAAACCGTCAAAATGAATGCAACCGTAGCCGACTGTCTGCGGTATTATAGATGAGGAGCGAAAAAAGCGTTGGAAACATGCATGCAATACGAGCAGCAGATGCCCGTCAACAACGATCTTGAAGCACTGTTCCGTGCCTACGGCGACATGGTTTACCGTCTGGCACTGGTGCGGACAAGGAGCTCAGCCGACGCCGAAGACGTCGTGCAGGAGGTCTTTTTACGATGCCTGAAGAACAAGCCGTCGTTTGAAAGCGCGGAGCATCAAAAGGCATGGCTCATTAAGGTCACGGTCAACTGCTCAAAGTCGCTTTTGGGTAACGCGTTCCGTCGTCACAGTGTGCCGGAGGACGCTGCCGGCGAACTGTTCTCGGAGGACGAGACGCCGGACTCGACTGTTTACGACGCTGTGATGAAGCTCCCGGACAAATACCGCACGGCGATCCATCTGTATTACTATGAGGATTATTCCGTCAAGGACATCGCGTCCGTCATGCGGACGACCGAATCGACGGTCAAATCATGGCTGCACCGTGCAAGAGCAATGCTGAAGGAGACGCTTGGAGGAGAATTTGATGCTTAAAGATTCGTATCGCAAAACCAATGACAGCATCCATGTACGGGAGAGCCTTTTGGACGAGATCCGGACCGAACAGGTCAAACGCACGCGCAGTGAGCAGGAAAAGCAGAGCCGTCGCAGACAGTGGTGGATCGCGATCCCCGCGGCGGCCGCTGCAGCCGCGGCATGCGTCGCGCTGGTGATCGGCCTTCGCGGCACGAAGGATCGCACAGCGGCTGCAAACTATGAAGCGGAAGCAAATCTCGCGCTCGGCACATACGAAAAACCCGACGCAGCGGCATACGAACCTGCAGCACAGGAACAGTTCGTTTCCGAAAGGAAAGCCATCGAAACGGCATCGTCCTATGAAGAGATCGGCGCGATCATGCGCGAAAGAAACAGCACGATGTATTACGGCGGCGCCATGAGGGACGGGATCTTGATAGTTGAGGAAGCCGCAATGCCCGCCGATGCGGCCATGCCCGAACCGATGCCGACGTCTGACATGCCGGCAATGACCTCTACCAATGGCGAAAAAGGCGTAGAATATGTCAGCGACGATGAGGGCGTTTCGTATTCCGGAACGAACAATCAGGTCGTCGGAGTCGACGAGGCCGATATCGTCAAAACGGACGGGACGTGGATCTATGCGCTGAGCAATGCGCAGAACAAGGTGTACATTCTCGCGGCGGACGGCAAAGATACGAAGATCGTTTCTACGATCAAGCTGAAGATGCCGAAGGAGAACGACAATTTCTGGCAGGACTATTCCGAAATGATGCTGTACGGCGACCGTCTGTATCTGATCGGTTCCTATTATGACTGGAGCAGGAACAATAACGGCGCAGATGAGCAATATACCTTTGCCAAGGTCTACGATCTCGGCGATCGTACCGAACCGAAGGAGACCGCAACGCTCAAACAGCAGGGCAATTACCGTACGGCGCGACTGATCGACGATGTTCTGGTGATCGTTTCGGATTACCGTGTTTACAGCATCCTGTATGATGATGTACGTCCGATCGAGTATTGCCCGAAGGTGGTGAACGACGACAGCGAAAAGACGCTGGCGCCCGGTGACATCTACGTCAATCCGGATTCCAAGGAGAACGGCTTTACCGTTGTTACGACGATCAACGCCGCCGACGGCAGCGAATACGATTCGCACAAAGCGGTTCTCGGCGGATGCGACACGGTCTACTGCAGCGGAATGGACCTGCTGATCGCTTCGCAGGAGTGGAAAAACGATCAGAGCGAGGAGCAGACGGACAAAGACGGCAAACACTTCGTAAAGATCATCACCGGCACGGATACCAACCTGTTCCGCTTTGCGATCGACAACGGACAGATCGAAGCCGTTGCAAGCACAAAGATCGAAGGCGCGCTGCTCAACCAGTTCAGCATGGACGCATACGACGGGTATTTCCGTTTGGTCGTCACGCGCAACAGAAATGAAGAAATCATCTGGACGGACGGCATCGATACCTACGATTGGAACAATTCGAGCGACTGCGCGCTGTATGTGCTTGACGGTGAACTGAACGTTGTCGGATCCATTCAGGATCTCGCAAAGGACGAGCGCGTCCAGTCCGTACGGTTCATGGGCGATACGGCATACTTCGTGACATTCCGTCAGGTCGACCCGCTGTTTGCGGCGGACCTTTCCGACCCGCGCAATCCGAAGGTGCTGTCCGCGCTGAAGATCCCCGGATTCTCGGCGTACCTGCATCCGTTCGGCGAGGGCAGGCTGCTCGGCATCGGCTACGACGCGGACGAGGAGCACGGCTGGACCGAGAACGTCAAGCTGTCCATGTTCGATATCTCCGATCCCGGAAATGTCAGCGAAGCGTTTAGGCTGTCCGTCAAAGATGTGAACTACACTTCGGTGCAGTACAATCACAAGGGCGTGTTTGTCGACGTCAAGACCGGCACGGTCGCATTCCCGGCCGATGATCAGTATCTGGTTTTCCGCGTGGACAACAGCGGCTTCAAAGAGGTCGGACGGATCAAGCTCTCCGACGACGACTGGTGGTTCTCCGACGCGCGCGGACTGTTCATCAATGATGTGTTCTACGTCGTGTCCGACAACATGGTCGTCATGCTCTCGTTCGAGACGATGGAAAAGCTCGGCTCGCTTAAGCTGAAATAACGGATCTCAACACTCAAAGGGATGATAGAACATTTCAATTAGGGACGTTTTTCAAACGTTGCAAGCGTGATGACTAATCAGTCTATAAAGAGAACATGAATAATCCATGAGGGACGTCGTTATTGACGTCCCTTTATGATCCTTCTTACATGTCTTCCGTTATGCTATCTGTTATTACAGCTTACCTTAGCGGGAATCGTTTTTTGTATAAAATGGTTTACTTGCGACTATTCGGTGATGAAGTACTTAATTGATAAGATCTATTATTTATGTGTTTAGTGCATTCTTTTTGTTTATCAGCTTATTTTGACGCTCCTCAAACTCAGATATCATTGTTTGCATGTTTACTGATGAATAATAAGATATAGCTTGATTACATATAGAAATTGCTTTTTCATAATCTTTGTTCTTTTCATAAATAATAGCAAGTCGCTTAAAGGCAGGGATACTACCTCTAAATAAATCTACTTTCGAAAGTTTCTGTTCTCTTTCCAATGGAGATAATAGCGGACTAGATAGTATTTTTCTTTGTTCATCTTCAACATACTGCTTTTGCATTTCATTTAGTTTTGAAATATCATCTTGACAGTATTCAATACACTTATCAAGATAAATACTATCGAGGTTTCTATACTTGTAATAAAGGTCTTGTAGTGCTATTGAGATAAAATGTTGATCAATAAGGTTGTTACTTTTTTTGTTGTAAACATTTATAAGTTTTTCTTCTTCTGCCTTATTAAACGTAAGAGTTTCTTTTGATGATGCATTGCTATTAGGCGTATTGTTTTGTTGTGGAATGCTACCATCTTTTCTCATCTCTGATAGTTTATACTTTACTGTTTCGTGAGCTTTATCAAGTAAATCATACATGTTTTTCTTTAGTATAAAAGAATCAACAATCAATGGTACTTGAATTGTTCTATCCCAAATTGACATATTAGCAAATACAGGTGTTTTCTCAACAGGCAATTTTTTGAAATCTGTATTTGAAAGAATCTTGTTCCAAGGAATAGAATCACTATTAAACTGTTCAATAATATGCAGCGTTAGTGCTTTTATAAATAGATCTGGATACTTGTTGATATAGTTGCTTTTTGTAAACTCAAAAGACTTTGCCATTCTCATAATATCTGTTGCAAGTAAAGGCAATCCTAACGCATATTTGCATAGTAAATACAAGTTCGAGGAAAAATGAAACTCGTGTTCCTTATCAAGTGAGTCTAAAAAGACTTGTACTATATCTGCCCTTTGACGAGCTAAACACGTAAGTATAATCGCATTCGCAGTATACATTTGAAATGATTTATTTGGTTGTACATCACGGAGTTTAAGTATTACGTTAATTGCTTCTTCATATCTATCGGTCAACAAATACCTTTCTAAACCATAATACAGAATAAAGACGTATCCAATATCTATGGTATTATTATAAGGGTCTGCTAATAATCTCCAATATATTCCTCGTTGTTCAGGTGTTAATCCCTTGTATGTTGGATAATATGGAGGGCGTTCTATTTCTTTTGTAGTATTCGATATCGGGAGATTTAAGAAAAGTAAACTAGGTTCATCATCTTCACTAAATGATATAGTTAATGATATTCCATTCGCAACAAATGTACTCTTCTTTAGTGGCGCAGGAATATAATTCTTGAACTTACCATCGCCAATCCATAAAAGGCTACGTATATCTGGATGAACTGTTAATACCGATTGTTCAGATTGTAAACTTATATTCCTCACAGAAATATCAGAAGTATTTTTTGTTTGTTCGGTTTTTGAACTCTTGTTGCTTCCAAACAGTTTTCGAAAGAATCCCATAATCAAAACTCCTTTACAAATTTCTATTTATTCTGTTGCTAGTATTCAGAAGGCCATCCAACTTTCGATCTATTATAATATTATTTCATACAATTTCAAATTGTTATATTAATAATCATAATCACAAATAATCTGACGTTAGATAAAGATATAAGAACCATAGAGACTAATTACTATTTTTCATATATAGCCATCGAACCTTGCTTTGTGCTTACATAGTATCAGTATCCGAACCGTTTGCGCTTGATTTTCATGAACAGGAAGGAGAGGACGGTCGCCATCATCTCGGCCGCGACGACCGAGAACCAGAGCCCGTTTACGCCGAACAGCATCGGCAGCAGAAGGATGGCGCCGAGTTCAAAGACGAGCGTGCGCAGAAACGAAATGATCGCCGAGGTGACCCCGTCGTTCAGCGCCGTAAAGAAGCCCGAGCCGAAGATCGCAAAACCGATAAAGAAGAAGGACAGACCGAAGATGCGGAAGCCGGATTCGGTGAGCGCCATCAGCTCGGCGTCGTAGCCGACAAACAGCTTCGCAAGTGGCCTTGCAAGCCCTTCGGCCGCGCCGACCATCAATATGCCGCCGATCAGCAGCAGGGTCAGGCTCTTTTTCAGCAGGCTTTTGAGTTCGTCGCGGTTCTGCGCGCCGAAATGGAAACCGATGACCGGCGCGGTGCCGATCGAGTAACCGATGAAGATCGCAGCAAAGATCATGTTGACGTACATCATCACGCCGTACGCTGCCACGCCGTCCTCGCCGGCATATTTCATCAGCTGCACATTCATGACCATGCCGACAATGCTCATCGATGCGCTGCTGACCAATTCCGATACACCGTTTGACGCGGCCTTCAGGAGTGCTTTTCCGTCGAAGCGCGTTTTGCCGAGACGCAGAATGCTGTTGTTTTTGCGGAAGAAATAGAACAGCGGAACGCCGCCGCCGACGACCTGGCCGAGTGCGGTTGCGATCGCCGCGCCGACGAGCTTGTATTCCTGCGGAAGAAGCGGAACAAGAACCGCATCGCCGATCATATTTGCAACGCCGCCCGCAACGATCACCCAGAAGCCGAGGTGCGGTTTTTCCGCAGCGACGAAGAAGCTCTGAAACAGCAGCTGCAGAATGAAGAACGGCATCGCCGCAATCACGATCCGTCCGTAAACGACGCAGTTGTCGAGCAGCGTGCCTTCCGCGCCTAACAGCTTTGAGATCGGACGCAGAAAGACGATCCCGAGGATCGAGAACAGAATGCCCAGTACAAAAGAGGAATAGACGAACAGCGAAAAATACCGGTTTGCCCGTTCCGGATCGCCTTCGCCGAAGGTCTTTGAAACGAGCGCTGTACCGCCCGTGCCGAACATAAAGCCTACCGTCGACACGACCATGATGAACGGCATGATCAGGTTGACGGCTGCAAACGGTTCCTTGCCGGCGAAATTGGAAACAAAATACCCGTCGACCACGCCGTAGATCGAGGTAAAGATCATCATGGCTATGGAAGGCAGGGTAAATCGAAGCAGCTTTTTATATGTAAAGTGATCGGAAAGACGTATGCTCATGACTGCGTCTCAAACCAGCTTTCGGCGAACGCGGCGACGGCGGCGGCCAGCTTTTTCATATCCCAGTCGCCCGTGTTGACGGTCAGATGGTAGCTTTCGCACTGGCCCCATTCGCTGCCGGTCAGAAAATCGCGCGTGCGGGAGCGCGCCTTGTCGATCTCCTTCATCTTGCGGACAAGCTCGCGATCGGTCAGATGCTCTTCGGCGCGCGCGCGTTCGCGGCATCTCCGGATCTTTGCGTCGACGTCGGCACAGACAAAGATGCTGAACGGATGATAATCCTTGAGGATCGCATCGGCGTTGCGTCCGATGATGACGCAGTTCTTGCCGAGCGCGGCGATCCCCTCGATGACTTTCTTCTGCTGAATGAGAAGATCGATCTTGCTGGACTGCATGTACGCGACGGAATGCATCGTGCCGCCGAAGGTGACGGGGAAGTCGTGCCAGCCGTGGTTATCGAGCGCCGTTTCCACATATGCGGCGTCAAGTCCGCTGTTCTTTGCCACGGCGGAGATGATCTCGCTGTCGTAATAGTCGTATCCCAAAAGATCCGCAACGCGCTTGCCGAGCTCGCGCCCGCCTGAACCGAATTCGCGGCTGACTGTGATGATTCTCATGTCATTCTCCTTTCGATCGCCTTCTGTTACGATCGCTTTATATATGAAATATAGTACAAATCGAGCAATTTGTCAATCTCGGGCGGCAATTCGATACGAGTTTGCCGATTGGCACTTGCAAGCGGCAAGGATTTGCAGTAGAATATCTGCAAAGAATGTCGAACAAGGGGGAGCAAGCTATGATCATTGTAGGTATCTGCGGCGCATCCGGCAGCGGCAAGAGCACGCTGGCAAAACGGATCCAGGACAGCCTTTCGTGCAGCTGTGTCATCATCGGACAGGATTGCTATTACAAGAGCTTTCCGGAGCTGCCGTTCGAGGAGCGCGTACACATCAACTACGACGAGCCGAACATCTTCGATTATGACGAGATCATCCGCGACCTCGACACGCTCGAAAGCGGCAGGCCCATCACCAAGAAGGGCTACGACTATGCCGCGCACCTCCGCGCCGACTCGGACGAGCTCATTTACCCGCCCGAGGTGCTGATCATGGAAGGCATCCACATGTTCTACGATCACCGGCTGCTGGATCGCATGGTGCTGAAGGTCTATATGCACGTCGATACCGATATCTGCCTGCTGCGCCGCATCAAGCGCGACATCAAGAGCCGCGGCAGAACGATCGACAACATCGCCGAGCAGTACGTCGAAACGGTCAAGCCGATGTATGAGAAGTATATCGTCAACTACATCACCGACGCCGACTTTGCGATCATGCGCGGCGGCAAGAACAAGATGGCGATCGACTGCATCTCAGCCTATCTTACGACAAAAGTTCTGGCCGAGCGGTTTGAGA